>Ga0187863_10000325_pt1 | contig 41235 bp, 41 predicted proteins | sample June2016WEW_11_1_FD_132975 | JGI IMG/M metagenome (GOLD analysis project Ga0187863, IMG submission 132975) | Peatland microbial communities from SPRUCE experiment site at the Marcell Experimental Forest, Minnesota, USA - June2016WEW_11_10 | ecosystem: Environmental > Terrestrial > Soil >...
AACTGGGTGATTGAACCTACGGGGCCGATGCCGCCAATGTCCTGTTTCATGTCGTCAACCATCGCCATCTGAGAAAACGACCTATGATCTTTACCGCCAATAAACCGCTCAGCGAGTGGGGGAAGGTGTTGCATGACCACGACCTGGCGGCCGCCATCCTCGATCGCATCCTCGAACGCGGACGCCTTATCCATCTCGATCGAACCTCCGGGCGCACCCGTCACCTGAACTTAGAAGAAATCTTGTCGGCGGCTGCAGAACGTGCCAGAATTTCCGGAACCCACAACTGAGATGGTTTCTGCGAAAGATCCAAGAGGCCGCGCGAGTGCGTCGAGAGACCATCAGCGCCTATCTGCGAGGGCGCAGGTTGGAAATATGGCCGCCGGGAAGATGGAAACGCGAAGCTAGGGCAAAACCGGCCATACATGTGATCACCGGCTCGGAGGCAGCAAAACCGGCCATTCCGGAGTCCGGCGGTCACCCCAACTTCAACCTCCATCGGGGCGGTGCGGTTAGTACGATCCAGAAATACTCCAGCCCACGTTGCGGACGCTTCATCCCCGAACGTCGTCCAGACCTTGCGGCTCAACTGCGCGGCTCAACTGCCTCGCCGCGACTCAATACCTTCAGAGTTGGACGTTGCTTCGCGATCACTTTTTCGAGGAGTCTGCATCGTACCGTTCCTCGACCGCATCTAAACCTTGACAATAATTCACTCACATCCTATCATGCGAATGGATGCAATGATAAGCGCACTGATTACAAAGCACTTATTTTATTCTGGAAGGTTTCACAGGAGACTACTATGGCCAAGATTATCGGAATTGACCTTGGGACCACCAATTCTTGCGTGGCGGTGATGGAGGGCGGCGAGCCCAAAGTGATCGCTAATGAAGAAGGAGGGCGGACTACTCCGTCCGTGGTGGGGTTCACCAAGACTGGGGAGCGGTTGGTGGGGCAGGTGGCGAAACGGCAGGCGATTACGAACCCCGAGAACACGGTTTATTCGATCAAGCGCTTTATGGGGCGGCGCTACGACGAAGTGACGGAAGAGATCAAGATGGTGCCCTATAAGGTGGTGCAGTCGGGCGACCACGTGGCCGTGCTGGCGCAAGGTAAGGAGTACACGCCTCCGCAGATTTCGGCGCTGATTTTGCAGAAGCTGAAGAAGGCGGCGGAAGACTACCTTGGCGAGAAAGTCACCGAGGCTGTCATCACCGTGCCGGCTTACTTTAACGATGCGCAGCGGCAGGCTACGAAAGATGCCGGGCAGATTGCCGGGCTCGACGTGAAGCGCATTATCAATGAGCCTACGGCGGCGGCGCTGGCTTATGGCCTCGACAAGACGAAAGACGAGGTGATCGCCGTTTACGACTTTGGCGGCGGAACCTTTGACATCTCGGTGCTCGAAGTCGGCGAGGGCGTGATTGAGGTGAAGGCCACCAACGGCGACACGCACCTGGGCGGCGACAACCTGGATCAGCGGCTGGTCGATTGGCTGATCGATGAATTCAAGAAGGATGAAGGACTGGACCTGCGCGGCAAGGGCAACGAAATGGCGTTGCAGCGGCTGCGCGATGCCGCGGAGCGGGCAAAGATTGAGCTTTCGACCACGATGGAGACTGAGATCAATCTGCCGTTCATTACGGCGGACGCCTCGGGGCCGAAGCACCTGGTGAAGAAGCTTACGCGGGCAAAGCTGGAGGGGATGGTGGAAGACATCATTCAGCGCTCGGTCGGTCCCTGCAAGCAGTGCATGAAAGATGCGGGTGTGGATGCCAGCAAGATTCAGGAAGTGGTGCTGGTCGGCGGGCAGACGCGTATGCCGCGTATTCAGGCGCTGGTTAAGGAGTTGTTCGGCAAGGAAGGCCACAAGGGAGTGAATCCCGACGAAGTGGTCGCGATCGGCGCGGCGATTCAGGGCGGCGTGCTCGGCGGCGAAGTGAAAGATCTGCTGCTGCTGGACGTGACCCCGCTGTCTTTGTCGATTGAGACCTTGGGCGGCGTGGCGACTCCGATGATTCCTCGGAACACTACGATTCCGACGAAGAAGATGGAAACGTTCTCGACCGCTGCCGATAATCAGACCTCGGTTGAGGTGCACGTGCTGCAGGGCGAGCGTCCCATGGCAGCGCAGAACCGGACTCTGGGCAAGTTCCACTTGACCGGGATTCCGACGGCTCCCCGCGGCGTGCCGCAGATCGAGGTGACGTTCGACATTGACGCCAACGGCATCCTGAATGTGACCGCGAAAGACACGGCCACGGGCAAGGACCAGAAGATTACGATCACGTCATCTTCGGGATTGTCGAAGGAAGAGGTCGAGCGCATGGCCAAGGAAGCCGATGCGCATGCAGCCGAGGACAAGGCGCAGCGCGACGCCATCGACGCCAAGAATCAGCTCGACAGCATGGTTTATAACGTCGAGAAGATGATGCGCGAGTCAGGAGATAAGATCTCGGGCTCGGATCGGGGCGAGGTGGAGAACGCGATTGCCGACGCCAAGAAGGCGCTGGAGTCGAACGACAAGGCGCAGATGGATAAGGCTCGCGAGACCCTGACCAAGGCTTCGCACAAGCTGGCCGAAGAGATGTACAAGGCGGCGCAGGCGAAGGCTCCCGCGGGCGGGCCGGGTGCTCCGACGGACGGGGCTGGAGCGGGCGCGGGCGCGAACGGCGGCGGCCAGAAGAAAGATGAAGGCGTGATCGACGCTGAGTACGTGGACGTAGAGCCCAAGAAATAAGCTGTCGCTTTCAGCCGTCAGCTTTTAGCTTGGATCGTGGGGCGCGGGCACTTTGCCCGCGCCTTACGTTTGCGGATACATTCAGAAAGTGGGGGGAGATGGATTTCCAGGTTCATGAGCAGACTTACTTCCTCAGCCTGGCTGAGGATGAGAAGCGCTGGGAGTGTTTCGTCGCGACTCCGGATGGAGCGCGGCCGGTGCCGGTGTATGTGGATGCGGCGGAGGCTGGGCCGATGGTCGTGATGGCGGAGGAAAGGCATCGGCTGCCGAACTAACGCGACGGCGAGATTGTCATCCTGAACGGAGTCGAAGGATCACTTGCAAGCGTGCAGTGAGTGAGACTCGACTAGGGGTTTCCACGAGGTTGTAGCCGGTGTGCAAGACTCGGGAAGAGGAGTTCCTGAGAGGTCCCTGCTGGTGCGCGCTGGTAAGAGGTCTTTCGACTGCGTGAGCCGGTTCGCTTCGCTCTCCGGCTCACTCCGCTCAGGAGGACAGATTTCGGATAGGATGCAGCAGTAGCAACACACACCTTTCCATGGCAAGCACAACCAAAAAAGATTATTACGAAATCCTGGGCGTGAAGAAGTCTGCCTCGGCGGAAGAGATTCGCAAGGCTTTTCGCAAGCTGGCGCGAAAGTATCATCCCGACGTCAATCCGGGGGACAAGTCTGCCGAGGAGAAGTTCAAGGCGCTCTCCGAAGCCAACGACGTTCTCAGCGACCCGAAGAAGCGCAAGATTTACGATCAGGTTGGGTTCTACTCGGACAATATCGATCCGGCTACGGCTGAGGCTTATGCGCGCGGCGGGGGAACTGCCGGCGGCGCGGCCGGAGGATTTTCCGGTGCGGGACCTGGGGGATTTTCGGGCGAAGCAGGCGGGCAGGGCGTTCCGTTTGATTTCGGCGGCTTTGATTTTTCGGATCTGGCCGATAGCGCGGGGCGCAGCCGGAGAACCGGCGGCGGCGGCGGCTTCCGCGATATCTTCTCAGGCATCTTCGGAGGCGGGCGCGGCGCGGCGGCGGAGACCGGTCCGGAAGCCGGCTCCGACCTCGAATATCAGGTCAACGTGCCCTTCTGGACAGCGATCCGCGGCGGCGTGATGCGGCTCAACATTACGCGGCAGGATGTTTGCACGAACTGCCACGGGCAGGGATATATCGAGGCGCCGGGAAAGTGTCCGGAGTGCGACGGTACCGGGCAGATTACGCAGACCGGCGGGCGTATGAAGTTCAATGTTCCGTGTCCGAGATGCCAGGGAACGGGCAAGAATGTTTCCACCTGTCCTACTTGCCACGGCGAGGGTACCGTCAGCCGCACCGAGCCACTGGAAGTCCGCATCAAGGCTGGGACGCGCGATGGGCAGCGCATCCGCCTGGCGGGCAAAGGCAACGCCGGCGCGCACGGCGGCGCGGCTGGCGATCTATATGTAATTATTCGAACCGAGGAGCATCCTGTCTTCCGGCGCGATGGCGACGATATTTATCTGACCGTGCCGGTCAGCGCTACCGAGGCTGCTCTCGGGGCCAAGATCGAAGTGCCGACCATCGATGGGCGGGCGCTATTGAAGATTCCCCCGGGGACGCAGTCTGGGCAGAAGCTGCGGCTGCGCGAGAAGGGCGTGCCTTCGGCGACCAAAGAAGGCGCGCGCGGGGATGAGATTGTTGAGATTACCGTGACCGTGCCTATGCCGAGGGATGAGCGCACTAAGGAACTACTACGCGAGTTGGCTAAGCTGAACCCGGAAGATCCTCGGGAAGAGCTTTGGAAGCGTGTTTAACCCAAATCGGAACTCAATCAAAATCTTTAACACAGAGCACACAAGGGGAGCCCAGGGTAAAGCCTGCTCCCTTTGCTATCAAGATTCATGGTTGCTTCTGCCTCAACCTATCTTCCCCTGTGCGTCCATCAAGTTTCCGAAGCAATCCTCCCTTCCGCCACGCATGTTCATTCGGCGCCGGGTCCGGGCTGCTGGAAAGCTGCTATCAGGGTTGTCTCGCCCATGAGGTCAGCGGCATCGGGGTCGGCCTGCTCATCAACTTCCGCGTGACACACCGTAGAGACGGAATCAAACGCATGGTCGATGGCAAGAACTGGGAGAAGTAGCACTACCCTGTGTCCCTCCCCTGTATTAACGGTTCTTGGTTTTAGCCTGGGCCCGGCCGAGACCAGGCCCGTTGCTCTACTTCTTCCCGCTAGGATCGTCCGCAGGGTTGATGTAGTTGAATTTCACCGGAGAGATGCCGTGAATCTGAATCACGGTTTCCCCGGAAGCCGCGGCGTAGTGATGCATGCTCGGATCGAGGTAAGCGAAGCTGCCGGCCCCGAAGGTCATCATCTTGCCGGCATCGAACTGATCGCCCATCCCCACCTTCAGCGTGCCAGAGAGAACGGTGACGTTCTCCCGGTTCGGATGGGTGTGGGGAGCGATTTTGTAGCCATCCGGCATTTTGAGCCGGATCGTGAAATCGCCGGAGTCAGCCATAGGATTGCCTTCCAGCACCGCCAACTGGGCGCCAGCCGGCAGGAAGGGAGGGCCCGGTCCGAACTTGACTTGATCCGGCGTGAAAGCGTTTTGCGCATGAGCCGGGCCGGCGACCAGAGCTACTGCGAGTGCGAAAACAAGAACAACAAGAAAAGAAAGTTTCATAGGTCAAGCCTCCAAGAGCGTGGCGGCATCATAGTCCCCGCACGGAATCGGCATCAAGATGTTTTATACACGCTTCGACCAACCCGGACCTGAATGCGGCGACCGTTACCTCGGCTGCTGGCCTTCCCGACGAAATTTTTCCAAAAAAAATCGGAATTTTCTTGCATCGCTGGAAATTTCCCGTAATCTCTACATTGCGAACTAACTCCAGCGGAATTTCTGGAATCTAACCAAACCAGAAAGCTCGAGCACGCTTAGGAAAAACCAGCCCGCTGCGGAGTAGCTGAGAGTGAGTCGCTTGAGGAGGAAGCCATAGAAATTGGCAACAGCTAGCGCCCCGCGTCACCAAACAGAGAACCCCCAGCCTCTCGCCGCCGTTCCCAATGCGGTCCCCAACCGGAAGAAATTCGTTCGGCTCACGTTGTGGCCTTTGGTCGCCGCCACCTTCTTTATGGTGTCGGGTGGAACCTACGGCACCGAAGACATCGTGCACGGCGCCGGTTACGGACGCGCAATTCTGATCCTGCTGCTCACGCCACTGCTCTGGAGCCTGCCCACGGCCTTCATGATCGGCGAGCTTTCGAGCGCGCTGCCTTACGAAGGCGGCTACTACGCCTGGGTGCGCCGCGCCATGGGAAATTTCTGGGGATTCCAGGAGGCTTGGCTTTCGCTCGTGGCGTCGATTTTCGATATGGCGATTTATCCCACGCTGTTCGTGGCTTACCTCACCCGCATGTTCCCGTACTTCGAGGAGAACAATCGCGGATGGTGGGTTGCGCTGGCCGTGGTGATCGCCTGCGCCGCGCTCAATATTGCCGGGGTGAAGGTGGTTTCGCTGACCTCGCTTTGGCTTTTCTTCGCGCTCTCGGCGCCGTTCGTGGCCATTGTGCTGATCGCTCCATTCAAGATCGGAGCGCTGGCCAATGCCGTGACCAAGCCGACCACTTCATCGGTCGACATTCTCGGCGGACTGCTGATCTGCATGTGGAATTATATGGGCTGGGATAACGCCTCGACCATCGCCACCGAGGTCGAGAAGCCGCAGCGTACCTACCCGCGCGCCATGCTGGTCGCGGTTTGCATCGTGGCGCTGAGCTACGTGCTTCCTTTTGCCGCGATGTGGATGACGGGGTTGACGCCGGCAGCCTGGGAGACCGGGTCGTGGGCGGATGTCGCCGGCTTGCTGGGCGGGCCGCTACTGCGCATCGGAGTGGTCCTCGGCGGAGTGATCAGCGCCTTTGGCATGTTCAATGCGCTGGTGATGAGCTACTCGCGCCTGCCGCTGGCGATGGCGCAGGATGGAATGCTGCCCGGCATCTTTGGCAAGCTGCAAAAGAAGTCCCGCGCCCCCTGGGTTGCAATTATTGCTCTGGCGATGGGATGGGCGATGTGCCTCGGCCTGGGTTTTGCGCGGCTGGTGACACTCGACATCCTCCTTTACGGTGCCAGCTTGTTGCTCGAATTTGTGGCGCTGGCCGTGTTGCGCTTCCGCGAGCCGAATTTGCCGCGTCCTTTTCGTGTTCCCGGCGGCCTGTTTGGGGCGATCGCCATCGGCATCCCGCCCATGCTGCTGCTGGGCTTTTCTATCATTCGCAGCGAGCATGAGCAGATCTGGAACATGAGCTCGTTCGAGTTCGGCATGATTCTGATCGCGGCTGGATTCGTAGCCTACGCGGTGAACCATCTGCTCCGACCGCAAGGATGGGCTTCGGTTCGCTCGGCGGAGAAGCCGCAGCCGGCCGCATAGATCACGGTCCGGCTGGAGCAGAAAAGTTCGCCGGGAAGTTTCGAATAAAAAAAGACCGGTGGTTGCCGGTCCTCTTTTATTTTTTGCGAAGACTGCTATGCCGCCGCTTTGGCCGCATCGCGCATGCTCTTCACTTGGTCGTGCGCTTGCTGCACGCTGGCTGCCTGCCGGCGAACGATCTGCGCGACATTTTCCGGCAAATCAGCCGTTACCGCTTTTTGGTAGCTTTCTTTGGCGTTATCCTCGCCAGCCTCGACCGATTCGAGAATCGCCTTATCGCCGGCGCCGAGGCTGACTTTGGTGTCGATCCAGGCTCGATGCAGCGATCCCGAGACCGATCCGGAAACTTTCTTGTCCGGCTTGCCCAGCCGAATCAGCTCCGCTTCGAGTTCTCCAGCGAAGCGCGAACGCTCCAGGCTCTGCTCGTTGAAAAAAGTTTTCAGATCGGACCGCTTCACGTGCGCAGCGGCATCCTGATAGCCCTTCTGGCCGTCTTTGCAGGTTTCGATGAGGTCTTCGATTACGCTGATGGCATTTTTTTCGTCCATGAAATAACCTCCTAAGGTTGGATGCCAGCGACGGGTAAAGGTTTGGTGGAATTTCGCTTGGTGAATGGGGCAGAAAAGCTGTCCTACTCTAAAATCGGTCGGATGAGAGTACATTCAAGACGAGGGATAAAATGCCTGAACCGAATTCTGCCGCAAACGAAAACGAAACTTCTCGGGACCGCCTCGCGGAGCTGTTGAACGAAGACCTTGCCCGCGAATGTCAAGCCATCATCGCCTACGTTGTCTATCCCCAAGTGCTCACCGGCGCCGAATCTAGGGACATCGCCGCTCAGCTGGAAATTCACGCCAAGCAGGAGCTCGATCGTGCCCTGATTCTCTCGCAGCAGATCGACGATCTCGGCAGAATGCCGGTGGTCACTCCCAAGCCGGTACGCACTTCGAAACATGCGAAAGACATGCTCCGCTACGATCTCGATAACGAAAACGAACCATCCGCAATTACCGCGATCGCATCCGGCGATGTGAAACGCTGGGAGAATAGCGATGGCGGAACAGATTCGCCAGATTCTCATGCAGGAACAGGACCATCAAATCGATTTGGCGACTGCCCTGGGCGAAGCAGTTCCCGACCTGAGCGGAGGTCCTAAGGCGCGCACGCGGCGCACGCGGCGCTAACCCCGCTCGCATCGCACCAGCAGGGCCGCCGGTGCGAATTTGCAGTAAATTAGTGACGGCAGCTGTTCTCGACAGATGAGCAAACGCAAGTCCAAGGGCGCGTACATGATCTCGGCGGTGGCGGAGATGTATGGCATCCATCCCCAGACGCTTCGCCTCTATGAACGCGAAGGCCTGCTCAAGCCGTCGCGCACGGAGGGCAACACCCGGCTTTACACTGACGAAGATTTGCAGCGGCTCGAATTCATTCTCTCACTGGCGCGCGATTTGGGCGTGAATATCAGCGGTATGGCGATCATCCTGCAAATGCGTGAGCGCATGGAAGAGATGCAGCGCCAGATCCAGGAGTTTGTGCAGTACATCCAGCAGGAAGTGCTTACCCGCGCCCACGCCGCAGCCGACCCGGCCAAGGGTGCGATCGTGCCGGTGCGCCGGTCGATGGTGCCGGCGGTGCCGTTGGGGAAGAAGCGGTGAAGACCAAGATTTAGCATTTAGCAATTGGCGGACCCTTCGCCTTTAAAAAGCAAGAGCCAATTACTAAGTGCCAATTGCTTTCCTCCCGCGTATCCTATTGAGTTCTTTCAGCACCCGGCTGGCTGAATGCCGAGTGCTGAATGCTGAGTGCCGATGCTCCCCTTCAAGCTAATTTACAGCGACGGATACTACCTCCCCATCGGCGACCATGTTTTCCCCGCCGAGAAATACCGGCGCATTCGCGAACGGCTGCTCGTCAAGGGCATTGCCGACGCGCACGACTTTCTCGAACCCCAGCCGGCCACCGATCAAGATATTTTGCTGGTTCACAAGCCTGAGTATGTGCATAAACTGAAGACCGGCACGCTCAGCCCGCGCGAAGAAATGGAGATGGAGATTCCCTACTCGCGCGACTTGATGGATGCCTGCTGGCTGACGGCCGGGGGATCGATTCTAGCGGCGCGGCAGGCTTTGGCGGATCGCGTGGCGTTCAACATCGGCGGCGGCTTTCATCATGCCTTCCCCGAGCACGGCGAGGGCTTCTGCGTGATTCACGACGTGGCCGTCGCCATCCGGCGACTGCAGCGCGACGACAAAATTCACACCGCGATGACCGTCGATTGCGACGTTCATCACGGCAACGGCACGGCGGCTATTTTTGCAGGGACGCGAACTGCGAGTGCGCTTTTGCCCTCAGCCGGAGCATCGACTCTCGATTCGCCGGCCCTAGGATCTGCGCTTCCCGGTAAGATTCGCGGAGCGCATGCGGGAGATGTCTTCACCATCTCGCTGCACCAGCACAACAACTATCCGCTGTGGAAGCCGCCTTCGTCGATTGACGTGGACTTGCCCGATGGCCTCGGCGACGACGATTACCTGGCCTGGCTCGACAATGCGCTCAGCTCCGGCCTGCGCCAGTTCGAGCCGGATCTCCTGTGCTACCTAGCCGGCGCCGATCCTTATTGTGAAGATCAGTTGGGCGGCCTTTCGCTCTCGATTCAAGGCCTCAAAGAGCGCGACGAACTCGTCTTCCGCGTAGCCCGCGCCCGCAACATTCCCATCATGGTGACGTTTGCCGGCGGCTACGCCCAGAATGTCGAGGATACCGTGAGCATTCATTGCAACACGGTGATCGCGGCGAAGGAAGTGTTTGGGTAAGGGGACGGCGCAGCCGTCCCTGCATCACGCAAGCTGCAGAGCAGGGCGCTTGGTCGGCCACCGCTCTGCGAAGGCCTAGTGACGACAGCGTTGTCGCGCTTCCAGATTCTGTCCTCCGTTGGGGAACCTTTCGAGAGAGCTCAGGCTGCCGCCTGCCTGCTAAAATCATCGTTACCCTTATGTTCGAGAACTTACAGGAAAAACTGCAGCGCGCCTTCAAGTCCCTTCGCGGCCAGGCCCGGCTTAGCGAGGAAAACATCGCCGAGGCCCTGCGCGAAATTCGGCTGGCGTTGCTCGAAGCCGACGTCAATTTCAAAGTCGTCAAAGAGCTGATCGACCGCATTCAGGCCAAGGCCGTCGGGCAAGAGGTGTTGACCGCGCTTTCTCCCGGCGAGCAGGTCATCAAGATCGTGCGCGACGAACTGGTCGAGACCCTCGGCCAAGATACGGCGCGGGTGAAGTTTGCGTCGCAGCCGCCCACGGTCATTCTCATGGCCGGACTACAAGGCTCCGGCAAGACCACGACTTCGGGCAAGCTGGCGCATTGGCTCAAGATCGGCGGCCATCGTCCGCTGCTGGTTTCGGTGGACGTGTACCGTCCCGCGGCACGCGAGCAGCTGAAAATTGTGGCGCAGGCGGTTAAAGCGCAGATTTACGAAGGCGAAGTCGGCGAGGCCAATAGCGCGACCGTGGAGCGGCTAGTAAAAGAAGCCCGCCGCGAGGCCATCGTCTCCGGGTGCGACGTGCTGATCGTCGACACCGCCGGCCGCCTGCACATCGACGACGATCTCATGGATGAGATGCAGTCGCTGAAGAAGCTTCTGAATCCCTCGGAGATTTTGTTCGTCGCCGACGCCATGACCGGACAGGACGCCGTGCGCTCCGCCGACGAGTTTCACAAAAAGCTCTCGCTCACCGGCGTCGTGCTCACCAAGATGGACGGCGACGCCCGCGGTGGCGCGGCGCTTTCCATCCGGCAGGTTACAGGGCAGCCCATCAAGTTCATCGGCGTCGGCGAAAAGTACGACGCGCTGGAGCCGTTTCATCCCGACCGCATCGTCTCGCGCATCCTCGGCATGGGCGACATCCTCTCGCTGATCGAGCGCGCCGAATCCCATATCGACAAGAAAAAAGCGCAGGAGATGGCCACCAGGGCCCTCACCGGCGACGGCTTCTCGCTCGAGGATTTTCGCGATCAGTTGCGGCAAGTGAAGAAGATGGGCTCGATCAAGAGCATCATCGGCATGATGCCGAGCATCGGCCCGTTCTCCGGCCTGCAGAAAGCCGCCGACAATGTGGACGAAAAGCAGATCAACCGCGTCGAGGCCATCATCGGTTCGATGACGATGCACGAGCGTCATCACCACGAAGTGATCAACGGCAGCCGGCGCAAACGCATCGCCCGCGGCTCCGGTACCAGCGTCCAGGAAGTGAACAACTTGCTTCGCCAATATGCGCAGATGAAAAAAATGTTCAAGCAGATCGGCAAGCCCAGCTTTGCCAGAAGGATGGCGGGGATGAAGCTGCCGGGGATGTAGAGCGGGCTTCGGGCTGCGGCTTTTGGGCTGCGGCCCATTCCTTGCATCGTTCTGCCTTTGCCGAAGCCCGAAAGCGGAAGCCCGGAGCCTTGGCCTTATGAAATGGCGCTCCCTCGAAGCATCTGGACCAGACACTGACGCCCGCCCGCTGCGAGACATTTACGGGGAGCGCAAGGAATTGATTGCGAAATACGTGCCGGCAGAGACGCAGGCGATTCACGCTCGGGCCATCGCGGAATTGCGGCGGAAGAATCTAGCCGCGAACATTCTTCCGCTCGGCGCGAAGATTCCGGAATTCCAGCTTCAAGATCACGACGGCAAGAGCGTCTCTGCCACCGACTTGCTCGCCGAGGGACGCCTCGTGCTCTGCTTCATCCGCGGGCGCTGGTGCCCATTCTGCGTCGGTCAGATGGAAGCGATGAATCTGATCGTGCCGGAGATCGAACGAGCGGGAGCAGCGCTGATTGCGGTCTCTCCACAGACGGTGAAGCAATCGTTCTTCATGCACGACCAGCACCGGTTGCGTTTTCCGTTGCTCTCCGACGCCGGCAACCAGGTTGCCCGGCAGTTCGGTCTAACCTACCGCGTGCCGGAGCTCCAGGCAGAGGTTTATCGCCGCGCTTTCGTCAACCTGCCGTTCGCGAACGGAGATGAAAGCTGGGAGCTGCCGATCCCGGCGACCTACATTCTGGATCCTGATGGAACCGTGCTCTACGCGTCGGCGAACGAGGACTACACGGAGCGCCCCGAGCCCGCGGACATCCTACGCGAAACGGTCGGCTGACGCCGCCCACATCTTCATGCTGTTCGGCGACCTAGCTAAACGCAATCCCTTTCACGAGTGACTCGGCCTGTATGCTCAGTTTCACTTACAAGTCCCATGCGAATTTTCGCTGCGGCGCTCTCGAACCATAAACCGCGGCCGTTTTTTCCTGCTTGGGACCGGATTCGGGAGGTATCGAATTGAGCGGAAGAAATGAGTGCGCACCGCGCTGGTCGCGCATACGACCGCGCGCGCGATCCGCTATGGATGAGAACGGAGACCTCGAACATGAAGCCGAATGAACCCAGCCGCACAGCCCTGATCATCGCCCGGCAACGAGCTGCTCACCAGATGCTCGATCATGGCTCAATCCTCTATGACCCATTTGCCATGAAGATTCTGCCTGAAGACGAAAAGGAAGTGCTTCAATTTGCGAACAAACACCCCTTGGCCAGCATCGGACGTCTGTTCACCGCCGCGCGAAGCCGGATTGCGGAAGATGCTTTGTCAAGAGCAGTCGAAAGGGGGGTTCGGCAGATCGTCATCCTTGGCGCCGGACTCGACACTTTCGCTCTCCGGAATCCCCATGGCGCACGCCAGATCCGTATCTATGAGGTGGACCACCCCGCGACACAGGCATGGAAACGCCAGCGCCTGGCCGAAGCTCAAATTGCACTTCCGCCATGGCTTACTCTCGTGCCGGTCGATTTCGAGCGCGACGATGTGGGAGAGAAGCTCGTCGCCGCACGCTTTCAGCAGAACTCGCCCGCGTTTTTCACCTGGCTCGGGGTAGTGCCCTATCTGACACAGGAGGCCATCGCCCGCACTCTGGACTCTATGTCGTCCATCCAGAACTCGGAGGTGGTGTTCGACTACATGGAACCTCCCGAGGCATTCTCCGAAGAGCTCAGGCAATTCGAAACGGAGCGGACCGAACAGCTTAAGAAAATCGATGAACGTTCGGAGAGCCGTTTCGAGCCGGCTGGCATTGCAGCGATTCTTCGCTCGCACGGATTTTGTGCCATCGAAGACGTCAGTTTCCAGGAGATCGCGTCCAGGTTCGGCCGCGCCGTTCAAGGACTCGCGCCCGGACACGCTGGCGTTCATGTCGTCCACGCTAAGCTTTCGGTACACTGAATACTTCATGAATTACATCTACGGCATCAACGCGGTCTCCGAGGCGCTGAAGGCCCGCGGCCGCGCCTTCCAGTGGGTGGGCATGGCGAAGGAGCGGCATGACATTCGCCTGCAGCGCATGATCGAAGAGTGCCGCAAGCTCGGCGTACCGGTAAAATTTCTCACGCGCACCGAACTTGACCAGATGGCTGGACGGTCCGCCCATCAAGGCGTGGTCGCGGTCACGTCGGCCAAGCAGTATAGCGATCTCGACGACGTGGTCGGCGCCAAGCGTGGACGATATTCCTTTGTCATCGTGCTCGATGGCGTAGAAGATCCGCACAATCTAGGCGCTCTCATGCGTACCGCCGATGCCGCGGGCGCCGATGGCGTGGTCATTCCCGAACGCCGCGCGGCCCCCGTCACCGGCACGGTAACTAAAACGTCCGCCGGGGCCAGCGAATATTTGCCCATCGCGAAAGTGACGAATATCGCGCGCACGGTGGAAGAATTAAAAGAACGCAACATCTGGACGGTGGGCCTCGACGAGCGCGGCAGGCAGACCTACGACGCGCTCGATTACAACATGGATTGCGCCCTGGTGCTGGGCGCCGAAGGCAAAGGCCTGCACGACCTGGTGAAGAAGAAATGCGATTTTCTGGTTTCGATCCCGATGCTGGGCAAAGTTCCTTCGCTCAACGTGTCGGTCGCAGGTGCGGTGGTGATGTATGAGATCGTTCGGCAGAGGCGCGCAAGAGAAAACGCCGAGAAAAATAACGAGGCGGCTTCGGGCGTGAAATGAAGTTCCGCAGCTTTGGTATTCTCTGTGTTCTCTGCGCCTCTGTGGCGAGTGCATTCTCTCTCGATCGGGAAGCTTTCGCGTTCACACAATACGATCTTGATGTGCACGTCGATCCCGATCTTCAGCGGCTCGGCGTTCGAGGCACGCTCATTCTGCAGAACGATTCGGCGACGACGCAGAAGATCGCCGTGCTGCAGATTTCTTCTTCGCTCGGCTGGCGTTCGATCAGGACCGGGCAGAAGCCACTGCAATTTGTCTCGCAAGCTTACTCTTCCGACATCGATCATACGGGGGAGCTTTCGGAAGCGATCGTGACTCTGCCCGAGGCCGTCGCGCCGCGTGGCACCGTGGCTCTGGAGATCGCTTACGAGGGCGTGATCGTGCTCGATGCCACGCGGCTCACGCGGATCGGAACTCCCGAGGCGCAGGCAAACAGCTCCGATTGGGACCAGATCAGCGCAAAATTCACTGCCGTGCGCGGCGCGGGATTTGTGGCTTGGTATCCGATCGCCACCGAGGCAGGAAGTTTTTCCGAGGGCAGCAGCGTGTTTGAAATTGTCGGCAGGTGGAAGAGCCGCGAGGCTGCTGCCACCATGCATCTGCAATTCGCAACGCCCAGCGACGAAAGCGAGCCGCCCGAGCTGCTGCTGAACGCAAGCACTTGTCCGAAGGCTCTCGAGGCCAAGGGTCAGTTCGTTGCAGACTGCACTTACCAATCGCTGGGGTCGGTCGTGCCCACGTTTGTGATGGCGAATTATGAGGTTGTAGAGCGCGCTGCCATTGCGGTTCATTATCTGCGCGGCCACAAGGGCGCCGCTACGGGCTATGCCGATGCGGCGGACAAAGTTATCCCGCTCGTCACGGAATGGTTCGGGGCGCCGCACGGGAAGGCGCAAACCGCCGATCTCGCCGACTCCAACGCGGCCCCGTTCGAGAGCGGTTTGTTCCTATTGTTACCGCTTGCCCCTACCGATCCCAAGCTTGCGGGACTCGCAGCGGCTCATCAGATGACTCATGCGGCTCTCACCTCGCCGCGGCCGTGGATCAACGAAGGCCTGGCGCACTTCGCGCAGGCGCTCTACCTGGAGCAGCAGAGTGGACGTCACGCTGCCCTCGACTACATGGGATTGCACCCTTCCGCGTTCAGCGCCCCGGAAAACGAAAAGACGACCGTGCCCCGATCGGAGGAGGAAGTGAGTCACTCTCTGGTCAACACCCCGGTTGAGGAACTTTATCGCAGCAAGGCAATGTGCGTGTGGTGGATGCTGCGCGAGATGGTCGGCGATGCCGCCTTGAAGAAAGCTCTTGCCTCCTATCGTCCGGAGCAGGATAAAGAGCCGTCTTATCTGCAGCGGCTCATCCAGGCGCAGACGAAGCGCGACTTGGAGTGGTTCTTCGACGACTGGGTTTATCGCGATTGCGGCCTGCCGGATTTCAAAATAGAATCAGCCTTCGTGCGCAAGACTTTGCCCGGAGCCTACGTGCTCACCGTCACCGTGGCAAACCTGGGAGCCGCGGGAGCGGAGGTTCCGGTCACGGTGAGGTTCGCTGGCGGAGACTCTACGCAGCGGCTTGTCGTGCGCGGCAAGAGCCATGCCGTGATCCGCTTCGAAGTTGCGAAGGCGCCGGAGGAAGTCGTGGTCAACGACGGGAGCGTACCCGAGAGCGATGTGACGAATAATACGTTCAAGATCGAGGGTGAAGCCGCTCCCTAAAGAACCGGACCGTCGTTGAATGCAAGCGTTGTCATCGTGAGAAAAGCCAGGGGCCTGTGTGCTTCTAGCTGCTGAGGCTAACAGTGCGTTCGCGGAGTTACTGCGTAAAACTTGCCAGCGCCGCGAGTTTGGCGGCAGCTGCGCCGGAGTCAATGGATCGTTCGGCCAGAGGGATTCCATCCGCCAAATGATCGACGCGCCCCGCGGCTACGAGCGCAGCTGCGGAGTTCAAGAGCGCCACATCGCGGCGCGGAGATTTCTTCCCGCCTAAGACTTCTCGAACGATCGCGGCATTCTCCGACGCATCCCCACCGGCGATATCGGCGAGCGTGGCGCGCTTCAGGCCGAACTCTTCAGGATCAACTTCGTAGGAGCGCACCGAACCGTCGCGAGCTTCGGCTATGCGCGTCGGGCCGGTGATGGTGATTTCGTCCAGGCCATCGAGGCCGTGAACTACGAGCGCGCGATGCAGACCGAGCATGCTGAGCGCCTCGGCTAACTTCTCGACCATATCGAGCGCGTAGACACCCACCACTTGTCCCGAAGCCCGGGCGGGATTGGTGAGCGGGCCGAGCAGGTTGAACATGGTGCGCAAGCGCAGTTCGCGGCGCACCTTCTGCACTTGCTTCATGGAGGAGTGCAGATCGGGGGCGTAGAGAAAACAAATGCCGATTTCGCGCAGGCATTGTGCGGCTCGCTCGGGAGTCAATTGGATGTTCACGCCCAGAGCCTCCATCACGTCGGCTGAGCCGCACTTCGAGCTGATGCTGCGGTTGCCGTGTTTGGCCACGCGCACGCCGGCGCCGGCGGTTAGGAATGCCGTCGCGGTTGAAATGTTGAAGGTACCGGCGGCGTCGCCACCGGTGCCGCTAGTGTCCACCAGCGCGGATTCGGCGAGCGCGTCGCGGCCGGTGCCGCTTAGGTCGAGCGCACTGGATTCGGCAGAACTCAACCCAGAAAAAGAAATCGGCAAGGGAGTGGCTGCGGCGCGGATGGCTTCGGCGAAGCCCACGATCTCTTCCACGGTCTCGCCTTTCATGCGCAAAGCGATGAGCAGCGCGGCGATCTGCGCGTCGGTGCCGTTGCCGGCGAGCACGTCGGACATCACGGCCCGCGCTTCGGCGCGGGCCAGCGATTGGCCATGGGTGGCGATGCGATAAAGAGCGTTGAGAATCATGCGTGGGTGCCGAAGTTTCGATGCAGAACCCTCGGCGACTTTACTGGAATGCTGAGGATACTCGGAATCCGGCAGGTACGCCATAACTGGAGCATCGACATCAGCCGGGTCTCAAAGATACATCGATGCATGGATTAATCCAAATTGATCGGGGCATCCGTGGGATCCGGCTTCTGGGGGGCGCCGTGTTGATGCCCATGTCGCGCGCACGCAGTTCGGGCAGATTATGAACCGCGCCGTCGAGAACCACGAGCGCTTTGTCGTTGACCGGCGGGGAGTGCCCGCGGTGGGCATCATGAGTGTCGAAGATTACATCAAGATGGTTGCGCAGGCGATGACAAGTTCATTGCGTGCGCCCTTGCGGCCGGCGCCGATTTTTTGGTAACGGGGAACAAGAAGGATTTTCCAAAGGAGCACCTTGGGTTCACCCGGGTCGCGGGCGCGGCAGAACTCCTGAACCCGATAATCCTTGAACTTTAGCCACCCCTAAGGAAACCAGAACTTACTCCTGGCCAACTGGGCTCAGCCTTGGCAAGAAATACTCGCGCCAGCTCTCTGGCAGCTCGGCGGTCGCGATCGCTTTCTGCAACAGAGCGCGGTTATATTTCTCGCGGACGAACAGCCGGTTCATCTCGGCGATAGTAATTCCAGTGTGATTTCGCGAAATGAGTTCGAAAGAATCTCCCGCGCCGATCTCGCCTTCCTGTTCTACGGAAAAGTAAAACCCGCTGCGGCCGCTGTGCAGGAATGTTTCGAGAATGTCATCACGTTGAAATTTGGCCGCGAGCTTGTAACAGGGCATGCGGGGCTGGCGAACCATGATCGCGGCCGAACCGATTCGAAAGCGGTCGCCGACATGGAGTTCGTCTTCGCTGAGCCCTTCTGTCGTGAGGTTCTCCCCGAACGCGGCCCAGGGCAAATCTTTTTCACGCAATTCCTTCTTCCAATAGCCATAGTGCTCTGAGGGATACGCATAGACCGCTTTGTAAGGGCCGCCGTGAACGCTCAGGTCGGCCTGCCGGTCGCCGTCAAGGTTCAAGCTGCGCAGCATCAGGCGGCCAGAGACCGGCTTCTTGAAGATGCCCGTGTTGATGCTTGTGCCTTTGTAGACCGTAAGGCGCGGGCGCGCCACATTCAACGAAAGGACTTTCACAATGCGTCGCCTCCCGGGGAGCGATCTCCAGGCATTCTGGAACCCGCTCCCGATTTGGAGTTAGATGTACTGCCGGTTCAAACGACGCGGGAGATCGGTTTGCTCTAATCCGCTGCGGTTCTATAAAATCAAGGGTTTGCTGCCCGCAGTTCCAGCTGCAAGCAGGTTCCTTCCGATTCTTAGCTGACGAGCATCATTATGAAAATTCATGAGTACCAGGGAAAAGGGATTCTTAAGAAGTATGGTGTAACTGTCCCACGAGGCACGATGGCGACTTCGCGAGAAGAGGCCGAAGCCGCGGCGCGGGAATTATTCAGCGCCGGTTCGACCGGGGTTGTGGTGAAAGCGCAGATTCACGCCGGCGGCCGCGGCAAGGGCGGAGGTGTGAAGATCGCGAAGTCGGTCAGCGAAGCGGGGGACCTTGCCGAGAAAATGCTGGGCATGAAGTTGGTCACGCATCAGACCGGGCCCGAAGGCCGCATCGTGCGCCGGTTGCTGATCGAGGAAACTCTGCCGATTGAAAAAGAGTTGTACCTGGGGATTCTGGTTGACCGTGCCGAGGGCAAGCCGGTATTCATGGCTTCGGCCGCGGGCGGAATGGAAATCGAGCAGGTTGCGGCGGAGACTCCCGATGCGATTTTGAAGCAGCACATCGATCCGGGCATGGGTCTGGAGGCGTTTCAGGCGCGCAAGATGGCTTTTAAGCTTGGGCTCAGCGCCAAGCAGATCAATCCTGCAGTGCAGTTTCTTTCCAATCTTTATAAGGCATTCCTCGACACCGACGCTTCGCTGGTGGAGATCAACCCCTTCATCACTACTACAGACGGGCGACTGTTCGCACTTGATGCCAAGATGACATTCGATGACAACGCTTTGTTTCGCCATCCCGATATTCGCGAGTTGCGCGATATCACCGAGGAAGATCCGCTGGAGGTTGAGGCCTCGAAGTACAGCCTGAATTACATCAAGCTCGATGGCAGCGTGGGCTGCATGGTTAATGGCGCGGGGCTGGCGATGGCGACCATGGACATTATCAAGTATGCCGGTGGCATGCCTGCGAACTTTCTGGATGTGGGTGGCGGAGCCAATGCCGAGCAGGTGGCGCATGCCTTCGAAATTCTGCTTAGCGACAAGAATGTGAAAGCCGTGCTGATCAACATTTTTGGCGGCATTCTGCGCGTGGATACTTTGGCTACGGGCGTGGTGGAGGCGGCGAGGAAAACGAATATCAAGCTGCCCGTGGTGTTGCGGCTGGAAGGCACCAATGTGAATGAGGGCAAGAAGATTTTGATGGAGTCGGGATTCAATTTTGTGGTGAGCGACACGATGAAGGACGCGGCGGATAAAGTTGTGGCTGCGGCCCGAAGAGTTTAGAGGAACATGTCTCCACACTGTTGTCACCCGAGCGCAGCGACGGACCCTGGTTTCCGCCCGCGCCACCGGCAAAGCCGTCCCAGGCAAACACCAAGGTCCCTCGCTGCGCTCGGGATCACAATGGTACTCAGTGGTGAGGAATTCTAATTATGGCAATCCTGGTTAATAAACGAACGAAGTTGATCGTGCAGGGGCTTACTGGCCGGGAAGGAACATTTCACGCCAAGGCTTGCGCAGCTTATGGCACGCAGGTCGTGGGTGGAGTTACACCGGGCAAGGGCGGAACTACTCATGAAGGCTGGCCGATTTTCAATACCGTGCAGGAGGCTGTCGATAAGACCGGCGCCGATACAACCGTGATTTTTGTGCCGCCGCCGTTTGCAGCCGATGCGATTATGGAGGCGGCCGATGCCGAACTCGATCTCATCGTCTGCATCACCGAGGGCATTCCCACTCTTGACATGGTGAAGGCCTGGGAGTTTCTGCAGAACCGGCGCTCGCGGCTGATTGGGCCGAATTGTCCCGGAATCATTTCGCCGGGTAAGTGCAAGATCGGAATCATGCCGGGGTCGATTCATAAAGAAGGTTCGATCGGGATCGTGTCCCGCTCGGGCACCCTGACGTATGAGGCGGTGCATCAGCTTACGCAGCGCGGGATCGGGCAGTCGACGGCGATCGGGATCGGCGGCGATCCGATTATTGGAACGAACTTTGTGGATGCGCTTGATCTGTTCCATCGCGACCCGGAGACTGAGGCCGTCATCATGATCGGCGAAATCGGCGGCGATGCCGAGGAGACTGCGGCGGAATTCGTGAAGACGCACATGAAGAAGCCGGTTGTGGGCTTCATCGCGGGGCAGACTGCGCCTCCGGGGCGGCGCATGGGCCATGCGGGAGCGATCATCTCCGGCGGCAAGGGAACGGCAGCGGAAAAGATCAAAGTCATGGAGGCGGCGGGGATTCGCGTGGCCAAGTCTCCGGCGGATATCGGGGAGACTTTGGCGGCGGCAGTGGGAGTGAAGGTCTAGATTCAGCAGGCCGTGTCGGGCAAAGAAAGGTTTCCTCGCGCCGCGAGGGACTTTGGTTTCTGCTTGCGCCTGCAGCATCGCCCGCTGCAAGCAAACACCAAGGTCCGTCGCTGCGCTCGGGATGACAGTCCGTAATGGGTTTCAGCCAGATCATGGGCTTCGATGCGTTACATCAAAACTGCCAAATGAAAGCGAATCACTACGAACAACTATGAAGACTTTACAACGCACTCTTACTATCGTGAAACCTGACGCTGTCGCCAAGAATGCGGTGGGCGACATCATTGAACAATTCGAGAAGAATGGATTCCACATTCTTGCCATGAAGATGCTGGAAATTTCCAAGTATCAGGCAGAGCAGTTTTACGCCGTGCATGCCAGCCGGCCGTTTTATGGCTCGCTCACCGACTTTATGTCGAGCGGACCGATCGTGGCGCTGGCATTGGAAAAAGAAAATGCCATTGCCGATTTGCGGCTGCTGATGGGTGCGACCAATCCGGCCAACGCGGAGGAAGGTACGATCCGCAAGAGGTGGGCTTCGAGCATCGAGCATAACGCGATTCATGGTTCCGATGCGGAGGATACGGCTCGATTTGAATTGAGCTTCTTTTTCGCCGGGTATGAGCTGGCTAAGTAGATCGCACGCTGCTACTTGTTGCGCTGTGCGGGCGGGACGCCGACGCTACTATGCGCGGGCGCCCAGGCCCCACACAGGCCAACTAACCTAGCGGTTCGAAGAGATGGCCTTCTATGCGCTCGGCAATTTTCGGCAGGTCTTTGCGGGCGTATTGCAAGAAGTGCGGGGCGGTGCGATGGGCTTCGAGCGCAGCATCGTCTTTGTATTGCTCGTAGATGAAGAAGCGGCGCGGCTCGGTTTTATGGCGATGCACCTGGTACTGGGCGCAGCCAGGCTCTTTGCGCGATTCCTCGGTGAGCTTTGCGAATACTGCACTAACCTCCACTTCACGTCCAGCTTTTGCCATCCAGGTAACCGCCAAGACCACCATCTTGCGACGCTCCTTGCGGAAGGGTAGTAAGTAGTCTTATTGCGCGAATCGTCAGAAGTCAAGGCTAGATTTTGTCACGGGAAGAAGCTCTCTTTAACTCTGCCGCAAATTCGTCGATAACAATTGTGTGATCGCGGTCTGGTCCGGTGGACACCATGCCAATCCTGGCCGTAGTTTCTTTTTCCACGAACGCCAAATATTCGCGAGCAGCCTTGGGCAGTTGATCCAATTCCGTGACGCCCAGCGTCGAACTTCTCCATCCCGGCAGCTTGTGATAAATACACTCCAATTTGTCGTAGCCGCTGGATTGCGCGGGTACCTCCATCGTCTTTTTGCCGTCGACTAGATAGCCGACGCAGACTGGGATTTCCGCCAGTTCGTCAAGCACGTCCAGCTTGGTCACTACCAGCCAGGAGATGCCGTTGATCATGCCGGCGTAGCGCAGGAGCGGCAGGTCAAGCCAGCCGGTGCGGCGGGGACGGCCCGTCACCGCGCCGTATTCGTTGCCGCGTTTGCGCAGTTGCTCGCCGAGGTCATCTTTGTCTTCGCTAGGAAATGGGCCTTCGCCTACCCGGGTGCAGTAAGCCTTGGTTAATCCGATCACCGAGTCGATGGCGTTGGGAGCTACACCGGTGCCGGTGGCCGCGCCGCCGGAAGTCGCGCTCGACGAAGTCACGAAAGGATAGGTGCCATGGTCGATGTCGAGCATGGTGCCCTGCGCGCCTTCGAACAGGATGGATTCGCCTGCGGCCAATGCCCCATTCAGCAGCACTGCGGTGTCGCAGACAAATGGCGCCATTTTTTCGGCTGCCGCGGCGTATTCGATGTACATCTTATCGGCGTCGAGCGGTTCGGAATTGAACAACGCATGGGCAATCATGTTCTTCTCGCGCACTGCGTTTTCGATGTGCTTTTTGAGAAGCTGAAGGTCGAGGAGATCGGCAACTCGCAGTCCGCGGCGTCCCATCTTATCTTCGTAGGCGGGGCCGATGCCGCGCGAGGTGGTGCCGATCTTCACGCGTCCGGGAGCGTTTTCGGCGGCCAGTTCGATCATACGGTGATAGGGCAAAATTACTTGCGCGCGGTTGGAGACGAAGAGATTTCCGTCGACTCTTACTCCCGCGTCGCGCAACGCTCCTACTTCCTTGAGAAAGGCCATGGGGTCGAGGACCACGCCGTTGCCGATCACGCTGCGGCAGGCGGTGCGCAGTACGCCGCAGGGTACTAACTGCAGAACGAATCGGTTGCCGTTGATGATGACGGTGTGGCCGGCATTGTGGCCACCAGCATAGCGGGCTACCACGGAAAAGCTTTCCGAGAGAACGTCGACAATTTTTCCTTTGCCTTCGTCGCCCCACTGGGCGCCGACAATCACCGCGGTCTTGCCTCGTTTCAAAGGAAACTCCCTCACCGGAATTTGCGGACGCACAATTGCGCGCGCGTAAACAGCGGGGGTCGCACTCTACTTGCCCCGCAGCAAGTATTTATAAGGCTTATAGGATGAAAGCGAAGAAGTGTGTACTGGCTATCTTATCGTGGAGGCGCGGTGGATAGCAATGAACCGGCAACTGCAAAAAACCAACTGCAACTGCCGCCGACGGGCCCGGCGGCAAAACCTTAGCCACCGGGAGCACAGAGGTGCACGCGTAAATCAGACTGCGAGAGACTTTTATTTTGTTTTCTCGTGCCTCTTAACGCAGCCTGCAATCATGTCGTGGCTGATGGCGTTGAAGCCGCTTTCGCCCTGTGGGGTCACTCCGTCGCTGACGCCCTCATTGCCGCTGCAGTTGTCGATTCGAGTCACGGAATATCCCGCAGTCTGGCCGGAGTTGGTGAACTGCTCGTAGAAAAATTGCCCTTGGGCCGCGGAATTATTTTGCTTCGGGGCGATATTGCTGCATAACCAGCCTGCCAGCGCTGTCTTAGGATAAGAGAAGCTTGGATTCGCGGTTCCGTCCACGATACTCATGGCCTTCCAACTCAGGTTCGAGGCCTCGGTCGTGGGATTCTTGCCGTTGCAGGTGGAGTCGCCGGACCAGTGGGCAACGGCGGTAATGTCTCCGCCGACGTAGGCTGGGCTATCAGGCCAGGACAAACCATCGCAGCCGAACTGACCTGCCGGACACACGGTGCTGACCGGGGCATTGGGCACGATGCATCCCTGCTCGATATCGCCGAAGACCGGCCCCGACATTAACTCAACCTTATCCAAAAAGTTGCCGGCCCCGTACCACGCCAAAGAGTAAGCCGCGGCCCCGGAGCCGGCGCTGTCTCCCTGGGCGCACATACCACCCTCTGCGGCGGCCAGGTTTTGGGAAATGAAGTTCAGAAATGTTGCCGGCCGGCACGCCGCTGTCTTGATGCTGGCGGCGTTTCCCGGCCCTGTAGATTCCCATGCCGATTTCCAAGCCATTTGTACGACCTGGAAACCGCTCTCGAGATATCTGGCAATATAGTCTGCACCTCCGGCTACGTTGGTGCCGTTGCCTCCCTCAAGAAAGACGACGGTCCCGATTGGAGTTCCAGAGGGCTCTTCCGAACCATAAGTGAATTCAATTTCGGCGGTATTCGGGCAACTCATCTGCGCCTGATAACAAGCCATCCCCTTGTAAAAACCGCTGGAGCAGGATGCCAGCTTCCTGACATCCAGAACTTTGCCGAGCGGCAAGGGTGCGCTTTGCGCGTGGAGGTAGGTGGCAGTCGGGGCGAGGGCGAGGGCAAGCATCGCGATACGGATTCGCAGACTTTTCATCGGAATTCTCCTGTGCCGATTTAGGTGCTGGGCAATGCGCGGGTCTCAGCATGGGGACACCCAGCTGGGCACGCAGGGGAGGATATGCGACTAGAACGGTAGATTCTTATCCCAATCCGGGCAGGCCGTCAAGATGCAGAATCTTGCGCTGCGCTCCAATAGGGATAGTCGGGTTCCAAATAAGGACGAATGGTCTGTTTTCAGATGGTAGGCGCGGCAGGACTCGAACCTGCAACCGTCGGATTAGAAATCCGATGCTCTATCCATTTGAGCTACGCGCCCGCGACGACAGTCCCTCCCAAAAACTAACATAAAACTCCTCCGATCCAGAATTCCACGGGAAATTGTGTCACGTTTCTCTTGACAAACCATAACCATATGGTTATGGTTTTACCTGTGAGGCCGGCCAATACCAATCCCGTGTTCCGCGCTCTCGCCGATCCCACGCGCAGGGCCATTTTCGAGGAACTGACGCGGCGAGGCGAGCAGACCGTACACGCCTTGACTCGCTACGCGGGCGTATCTCAGCCTGCTGTCTCGAAGCACCTCACGGTGCTGAAGCGGGCCAAGCTGGTACGGCACCGCCGCGAGGGACGCGAAACTCACTATCGCGCGCGGCCCGATGCCCTGGCGCCAATCGTGGATTGGTTGCGTCACTACGGCGCATTCTGGCGCGAACGCTTTGACCGTCTTGAATCCCTTTTGGAAAGGATGGAATAAAGAATGATGAGCAATGCAACAGAGAGCACTCTTGTGGTCGAGAGGGTATTCCCGCACCCGCCGGAAAAGCTGTGGCGCGCGCTCACCGAGACCCCGCTCATCGCGCAATGGCTGATGAAAAATGACTTCGAACCAGTGGTCGGGCGGAAGTTTCAATTCCGCTCCGAACCCGTGCCGAACTGGAATGGTGTGATCGACTGCGAGGTGCTGATCGTCGATCGCCTAAAACGTCTCTCCTACAGCTGGAGTTCGATGGGGCTCGACTTCGTTGTGCTGTGGACCTTGACTCCAGGGGAGGGTGGTACCCACCTTCGCATGGAGCAGTCCGGCTTCCGTCCCGATCAGCAGCAGGCCTACAAGGGCGCTAATTACGGCTGGCAGAAATTCCTCGGCAACCTGGAGCGTGTGGTAGCGGAGTTGGTTTAGACAAGCGGCCCATTCAAGCTATCCTTTTGCTTGAGTCGGCCAGTTCCACGAAAGCAGTCACGCGCTCTTACCGATAACGGGAGGATAAATTATCATGAAAGATGCCACCAAACGCTCGATTGTTCGCTGGATGCACCTCGTATTCAGCATTCCGATTCTCGGCTACATCTATAGTCCGTTTGACAAAATTCCAGGCTACGCACGGCCTACTCGATTTGTCTTCGTGCCCGTCATGGTGCTTTCGGGATTGTGGATGTGGAAAGGCTATGTTGTGCGGCGACTTATTTCCAGATCGGTCCAATGATGTATGCCGACTTTCTGGTTCAGGACGAACATCGAACGCACAACGCGAATTGTAAGAGCGCCACGACTGCGATTATTGAAGAAAGAGTGAAGTACCTCTTGGGTTTGTGAAAAATCAAAATCCCCTTCGCTTCGAGAACTCGTCCTCGTCGCACTTATACATTCATACAGACGGGAGGCTCAGCTAGATTGGCTGCCCGGGAAATTGGGATCCGTCCCGCCTGTCAGTTTTGGTTCTGGTTGGTTTTGGTTTGCATTTGGTTCTAACAAAATGTGTAAGCTTTGATCCCATCGAGCGGAAATCTTGAGTTCTGCAGGGGGATCGGGAAACGGGTCGCCGTAGGGAATTCGGATCGGCCTTCCATGCCGAGCAGGATGTTGCCCGTACATCGCGTTTTTGATCAATAGCGCCTGCGGCGGCGATTCTTCCTCGTCGTCATCACCGCGGCCGTTTTCTTCGTTGTCTTATACGGAACCCTTTATTTGCAGCTGGCTTGGACCTTTACGGATTGGGCTGTCGGATCGATGCCAATCGGTCCGGTGGTGGCACCCGACTTGAGCGTTCCGCAAATCCTGCCGTCGCCGGCTTCGTAGACGACGATGGAATCGAGCGTCGGGATGGTGCCGTAGTCAATCGGATTTGACCGCGTCAAATTGGAATTGACGATCATGCTGTCCTCGATCGACAGGTAGCGGGCGGAGGTGGCGATGATCGCCGGGCCGGGCAAATTCTCGAACACATTGTTGCGGAAGCGGAGTTTCTCGAAAAAAGGCTGGTCGAGAATCTCGCCGGTGGCCGTGGGAGCGAACATGGCGATCGTACCCGAGTATTGTGTGGATTGTCCCGAGTCGCTGGTGGAGTTGCCGCTGATGAGGATATTGGTTCCGCCCGGGCCAAAGCCAGAACCACCGACGAGGCCGATCCCTCCCGCCGAGTTGTCGAAGTATACGTTGTCGCCGATCCATCCATAGGGCGAGTCGGTGATGATGCCATGGCAGCGGCATTCGTGCGCCAGATTGTTGCGCACGATGTAGCGCGCCGTAGCCTGCTCTGTCAGATCCACCACCGAATACGTCGTGTCGAGACCGGGGATGGAATGGTTGAGCGTAAGGGTTGGAGAGCCGCAAACGCTGTCGTTGGCGGTGACAACGTAGGCTGTGCCTTGATATACGAAATTGGCGTCGAAGAAGGCGAGGGCGTCACCCGGAATGGGAGCGTCCATCGGATCGGGGTCGCAGTATCCCACCACCGAGACCTGATCGCTGCTCACGCCGGCCACGGGAAAGATGCTCGGGGAAACCGCAACGCTGTCGTCGCCCTGATACCCAATGTCATTGTCCTCCACGATCACATCGGCCTGCATGGTCAGGTCGAGCACGTCCGAAGCCGTGGAGATCAGGCGTCCCGGGCCGCGGGTGATACGGGAATTGGCCAGCCGGAATCCGCGATAGCCGCCGCCGTCATGCGCACCGATGCCGACGCCCGGGCCGGTGCGCAGAGTCAGGTTTTCGAAGTCGATGTCGTTTGCCCAGGTGATCGAGATGGCAAAGCCGTTGTACGTGTAGTGGCGAACGATGACGCGGCTACCCGGCGCGAAGATATCGAAATTGGCGCAGCCATTGAAGAAGCTGCACGTGGGATCGGTCTGGCTGTTCTGGAAGTTGCAGGACTCGCAGGAGAAAGTTTGGTCGCCCGCTGAAGTCTTGCCCACATAAGTGGGTTGTGGCGCGTTACCGAAGATAAAGTACTCCTCGAAATTGTTGTTCGATTTCGCCCCAAATGTCCCCGGCGGGTCAAGACTGCCGTCCCAAGGGTCGACGGCCTGTATGGCCACAGGGCCGCCCTGGTACTGGTCCACGACAGGATATTTGTTATCGATGGCCAGCGCGTTGTGGCCGGGATTCAGCGGGTCTTTCACGATCGTGCCCAGGGACGCGATGGGCAGCGAGGGCCAGTCAATCGTTAGATCGCGCAGGCGCAAGCGCTGCGCTTCGAGAATCCATATGCCGATCACCGGAGCCTGAAAGTCAAGTTCCGAACCGCTGAAGTCGATGTCGAGATCGGAGACGCTGTTGGGGACTGTGACTTGGCCTTGCGGATACTGCCCGATGGTCCAATGCGGGGCGCAGTTCCAATACTGATTCACGTTGCAACTGGTCGGCTGATTACAGGCGGGGGACTTCAGGTCCGTGCATAGCGTGGGCCCTTGAAACGCGTAAACACCTTTTGGAATTACCAGATGATGCGCGCCTGCGTTTGCCGCCTCCGCCACGACCGCCGGAAAATATTCGTCCGGAGTCTCGCCGGGTTTTATGGCGCGCGAATACGTACCCGAGCCGACTGGGCCTTTGACCAACACTTCCACCGTCTTTCCGTTCGGGGCGACAAAAGTCTCGAGCACATCGCGGGCCGGGTTATAGGGCAGGCCGGACGTCGTCGGAATGATTTCGGTGTAAATCGGCGGATAAGTTTGGCCCGATGCGGAAAGCGCCGAACAGAACAGCCCAAGGAGTAGAAACGACCAAAGTACTCTAGCCACACCTGCTCCTTCAGGACGGATGATGGGGAGGAAACCAAGCGGCCCGAAAGGGCCTGAATGCGATTATTCTAACACCGGCCGCATGATGAAGTTGCAGGGCAGGCTGCCCAAGCCGTCTCCATTCCTGAAGGATCATCCCGCCCCCCATTGACCTATCCCCTAAAGCGGCAGCAGTCTTTGGTGGCGTCCGTGCGGCGAACTCCGGCCAGGGAAGTCAAAATCCTCACCCTGTCGCTGCAAAGAACGCAGGGAAAAGGATGGGGCAGCCCGGCCCGGCTGTGCGAATTTCTTTCCCGCCATGTCCTATAACCAGTCGATTCAGGACACTCATACTACGAATTCGACACCGTCAGAACCGCTCGGCAAGCAGATCCCGGAAGCAGATCATGAAGCCTCGCATCTTCGCCTACCGTCTTTCGCTCCTGCCGCTGCTCGCCTTGATCGCCTGCGGCGGGGGGAAAACCACGCCAGCCACGCCAGTCGAGCCCCTCGGGAAACCCCAGATCGTCTTCGAAGGCCCCGGCGTTCCCGGCACGGTCAGTGTGCAGGAGATCTCCACCGCCAACCTCGATGGCTCCAACATCGTCCTGATTACGGACGACGGCCTCAATAAGTTCCTCGCCCACTTCTCACCCGACGGCACGCGCCTCGTCTACACCAAATTCCTCACTGGCAAGTTTGGCGACCCCGACCCCGAAACCGACATCTTCACTTATACCTTCGCCACTGCGGCCGAAACCCGCCTCACCACCACGGGCCTCGCCTTCCAGGCCGCGTGGTCGCCCGATGGCCAGCAGATCGCCTTCGGCAACTACAACGGCACCGGCCTCTACGTGATGAATTCCGACGGCTCCGGCCAGCAGCTCGTCGGCCAGCCCAGCGGCACGCCCGACGACGTCATCTGGCACGACATCGCGTGGTCCAGCGATAACTGGATCTTCTTCGTGGTCAAGCAGACCACCAACAACTGCTTCAAAGTCCGCCTAGACAAGATTCGCCCCGACGGCACCTCGCGCACCCAGGTGTCGGGTGGCGGCACAACCTGCACTCCTCCCAACATGGAGCCTTACGGCGACGCCGACCCCGGCATCAGCGCGGACGGCCGGACCGTCTATAGCTCGCGCGGACTTTCGCCGCTGCCCGCCGATCCCACCCAGACCCTCCGCCACCTCTACGCCTATTCGACGGGCGCCTACACTCCCGGCAAGGTCGAAACCGACCTCAGCCTCGCCTCGCACCCAGACTGCATTGTCGGCGTCCCCAAAGGCTCTCCGGACGGCACGGAGATTCTTGTCTTCCTTTTTTGCCCTTCGGATTTGGAGCACGTCGGCGTGACCCTGACCGACACCACCGCTTCTTCCTGGACCTTCATCGCCACCGGCTTCGGGCCGGACTGGAATCCCACCACGCAGCCCTAGGACCTACTGCACCTCTTCCTATCAATCCCAGTGAAAGGCATCACCCCGCCTCCGGCGTTACCGCGCTTCTGCCAACGCCAGTATTAAATGACTACGCTTACCCCCCGACGTCTTGGAATCTTACAGTTCTCTGGATTTATCGACTTGATCTCAGGGCTGCAGTCATTGGCGGGCAAAGTCTGAGCCCTCACCGGTTAGCGGCGCGGAAATGTCGCTTTCATCTAGAGCACTGGGGCTAGTATTTGACATTGCGGAAAGCGGAAAGATGAGCAAGGGTAAGTGACATGGGTGGTCGAAAAAGGGCGGTCGGCGGACTGCGGCACCATTTTGGAGAAATGCCGGCCTGAACCGGTTGGGGCGGGCAAGTCCGCCCCCCCAGATCTCGCCTTGCGAGATCACCACTCGCTTCGCCCCAGCCGTCGGCGAGAAGCAGCCGCTACGAGGGGATCGTTGCTCTCACCGATTTCAGCCCGAGCCTCATCCATGGCCTCGGCGATTCTGCCGGGCGAGCGGCGCGCCACTTAAAAGGATAACCGCGCTTGCGGCGGGTGGCGGGACATAAACCCGTGCCCCGCCTAAGCCCGCTTTGGCAGTCTGGTTCTTGCCGCAAGAGAGGTACTCGCCGATTGGCCAAAAGTGGTAGGGAAAAAAGCCTACATTCCGGGATGCGCCCGCTGCGGTCATCGTGCGAACCTTTCCTTGTCACATGCAATTTGAGTGTCCCATTTAAAAGGAGAAGGAAGCGTGAAGAACATCGTTCTGGTCCACGGCGGGTTCGTGGATGGCGCCGGTTGGGAGGGCGTCTACCAGATTCTCAAGAAGCGCGGCTACAACGTCAGCGTAGTGCAAAACCCGACCATTTCGCTGCAAGACGACGTAAAGGTAACCAGGCGGATCCTTGATGCCCAGGATGGTCCGGCGATTCTGGTTGGTCATTCCTATGGCGGGGCTGTGATGACCGAAGCGGGCACGCATCCCAAGGTTGCAGGCCTTGTTTACATCACAGCCTTCGCTCCGGACAAAGGAGAATCGGTCGGCTCGCTCATTAAGGATCCACCACCGGGCGCACCGGTACCCCCGATTCTGCCCCCGCAGGATGGATTTTTGTTCCTGGACAGCAAGAAGTTTCCGGCCTCTTTTGCCGGGGACGTCGATCCGGCCAAAGCCGCGTTCATGGCCGACTCCCAGGTGCCTTGGGGATTAGAGGCAGTCAGTGGAACCATCAGCGAACCGGCGTGGCGGACGAAGCCAAGCTGGTATCTGGTGGTCACCGAGGACAAGATGATCCCACCGGACGCGCAGCGCGCCATGTCGAAAAGGGCGAACTCGAAGGTCGTCGAAGTCAAAGGCAGCCACGCCATCTACGTTTCGCAGCCGCAAGCGGTGGCAGCGCTGATCGAAGAGGCTGCCAAGACGGCTAAGGCCCAGGCGGCTTAACCGCCGGCTGCCCCATCCTCCGGGTTGCAAGCCCCATCCTAACGTCAGGGAAGTACTCGCGATCCATGCGTGGCTTTTCTGTTGCGACGTTAGGGTGGGGCAGATCTTTGCTAGGCAGATCTTTGCTTGGCAGATCCTTGCTTCTTTCTTGCGAAATTGGGGCAGTCTCTCCCGTCCCGGGTTTTGTTTGATTCCAATTTAATTTCATCGGAAGACTCCTGCGACGGAAAGGTTCCCTCCACAACTCAGGCTCCCAGGCAAAGAGTGAGGCTACTGGCGAAAGGCTGAGCGGTAACCGATTCGCCGGCGTTCGTCATGGTCTTGATTACTAGGCTCTTCGGTGTCTGGGGCAGATTCGAGACGTCGAGGGCGACAATATCCGATTCGCTCACCACACTCTGAATCAAAAGCACCGAGCCGATCGCCGGGCCGGGCGGACTTGGAATCACCGCGAAGGGCTCTAGCTTTTCGCTGTTCGAAGTGGTCACGGCGATTTCGCTCCCGATAAAGTCGTGATTGAGAGCCGTTAGCAAATAAGCCGAAGGGAAGTAGGCGAAGTTCTCATCCTGCCACGCGATCATGCCGTAAAGGTCGTCGCCGCCGTCCCACCGAGCCGTCCGGGTGGCGCCGGCGTGGAAATACTAGATCAGCATGAGGGCGTCATCCACGGTCTCGGCTGCGGCGTGAACCCGAGGGTCGGGAGGATTCCAGGCCGAACCATTCCTGGGATATTCGTCGACATACATGGGGATGGGATGCCCCAGGACCTGCTGCAAATATCCGCCATCATATATTGGCGTGGCGTCCCCCAACGTTGTTTAGCATATCCTCGGTTCGCAAAGGTTCGCAAATGCGGAAGTTGCAGGTTAGGCTGACCGCGGCTAAATTAGGAAGCGAGAGTTGGAGCTGCGCATGAAATGGAGGCGCGCATGAAAAAGCCTGTCCCGGCGGAATCTGATTCTGCATTCGTCTCTGCTGCGGAATTCATCGACGAGAAGATCAACGAACTTGGGGACTGGCGCGGGAAGACGCTGGCGAAAGTGCGCGCGATCATACACCAGGCAGACCCCGAGATTGTCGAAGAGAGGAAATGGGTCAAGCCTACGTCGGCGGGCACTCCCGTTTTCTCCCACGCCGGCATCGTGTGCACGGGAGAGACGCACAAGAACGTCGTCAAGATGACATTTGCCAAGGGGGCGGCGTTGCAGGACCCTGCCGGTCTGTTCAACTCCAGCCTGGAGGGGAACGTGAGGCGTGCCATCGATATCCACGAAGGCGACAAGATCGATGAGGCGGCTTTGAAGGATCTCATCCGTGCCGCCGTGGCGCTCAATCTTAAAGGCCAGAGCCAGACCAAGAGCAAACCGAAGTCGAAGCTGAAGTCCAAGTAGAACTGGCGGCGAACATCCTCACCGGGTTGATAAATTTCGGGCAAGTTTAAGATCTCATCAGGAGCGCGAAATTTATAACGCCGAGCCTTCTCCCCGAATTTACGGGGAAAAACTTGGCCAGCTTAAGCCTGCTGAGTGATCGCTCCCACGAAAGAATTGTCCCCCGCATCTTTCCGCGCAATAGGCGTTTCAGCGGCATCGGCCATCGGGACATGCGGGTTGCTGTACTCATGTAATCTTTTGCACGCGCGGGTGAGCTTGCAGACTGTAATGGCTATGCGACTCCCCCAATCGGTCTCTCGCGCTCTCTCTTTTCGTTCCCTTCAATCCCTAATCGCAACCGCCGCAGTGGTGCTGAGTTTCGCACCCAGGGGCTTGGCGGCGCAGAATTACCAACTCAGTTGCAATCCGAGAAACGTGCACTTCGGCACGACGCTGGTGCAGCACACGGAGACCGTAATGGTCAGCGTGACCAATTCGGGATCGAGCAGCGTGACCATCACGGCCGCGAGTTCGACCTCTCCGGCATTCGGCGTGGCTGGCCTTGCTCTGCCGCTGACGCTGGAGGCGGGACAGAGCGTCAACGTTAACTTGACGTTCACGCCCACGGCACTGGCCTGGTCGGAGGGAGCGATCCTGTTCACCAGCAATGCCTCCAATTCGACCCTGCGTGTAGGAGTGGGCGGCGTGGGTGCAGCCACCGAGTCCGTGACCGCGAGCCCCGCAGCCCTGGCGTTCGGAAACGTAGCTGTGGGCAAGACTTTGACGCTGCCGGTTTCGGTGACCAACACGGGAGCGAATTACATCCGCATGGCTCAGGTGGAAATGACGGGGAGCGCATTCACCACCAGCGGGTTGAGCCTGCCCATGCTTCTCACGCCGCACCAGACTCTGACTTTCAACGTCGTTTACACTGCGCAAGCGGGGGCGTCCAGCGGCAGCATCGTTTTCCCCAATGGAGGAATTACGATTCCGCTGACAGGCGCCGGCACCAGCCCGGTGGGACAGTTGTCGGTCGCTCCGGCCCCTCTGAACTTCGGCAATGTAACGGTGGGCAACGTCGGCACGCAATCCCTTGTCGTGAGCGCAAGTGGAGCTCCGGTAACGATCTCTTCGGCGGCCAGCAGCAGTTCCCTGTTCGGCCTGGAAGGAGTTTCGTTTCCACTGACGATCGCTGCAGGCGGCAGCGCGACTTTGAACGTAGGGTTCACGCCGCAAACGGGCGGGTCGGCCTCTGGAGCCCTCACCTTTGTGAGCAACGCCTCGAATCCTCCGGGACCTGAACCGCTCACCGGCACCGGCGTTATGCCGACCTACACCGTAAATCTCTCCTGGAATGGCGCCACGGATGTGGTGGGATACAACGTCTACCGCAGCACGGCAGTGAACGGTACGTATTCCAAGATTAACTCTGCGCTCAACACGAATACTGCATACACCGACGGCTCGGTCACATCCGGCCAAACTTATTACTACGCCGCCACCTCGGTGAATGCGAGTGGGATGGAGAGTGGTAAATCGACCCCTCCAGTGCAGGCGATGGTGCCGTAGCCTGCGGTTCCCCCCGGGCAAGAAGAACAGACAAGCGGGACTGCTGCTGGCAGTCTCGCTTTCGCGGCGTCCAAGCCAATCAGCGATGCGCCATGTCGTAGGAGACGGCTCCTGCCGAGGCTCCGATATTCAACAGGGAGACGGCTCGCTCCATGCGATGATGGCCGGTCTTGTGCAGGAAATAGCTAAGCCCGATTACACCCGCTGTTTCTCCCGCGAAGTTAACCGCCAGCCCGGTGGTCGAACTGCTGAACAATTTCGTGACCGGATTCAGCTCCTGGCCGCCGTTGCGCAGGTTGTCGCGCGTGATTACGAAATCGGCGGCGCTGAAGGCGGCGCTGGCGGCAAACAAGGCGCTATTCTCGCGATCCCAAAAACGATGTGGCGCGGGCCCTTCCGTCGTGGTCGAGGGTTGGACGAAGCGCGACATGGGAGCGGGTTGCAGCGCGGCCACGGGTTCGGGCGCCTCGGGCTCCAACATGGCGAGCGTTTGTTGCGCCAGCGCCGGCCGGCCGGCACCCAGCAGGGCCAACAGGACCGCAGCCCGGTATAGCAGAATGGCGCCAGATCGGCTTTTTGAGGAGAGACTTCCTGTGATCATGACTTTAGTGTGTGCAAACATTGGCCACCTGTACTAGTACTACCGCATACGGAGGACCAGAGAGAATGGCACGTCGGTGCCAGTAAGCCATTTAGAATGATTACCTTGGGTCGTAGGTGAGTTATCGAAGTCACATTGGGGTGTGCAGTTCTATGCACAGTTTCGCGATCGGGATGGAAATTGCCCGACTGGTAAAGCCAAAATCGTGATCGTCGCGTGAAAGCGCTGCGCACCCAAAATCGAGCGCTTCCGTTCAGGGTCGGGTTTCGGAGCGGCGCAGAAACCAGAGCAAGAGAAATATTGCGGCGAGGGCGATGGCGAAGAAGATAACTCCGCCCTGGCGGTGAAGCCTTCCGGTTAGAAAACCGGGATCCACGCGGGTTCCGAGCATGGCGATGGTGTAGATGCGCAGCCCATTCTTGGCTACGGAGAGCGGAATAGCCACGGCGACAACCAGGGCCTTGCGCCAAGGCGAGCGCAGGAGAAGTTGAGCCAGCACTAGAGTCGTGACTACCAGCATCAGGCTGGAGCGGATGCTGCTGCACTCCGGGGCCACTTCGAGAGTCAAGCCCGGAATATTTACGAACATGCCATCCTGCGCGGCGGGAACGCCGGTCGCCCAGAAGAGAAAATGCGCGGCGAGCACCGATCCCTGCTGCAGCAGGCTCACAATCTTCTCCAAAATAAAATCGGGAAGGGGCACCAGCCACAACAAAAAACAAAGAGGAAAAATGGAACGGCGGAAGGCTCGCGCGCCGAAGCACAACGCGAAGGCCGCCAGCGACCACACCACCAGCGCGAACAGGTTGAGCGCAAGTTCGACATCGGAGGAAAGAATGCCGGATTTCCACCGGACCCAGGCGGCGACCAGGACGGCGATCAGCAGGAACGACGAACTCATGCCCACAGCGTCTCGGCAGGAAGCATCAGGAAATTGACTAGCCAGCGATTTCAAGTCTTGCCGATCCAGAAAGAGCAAGGCCGCGCTGACGGGCAGGATCAACAGGATGTGCGTGTAGCGGTCGTCCCGCGAGGCCAGGGCCAGGGTAGACACGAGTGGGCGGCCCCAGATCGCGAGGGAAATCGCCCCGAGAAGGAAAGCGAAAAGCGGCGGGGATAATTTCGAGATCGATTGCCGGCCGGTTTTACTGGTCACAATGTTTTCCCGATGGGAGGGTGCCGAAAGGTTTGCCGTGGTCACAGAAGCTCGTGACCAGAGTCACAGACGGCATGGCCCCCAGTCCACACAATGGATGCCGAAGCGGAAGGACGGAACCCATGTTTCACCCCTCCTTACTTTACCTATTCGCTGCGTTCTATGCCGTGTTTGGAGTACTGGTGATCCGGCGCCTGCGCCGGCCGAGCTGCCGCATCTGCCTGCTCCGGCAGGGCTGTCCCAACCGCAAGGGCCGATTCCTCGGGCGCGGCGGCATGCCTTGCTACGAGCGCGAGAGCGAGGCGGCGAATCCCGGCGTCCTTCACGAGTCTAGCGCGCCCAAGGCCGGCTCACAGAGCCGCTGAGAGATCCTGAAAAACTTTAGTAATTTAGAGCGGCGTGCCGGCCGCTGCGCCGTGAGTATCTTTCCGCATTTCTTAATTCGGGATCATGAATCAAGGTGAAGTTTGCCCGGTAACACTTCCCTGCTGCGCGACTTTCTCCGCAGCCTGTTCAGCCCCGAGGCCCGCAGGGGCAAGCCTCAGCCGCTTGAAGCCCATGTACCTGAGCCAGCGTTGGCAGCGCTGAAGCGATGCTCTGATACGAATCTTTCTCAAAACTCAACCCCTTCCCTGTCGCAGAACTATTTCATGGTTGCGGGCTCGCGGCACAAGGGAGCGGGAGCGGCAGAACTGGGATTGCTTTGTCCCTCGGCGGGAATGGCAACGCGAGCCACGTTCGAGGGGCCGCTGAGCAGCCACTTGGCACTGATGGCGCGCACAATGTAGTGATATTTCTCCGCGTTTTTCACCCAGTCGTCGGCGCAGCGGGTGCCGGGAAAAGGCGTGGAGTTGACCAACTGAGGCGAGGGATCTTTATCGCCTTTGCCGCGATAAACGCAGTAGCCTGCCGCGGCATCATGCTTGGAACTTGGGCGTGCGCTGGCCTTCCACGAAAGGATAACCCTGTGCCCACCCTGGCCCGCAGGCACGGGCTGGATCGGCGAAGAATTCAGGGTTGGACAAACTAAACGCGCACTGGAAGAAATTCTAGCGGGCGAAGTAGGGGGCGTGGGCTGCGACACGCTTTCCGTTGGGGCGTGCTCCACTCGGCAACCGTTACAGCCGATCTGCAATGCAGCGGAGACAAAAATAAGCGTGACGGTTCCGATTGAAGGCCGAATCCGGCTGGGCCGCGACCGGTGATTTCGTCGATTTGTCGACTGTGTTTGCGTTTGGATTTGAATCATTGGGGCAGAGACGTTCTTAAGTAACTAAAGTACCAACCAGATAATTTTGATTTCAGGGTTGAGTGTGCCATCCTACATTTTGGAAGCGCCAATGTACTTTGAGCGCAGCTTACTCTGAGCGCGACTTCTAAGCGGAACTTTTAAGCGCAAGCAGGCCGCAGCCGAACAGCCAATGATTGAGTCTGAAGAGCATTCTACAACCCCGCTGTTCAGCATTGTCATCCCCGTTTATAACGATTGGAGCTCACTGGAGCAATGCTTGCAGTCACTGGCGCGGCAGATGAGCACGGCCGATTTCGATTTGAGCTTCGAAGTGATCGTGGTGGACGACGGCAGCTCCGAAGCCGCTCCCGCGTTCATTCGCGATGCGAACTACTCTTATCCGCTGCGGCTGATCGAGCAGCCGCACGCGGGCATTCCGGCCGCGAGAAACCGGGGCGTCGAGGCTGCCAAAGGCAAAGTGCTGCTCTTCGTGGACGCCGATTGCAGGCTTCGGGAAAATTGCTTAGCGGCCTTGAGTTGCACCATCGCCCGATGGCCGCAGCACGATTGCTTTCAACTGCGACTGGTGGGCGATCGCTCTAACCTGGTGGGACGCGCGGAAGAATTAAGGCTCATGGCGCTACAGCAGCACATGCTTCAAGCCGACGGCCGCATCCGATATTTAAATACGGCGGGGTTTGCCATGCGTCGCACCCGCGCCGATCTCCGAGGCGGAGTCTTTGATCCTCGGGCTCTGAGGGCGGAAGACACTCTGCTCCTGGTGAATCTGATGCAGGTGGGGGAGCTTCCTTTTTTCGTTCCCGAGGCGGTGGTCGAACACGTGATTCACTTATCTTTGCTGGGTTGCCTGCGAAAAGACGTTCAATCCGTTTTTCTGGAGCTAAGAACTTATCGCATCATCGCCGCGAAGAGGATGAACATTCGAGTGACCCATCGCGAGCGCCTGAAATTGATCGGTTCGATGTGGAGGAGCGCGGGCCAGTCTTCGATCGGAAGATCGGCGTGGTTTGTGGTCACGCTGCGGCAGGCGCTGCAGCGCTCGCTCTCGCTCACCTGCCAGTATCTGGGGGCCGGCTCGACTGAGCGGAGGAATTGACCGACGGCCGCAGCCGGTGCCCTAATCTCAAGAGCAAATGCCTTTAGCGAGTGCGGGAGGATTCGCAAAGTTCGCGAAGAAAAGCAAAGTAAAATCAGGACGCGGACGGTCAAGATGTTTGATTTTGTTTCTCGGATGAAGGCTGGCGTGTGGGGAGCAGGCGCTCTGCTGATTTGTCTGCTATCGGCAACTTCGGCTTGTACGCATTCCGCTGCGAAGGTTTCACCGTCCAAGAACTCCAACTCCTGGGATCCGAAAGCGGCCGCGGCCTATCTCGATTACCGTGAGGGCTGGTGGATGCAATGGACCGCCTCGGCGCGCGATCACGGCACTTTCTGCTTATCGTGCCATACCGATTTGCCTTACGCCCTGGCGCGCCCAGCGCTGCGCGCTGCGCTGGGCGAGCAGGTTTCGGCCGGGAACGAACGCAGGCTCGTTGAGAATGTGGTGAAAAGGGTGCGGCTCGGAAAGTCGGTCGGCCCCTATTATGAAGATAAGGGTTACGGCCACAGAGCCGGCGAATCCCGCGGCACCGAGGCGGTCTTGAACGCGCTGGTGCTGGCCAGCCACGACGCTCCCAGCGGAAGACTCAGCGCCGATACGCGCGCCGCCTTCGACGACATGTGGGCGCTGCAGTTGAGCCGCGGCAATTGGCTTTGGCTGCAATTCGACCAGGAACCATGGGAAGCGGAGGATTCCGATTTTTACGGCGCCACGGTGGCGGCGATGGCAGTGGGCGTCGCGCCGGAGAATTACGCTGCGACTCCGTCGATTCAGGAAAACCTCAGGAACTTGCGCGCGTATCTGAGCCGGGAGAGCGCGAAGCAATCGACCATCAATCGAATTTTTCTGCTATGGGCTTCGACAAAGTTAGCCGGCCTGGTTTCGCCCGAGCAGCAAAAAGCTATCGTGGATGAAGTGCTGGCCAGGCAGCAGGCCGATGGCGGATGGAGGCTGGCATCGATTTCGTGGAAGTGGAATCGTTGGAGCTTGAAGTCGCTGGTGAACATGTGGTGGCGCGAAGATGGAACACCCATGGACGGTAAAAGCGATGGGCTTGCCACCAGCCTGGCCACACTCGCGCTGCAAGAGGCGGGAGTGTCGCGCGAGAATGTTCCGCTCCAGCGCGGGCTGGCCTGGCTCTTGAACAATCAGGATAGCGCGGAAGGATTTTGGTCCGCCTCATCGGTGAACAAGCGCCGGCACATGTCATCGGACACCGGGCGGTTCATGAGCGATGCCGCGACCGCTTTTGCCGTGCTCTCACTTACCGAAAGTCAACGCAACCCGAATCCGGTGGCGAAGCAAGCGAATTACCCACGATCTGCCTCCCCCCACTAAACTGGAAGCTATGAGAGATTGCCGAAACTTTTATGTCGATGGAAAGTGGGTCGCGCCCACGGAAGCTCATGACTTTACCGTCATCAATCCGGCCAATGAAGAGGGGCTGGCGAAGATCTCGCTGGGCGGCGCTTCGGATGTAGACCGGGCCGTAGCCGCGGCGAGGCGCGCTTTCGAATCTTATTCCGAAAGCAGCGTAGCGCAGCGAGTCGCGCTGCTGAGCCGCATTATTAACATTTACAAAGCAAAGCTCGAAGAGATGGCACTGACCATTTCACAGGAGATGGGCGCCCCCATCACGCTGGCCAGAAAAGCCCAGGCGCCGGCCGGGCTCGCGCATTTGCTCGAGATGGTGAACGTGCTGGGTCACTTCAAATTCGAAGAGCTCAAAGGTACGACGCTCATGCGGAAGGAGCCGATCGGGGTTTGCGGACTCATCACCCCGTGGAACTGGCCCATGAATCAGGTGGTGTGCAAAGTGGCGCCGGCGCTGGCGGCGGGCTGCACCATGGTTTTGAAGCCCAGCGAATTCGCGCCGCTCTCGGCTTATTTGTTTGCCGAAATTCTGCACGAAGCGGGCGTGCCGGCCGGGGTATTCAATCTGGTGAATGGCGACGGGCCCACGGTGGGCGCGGCGATTGCGGCTCATCGCGACGTCGATATGGTTTCCTTCACCGGTTCTACGCGGGCGGGCGTGGCGGTAGCGAACGCTGCGGCGCCGACGGTAAAGCGAGTCACGCAGGAACTCGGCGGCAAGTCGGCGAACATCATTCTCGAGGATGCCGATTTGAGTGCGGCGGTGAAGCAGGGCGTGCAGGAATGCTTCCGCAATACCGGGCAATCGTGCAACGCGCCGACGCGCATGCTGGTGCCTCGACGCAAGATGAGCGAGGCGGCGGCCACCGCCAAGCAGACCGCCGAGGCGACCAAAGTTGGCGATCCTCTCGCGGAAGGCACTGCCATCGGGCCGCTCTCCAGCAAAGCGCAATTCGAGAAAGTGCAGCGCCTGATCCACACGGGAATCGAAGAAGGGGCGCACTTGGTCGCGGGAGGAGTGGGCCGCCCGGATGGACTGGGCCGGGGTTATTTTGTAAAACCGACGGTCTTCGCCGACGTAGGCAACGACATGACGATAGCGCGGGAGGAGATCTTTGGCCCGGTGCTGTGCATCATCGCTTACGAAGACGAAGAGGACGCGGTGAAAATAGCGAACGATAGCCCTTATGGCCTGGCCGGTTTCGTGACCTCTGGAAACTCGGAGCGGGCGCGCAAGATCGCGAAGCGGCTGCGCTCCGGCAACGTGCATATGAATGGCGCGCGAGTCGACTTTGCGGGATGTTTTGGGGGCTACAAGCAATCCGGCAACGGCCGGGAGTGGGGAGAAGCCGGGCTCGAGGAATTTCTCGAGCTGAAGGCGATTTTTGGTTACGCCGAGAAATAGGCTGCCGGAAATCCGAATGAGCCTCGAACCTTCCGGCCACGTGCTTTCGTACCTGGCATATCCACTGCGTTGAGCTCGCTTCGCGAGATCATAATAGCTCCGCTGTGCGACAATTCATCGAGGCAAAACAGAATCGCGGGCGCGCCGTGTAACGCTCGTCATCGTGCCTGCGACAGCTTCGACT
>Ga0187863_10000328_pt1 | contig 41084 bp, 31 predicted proteins | sample June2016WEW_11_1_FD_132975 | JGI IMG/M metagenome (GOLD analysis project Ga0187863, IMG submission 132975) | Peatland microbial communities from SPRUCE experiment site at the Marcell Experimental Forest, Minnesota, USA - June2016WEW_11_10 | ecosystem: Environmental > Terrestrial > Soil >...
CGATCAGCAGCAGGTCTCGAGCCTCCCAGTGGGAGATCAGAATTTCACGAATCTGCAGCTCTTGTTGCCCGGCGCCCAGCTGCTGGGATGGTCCCATGCAGCCGATGAGAATCCGCAGGGTTCCAAGCAGATTCAGGTGGACGGCCAGGCATTTGGCGGAACCGCCTTTGAGTTGGATGGCACGGATAACCAGGATCCGATCCTGGGAATCATCGTCATCAACCCAGCCATGGACGCGGTGACGGAAACCAAGATCACCACGCAGAACTTCGATGCCGAGTTGGGCAAAGCGGTGTCGGCCGTTGTGACGGCGCAGACGCGGTCGGGCACGAACCAGTTTCACGGCAGCGCGTATGACTTCCGCACGGGCAACGCCAACTATGCACGCGATCCTTACAGCGTAACGCCGGGGTCGGTGAGCCTCACCAACCCAAGCGGCCTGCCTCCCGGATTGAAGAATCGCTTTGGCGGATCCATCGGCGGTCCGGCCATTAAGGACAGGTTCTTCTTCTTCTTTAACTACGAGGCGCAGCGCCAGAAGGTCGGCACGTCTGCGACCGACACGTTGCCCACCAGCACCCTGACCGAGAGCGCATTGGGCAATACAGTCGGCCCAGGATTCGACGGGGCCAACACCGTTGCGGGAGCAGACTTAGGGGAGTACGAGAAGCAGCTGGGCGCAGCTGGCATCATCTACGACAACACAAAGCCGTACACGGGCGCGGATGGAAAGACGCATTATCAGGCCTTCCCCGATAACGTAATTCCGGCGGCGCAGATTTCTCCGCAGACCCTTGCTCTGCTCAAGCTTCTTGAGCCATACACGAAGGGCATAGGTCTGGGCACCGGCATCAATGGCAGCGTGAACGGCCTCGACGAGAACTTCAAGGAAAGCGGCACCGGCCTGTTCAACAGCAACCAGTGGACGGAGCGAGCGGACTACACCATCAACGAGAAGATGCACGCGTTTGAGCGCTTCTCACGGTTCTGGGACACTCTGTCCGGCACTGTTATGTTCGGAGCCGCGGGTGGTCCCGGATTCGGCATCAACAACTATGGCGGCAATTCCAACGGCGCGAACGACAGCCTCGCATCTGGCATGGACATCGCCATCAGCCCGAAGTTGCTGACCGACTTCCGACTCGGCTATTACCGGTACAACGTCATCGACACCAAGCATGACCAAGGCACCGAGTTTGCCACTCAACTGGGCATTCCGGGGATCAACATCGGCGGCACCATCACATCAGGAGCGCCGGGATTCAACCTTGATAACCTGCCCGGTGGCGGAGGTGGAACCAACGGCACGGTCTATGGCGACGGCTTGAACGTCAACCGGTGCAACTGCCCGCTGACCGAGCGCGAAGACCAGTTCCAGATCGTCAACAACTGGACCAAGATCGTCGGCAATCACTCTATCAAGGTTGGCGCCGATCTTCGTTATGGACGCAACCTGCGTGTGCCTTCCGACAACGACCGCGCCGGTCTGATGAACTTCAAGGCCGCCTCAACAGAAGATCCTGCTGCCGCGACCCCGGCCGGTCTTGGTTTTGGGTCGTTTATCCTGGGCGACGTAACGACCTTCAACCGCTACGTCTCGACTTCCACAAATGCCAAAGAGTTTCAGAAGCGCACGTTCTTCTACGGGCAGGATACTTGGCGCGTGAACCACAAGCTGACGCTTAACCTCGGCCTGCGCTGGGAGATCTACTTCCCAGAGTCTGTGAATGGCCCGGGCAACGGCGCTCTGCTGAATATCACCGATGGCTACCTGCACGTTGCCGGTGTTGGAGGTATCGGCTCGAACCTCGGCTGGAACATCGACAAGAAGAAGCAGTTTGCGCCACGCATAGGCGTCACCTACCAGTTGGATGAGAAAACGGTTATCCGCGCGGGTTACGGACGCAGCTTCGACACCGGTGTCTTTGGCTCCATCTTCGGTCACACCGTCACCCAGAACATCCCAGTTTTGGCGAACCAGCAAATCAACAACCAGACGGCGAACGGCGAGGCATTCACGCTGGCTGTGGGACCCACTCCATACGCTCCGATTCCAGTTCCTTCCAATGGATTGTTGCCCAATCCGGGGTCCGCGGTCAGTTCAAGTGCCCGCAATGACCCTCTCAACTTCCCGACGATTGACGCCTGGAACCTCGCGGTACAGCGTGCCCTTACTCCCACGATGTCGCTGACAGTGGCCTATGTGGGCAATAAAGGAACGCATACCCTGGGTGATGGGGACAGCAACGGAACGAACCCCAACGAGTCTTTCGTCACCCTGCCCGGTGCAAACAGTGTGACCGGTCAAACGCTTCACTACGATCCATCGGTGCCTGCAGGGACGATTGCGGCCAACGGCGGCACCGCAACCAACAACCTTCTGCAACGTTATTTTGCGGCCAAACTGCCGGCCTGCAGCGATCCCAACTATGTCTCGCCGGGTTCGCCTTACGCCACTGTTCCGCTCCCTGCGGGCGCGTGCGGATGGACGAACAGCATTGCGTTCAGGGGCGATACGGAGAACACCGAATTCGATGCCCTCCAGGTCACCCTCTCGCAGCAAATGAAGCACGGGCTCTCCGTCAATGCCAATTACCAGTGGGCGAGCGCTTTCGGCGACACGTCGAACCTCTGGACGTGGAGCCATGTTCTGCCGCATCTGCGCGACAGCCAGGTCCGCGCCCAACAGCTCACGCTGTACGGGAGCTACGATCTTCCTTTCGGCAAGGGCAAGATGTTTGTGCCCGATGCAAACCATGCAACCGACCTGCTGATTGGGGGGTACCAGCTCGCCTGGGTCACCAACTGGTCGGGCGGATTGCCGTTCACCGTCAGCTACAACGAAAGCGGCGCCAACGTCAACAACACTCCTAATCCGGCGACCAGCGGTGGTGCCGTTCCCAATGCGAAGGGGCGCATGAAGACCAGCCTCACATCGTATGTGCCCAATGGCAAAGGCACGGGCTCGCGGACGTTCTATCAGCAGCAAACGACGAACGTGATCACGGATCCTGGAACTGGCATTTTCTCCAACCCCGGTCTTGATACTTATGGCAACGCAGGTCTCAACACCTATCGTGGCCCGAGTTTCTTCTCGACCGATCTCGCCATCACCAAGTCATTCAGCATTTGGGAGAACGTCGTTACCAAATTCCGAATGGATGCCTTTAACGCGTTCAACCACATCACCGCGGGTAACCCGGGCGGCAACATCGAGTCGGTCGGTTCCATCGGCGGTGAGGGTGGCGGCTGCGGTCAGGGCAACGATTGCGGACCGCGTCAACTTGAATTCTCGCTCCGCGTACAGTTCTAAGGAGCGGAAGGTTTGATTGGAGGGGAGCCGATGGCTCCCCTCTTCTTTTTGCTGAGGAGATGTGTAGGATTTTGGCGGAAGAGATGTTTGAAAAAGATTTTTTTGCGAAGACAGTGCGCACAGGGAAGACGCAGGAGCGCGCGGCAACGCGCAGGCGAAGAGTTAAACTTCATGTGTAGATTCCTCATGACACGTGCATTGCTTTTCATTGTTTTTCTAGCTTGGTTTACCGTTTCAGCGCAGGCGCAAGCGGTGCCGCAGGAAGCAGTCCAGGCGGATGCTCCGACGATCGATTCGGCGCGGGAGCTGGCCGGGAAGGGACGACTCGACAAGGCAATGGCGCAGCTGGATGAGCTGGCGAAACAATCGCCGGAGCCAGCGGGCACGGAGCGGCTGCGCGGGCTGATTCTCTATCAACGTGAACGATTTTCGGAAGCGATCGAGGCGTTTACGAAGGCCGAGGGACAGGACCCGAACGATCACGAATCGATGGAGATGCACGGTGTGAGCCTTTTTCGGCTGGGCCGAATTCCCGATGCGATTCCGTTTCTGGAAAAAGGGCGGGCCGAGGTCGAGAGCGCGAATATCGATCCGAACTACGTGCTGGCGCTGTGCTATGCGGACGTGCAGCGTTACGACGATTCGCGTCGTGCGTTTGCGGCGCAGTTTGGATTCGAGCCGGAATCTGCGCAGGCGCATCTTCTGGCGGCGCGTTTGCTTTTGCGGCGTGAGCTTCGCGACCAAGCAGGCGTGGAGGCGGGGAAGGCGTTAGCGCTGGAACCCAATCTGCCGCTGGCGCACGAACTGCTGGGCGAAGTGGCACTGGCGCGCGGTGATGCGACGACAGCGATCAAGGAATTTGAACTCGAACGAACGATCGATCCACTGAACCCAGACTTGTATGATCGGCTGGGTGATGCGTACGTGCGGAAGGGGCAATACACGCAAGCGCAAGAGGCGCTGAATCGGGCAGTGCTGCTGGAGCCTAGCGCGACAGGGCCTTACATTCTGCTGGGCGAGACGTTTCTGAAACTGAGCGAGCCGATTCAAGCGCTGCACTACCTGGATCATGCAGCGAGGATGGATCCGACCAACTACATCACGCACAACCTGCTGGCGCAGGCGTATAAAGCGACGGGTCAGGTGGATGCGGCGAATCGCGAATTCCAACTCGTGGTTGATCTCCAGCATCGGAACGATCCGAAGCCAGCGGAGAAGTAAGCGATGCGCGTAGGGGCAATCGTTGAGCTCGTCTGTGTATTGGCCAGCGCTTCATTGCAGGTCATGGCACAGACGCGAAACGCGAGAGATCCGGAGACGGCGAAGAGAGCGGATGCGGCGTTTCATGCCGGATTCGGCGCGCAGCAGAGCGGCAACCTCGCACTGGCGCGTGCGAAGTTTGCGGAAGTGGTGAAGCTGGCGCCGAAGATTGCGGAAGCGCATGAAGCACTGGGCGCGGTGCTGCTGGAGCTGAACAAGCCGGCGGAGGCGATTCCCGAGCTGGAAACAGCTGCAGAATTGAAGCCGGGCGAGGCTGGGAACGAGACGAACCTGGCGCTCGCTTATGCCGCGACCGGTGACGCGGCGAAGGCGATTCCGCACTTTGAAGCGGCGCTGCATCCGGCGGCAAATGCGGCGCCTGCGCAGGTGGACGCCCGGTTCCATGACGCGTATGGGCATGCCCTAGCGGCAGTGGGCAGGCCGGATGATGCGATTGCGCAGTTTGTGGCGGAAGAAGGAATGGCGGGCGATCGCGCCGAACTCGAGGATGCGATCGGGTCACTCTATGCGCAGGAGAAACAGTGGGACGAGGCGCGAAAACGATTCGAGCATGCGCTCTTGCTGAATGGATCGCTTGCGAGCGCACGGATTCATCTGGGTGTGTTGCAGCGAGAGCAGGGTAATGTTGCGGATGCGCTGAGCACGTTGGAAACCGCGGCAAAAGCCGCTCCGCCCGACGCGCGCGCAGTCTTTGAGTACGGGCGGACGCTGGCTGCTGCTGGACGAGACGATGAGGCGGCCATTCAATTTGAGATGGCGCTGAAAGTGGACCCACAGCTGGCCGGTGCGCAACTGGAATTGGCGATGGCTCTCCAAAGGCTGGGACGACAGCAGGAGGCGATTCCGTGGTTTGAGCAGGTGGTAGCGCGCGAGCCCGAGAATGCGGTTGCGTTGACGAATCTGGGGCTGGCGTTGACGCTGACAGGAAATGCGAAAGAGGGACTGGTGATCCTGAAGCGCGCACTCGTGGTGGATGCAGACAATCCTGTTGTGTATAAGGACATCGGCGTGGCGCACGTGCAGTTGTCGGCATTTGACGAGGCGATTGCGGACTTTGAGAAGGCGTTGACACTGGAGCCGAATGACCCGGAGCTGCACTACGACCTGGGTCTGGCGTACAAATTCAAAGATCAATATGAGGACGCGATCAAGGAGTTGAGCCGCGCTGGCGAAATGGATCCGATGCTGCAGGATCCGCCGTACACTCTTGGGATTCTGCTGATGCAGATGGGCAAGCTCGACGATGCCATTGTCCAACTGAAGAAGGCTGTAACACTGCGGCCGGAGAGCGGCGATGGGTGGGCGATTCTGGGGAGCACTCTGAAGCAGGATTCGCGTTTGCCGGAGGCCGCGGATGCGTTGAGGAAGGCGATCCCGCTGCTGCCAGGACAGCCGGGGCCGCGGGTGACGCTGGCGGGAGTGCTTGCGGAAGAAGCGGGAGAATTGGCGGCGCAAGCAGATGCAGCGACGAGCGCAGGAGACGCGGCGAAGGCTGCGGATTTGCAAAAGCAGATGACGGCGTTGCGCAGTGAGGCTGCGGGGTTGCGCAAAGAAGCAGCCGACCTGGCGAGGAGCGCAGTAAGCCGGCAGAAGTCCAACTTCGCGATGAATGCGGGAAACCAGTTGATGCTGCGCGGACAGATTGCCGATGCCATTGCGCGGTATCAGGAATCGATTGCCGCCGATCCTACATTTGCCGATCCGCATGGACAACTGGCGATTGCCTATGAGCGGCAGGGGCGCGGGGAAGATGCTGCGGCGGAGCGGGCGAAGGCGAAGCAGTTGCAGACGTCTTCGACCGAGACGCAGAATTGAGCGTCGTGAGATGAAGTCCGATGAGTGCTGAGATACGAATTCCATCCATCTTGAAAATCGGCGGCGGATCGTTTGGCGAAGCGGGTGCGCTGCTGGTGCAGCTCGGATGCAAGAAGCCGTTGATTGTGACCGATGCATTTCTGATGAAGACGCAGCTTGCGGAGAAACTGCAGAAGCAGATTGAAGATGCGGGGATGCGCGCGGGGATTTTTCACGAGACGGTGGCGGACCCGACTTCCGATGTGGTGGATGCGGGGGTGCGCGTGTTTCGCGAAGGTGGGCATGACAGCCTGGTGAGCCTGGGTGGCGGAAGTCCGATGGATACGGCGAAGGCCATCGGAATGCTGGCGGCCAACGGAGGCAAGGTGCGGGATTACAAGGTGCCGCATCCGATTCCCCAGGCGGGACCGGTGCATGTGGCGATTCCGACGACGGCGGGCACGGGGTCGGAAGTGACGCGATTCACGGTAGTGACCGATAGCGAGAGCGGCGAAAAGATGCTGATCGCGGGTGGTGTGCTTGTGCCGACCGCGGCGCTGGTGGACTATGAACTGACGCTGAGCATGCCTGCGCGACTGACGGCAGACACGGGTACGGATTCACTGACGCACGCGATTGAGTCGTATGTGAGCAGGAGGGCGAATCCCTTTACCGATGCGCTCGCGCTGACGGCGATGAAGACAATTTGGGCTGTGCTGCCGACATGCGTACGCGAGCCGGGCAATCGGACGTCGCGCGAGGCGATGATGCTGGCGGCAACCCAGGCGGGCATGGCGTTCTCAAATGCAAGTGTGACGCTGGTGCACGGGATGAGCCGGCCGTTCGGAGCGCATTTTCATATCCCTCATGGGCTTTCGAATGCGATGCTGCTGCCGGCGGTCACGGCATTTTCCGTTGAGGCTGCGATGGATCGCTACGCGCAGTGCGCGCGCACCATGGGAATCGCCCAAGCCGACGATACGAATGAGAAGGCGGTTGAACTGCTGATTTGTGCGTTGTACATCAGGAATGCGGAGCTTGAGGTGCCTACGCCGAAGCAGTTCGGCATTCAAGAGGAGGAGTATTTTGCGAAGATTCCGCTAATGGCGGAGCAGGCGCTTGCATCGGGATCGCCGCAGAACAACCCGCGCGTGCCGACTGCGGTAGAGATCGCGACGATCTATCGCGCGTGCTGGGATGGATCGGCGTCGGATTGAAGTTGAGGTGTTGTCTCTGCGAACGAGGGTCCCCATCCACCGCGCAGAGTAGAATTCTCTTTCGCACAAAGGAGCTCCATGATTCGTTCTTCTGGGATTCGTTTTTCTCGGATTCGCTCTTCTCACGTCGTTCTGTTTTTGCTGGTGGCAATGATGGGATTCGCTGCTCAAGGAAGGCAGGCGCGGGCGCAAGAGCGATGGACGGAGGAGCGCGCGAATGCATGGTACGCGCAGCAGCCGTGGCCGGTCGGTGCGGATTTTCTGCCGTCGACGGCAATCAACGAGCTGGAGATGTGGCAGGCGGACACGTACGATCCGGCGACTATCGATCGCGAACTGGGATGGGCTGAAGGGATCGGCATGAACACGATGCGCGTGTTTCTGCACAACCTGTTATGGGAGCAGGATGCGGCGGGATTTAAGAAGCGGATGGATGATTTTTTGACGATTGCGGCGCGGCATCATATCCGGCCTGTGTTTGTGCTGTTTGATTCGTGCTGGGAACCATTTCCGAAACTGGGGCCGCAGCATCCGCCAATTCCGGGAGTACACAACTCGGGATGGGTGCAGGCGCCGGGCGCGGTGGTGCTGGCCGATGCGACCCAGTATCCGAAGTTGGAACAATATGTGAAGGGCGTGGTGGGAGCGTTTGCGCACGACCCGCGCATTTTGGCGTGGGATCTTTGGAATGAGCCGGACAATGGCAACGACAGTTCCTATGCGAAGGGCGAGCCGAGGAACAAGAACGAGATCATCGCTCAACTGCTGCCGCAGGTGTTTCAATGGGCGCGGGCCCAACATCCGATTCAGCCTTTAACGAGCGGTGTGTGGCACGGGGATTGGAGTTCCCTGGCAGTGATGACGCCGGTGGCGCAGATTCAAATTGAGCAGTCGGACGTAATTAGCTTTCACGATTACGGATGGCCGGAGACCTTTGAAGCGCATGTGAAGATGCTGGAGCAGTTTCATCGGCCGTTGATCTGCACGGAATACATGGCGCGGAATATCGGGAGCACATTCGACACTGTGTTGCCGATTGCGAAGCGTGAACATGTGGGCGCGATCAACTGGGGTCTGGTGGCGGGCAAGAGCCAGACGTGGATTCCGTGGGACTCGTGGCAGAGGCCGTATGTAAGCGATCAGCCGGCGATCTGGCAGCATGATGTGTTTCATCCAGATGGCAAGCCGTATCGGGAGCGCGAGGTAGAGCTGATACGCAACTTGACCACCTGCGGTGGGGCCGACTGCCGCTGACCACCTGCGGTGAGGCCAACTGCCGCTCGCGCGGCCACCTGCGGTGGGGCCAACTGCCGCTTGCGCGGCTAGAGAGCGAGTGTGGCTCGATGGATCGACGAGGCTTTTTGATCACGGCGGCAGCTGCCAGCGCGCACGCGGCGTGGGCGGAGACATCAAACATAACTCAGGTGGACGGCAAGCTTTCCGAAGGGCGGCAGCGGATTGGGTGGGCGATGCGCGCCGCGTTGGCGATGCAAAGGCGGGATTGGGAACAGGGGATCCTGGCACAGGCGTTGTTGGAGGCGGGCGATCGCGAGGGTGTGATCCTGCTGACCCAAGCCGCGATGGTGCAGCACACGGCGGATGGACGGCTGGGCGTCGTGGTGAGTGGCGGACCTACCGATCCAGCGATGGGTGGAGCGGCCTATGCGCAGGCGGCGAAATAGACCGGTGACGCGGCGATGCATGAGGCGGTAAGCGGGCTGCTCGAATGGATCCGGCACAAAGCGCCGCGCAGCAGTGACGGGATTTTGTATCACGTGTTCGATGGGCCGGAGATGTGGTCCGATGGGTTCAATGGAGCGCCGCCGTTTCTGGCAGCGATGGGTTTCTATGATGAAGCGCTGAAACAGATCGAGGGATTCCGCGTGCGATTGTGGGATGAGAAAAAGCAGTTGCTGGCGCACGTTTGGGATGACGGCAAGCGGCAATTCAAGGACGGACATTTTTGGGGCGGAGGACATGGGTGGGCTGCGGCAGGATTGGCGGGAGTGATTCGCAGTTGGCCGCGGGAGCGGAGTTCGGAACGCGCCGGGCTGGCGGAGTTTGCGCGGCAGATTGTGGACGGGTGCCTTGCGCATCAGCGCGCGGATGGGTTGTTTCACGATGTCGTGGATGAGCCCGCGACATTCGTGGAGACGAATCTGGCGCAGATGTTGGCGTACGCGGTTTACTCGGGGGTTTCCGAGGGATGGATGCCGGTGAATTATAGGGAGCATGCGAACCGGATGCGTGCGGCGGTGCGGGCGAAGATGGATGCGTTTGGGTTTGTGCAGGGCGTGTGCGGCGCGCCGGAGTTCGATCGGCCGGGTGTGTCGACGGAGGGGCAGGCATTCTGCATTTTGATGGAGTCGGCTGGGGAGCGTGTGGAAAGCGTTTGACCGGTTCGGTACTTTCCAAGGTCTCAGAATCGAGACCTGGGGCACCCATTGATTTGCTGAATGCAGCAGTGCAAGAGCAAGCCCCGGGGTCCTTCGACCTCGGTCGCCGCGCGGACTTCGCCCGGGGGTGACTGCTGCTGGTTTAGGTTTCGGCTTTCCCACCCTAGCAGAGCTAGGATGGGGCACCCAAGATAGCGCGAATTGATGCATCGAACCAAAATAGCGAGGGAGCGACTAGACTGTTGCTGCGATGAAGAAGCCGCGCAATCTTTTGCGATGGTTGTTCGATGGCCGCTGTGGCGCCGCGGACAGGCTGATTCCGCGCTGGATTTTTTTGCGTGCACTGGCTGCGATTTACTTCTTCGCGTTCTATTCGCTGCTGTTTCAGATCAAGGGGTTGATCGGGCCTGACGGGATCTTGCCAGCGAGTCAATACCTGGCGGCGGTTGCACGTTCGCTTGGCTCAGCGAAGTACTGGTACGCGCCCTCGCTGTTCTGGATTTCATCCAGTTCACAGATGATGATGGCGGTGACGTGGATCGGTCTGATCGCGGCGGCGATTGCATTTTTGAATTTGTGGCCGCGGTTGAGCTTCTTTGTTTGCTTTGTGTGTTTCCTCTCGTTTGTTGGTGCATCAGGTGAGTTCTCTGGATACCAGTCGGACGGGATGTTGCTGGAGGCGGGATTTCTGGCGCTATTTTTTGCGCCCCGCGGGTTGACACCAGGATGGGGTGCGAGCGATCCGCCATCGCGTGCGAGTTTGTGGCTACTTCAATGGGAGTGGTTTCGGATTTATTTCGAATCGGGCATGGTGAAGCTACTGAGCGGCGACGAGCAGTGGCGGAACATGACAGCGATGGACGAGTACTACCAGAACGGCCCTCTGCCTACATGGATTGGGTGGTATGCGGAGCACTTGCCACACTGGTTTCACGCGGCTTCGGCGTTGGGGACGCTGGTGCTGGAGTTGGGGATTGTGCTGATGCTGTTTTTCCCACGGAAGGTTCGGCTAATTTGTTTTTTAATTGTGACGCCGTGGGAGATCGGCGTGATTCTAACGGCGAATTACACGTTTCTGAACTACCTGGTACTGTCGCTGGGATTCTTGCTTCTGGATGACAGGACGCTGGCCAGGTTTGTGCCGCAGCGATGGAGGCTTCCGGTGATGGTGCGCGCTCCGGAGATCGAACCCGAGGAGCAGTTGTCGATTTTGACGGCTACGGAAGGTAGCGCCGTTGCCGAGGATGCGGCGACGACCGCTGCGGAGGAAGGGGAATTGACACGCATGACGTGGCGCCAGCGGATTGCGCGGAATGGGAGCGCGATTGGGCTGGCGGTGAGCGCGGTGATGCTGTCGTGGATCGCGTATGACACGACGGTGGAGATGATTGGGATCCCACTCCGTGGGGTTTCACTCCCAATGGCCCCTGTGGCTTGGTTAGATCCCTTCAGAATCGCGAATCAATACGGGCTTTTTGCGGTGATGACGCGTGGGCGCTACGACATTGAGTTTCAGGGATCGAACGATGGGGAGAACTGGACTCCTTATCTTTTTCGCAACAAGCCGCAGCTCTTGAATGAGCCGCCGCGAATTTATGCGCCGTATCAGCCACGGTTCGATTGGAATTTATGGTTTGCGTCGCTGGGCGACTGGCATCAGAACGAACTCGTTCCGCTGACGGAGGAGCGGCTGCTTGAAAACGACGCGGACGTTGTGGACCTTTTCAAGGGCAATCCATTTGGGCCGTCGGCGCCGAAGATGGTGCGGGCGGTGCTGTGGCGGTATTGGTTTACGTCAATGGAGGAGAAGCGTCGGACGGAAAATTGGTGGCGAAGGGAGTATCTTGGGCTGTATGCGCCGGAGATGACGCGGACCGTGGACGGTAGATTCGCGGTGGTGGAGTGGCCGCAGGAGTTGGCGCCGCACGATTGAACCAGTTTCTCGTCGAGTGATTTCGTAGTTTTGGAGGTTTGTGCTTTCCCACCCTTTCGCCAGGAAAAAGGCGAAAGGATGGGGCACGGAAGATCGCACATGGACGAAGCGGTCGTGAACCAAGGAGACTGACGCGATGAAGAGCGCGCTGGTGATCGGATCGGGGCCGAATGGGCTGGCGGCAGCGATTGCGCTGGCGCAGGCGGGGCTGCGCGTGGAAGTGTATGAAGCGGAAGCTGAGGCGGGCGGCGGTGCGCGCACACTGCCGCTGACGCTGCCGGGATTCCTGCACGATTTTGGATCGGCGGTGCATCCGATGGCGGTGAGCTCGCCGTTCTTCAAATCGTTGCCGCTTGAGAATTATGGATTGGAATGGGTTCACGGCGAGTGTCCACTGGCGCATCCTCTGGATGATGGGTCGGCAGTGATCCTGGAGCGCGATCTCGGGACGGCGGATCGCGTGCTGGGGATGGATGGAAGGCGATGGCGCGTTTTGCTGGAGCCGCTGGTTGAGTATTGGGATGAATTTGTGAAGGATGCGCTGGGTCCCGTGATTCGGCTACCGCGGCACCCGTTGCGCATGGCGCGGTTTGGATTGAGCGGCGTGCAACCGGCGCGATGGATTGCGCGGAACGAACTTGAGGGCGTGCGCGCGCGGGCGCTGTTCGCCGGATTGGCGGCGCACTCGTTTTTGAGTTTCGATCAACCATTGAGTTCGGCGATCGGCCTGGTGCTGGGCGCGGCGGCGCATGCGGTGGGATGGCCGGTGCCGCGTGGGGGTTCTGGCGCGATTACACAAGCGCTCATTGCGCATCTTGAGAAACTGGGTGGGACGGTGCATGCATCGCGGCGTATCGACGCGCAGGCGTGGAAGGAAATGGGCGGAGAGAAGACGCTGACGCTGTTTGACACGACGCCGCGCGGGCTGCTGGCGATTGCACGCGAGCACGTGAATGAAGGATTTTGGGGAACGGCGAAGAAGTTTGTGGCGGGGCCGGGCGTCTTCAAGATCGACTATGCGCTATCGCAGCCAGTGCCATGGAAGGCGCACGATTGTCAGCGCGCGCTCACCGTGCACCTTGGCGGGACCTACGACGAGATTGCAGCTTCAGAAGATGCGATGGCACGCGGGCGCTGTGCAGAGCGGCCGTTCGTTATCGCGGCACAGCCTTCGCTCTACGACGAGACGCGCGCCCCGGCGGGGAAGCATGTGCTGTGGGCTTATTGCCACGTGCCGAATGGGTCGACAGTGGACATGACGGAACGGATCGAGGCACAGATTGAGCGGTTCGCGCCGGGGTTCAAGGATTGCGTGCTGATGCGGAAGGTGTGGTCGCCTGTGGATCTGGAGGCGATGGACGCGAACCTGGTGGGCGGCGACATCAGCGGCGGGGCGATGACGGTGCGGCAATTTCTGTTTCGACCGAGTATGAGCAATTATGCGACGGGCACGCGGGGAATCTATTTGTGCTCGTCTTCGACGCCACCGGGCGGCGGGGTGCATGGGATGTGCGGCGCGAACGCGGCACGGCTGGCGCTCAAGCAGATGCGCTGAGGGCGGCGATTGGAGAGGCCTCCGACCGCGTGATTTCGCACTTTTGGATTCGTGTCTTCCCACCCTTTCGACAGGAAAAACTCGAAAGGATGGGCACCCAATTCCGGCGGTTGGTTGAGGTTTCGTGGTTTCCCACCCATTCCCCAGAAAAGAGGGGAATGGATGGGGCACGGAGGGTTGTGGGGATTGAGGCTTCGCGAGAAGCAGGTCCCCTTCGACTTCGCTGCGCTCGCTCCCTAACGCGGCCGATTGGTGTCGATACAGAGTATGCTCAGGAACGTGGACGCGGCTGCACCCAAGCCGGATGAGCTGGCTGTGCCTGCCGGAATCCCTGTGCAGGCCGGGGATGTTTCGTTGCTCGAGTTCGCAGGATTGCCGGAGAGACTGCTCGAGGAGCTTTGGATTGCGGCGGAAGCAGAAGCGTGCGGGTTGTCGCTTGGGGAATTCGGCAGCGTTCTCGCGGGCGTGGGAGCCAAACACAATTTCGGAATGCCGGCGAGCACGGTGGCGGGGAGCAAAGAGCAGGAGGCATTTTTTCTCGGGCTGCACCTCGGCGAGTTGGCGCTGGCGCATGGGTGCGCGCAGGGTAAAGAGGCGGCGTGGGTGCGATTTCTGCGGTTGTATCGCTGGGGATTGACGCAGGCTGCAACAGCAATCACAGGGTCGGCGAGCCTCGGTGCGGAGCTGGCCGATTCGCTGTATGCGGAGTTATATGGGTTGCGCGAGACCGATGGAGAGCGGCGATCGCCGTTTGCGTCCTACTCGGGGCGAGGCTCGCTGCAGGGATGGCTACGCACGACCCTAGTGCAGCGATCCAGAGATCACCACAGGCGGACACATCGCGAGAGTCCGCTGGAAGAGATAGATTGCGCGGCTCCGGTTGCAGAAGCGGCGATGGACACGGAACTGCGTGCGCTGACCGATGCGGTGGCGCGCACGCTGGGCGAACTGGAGGCAGCGGATCGGTTTCTTCTGGCGGCGTATTTTCTGGATCGGCAGACGCTGAAGGAGATTGCGCTTACCTTGCAAGTACATGAAGCGACGATCAGCCGTAGATTGAAGCGGCTGGTGGCGGATGTGCGCAAGGATCTGATCGGAAATATGCGCAGAAGCGGGATGAGCAAGCGTGCTGCGGAAGAAGCGCTGGGTGTGGATGTGCGCGATTTGGAAATAAACCTGCGGGCGTTGCTGCAAAGTTCGCAGATTGCTGCGTTCCACAAACAGGACGTTGGGAAAGGAGAGGCCAGGGAGAGTGCGGCTCCGGGAGAGAGCGCAGTCTCGGCGGCATCGGATCAGGGATGAAAGAGACGATTCAATTCGGGTATGGCTCGGTGCAGCATCCTGACGCGGACCAGATGAGCGCGTTTGTGGAGCACGCGCTGCCGGCGCATGAGCGGGAGGAGATGCTCGCGCACTTGGCGGTATGTCCTGAATGCCGCGCAACGGTGAGGCTGTCGCAGGGACCTGCGGAAGATGTTGCGGAAGAGGTTGAGGAGCCTGTTGCGGTTCCAGTTGAAGTGCCGAGAAGGAGGCCGTGGTTCGCGGGGTGGGCGGTGGCTTGGCCGATTACCGGCGCTTTGGCGGCGATGGTCATGTTTGCTCTCTATATGCGGCACGAGGCTGTGGTTCGGCGAGTGGCGAACGAGCCGACGCAGATGGCGGAGTCGCGGGCACCCGTGCGACCAGAGATGGAAGAGTCGCCAATGAGTAAGCCGGCGCCGGTCCAGGACATGAAAGAGAAGCGAGCGGAGCGGGCTGAAGAGTCGCTGGCAGCGGTGGGGGCGAAGGAAGAGCAGAATTTGGATGCGAAGAAGGCATTGGGTGGGCGCGCGTTCGCTGCCGGCGGACTTTTGCAATCCACTCGGATTACGGCGGCGCCGGAGGGGTTGGCTGGGAGTGCGCCGATGGCTCGACCGGCGAGCCCTGCCGCGCCGCCGGCGGTCGCGCAGAAAGAGACGGTGGCCGGCGCCATGCGGCAGACAGCGCCGACGGCGATTGGGGGTCCGATCGAAACTTCAAACGCGAACTTGGCGAGCCTTGCACTCGACCAAATGAAGGTTGCGCCGGCTCTGCATCCTCTGCCTAGCGGATTGCCGGTGTTGTCGTCGTCGACGCATGGGCGGCAGGTGGTCGCGATCGACGCGCGGAATGCTGTGTTTGCGAGCGCAGATGAAGGAGCGCACTGGGCTGCAGTTCCCACGGTGTGGACGGGACGGGCGGTGAAGGCTGACCTGGTGTCGTTCGGAATGAGCGGCGGGACGGCTGTTGCAGGCGGGAGGATGGCGGAGTTTGCGAGCGCGAATCGCGTGGTGCAAAAGGCAGGAGCTGGAGGGGGGGCTGCGCCCTTCGGAGCGACGACGCAGGGTTCGGAGTTGACGGGGATGGTGCGGGATGCGAGCGGCGCTGCAGTGGGCGGTGCGACGGTGACGGTGACGGATGGCGCGGGACACACGGCTGGGACTGCGATTGCCGACCAAGCAGGGCGGTATCGGGTGGGCGAACTGGTGCCCGGGACGTATGACGTGACGACCCAGGCACCGGGATTTGAGAAGCAGACGCTGCAGGCAGTGAATGTGGTTCCATCGAGACCGAACGAGGCGGATGTTTCGCTGAAGGTGGGAGCGGCGACTGAAAGCGTGACGGTGGAGGCGGATGACCTGATGGCGCTCAAAGCCAAGTCCCTGGCGAAAGATAAGGGGCCGGTGTTTGAAATCATGACCGACAAGGGCGAACGCTGGACGAGCGCGGACGGATTGGTGTGGAAGCGGAAGTAGCTTGATAAGCCTCTAGCGAGAAAGCAATCCAAAAATCTTTGCAAGTTTCCTGGAGAGGCGCGTTCTTGTGTCAGTCGCGCCCTAAGGTATCTCGGCGCGCGGGAGAACTTGCATGCTTTCCTATCGAACGATGGGCCGCTTTCTGGATTTTCCTTGGGTTGCGGTTTTTCTCATTTTTGCGTGCGCGATGGTGGGCGCGGTGAGTGCGTCGGCGCAGCAAATCAATGCGATCTACAGACACGGGAGCCTGGCGGTGACGATTCCGTATCACGCGGCGCAGGCTGAAACAGGCAAGCTGGTTGCGGAGATTCTCGATCCAGAGAATCACGTGCTGGGCCGCGTGGAAGGCACGGAGCAGACCGCTGCGGGCGGTGGAATTTGGGAGGAGACGATTGCGCCCGCGAAGCCGCTGGCGCTGGAGGACCTGGTGTGGCAGCGGATTCGCTACCGGTTCGAGGCCGATGGCGGGAAGACGCCGGCGATTGAAGGAGTTGAATCCATTGCAGAGGTGCTGCGAAGACCGGTGGTGCATGTACTGGGGCAGAAGGAGTACATGGCGGGGAGCCGCGCGGCGATTCGGGTGATGGTGTCGGACGCGACGAAGAACGAACCACTGACGGGCGGACTTCGAGTTGAGCTGATCGGGCTGAAGGGGGAGCCGAGGACGCTGTTCTCGGGAACGCTGAATCGGAGGGGCACGGTGGAGGCGGGCTTTCGGGTGCCGCACGGTTTGGTGGGAAAGTATGCGTTGAAGTTTTTGGTGGACACCGCCGTTGGGTCGTCCGAGGAGACGGAGCCTGTAAAGATCAAGGACAAAGCATCGATTTTGTTGACGACGGAGAAGCCGGTTTACCAGCCGGGGCAAACGATCCATGTGCGGGCGCTGGCGCTGGAGCAGGCCAATCATCACGCGGATGCGGCGCGGAAGCTGACATTTGAAGTGGAGGATTCGAAGGGGAACAAGGTCTTCAAAAAGGCAACGGAGACGGACAAATTCGGAATTGCGTCGGCGGAGTTCGCACTGGCGGATGAAGTGAATCTGGGTGCTTATCATGTGCGCGCGTTGATGGGAGATGCCGAGGCGCCGGTGAACACGGCGGAAATTGCCGTGCAGGTGGAGCGGTATGCACTCCCGAAGTTCAAGGTGGCGGTGGAGTTTGACAAGAAGGATGGGAAAGAGAGGCGGGATTATCGGCCCGGGAATCATGTGATGGGCACGGTGCGCGCGAACTACTTTTTCGGCAAGCCGGTAGATGGCGCCGTGGTCACGATCAAGGTTTCGAGCATGGACGTGGAGGTGGTGGAAGCTGCATCGGCAAAGGGGAAGACGGATGGCGATGGTGCGTTTCGATTCGATTTGAAGCTGCCGGAATATTTTGCGGGGAAGCCGCTGAGCCAGGGTGCGGCGCGCGCGCTGATTGAGGCGACGGTGAAAGACGCCGCAGACCATGCAGAGACGCGCGGCGAACCGATCACGGTAAATGAGGCTCCTTTGCTGATCACGGCCGTGCCGGAGGGCGGCACGCTGATTCCGCAAATCGAAAATGAAGTGTTTTTGCTGAGCGCATATGCGGATGGGAGTCCCGCCAAGACAACATTGATGGTGCATCGTCCGGATGGGCATGAGGAGCGTTTGTCAACGGATGATGCGGGTGTTGCGGTGTTGAAGATGAATCCCGGCGCGGGGATGGAGCGGCTGCGCGTAGAGGCGGACGATCATAAGGGCAATCGCGTGACGAGTACGGTGCCGCTGGAGATGCGCGGGGGGACGGACCAGGTTTTGTTGCGCACGGCGCGGGCTGTTTTCAAGGCAGGCGATCGGATTTCGCTGAAGGTGTTGTCGACACGAGCTCGGGGGACCGTCTATGTGGACGTGGTGAAAAACGGGCAGACGATTCTGACACGCGATGTGGATCTGGAAAATGGGCAGGCGGAACTGAGCCTGACGGCCACGCCGGAAATGGCGGGAACGCTTGATCTGGACGCTTATCAGTTTGGGCGCGATGCGGAGCCGGTGGCCGATCATCGGCTGGTGTTTGTGCAGCCGGCGGATGAACTGAAGATCGAGGCGACGAGCGATGCGGCGGTGTATCGACCGGGGGGCGAAGCGCGAATTCGATTCCATGTGACGAATGCGCACGGGGAAGGTGTGCAGGCGGCGCTTGGATTGCAGGTGGTGGACGAGGCAGTGTTTGCGCTTGCGGAAAAGCAGCCGGGATTTGCGAAGGTGTTTTTCTATCTCGAGCAGGAGCTGATGAAGCCGCGGTATGAAATTCATTCGCTCTCGATGGAGAGTGCTGTGAATCCGATTGAGCCGGTGCGGGACGGGCCGAAGGATCTGGGCGCGAGGGCGCTGTTTGCTGCGACGGAGATGGCGATGCCGGCAAAGCTGGACGTGGAGTTCGGAAAGAATCCGCCGGCGGAAAAATTTGAGGAGTACCAGGAGCGCTATCACGCGGTGTTTGTAGAGCAGGTGCGCGGCATTGCGGACAGATTGAGCCGGGAGCTTCGCGAGCATCCGGAAAACACGGTCAAGGCCTTCGAAGCACTGGAAGACGGAGCGGCACCGCGGGATGCGTGGAATACGCCGTTGCACTTGGAGCCGGCAAGATGGGCTCGAGGCAGGAACAGCTATTTTCTTGTGCGCAGTGCGGGTGCGGATCGGAAGTTCGGAAGCGGCGATGATTTGGCGGCGTATCTCGAAGTGCGAACCGGCAATGTTGTGGGCGAACTGGGGCACGGAGGGAGGCTCGATGTGCGGACGCAGCACGCATGGGGGCCGTGGAATGGTCGCACGGAGATAGATGGAACAGTCGTGGATGTGTCAGGGGCGGTGGTCCCAGGAGCGACGGTGACGGTGCGGATGTTGACTGGCGGGGAAGCGCGGATCGCGCACAGCGATGCAGAGGGGCGGTTCGCGCTGGCGGCGCTGCCGGCGGGGAAGTACCGGATCGAGATTGCTTCGCCGGGATTCGAGCGGCTCACGAGTGAAGTGAATCTGCGGGTGCGCGATCGTGCGGTGGTTTCGGCGACGTTGAATGTTGGGGCGATGACCGAGGCAGTGACGGTGGAGGAAATGCCGATGGCTGCGCCCATGATGATGGCGCGAAACGGCGCTGTCGCAGGTGCAATGGGGGGTCCGATGGGAGCGATGAACTTTGCGGCGGCCAAGGCGCGGGCGCAATTTGTGGAGATGGACAGCATGGAACTGGAGACGCGCGAGGTGCGGGATCTGAAGAAGGACGGCAGTTCGGCGGGGGGAGGGGATGCCCATGTTCGGTCGTATTTTCCGGAGGCGCTCTATATCAATCCTGAGATTGTGACGGATGGGAAGGGAGATGCGAGCGTTGAGATTCCGATCGCGGATTCGATTACGACGTGGCGGATGGCAATGCTTGCTTCTACCGAGGCGGGTGCGCTAGGTACGGGGACAGCGAGCCTGAAGGTGTTTCAGGATTTCTTTGTCGATTTGGACTTGCCGGTGACGTTGACGCAGGGCGATCGTGTGTCGCTGCCGGTAGCGGCTTACAACTACACCGGCGGTGCGGGAAGGGTGAAGCTTGTACTGAAGCAGGAGGACTGGTTCGCGCTGGACAACTCTGATTCAGAGAAGAGTGTGGCGGTGGAAGCGGGGCGTGTGGGCGGAGCGCAGTTCACAATTGACGCGAAGAAGATCGGGAAGTTTAAGCTGACGCTGACTGCGCACATGGATGGCGCGGAAGGGCGCGACGATGTGGTGGTGCGCGAGATCGAAGTGGTTCCGAATGGACGCGAGCAGAACCTGGTGTTTAATGGGCGGTTGGAAAAAACGGTGGAACACGAATTGAAGTTCCCTGCGAATGCGATTCCCGACGCGACGAGCATTTTGGTGCGGCTGTATCCGGGGCCGCTAAGCCAGGTTATCGAGGGAATGGACAGTATTCTCAGCATGCCGGGTGGATGTTTTGAGCAGACTTCGTCGAGCACTTATCCCAACGTGCTGGCGCTGGACTACATGAAGCGAACGAAGAAGTTGACGCCCGAGGTGCATGCGAAAGCGGAGGGCTACATCGCGAATGGATATCAGCGGCTGCTGACGTTTGAGGTGCCGGGCGGTGGTTTTTCTTGGTTTGGCCAGGCGCCGGCAAACAAGATATTGACGGCGTATGGGCTGATGGAGTTCAGCGATATGGCCAAAGTTTCCGATGTGGACCCGCGGCTGATCGAGCGCACCGGCGCATGGTTGGCGAGCCAGCAGCAGGCGGATGGAAGCTGGAAGCCAGATACCTATTTCATCAATGAGGGCGCGACGAATCGCTTCAACTCGGACCAGTTGCGGATCACTGCGTATATCGCTTGGGCGCTTGTAAACACCGGTGCTCAGGGCGGGGCGATAGAGAAGGCGAGGGAGTATGTTGAGGCACACGTGGATGCAAGACCAGATGCGTACACCCTGGCAGTAATCGCGAATTTCGCGGTGGATTCGAAGAGTGACCGTGAGTTCACGCGCAAGGCGATGGAGGCGCTGATGGATGCGCGGACGGAAAAGGGCGGTGAGGTTTCGTGGAACGCGGAGGAGACAGGCGTGTACTCGACGGGCGAGAGTGCGGCGATTGAGACAACGGGACTGGCAACACAGGCGCTGTTGAAATGGGGGCACGCTTCAGAGACTGCGCGCAAGGCACTGGCTTATCTTTCGGCGCACAAGCAGGCATCTGGAAATTGGGGCACGACGCAGGCGACGATCATGGCGTTGCGCGCGCTTCTGCTTTCGACGGAGCTGAGTGCCGCGGATGTGCGTGGAGTGGTGGTGGTGAAAGTCGATGGCAAAGACGTGGAGACGTTGAAACTGACGGAAGAGAATAACGATCTGTTGCACCAGTTTGTGCTGAAGGGGATCGTCGCGGAAAAGGCGCATGCGGTGGAGCTGACCTTTGACGGGACAGGCGGGCTGGCTTACCAAGTGGTGGGGCGGTTCTTCACGCCGTGGCGCGAGGAGCACGGGAACGAACAGGAGCAAGGGGCTTTGACGATCCATGTGGCGTATGACCGTGCGACGCTTGCACAGAACGATGTGGTGACGGCGACGGCCACGGTAAGAAACAACTTGCCGGAATTCGCGAAGATGGTGATGGTGGATTTGGGGATTCCGCCGGGGTTCGATTTGCTGAGCGAGGATTTGCAGACGTTCCAGGAAACGACGGCGGGGGATGCGAGCGGGCGGCTGGAGAAGTTCTCGCAGACCGCGACTCAGGCGATCCTTTACTTCAACGGGCTGGCGCCGGGGCAGACGGTGAGCGTGAAGTTTCGGCTGCGGGCGAAGTATCCGATTCGGGCGAAGACTTTCGAGTCGCGGGTGTATGAGTACTATGATCCGGCAGTGAGCGCGACGGCGCCGCCGGTGGAGTTGGAGGTGCGCGAGCGGTGAGGGTTTGTTGGTGTAAACTGGAAAGCGAACCCCAGGGCCGGCTCACCCGAGCCGGCTTGATTGTGTCGGGACGTGGCTCAGCCTGGTAGAGCACTCGCTTGGGGTGCGAGGGGTCGGCAGTTCAAATCTGCCCGTCCCGACCATTTCTTCTTACTTTTTTGCCTGCAGAAATTGGTGATCGAGAGCGTCGGAGTTACCGGCGCCAGGGTCTCAGTTTCCCTCGGAGGGCAAGACGGGCTTGTCTGCTATTCGCTGGGGTCGTCGGGGCCTGCGGAAGCCGTGGTGTTTGGCATGGTGCGCCGGTTGTAGACCCATAGATAAAAGATGGCCATCAATACCAGGATGAGAGGCGCCGGAAAGGCCAACCCAGCTGCCGAAATTTGAACGGGTGTTCCGGTCGCTGACGTATGTGGGTGGTACAAGAGGCCGACCAGCACGGCCTGAGGCAAGTCTCCGTTTAGTACGAACCCTGCCATATTCAGTGAGAGTGCGACGCGCCCGATCAATCCGCCTTCGGCCCACAGCATCGTACACGCAGGAACTGTAAGCAGGAGAAGCTTGGCATCATATTCACGGTGATAGATGGGCAACAAGGAGAGGACTGCTATGGACGCCAGACCGAGCCTGACTGTCGCAACCGACACGCGGGAACGCAAAGTGACGTAGATCCACATGAGGAGGAGTGGCGCGCAAACAAGATAAGTGGCCCAGTTGTAGAAGCGCGGGTCGTCCCTGAATACACTGAAGACCGCCTGCAAGTTCGTGAGCATCCCCGGGCCGTTTGCAGCCGCAGCAGCAGGACCAGGGTCGGTTAGTCCGCCGTGTACTGAAAATGCAAGGATATTGGAATGCATTTCCTGAAACCAATGTGGCGATGCGCGGCAGACCCACAGGAGTCCAGGTAGGCTCAGGACGACCAGGGCAAAGAGGGTTTGCAGCGCGCGTTTGCGATAGATTCCACCGGCCAGCAAGAAATATAGCCAGACCAGGCCAGTGTCGTGGGGCTTAATTGCGAGGCTGACCGCAAGGCACAGGATTCCCGCCGGCACAAATCGATTCCTTAGAATGCACCAAACAGCGACAACGCAGAAGCTCACGACAATTCCAGCAGAGTTGCCTGAAATAACAACCAATTCGCAGTTGACAAGAAGGAAGGCGACCAAAATACTTGAGAGGATCGGAGCAAAACTTGCTCCCAAGTTCCAAATCAAGAAAGAAGCAAGGATCATGCTCCCAATGGTGAGAATCATCCAAAGTATGTGCGCCGGTCCCCATGGCAGCAATGCAAAAGGAACCGTAAAAGAAAACGAAGTCGGAGGATAGATATACCGAGTCACAATCTGCCGAATCGCCGTTGTGTCGGATGGGCGGTCTCTTCCTTCCGCCTGCGCAATGCGCAGTACGGCACCTTCGTTGTATGGGTCACAGCCTTTAAGGAGGCATCGAGCAGGGTTATAAAGTACCCGGAAATCCTGCATTGCGGTTGACGAGGTTTTTTCCAAGGCGAGACTCAGCACAAGAAATAACACGGTCCCTATCAGCAGCAGGTAGAGGCCGTCGCGGCGCGTTCTTGTCATCTTGGAGTGCTCCTCGTGTCATGAATATCGAGCGAGGTCATTTTTGGCAATCGAGAGCGCGAAACTCTTCGTCGGCAACGACACGTTTCAGTGTCCACACCCAGCCGCGCCTGTCATTCCATGCAGGGTCGTAAACGCGCGCAACAAGATATTGAATGCCGTATTGGCTGCAGGTTATGTGCGCCTGTTCTGCGGTTGCGCCGCTGTAGAGGGCGTCGATGGCGGCAGCCATCGAAGGGCAACCGGCGGGATCGCCGCCGAGTTCAGACCCGCACCAAGGTTGATCGGAGGTAATTGCTATCTGGTGGTTGACTTCACGCAAGTCGAGGTCTGTCACAAGGTGGTTCGTGAATTTCGGATTGAATTGCACAACGGCGCCCTTTGGAATGGACGCGTCCAATCGAGCATAGCCAAGCGATGAGATGTACGCGTTATGAAAGGGATCATAACCAGCGCGACTGGGCCCCGCATGTCGACTTGCTCCGGCTAGGGTGGTGTAGAACCGCAGGAGAAGCCCTTCGTAAAGGGTACCGATCGTCCCAATGACAAGAGCGAGCGAGGCTATCGACCGCAACCAGTACGGCACTCTTTGCGGTAGGTCTGCGCGCTCAGTGAAAGGGGATTGCTTGCGGTTTGTGGACTTCCAACCAGCAAGTACTTTGGTTGCGAGGAGGAGCAGAGCAAATTGTGCGAAGAGGGGCGCTCTCAGACCGAAGTCATCGCTTTGAAGCACGGAGGACCGCATGAACGAAACCAACACAAGCGTGGTTGTGGCGATGAAAAGAAGGGAAAGTTCCGGGCTACTGAGGCGCGCCCTACCCCGCAAGGCGGGAACAAGATAAATGAGAAGGATCGCAAAGTAAAATCCCAATTCAATCATGTAGCCGGGGGTGAGAAGAGACAGTCTGACGAGGCTGAGCGTCACCAGGGGATGATGAGTTGCGAAATTCTGAATGAAGCTCGACGCCGGCAACCAATCTGCTGGGATCATGTCACGTATGGCGAACGAAAAAACGGAGCCGCCATGAATTCCTGAGGTCGCGTGAGCCAACTCTTTCAGGAAAGGCAGAAGAAGGATGCTGGCACCCGCGCCTCCCGCGGCTAGGGAAAGCACAGGCAGCAGTCGGCGCTCGAAGGTCATCTGCCAAACAGCCCAGGCCACCATTACTAGAAAGAACGCAAAGGTTACGTAGACGGAGAGGCCGAATGCGCTCGACAGCGCGAAGGCAATTGAGACGATAGTCGCTGAGCGCTTTGCCTTGTTCTCATTGCACGACATCCACACTAAGAGGAATACGAACATGCAGCAAATCAGACCGACGACGTGGTGCGGAGCGTAGAGAAGGGTATCCAGCCAACTGGCCAGAGGTTCTTTGGTCCAGAATTTCGCATCGAATAATGGCGGTTGATGCAAATAGAAAATGTCCCAGCAGATGGCGCAAAAGCCGAGACCGGTAACCGCCAACAGTGAGATGGACTCGAGGAAGCGCCTGCGCAGATCTGGGCCAGGGTCAAGGAAGTGCTTGAGGTAGATTCCTATTAGTGCGGCCAAAGCAAATCCGGACCAGATCGAACTGGCGATGAGAACACCCTGGACGGACAGATGTGCCATTTGCGCGATGGCGGCGCAGATAATGTACCAAAAATAGTAATTGCGCATCGCGGTAGGTTGCTTGTACATGTAAAGCGAATTCGCGGGCGGGATGCCTGTGCGGAGCACGCTTTCAGTCCAATTGATGCGCGCCCCATGATCCAAGATCGTGATGCTCATAAAGAGCTTGTCACCGCGCTGAATATCCACGAGTGACAGGATCACAACGGCCATCCAGACAATTGCCAAGGCTAGTGCCTTGCCGCCTAGGGGATGCCAACCAATGTTCCACTTCCCGTTGGAGCGGCGGATCTGGCGAGCCTCCCAGACGAGCGTTGCTGCGCAAACAACTGCGCAGGCCAGCAGAAACGCCACAACTGCGGTCAACGATATGAATTTGCCGATGAGGTAGGAGGCAATGGGCGTGACGGCGAAGGAGAGGGGCAGGCTCCAGAAGATGCGCTCGACGAGCGAGCGTTGGCGGAAGTTGTGAAGATTGGTGAACCAGGCCGTGACGTACCCTGTGCAGACGGTTGCGGGGACGAAGGCGGGAATCGCCAGCGTGCTCTGCAGGATTTGTTGTGCGGTGATGTTGGGGACGCTGAGAATCTCGACCTCCTCTTTGGCCAGATCATGAGTCGCGCGGCTCTTGGGTTAAGAGACCTTAGAGCGGTTCCGGTTTAGTGGCGCAGGCGCTGAATCCTCTCCATGTCGATCGAATGTAAGTTTACTTTTCTAAGAAAGAAGCCTAGCATTCACCGTCGCTTGCGGGTCCGAAAAGCGGGTACGCAGGTACTGAGTTTGCCAGCTCCGGCAAGAGTCATCGATCGCCGGTTTCCGGGCGCTTGACCGCGTGAATTCGCACTCTGAGGTTTGCTTTTCCCACCCTTTCGCCACCGCCCCACAGACGAAGACCTGTCTGTGGGGACCCCGCGAAAAAGGCGAAAGGATGGGGCACGGGGATGGGCAAGTACAAGAGGTCAGAGACCTGGTGCGGAGTCGGGGAGCCCACATTACGAAACTGGCGGTAGACTTTAGGATTGAAGAGGTGTGCTGCCCTGGAGCATACCGAATTGGCGGCAGGTTGAAGCTGCCGCCAGTTCTGCTTTCAATCAATATCTAAAATAGGGAAGGGTTTCTCAGAATCGTTTAGCGCCAGAAGTAGCCAGCGTGGCGCAGCAATTCGACTTCGGCGGTGACGCTGATGGTGAAGAGCGCGAAGGCGATCACGGCAATGGTGAGGCGAGGGAAGCGTTCAGAGAATGCGACGCGAGAGCCGATGGCACGAGCGAAGAGGCGGCCGGGGACGGGCGCGCTGTTGCGGCGGATGGTAGCTTCCGGCTCGCGGCTGTAGATGGCGCCGTCGCTCGAAGGACCGCTTTGGTTGATGGGTACGGCAATCCAACTGCTCTTGCTGGTCCTCACAAGGTTGAAGTATTGCTCAGAAGTTGCCATTTTTTTCCTCTTATTTTTTCTTTGATGCGAGCGCGGGGCCGATGAGAAGCCTCGCGTAGACCAAGGCTGGTGTGTATTGAAAGTACCTCGGGTTTGGTGGTGGAACAATGGCGCAAAGGTGTCGAAAAACGACCCAAATGGTAGCTCTTTTGCGCTCATAGAAATGCATGAGGGTAATAGAAATCAGTTACCCAGGAGCAGAAGGTAATGAGCAAATTCGAATGCAAGAGAATACTGTTTTGAGGTGTTTACTAAGTTACTAACAAGAGCTAGAAATTCATACGATTGATAAATGCTTTTCCGCGTGTGATGAGGGGACGGCGAAGTGCGCCAGGACGGGTAAATGAGCGCATGCGGGGTAACCTTGGCTTTGTGTTGGAAAATGGGACGCCGTTTCGCCTAGGGGCGAGATCGAAATCTGGAAATAGCCACAAGGGTGACTTTTCAGGGGAGCGCACCACTTGTTGACTGATCAGGTTCCTATTTGAGGAGGGAGAGTCTTGGTGTGCGGAGCGGAGAGAACAAAACAGCCGCAAATCCTTCAACTCCTCACCCAGCGACGAAGACCTGTCGCTCTTCCCCACGAACGACGACCAGTTCGGGGTCGCTCACGATGACAAAGGTCAATTGAGATTCGTGGTTTCCCGACCTTGCGACGGGAAAAACTCGCCAGGATGGGGCGCGGAATTGACGAGGAGAGACCGAGCGTCTTCAGGAGGGGAAGAGCGATTCGGTGGAGGCGTGGAGGCTGGTTATACGCGGGCGGCGGCGCGGAGTTTGCGGCTCGGGAGATGCGAGGAGGCCGGCGATTTCGCGGAGTTCGGCGCGTGCGGAGCCGATGATGGAGGCAGCTTTATCGAGGCGCTTGGCAGGTTCGCCGGGAGCGAGCGGGAGGCGCGACTGCTGTTCTGCGCGGCGGACGGCGCCGAGGGCGTGGCGCGCGCCGGAGAGGGTGTAGCCTTCGCCGTGAACGAGGCGCTTGATCTCGAGAGCCATCTCGACATCGCGCTTGCGATAGAGACGCTGACCGGTGCCGCTCTTGCCGGGCTTGAGTTGAGGAAATTGAGATTCCCAGAATCGCAGGACGTAGGTTTCGACCTTGCAGATGCGGGCTACGTCGCCGATTTTGAAATAGAGACGGTCCGGAATCGTGGGTTGTTCGTGGACGCGCTTGGGGGACAGTTGCGTGGCCATAAGAGTCAATCGGGCGCGTGCATTGCGATGTTGCGCCGTTCGTTAATCGCAGTATAGGCCATGCGCGTGCAGATGGCAGCACGAAAATCGAGCATCGTGCTGTGGAGTACACGGTATAAATAAGGGCCATCTATGGCTGGGGAACCCGACTTCGCTGCGCTCGTGATGAGGGAGGGGTTCGCGGTTTCCCACTCTTTCCGCAGAAACAAACGGAAAGGATGGGGCACGGAGATCGCGCTGATTGTGCGGTCTGCAAACAAAAGCGGGTCCTTCACTCCGCCGAAAAGCGCTTGGTCTAGGATGACATGTTGGAGGGCTAGTGGGATTCGGGGCGCGTGATTGCGGCGCGAGCTGGAGAATGCGGCGGCGCGGCGCGCAGGTATTGCACGGGCCAGCTTGCGGGTTCGCCGAGAGCGGCTGCGGCGTGCAGAGGCCAGTGTGGGTCGCGGAGCATCTCGCGGGCGAGGAAGACGAGATCGGCGTGGCCCTCGGCGATGATGGTGTTTGCCTGCTGGGGATCAGTGATCATGCCTACGGCCGCGGTGGGAATGGCGCCCTCGGCGCGGATGCGTGCGGCGAAAGGTGTTTGGAATCCAGGACCGACGGGGATAGTCGCGTGAGGGACTTGTCCACCGGAGGAGCAATCGATGAGGTCGACGCCGTGGGCGCGCAGATGGCCGGCGAGAGCGACGGAGTCGTCGATGGTCCAGCCGCCTTCCACCCAATCCGTGGATGAGATGCGGACGAAGAGCGGCAGGTGACTCGGAAATGCGGCGCGGACAGCGTCGACGACCTGAATCAGCAGGCGGATACGGTTTTCGAAGGTGCCGCCATAGGCATCGGTGCGCTGGTTGGCGAGGGGCGAGAGGAACTCGTGAAGCAGGTAGCCGTGGGCTGCGTGGATTTCAAGGAAGTCAAAGCCAGCGCTGAGGGCGCGTTGGGCGCCAGCGGCAAAGGCGCGGATAATGGCATCGATCCCGGATTGATCCAGAGGCTGTGGAACCGCGTAGTGGGGTGCGAAGGCGATCGCGCTGGGGCCGACCGGCTGCCATCCGCCTTCTGCGGGAGAAAGCAGCTTATCGCCGATAAAGGGCGAGGCCATGCTGGCTTTACGTCCGGCGTGGGCGAGTTGAATGCCGGCACGCACTCCCTGACCGTGGATGAATTTGACGATGCGTGTGAGGCCGTAAATGTGCTCTTCCTTGTAGATTCCGAGGTCGTCGGGGGTGATGCGGCCTTCGGGAACGACGGCGGAGGCCTCAAGCATGACGAGGCCGGCACCACCCTGTGCGCGAGCGCCGAGGTGGACCATGTGCCAGTCGTTGGCAAAACCGTCTTGCGCGGAGTACTCGCACATGGGCGAGACGCCGATGCGGTTGGCGAAGGTGACAGAACGAAGCTGAAAGGGCGCAAAAAGAGGATGGCTCATAAGTAGGGGGCCTTTGGAATGCCGGCGGGCCTACAGGAATGGATGAACGAGATACGGAAGGAGATGCAGGCGGGTCCTGGTTCGAGATTAGCAGGCCTTATGAAATCATTGGCTCGAGGCATGGCTTTAGTAACGCAAGGTCGGCTAAGTATTGGCGTTTAAGCGGTAATTTCTCGTTGGGCTTGGGTAGAATGATGGGCCATGAGCCCAACGGCGATCACTTCGGATTGGGTAGGGCGGGTTATCGACGGGCGGTTCGCCTTGCAGGAGTGGCTAGGCGGGTCGGCGAGCAGCGGTGTTTTTCTAACGGAGCTGCCGCAGCCGATCAGCAAGAGGGCCGCGATCAAGTTGATTCCTGCGGAGGGCGGGGAAGCGGACGCCTACCTCGCACGGTGGGCGAAGATCGCGAATCTCTCGCATCCGCACCTGATGAAGGTGTTTCGTTCGGGACGTTTCCAGTTCGGATCGACAAGCCTGGTTTACGTGGTGACCGAGTGCGCCGATGAGGTGTTGTCGCAGATTCTTCCGGAGCGGGTGCTGACGCCGGAGGAGACCCGGGAGATGCTGGAACTGGTGATCGATGCAGTGGGCTACCTGCACGGGAAGAGCTTCGTGCATGGGCATCTGAAGCCATCGAACATCCTGGTGGTGAACGACCAGCTGAAGCTTTCGGCCGATAACGTGATTGCGGCCGGGAGCTTGCGCGACAGATTCCAGATGCCGTGTGCCTGCGATGCGCCGGAGTCGACGCGCGGGGTGATTGTGCCTTCAGTGGATCTGTGGGCACTGGGGACGACGCTGGTGGAAGTGCTGACGCAGCGGCCCCCGGTGTGGGAGGTCGGTGCGAATCGGGAGGCGGTGGTGCCAGCGTCGATTCCGCGCCCGTTTGCGGAGATTGCGCGGGAATGTTTGCGGCGGGATCCTGACCAGCGACCGACGCTGAGCGAGATCAAGGCGCGGCTTGAGCCGAGCCGGCCGATTGAGTTTCCAGTGACCAAGACGGAGAAAGCTTCGGAGGCGAAAGAGCCGGTCGCTTTCATGGCGGAGAGCCTGGAGGCGGACGCAGAAGCGAGTGAGGCTGTTGGCCTGAAGAAGCGCTTGCTGCCGCTTGTGGGGGGCTTGCTGGTTGTGCTGGCGGTGCTTGCATGGTTGATGATGCGGAACCCTGCGAAGCCAAGCGCGGGTCCGGCAGGGACGGAGCAGAGCGCGGGTGAGGTTTCGGCGAGTGGGAGCGCTTCGGGAGAGCCCGGCGTGACGGCGAAGGGGGCGGTGGCGCACCGCATTGTGCCCGAGGTGCCAGCCTTTGCGCGCAACACGATCCGGGGCACAGTCTCGATGGCGATTCGAGTGACGGCGGATACGAACGGGCACGTGAAGAATGCGATGTTCAAGTCCGGAGGCTCGAGTAAGTACTTCGAGCGAACGGCGCTGGATGCAGCGCGTGGATGGAAGTTCAAGCCGCCTTTAAAGGATGGGCAACCTGTGGAGAGCGCGTGGTTGATCCATTTCATGTTCAGACAAAACGGGACAGAGACGGCGGCGGTCGAGGAAACTCCATAAAAGCCAACAATTTGTGGAATTGAAATGCGCGACGCACGGGACAGAGGAGAAGTTTGGGCTTGCAATGCCTTGAACCGCTAGGTATGATGGCTTGCGATGGCGACACGCGAGACGAATCCGAATTTCATGAATGGCGTTCCAGAGCTGCTTATCTTGAGGCTGCTGCAGCAGAAGGAGATGTATGGCTATGAGATTGTCCGGGCCATTCGCGAGCAAACCAGCGATGTGGTCGCAGTCGGAGAAGGCGTGGTGTACCCGGTGCTGCATGGGCTGGAGGGCGATGGAGCATTGAAATCGCGTCGCAAGGCGGTAAACGGACGGAGCCGTATCTATTATTCGGTGACGGCTGCGGGATCGCGGCGGCTTGCGGAGTTGGCGGCGACGTGGACGAATCTTGCGGGGGCGATCGGCCGAGTGCTGAAGGGAGGATTGCATGGCGTTGCGATCTGATGAACTGCGCGAGCGGCTGCTTCGAGCTGGAGTAGCGCCTCGGCATGTGCGGCGATATTTGCGGGAACTGTCGGAGCACCTGGCTGACTTGCAGGCCGAAGAAGAGCGCGCGGGGAAGAGCACGGCCGAAGCTGGGGCGGCAGCGCTGGCGCGGCTGGGCGGGGTGGATGCACTGGCGAACGCGATGATAGAAAAACGGCAACTGCAAGCGTGGAGCGCGCGGGCGCCGTGGGCGATGTTCAGCGCGGGACCGTTGGCGTGCTTGGCAGGCGCGTACTTGATCGCATGCAGCATTTTGTGGACTGGCTGGCAGATTTTCTTGCCGGGAACGAAAACACCTTTTGTGCCGGTGGATGGACTGGCTGTCTTCTATTTTGGCGTGGGCCGGATGATTTACTGGGGTGCGCCGGTGCTTGTGGGCTGGGGTATCGGAGTGATGGCGGCGCGTCAGCGATTGAATACGACCTGGCAGTTGGCAGGGCTGGCTCTCATTGCGCTGGTGGGCTGCACGGCGCAGGTGCACGCGATTCGGGCGGCGATACCGGGCGGATCAGGACGCGTGAGGATGAGCCTGACGGTAGGAGCTTCGTATGAGGAGAATCTTGGGCGGTTGATGTATGCCCTGGCGATGTTCGCAGTGACGGCTCTGCCTTATTTTGCGTGGCGGTGGAAGAGGGAGCAAGCGGCGTAGGCGCACGCTCATTGCTTTTGCGCACTCTATGCTGTTGCGCGCGTCGGAAAAAGGGATCAAGGTGTTTGCTCGCGCTTTTGGTTTCTCAGTGTTTGCTCGCTGCGAAGATACGCTTCGATTTCAATTCTTCCTTCATGGTGCGCCCAGTCGGCGGGGGTGCCTTGCCAAAGCACGTCTTTCCGATCGAGACTTGCGCCTCTTTCGACAAGGAGCCTGACAACCTCGATGTGGCCGCCCCATGCTGCCTGGTGCAGCGGCGTGGAATGCGCATGAGCTCCGGGAGGGTTGTAGCGGTTTGGATCCTCGCCTGCGTCGAACAAGGCTCGAACAATTTCGACTTGACCAAATTGCGATGCCAGGGCGAGTGCGAGGTGGCGGTCTGTTTCGCCGGCTGTTGGAAGCAGACGATCGAAATCGGCGGCGTGTCCCAAAGCGGCGGCTACAGGCAGATCGACGGGAGCACCGTGCTGGATCAGAGCGGTGACCGCTTCGAACTCGCCGTGCGCCGTCGCGGGATGGAGAGCGCCGGCGGGGTCAGCGCCGTACTCGCAGAGGAGATCGATCAACGGAAGTTGCACGCCACATTCACGCGGTACGCGGCCGGTGGCAACGAGCATGAGTGTCTCATCGAGTGCGGCCTGTTCTACGCCCGCATCGAGGATGACCTTCACTACATGAACGATATTGGGCGGCAGCTTGCCGTGGCGTATGGGATTCTCCGCGGCGAATGCCAACAGCGAGGGATTGCGAAAATAATTTCCGCCTTCGAAAAGGACACGCTGGCGGCGAAGAGCCGGATGTTGCCGCAAATGAGCGCTCAGGCCTGCTGCATCTCCCGAGTCGAGCAGATCGACTCCGCGATGGAAGGTTGGGTCTTCGATCCGCTCGTGGTGGGGCAATGAGGGATCGTTCGAGCGCGACGGCTTTTCAATATGGGTTTTCAGCCGCGCCCAGCTGAGAAATCCGTGTTCGCGCGCGATGGCGAGCTGCGCGCTACTGAGACTCAAGGGGGCGCTGAAGATTGCGGTGTCAGTGGCTCCGCTGAAGCCGGGAAGAAATTCCCTGATTCTCTGGGCCACGGCGGGGTCGTGCGCGGCGTGTCCGCTGATCAGATCTTTCGCCTGATATTTGAGGTGGTCGAGATTCGGATTGGAAGGGAGAGGTCTTACCGGCATGACGAACTTCCTTTCGTATGCCCAGGTCCGCATATTGAGGGCACAAAGTCAGTTCGGGTGACGTTGTGTTTCGTTCGGGTCGACTTCTGTCCTTTCCGCGGACCGGATGCGCCCCATTGCGCTACGACGAGGGTAGCATGGGGGCGGATAGTGCGGAAATGGGCATTGCCGGCTGGGCAAACGAGCAGATGACCAGCGAGCGTAGACTGGATTGTTTTGCAATTCAACTTAAGAAGGAAGCGCTGCGAATGAAGGGTCTTCGGTGGGCGGTGATTTGCGTTGGAATTTTGATTGGATTGTATGCGGTGCAGGGTGCGCGGGCGCAGTGGAATCCGCCGAACCCGGTGGTGAGCTTCGAAAAGAAGGGCAATGCGCTGGAGGTGCGGCAGAAGGACGGACTGCTGCGGATTGAAGTGGACGCCCCGGATGTTTTGCATGTGACGTATGCGCCGCTTAACGCGAGTGCGCCGGAGCGGGCTTCGGATCACGTCGTGGTGAAGAACGACTGGGCTGCAACGAGCTTCGATACGAGCTCTGACGAGAAGAGTGTGACTCTGACGACTGCGAAGCTGAAGGTAGGTATCGAGCGCGAGAGCGGGGCGCTGCACTACGCTAGCGCGGATGGGAGGATGCTGACGACCGATAGGTATCGCATGCTGCATCCCGCGGTTGTGAATGGCGAATCGACTTTTCATGCAGAGGTGGCGTTTGGGATTTACGGATCGCATGAGGGGTTCTATGGATTGGGGCAGCACCAGGCGGGGGTTTGGAATTATCGAGGGGAGACAGTTGATCTGTCGCAGGAGAACACAGAGATTGCGATACCGCTGCTGGTATCGACGAATGGGTATGGGATTTTCTGGAACAATCCTTCGCGGAGCGTGGTGAACAACCGGTTTGTGCACTGGCTTTATATGAGCGGCGAAGTTGCAGATCGCGTGGACTACTACTTTCTTTATGGCCCCGAGGCGGACGATGTGATTGGACACTATCGCGAGCTGACAGGCGAGGCTCCGCTGTTTGGGCGCTGGGCGTATGGGTTCTGGCAATGCAAGAACAAATATCAATCGCAGAAGGAACTGGAAGGTGTGGCGGCGAAGTATCGGGCAGAACATATTCCGGTGGACAACATTGTGCAGGATTGGTTCTGGTGGGTGACGATGGGGGAGATGAAGTGGAACCCGAATTATCCAGATCCCGCAAGCATGATCGATACGCTACACAAGGAGCATTTTCATCTGATGGTTTCGGTGTGGCCGTATTTCAGGCCAGGATCGGCGACTTATGACCAGTTCGATAAAAGCGGGTGGTTTGTCGCGAAGACGCAGACGGCGGGGTTTCATCCGCTGGGGCAGGCGCTGTATGACGCAACGAATCCAGATGCGCGGAAGCAGTATTGGGACAACGTGAACGCGGCGCTCTTTCAAAAGGGCGTGGACGCGTGGTGGCTGGACACGGATGAGCCGGAGACTGAAGGGCAGCAGGACAATTTGCTGGTTGACCACAAAATTGCGTTGGGTTCGGGTGCGCGGTATGCGAATGTGTATCCGCTATTTCATGCGGGCGGCGTGAGCGAGGGACAGCAGGCGGCTTCGGACAAGAAGCGGGTGTTTATTCTGTCGCGGTCGGCATACGCGGGGGCACAGAGATATGGTGTGACGGCGTGGTCGGGTGATGTGCTCAGTGATTGGGTGACGTTTCATCGGCAGATTGCGGCGGGATTGAATTATGCGATCTCGGGGATGCCGTATTGGACAACGGATATCGGTGGATTTATTTCAGGCGGGAATCTGAACGATCCGAAGTTTCGCGAGCTGTTTGTGCGGTGGTTTCAGTTTGGGGCGTTCTCGCCTGTGTTTCGGGTGCATGGCACGCGCAATCCGGATGAGAACGAGTTGTGGTCGTATGGACCCGAGGCCGAGAAGATTCTAGTCGACTACGACACGCTGCGTTATCGGTTGATGCCGTACATCTACTCGGAGGCGTGGCAAGTGACGAGCGAACATGGCACCTTGATGCGGCCGCTGGTGATGGATTGGCGCACGGATGTGGAGGCGCAGAATACCGGCGATGAGTATTTGTTTGGGCCAGCGCTGCTAGTGAGTCCGGTGTACACCGAGGGTGCGACGACAAGAACTGTGTATCTGCCGAAGGCGACTTGGTACGACTTTTGGACGGGTGATCGCGTCGAGGGCGGAAAGCGGATTGAGGCGGATGCACCGTTGAGCAAGCTGCCGTTGTTTGTCCGAGCGGGGTCGATTGTGCCGTTGGGGCCGGTGATGGAGTGGACAACCGAAAAACCTGTTGACCCGTTGGAGGTGCGCGTCTATGCGGGAGCGGATGGGGATTTCACTTTGTACGAAGATGAGAACGATGGATACGCCTACACGAAGGGCGAGCATGCGACGATCGCGCTGCACTGGGATGATGCGGGGAAGACGCTGACGGTGGGGTCACGCGACGGAAGTTTCCCGGGAATGCTGGCGAAGCGTACGTTTCGTGTGGTGCTGGTTGGACGGGGGCATGGAGTTGGGATTGCGGAGAGTGCGAAGGCGGATAAGACGGTGGAATATGTGGGAGAGAAGACGGCGGTGAAGTTCTAGCTTTCCCAGGTCTCAAAGGCGAGACCTGGGGCACCCATTGTCTTGCTGATCGACGCATCCTGAAAGCAACCGCAGCTCCTTCGACTCGTCCCTCGCTGCGCTCACGACTTGCTCAGGATGACAGAGAGGTAGAGTCTATTCCGATTGCTTCGAGCATGGTGGTGACGAGAGCTAACGGCAGGCCGACGACGTTGAAGTAGTCGCCGGTGATGCGCGGGATCCAGCGGGCGGCGCGGCCCTGGATCGCGTAGGCCCCGGCTTTATCCATGGGCTCGCCTGTAGCGATGTAGGCAGCTATCTCTTCCTCGGACAACGTGAGGAAGCGGACGCCGGTGACTTCGGCAGCTACTTCGGTGTGTGCTGCGGTGACGACAGCTATGCCGGTGATGACGCGGTGGGTGCGGCCTGAAAGTAAGCGCAACATGCGGGCGGCATCGGCGGGGTCTTCGGGTTTGGCGAGGATGAGGTTGTCGATGGTGACGGTGGTATCGGCACCGAGAACGGTCAAGGGTGGAATATCGGAGTTCGTGCTTTCCCAGGTCTCAAAAGCGAGACCTGGGGCACCCGGCACCTGAGGTGGGGCGGACTCTTTGGACGAGAGCCGTGCAAGGACAGCTTCGGCTTTCTGGCGGGCGAGGCGGACGACGTAGGCGATGGGGTCTTCGCTGGGGAGCGGGTCTTCCGGGATGCGTGCGGGGTGGACCTGGAAGGTGAACCCGGCCTGGGTGAGGAGTTCGCGGCGGCGCGGTGAGGCTGAGGCGAGGACGAGATTCATAGCGCTTCTTTATGGTAGCGCGCGGGTACGAGCGGGAGGAGTTGGTTCTTCCACCCAAGCAGAGCCTGGATCCACCCCGGGGGCGTGGACCTGCCCGTGGCAGATGGCGCGTGTAGGATGATTTCGCAATGATCTTTGCCGACCTCACACTTGCAAAACGCCTGGAACGCGCAGAGGGACTCGCTTGCGTACAGTTTGCTGCGGCGCGGAAGAAGGCGTTTCCGGACTGGGATTCGGAATGGATGCGGTGCGCGGGCGCCGATGTGGTGTTCGACGGCGTGGATTCGCCGACGACGCAGACGTTTGGGTTGGGAGTGTTTGAGGAGCTGACGCCGGGTGCGCTGGATGAGATCGAGGAGTTTTTTCTGAATCGCGGCGCGGCAGTGATGCATGAGGTGAGCCCACTGGCGGGCGTGGCGACGCTGGATCTGTTGTGCGCACGAGGGTATCGACCGATTGAGATCAGCAATGTGATGTTTCGGACTGTGGAGAGACCGGAGAGTGAAGGCCGGGACGGCATACGAGTACGCGTGATTGGGACGGATGAGGCGGAGCTTTGGGCCGGCGTAAGCGCGCGGGGATGGACGCACGAGCACCCGGAGCTGAAGGAATTTGTCGAGCAGATGGGCGTGCTGATGGTGGCGCGGGAGCAGAGTCCATGCTTTCTTGCGGAGCTGAATGGTGTGGCTGGTGCGGCGGGCGGATTGAGCCTGCACGAAGGTGTGGCGCTGTTCGCTGGGGCGGCTACGGCTCCGGAGTTTCGAAGGCGCGGGCTGCAGGCGGCGTTGCTGGAGGCGCGGATGCGCTATGCGCTGGAGCACGGGTGCGATCTGGCGATGATGGTGGCAGAGGCGGGGAGTAATTCGCAGAGGAACGCGGAGCGGCAGGGATTTCGCGTGGCTTATTCGCGGATGAAGTGGAAGCTGTATCCAAGTGCGGGCACAGACGGAAAATTCTAAATAGTGAGGCCGGTTTGAAGGCCGCCGGGTGTAGCTATGCCCCAGGCCATGGCGGGTGTGTTGTGGGCGAGGCCGAAGCGGCCGTCGGGGCCGAGAAGGATGATGCCGCCGTGTCCACCGAGACGGTTGTAAAGGTAAGAGATGGCCTCGCGGGCGGCGATTTCGGGCGCTGAACCGGCGGCGACGCGGTCAGTGGCCCATTTGCCGAGGACGAGTTTCATGATGGGTTCGCCCCAGCCGGTGAGGGAGACGGCGGCGGCAAGATTGTCGGCGTAGCAGCCGCACCCGATGAGGGACGAGTCGCCGACGCGGCCGGGAGTTTTGTTGAGGGTGCCTCCGGTGGAGGTCGCGGCGGCGAGGTTTCCTCGTGCGTCGAGGGCCACGGCGCCCACGGTGTCATGCGAGTCAAAGCCGGGAGAGTCCTGGCCGGACGGGCGGAGTTTTTGCTGTGCACCGTCGGGATCGCCGATAGGAACGGCTGTCTCAGGATCTTTGTCATCGCAGAGCCCGGAGAATGTGGGGTCGGCGAGTCCGGCGGCGTGGCGTATCTGCGCATCGCCGAGACGCAGGCGCTCGCGTTCGAGGACGAGCTCGATGTTATCGATGAGTTCCATCCCATGCGCTTGCGCGAACCTTTCAGCACCGTCGCCGACGAAGTAGACGTGGGGGCTTTTTTCGAGGACCAGGCGCGCGGCGTGGATAGGATTGCGGAGGCGCTCGACGCAGGCGACGCCGCCGGCTTTCATGCGGCCTCCGTCCATGAGGAGGGCGTCGAGCTGTACGCGGCGGTCGGCGGTGAGAAAGCTGCCGCGCCCAGCGTCGAAGGTGGGATCGTCTTCGAGGAGGGCGACGGCTGCTTCGACGGCATCGATGGCCGCGCCACCACGTGCCAGGATTTCGTGCCCGATCTCGAGGGCGCGGCGCACGCCGGCTTCGTGTGCGGGTGCGGCGTCGGGAGGAATGGCCCATGCGCCGCCATGAACCAGGAGGGTGGGATCGTGAGTGGCGGGTAGGGTGTTCACCCAAATATGGTAGTGCATTTGGCGAAACGCCGACGCGGTGGGGCGAGCGTGTTCATGAGAAGGAGTCGAGACGACGCGACCGAGAGCTAGTTCGGATGACGGCGAAAAGGTGTTGCGAAGAATTTAGTCGAGGTTCGTTAGACTGAGAACATTCCTAATGAACTTGTGTGAAGGAGAGCGTGGGTTGCTCTCCTATTTTCTTTTCGGACTCCTTCCACGGACGAATAGGCCGTTGAAAGAGACTGAAAGTGAAGCGCGGCGGTGCGATCGGTTGGGCATGCCGGTCGCGCCCTGCGAAAAACAATCAGGAACGTGGAGGGCTGTCCGGGATCGGCGGGCAGCTGAACGAAACGGAAGATAAACCTGCGGCGGGGGTTGAGTCGCAGGGGCAAGAAACGGAAGAGCCCGAGGTTGCTTGCAGCGGTGCGAGGAGTTTTCGCGCCGAGGCAGACAGAGTCCTGCAAATAGACGGCAAGGACATTGCAGAAGCGCTCGCCACGGAAGCGAAAAAGGGGCATATACAAAGCGCCAAGTTTCTGTATGACCTGGCCGACGAAAACTGCAAGCTTGGCGCGATTGAGATGATCCGGACGGCGCGGAGCCTGGCGATGCAGTGGACTACGGAGCCATTGTGGGCGGGCGAAGTGGATGAGGCGATGTCGGAGCTCGCCGGCGGGAGCCGCGAGCTGGAAGGCTAACTTTGGCGTTCTGACTGCATGGCTTTGTCTATTAAGCTTTGTTGTTTCCCACCCTTTCGCCAGAAAGAAGGCGAAAGGATTGGGCACGGGAAGGACACAAACGAATGGCTATAAACCTAGATTCGATTCTGCATGGAGTAACTCGGTAGGCGCTTGAAGTAACTGAAACTTACTTGGAATGGCCATGGCTTTTCTCCGGCGCGGAGATGGCGACTAGCGCCGGCGGGAAGCCATGGTTTTTTGCTGCATTTTTTGGGATTCGGCGGATCGCGAATAGATTTTTGCGCGGAGAAGTTCACACGCCGCAAGAAAGAAAAGAGAGACAAGGATGAAGCTCACGGAAACGACGCGTTGGAACGTCGGCAGAGGGATGGTGATCTGCCTGGCTACGTTGGTATCGGTTTGGAGCGCGGCCGCGCAGACGATCAGCACGACGACCGTGCGGGGCACCGTGTACCTGGCGAATGGAAAGCCGGGTTCGGGAACGCTGCAGTTGAGTTGGCCGGCGTTTGCGACCTCGAACAGCCTGGCGGTAGCCGCGGGTTCGACGAGTTTGACTATAGGCGCGGATGGATTTGTGAGTGTGAATCTGACGCCGAACTTGGGAGCTTCGCCGGCGGGACTGTTCTATACGGCCGTCTATCACATGACCGATGGGGCGATGAGCACCGAGTTTTGGGTGGTGCCTGCGGCGGCGCAGGCGAATTACTCTGAATTCTCGGCTGCCCTGTTTATCAATCTGCCGCTGGGATCGTAATGGATGCGTATGAAGATTGGGAACGAATGGATGGAGTCGGATGCATGCGAATGATGAATGAATTCGAAGCCCAGGTGTTAAGCGATCTGAGCGTGCTGAAGACCCAGATGAATGGTCTGATGGGCGATGGAAACGGCGGGCGCATTGCGGAACTTGAGCGTCGGATGGAGCGGCACGAACAGAACTGGCAGCGTGCGAAGGGCTTTCTCGCTGCGGCGAGTGTGGTTTTTGCGGTGCTCGAGGTGGCGATGGATGCGTGGTTCAGAAAGTAACCCGGTCGAGAGCGGGGTAGGTGGGCTTTTCGGCTCAACCGTTCCATGCCAGAGCAGACCGTGGAAGGTGAAGTACCTAGCATGCCCCCGTATAATCGGCGCATGCAGGTGAAGCCGCTGGTTGGCGTGGTGATGGGCAGCAAAAGCGACTACGACGTGCTGTCGGCGGCGGTGGAGATCTTGCGCGCGTTGGAAATCCCGCATGAAGCGCGGGTGGTGAGTGCACATCGCACGCCAGACCGGCTTTTTGAATATGCCGAGACGGCCCACAAACGTGGCCTGCGTGCGATCATTGCGGGAGCGGGCGGCGCGGCGCATTTGCCCGGGATGCTGGCGGCGAAGACACTGGTGCCGGTGCTGGGAGTTCCGGTGGCCGCGACGCAGCTGAACGGCCTCGATTCACTGCTTTCGATTGTGCAGATGCCTAAGGGGGTTCCGGTGGGAACGCTGGCGATTGGCAAAGCGGGTGCGGCGAACGCTGCGCTGCTAGCGGCGGAGATGATGGCGACGACCGATGCGGCACTGTATGAGCGGCTGTCCGCATGGCGCGCGGCGAGGACGCAGGAAGTGATGGAGCAGGAGCTTCCTGGGTGACCGACGACTTCTCGCGACAACGCAAATCTTCGATTGTTCTGCCGGGTGGGCTGCTGGCGATCCTCGGCGGTGGGCAGCTGGGGCGCATGACGGCGATGGCCGCACGGACGATGGGGTATCGCGTGCGCGTGATGGATCCCGAGGCTGCTTGTCCGGCGAGCTTTGTCGCGGATGAGACGATTGTGGGCCGCTGGGACGATGTGGATGCGGCGCGGCGGTTGGCAAAAGATGCGGACGCAGTGACGCTGGAGATCGAGCAAATTGGTGTGGACGCACTGAGTGAGGTGGCGGCGCTTGCGCCGCTGCGGCCGGGCGTAGAGCCGATTCGGATTATCCAGGACAAGATCCTGCAGAAGACATGGCTCGCGGAGAACGGTTTTCCTTTGGGGCCGTTTCGAGTCGTGACGAGCGAAGCGGAATTGCAGACGGCGGTGCGCGATCTGGGCGGACGCGTGTTCTTGAAGATTGGCCGCGGTGGCTACGATGGACGCGGTCAAGCGCGGATTGGGATCGATGGTCCGGCGACAGAAGAGGCCATTGCAGCAGCCTGGAAAAGCATCGGCGAGCAGCCGGCTGTTGCAGAGAAGGCACTGGAACTGGAGTGCGAGATCA
>Ga0187863_10000330_pt1 | contig 41045 bp, 34 predicted proteins | sample June2016WEW_11_1_FD_132975 | JGI IMG/M metagenome (GOLD analysis project Ga0187863, IMG submission 132975) | Peatland microbial communities from SPRUCE experiment site at the Marcell Experimental Forest, Minnesota, USA - June2016WEW_11_10 | ecosystem: Environmental > Terrestrial > Soil >...
GAGGAAGCGCTCGTCGGGATTGACTTCGACATTCTCCGGGTGATCGACGGCAACCAGGCGCAGCTGGTCGATGTAATTCACTTCTTCCATGGGTTCGATGAAGCGCAGGCTCAGCTTTCCACTCACTGCTGCGAGGCGGTCGCCGTCGATCTTGATCCATTCGCCGGGGTTCGGAATGTTGCGGCGCGTGGGCGTGAACCAGTGACCTACGACGCCTGCGCCAATCACGTCTGTGACCATTTTGTATTTATGGCCGTCCCACGCGAACAGAACCGGGCAGGAGCTGCCGCGACGGTCGGCCTCCTTCATCGCAATCACCTGCGTGTGCGGCAAATCGATCTCGTCCTGCAGTACGCCGGTGGGCCAGAGGATTCTGAGCAGATCGACGCCGTCCGCTTTGCCCAGGCCAACGAGAATCTGAGGAGCCGACTGCGTCTGGTAGCCTGACGCGCCGGCCAACTCCCATTTTTGCCATTGACCGTCGGCGAAGATCTCGACCTTTGCACCGATCGCGGTTTTGTTGTCGGCAAACCCGGTCAGGTCAATTCGCACGAAGTGATTCTTGTTCGCGCCTACATTGCGCAGCAGTACGGGAGGCGCGTTCTGTTGGGTCACGATCAGGTCCGGTGCGCCATCGCCATCCACATCTGCAGCAATGAGTCCGCGAGGTGCCGTCAGCTTGATTGCGTCGAGCCCAAGCGCGTGGCTCACGTCTTCAAAGCTGCCGTCGCCGCGATTGCGTAAAACACGTACCTGCGGGCCGGAGCTGGTTTCGACGATGGCTGCCAGGTCGACCCAGCCGTCATTATCAATGTCGATCGGGGTTAAACCCCAGCCGCGCAGTGCATCGTGAAGGGGGAGATTGACACGCTCGAAGCGGCGGCCTGCGTTGTCCTTCGCGGCGACATTGCGCCACAACGTCAGGCCCGGTGCTCCTGCGTGCGTGACGGCAATATCCATCCAGCCGTCTTTGTTGTAGTCGAGAACAGCGATGCCTTGCGTTGCAGGCAGCTTCTCGTCATACAGCGGCTGGGTGGGATATTTTCCTTCGCGCGGATTCACGAACAGGATCGGAGCGAGACCATCGCCGGTGACTGCGAGATCGACTGCGCGGTCGTTGTTGAAGTCGGTCAGGATGACGGCGGCTGTCTTGCCACTACCGCCCAATCCAGTTGGGTCAGTCCACTCGGTGAAGGTCCTGTTGCCGTTGTTGCGCCACAGGACATTTGGGGTGTCTCCGACTTTGATGGGGTCGCCGGTCAGCAACAGATCAAGATCGCCATCGTGGTCGTAGTCCACAAAGGTGATGCCGGTGGGATGATTGCGTGGCGCGAGTCCGGCTTCGGCTGTTACGTCCTGAAACTTGCCCTTGCCTAGATTGCGGAAGAGCAGGACTTTGTCATCGAATGCGACGGCGAGATCGTTCAACGTATCGGCGTCGTAGTCGCCAACGGCACAGGCCACGGCATGTCCCGAAGCCTTCAGGCCCGCAGCCGCAGCGTCTACATCTTCAAAACCGCCATCGGCGCGGCGGTGGAGTACACGAATGGCTTGCGGGCCCGACTGCATCAGCACGAGGTCCATCTGGCCCGAGCCGGTGACGTCGAGCATGCAGGCGCCACCGGTTTCTGTGCCGGCGTTCTCGTTCGCGATAAGGGGTTGCAACTGAAGATGAACTGGAATCATTTCGAGCTCGCGGGTCTGCGGCTCCTCGACCGGAGTGACCGTCGAGTAGTGGCCCTGCTCGCCGTACGCCAGTCCAATGGCGGCAGAAATCTTGGTGCTGGTGAGGTGGTGAAAGACCTGGAAGTGCTCCTTGGCTTCGGACGTATGGCCGGTGCGCTGCAGAGCGCGTGCCATCGCGAATTCAGATGAAGCGTGGAGCGGTTGGATGGCAAGGGCCTGTTTGAGAACCTCGATCTGCCGGTCGAACTGTTTTAGTTCGCCGTAACAAACGCCCTGGTAGTACCAGGAATCTGCATCGCGAGGATCGAATTTGACGGCCTGCTGAAAGCTGGCGAGCGCTGCATCTATCTCGTTGTCCGCGTGCTGCGCAAGGCCCAGGTTGTACCAGGCTTGGGGATTGTTTGGGTCGAGCGCAAGGGCTGCCTTGAAGGCCCTCTTGGCCTCATCGAGTTTCTGCAGTGTCATCAAGGCGATGCCATCGTTGGTGGCGGCCTGCGCGAGCTTGGGGTCTTGCTTGAATGCGTCGGCAAAGCTTGTGGCGGCGCGGTCAGTGAACTGCTGACCCATGAGAGCGACGCCCTTGTTGTTCAAACGAATTGCTTGCGTGTCGAAGTGCGTTTCCGGTGTCGCGATCGTCGCCGAAACGACCAGCAGGGTCAGTGGAAAGAGCCTGCCGATTTGCATAAAAATCTTCCTCAATGTCTTCTCCGAACCGATCGGGCCATCCAGCCCTAAAGTCTGAGGGAACCAACCAGTGTATGCGAGCAGGGTTGTCGATGGCTTCCACCCAAAGGGTGGTTTTATCCACGTCAAATAAGCGCTTCGGCAAAGACTGTGATACAAAGCGGAAAACGGAGATGAAAGATGAATTCGTTCCCACCAGCGGGTGCGGGCCGGCATGAATACACGATGCGAGGCTGGCAGAAGGGACTGTATCTCCTCCTGGGAATCCTGTTTGTCGTTTTCGCCATAACTATGGGTTCGACGGGGTTCTCTTCCGGGTCCGCCGGTGCGAACTTCCTCATCGCGCCGTTCTTCTTTTGGGTATTCGGAGGGTACATGTTGGCGTGGCCTCTGCGCTCGCGCCTGATCATCGATGGAACGCGTATCGAGGTGCGCGGCGTTTTCCGAGAGCGCGTCGCCGAGCTAAAAGATATCGAAGGATTTCGGACGTTCAGTTCGCAAAACGGATCGTATACGAAGCTCTACTTGAAGGACGGCGGGAGCGCGATCACGATCTCGAACTCCTTCAACACAGATGACGACTATCGCGCCTGGTTCCAACAGGTAACCGACCTGGACAAGCGCGATCGCGATGCCCTGCTGGACCAGATTTCGCATGAGCAGGAGTTGGGCGCAACCCCGGATGAGCGCCTGGAGAAATTGGCCAACGCAAAAACCTGGAGCATTTTCATAACGATCGTGAGCGGTGCGGCTGCAGCAGCTCTGGCGTTCGGGTCGCCGATTCTCCGTGTGCCGGCGTTCACGCTTCTGGTGGTCACTCCGGTCGCGGCATACTACTTGTTGCAGCGTTCGCCTTTGCTTTATGCCATCTTCAAACCGAAAGCCGATCCCCGTGGTGAGTTGAGTTTCGTTCTGATCGTGTCGGGCATCGGTCTTATTTTGTCTTGCGGCGGGCTGCACTTTGTCTCCATTGAACTGCTGATGCTGATCACCGTGCCGGTAGGCCTTGTTTATTTTTTCGCGTTCTATCTCGCGTGCCAAAACCAACCCTCGCGGCAGGGAAAGCTGATGGGGCTTCTTTTCTTCGCGGGGATCTACGGTTTTGGATTCGGAATGCTGGCCGATACCATTGCGGATCATGCACCGGCCACGACTTACTCCGCGGAAGTAATCGGCAAACACATTTCGCGTGGCCGCTCTACGTCGTACTATCTCGAATTATCGCCGTGGGGACCGAAGGTATCTGCTGATCGAGTGAGCGTTTCGTCGAGGATCTATGGAACTTTCGTTATTGGAGACCAGGTCTGCCTGAGTCTGCATCCCGGCAGTTTTCACGCGCCCTGGTATCAACTTGTGGATTGCGCGAATCGATTGAGTCCGGATCTTACTCGATAGATTGCATGTTTCGCAGGAAGGCTATTCCGAGTTGCCCTGAATCGAACGCACCTAGTTGAGATGGCTGCCGACGCCGGGCGAGAGGTTCGACCAATTTATACTTCCCCTTGTGAGCAGCTTGCCTGAATCCATCGATTGGTACCGGTTTTTGGGACGGTCACGCTTGCCCCGGCCCTCATCGCAAATCGTGGACGAACTCCGGCAGGAACGCATTCTTGTGACCGGCGCGGGCGGGTCCATTGGGTCTGCGCTTGCGCTGCGATTGGCTGAAATCGCACCGCGGCAGCTCATTTTGCTTGAATCTTCCGAGAGCGCGCTGTTCGCGCTCGAAAGTGCTTTGGCTGGGACAGCGATCCAGAAACCGCCCAACCGCGCTCTGGGAAGCGTGCAGGATGCGAGTTTGCTCGACGAGCTCTTCGCTCAATACAGACCGAGCCTTGTTTTCCATGCGGCTGCGTTCAAGCATGTGCTGCTGCTCGAGGGGCATCCCCTTGCGGCAATCGAAAATAATGTCTTCGGCACAAGGACTCTTGCGTCGACCGCGGCAGCGAACGGAGCGCGCGTAGTGCTTCTGTCGACCGACAAGGCGGTTGAACCGGCCTCCATCATGGGGGCCACCAAGCGGGTCGCCGAACAAATCGTCCTCGGGGCCGGTGGCACCGTGCTTCGGCTTGGCAACGTACTCGCGTCAAGCAACAGCGTGGCCGAATCGTTTGCCCGCCAGATTGTCGCGGGAGGCCCGCTCACTGTCACTGACCCCGCGGCGCGCCGCTACTTCCTCACCGTTGAAGAGGCTGTGGACCTGTTGATCGCTGCGTCCCGGGAGCCGGAACGGCCGAACCTTCTTGCGGCGGATCTGCGCTCGCCGCAATACATCACGGATTTGGCACGGTTCATGGCCTACACACTCGCTCCTGACCAGGAGATTTCGATTGACTTCACCGAGCCTAGGTCCGGAGACAAGGAATTGGAGAAGCTATGGTCTTCGGACGAGACGGCGGTCGTGGCAGCAACGCAAGGGCTGGTTTCGATTCGTCCGTCTTGGGTGGCGGGGGCGGCATTCGATCGTGAGCTCGGGGCATTGTTGTCGGCCACGTGCGGGCGCGATTTGCCCACCGCACTTGCCGTCCTGCGTTCGCTGGTTCCCGATTTCACCCCGAGTGCTGTCTTGTTGGCTCTGGCGCAACGAAGCGCCTCGCGCGTGGCTCCATGAGTGGAACGACGAAGCGTCGGCGCGTTGGTGTGGTGACCACCTCCCGCGCTGACTATAGCCATCTCTACTGGCCGCTACGCGAGCTTCAGGCGCATCCGGAGATCGAGCTGGGTGTTTTTGCGCTTGGACCGCACCTTTCGCCGGAATTTGGGACCACTGTCCACGAGATCGAGCGTGATGGCTTTCCCATCCAGGTGCGGATCGAGTGTCTGCTCAGTTCTGACACCGATACGGGCATGGCGAAGACGATTGGCCTCGCGATTCTGAGCCTGGCGGATGCGCTCACTGCGTGGAGGCCGGATCTGCTGCTGCTGATTGCCGATCGTTACGAGATGCTGGCTCCCGCTGCAACCGCACTGGCGCTCCGCATTCCTTTAGCCCATATCGAAGGCGGCGAGGTGAGCCAGGGAGCTATCGATGATCAGGTGCGCAACGCCCTGACGAAGATGGCCCATGTGCATTTCACATCTACTGAGATGGCACGCCGCCGCGTAATCGGCCTGGGTGAAGAGCCGTGGAGGGTCCATCGCGCCGGCGCGCCCTCACTCGATCATTTGAGACGGTCGAACCTGCTGGATCGGGAATCGCTCGAAGCGCGACTCGGACTGCGACTCACCTCGCCCACGCTGATCGCGGCCTGGCACCCGGTCACGATTTTGCGCGATACGAATGCGGAAGCAGACGCCCTGTTTTCCGCGTTGGCGCAGGCGGGCGGTCAGATTCTCTTTGTCTATCCCAATGCCGACGCGGGCAGCCACGCGCTCATTGAGCGTACACGCGCCCTGGCTGGGACGCGCCCGGACACCCACATTTTCGTCAACCTGGATGCTGTGACCTATTGGAGCTTGCTGGGCCAGATGGATGGGATGGTCGGCAACTCTTCGAGCGGCATCATAGAGGCAGCTTCGTTCGCGCTGCCCGTCGTGAATGTGGGCATGCGCCAGCAGGGCCGCGAGCGCGCTCGCAACATTCTTGATGCGCCTGCCGATAAGAACGCGATTTGCGCGGCTTTGACTCAAGCACTGGATCCTGCATTTCGGGCGGGGCTTCGCGGGATGACAAATCCGTATGGCGATGGCACGGCTGCTGCCACGATTGCCCATGTTCTGGCGACTGTCCCGCTTGAGGGTTTGCTCATCAAGCAACCTGCTCCGATTGCGGGCGACGCGGAGATCGCATGACAATCCGCATCCCGCTTTCAGCCCCCGACATTACAGGCGCGGAGATCGACGCCGTGACTGCTGTGCTGCGCACCGACCGATTGAGCCTGGGCCCGGAGCTGGAGGCATTTGAGCAGGCTGTTGCCGACTACCATTCGATGCCTGATGCCGTGGCTGTCAGCTCCGGCACCGCGGGGCTGCATTTGGCCCTTCTTGCCCTGGGCATCGGCGAGGGTTGCGAAGTCATCGTGCCGTCATTTGCATTTGTCGCGGTGGCAAACGCCGTGCTCCAGGTTCGCGCTACGCCTGTGTTCGTGGACATTGATCAGGTTACGCTCAATCTCGATCCCGCGCTTGTGGAACAGGCCATTACTTCCCGGACGCGCGCGATTCTCGTCGTGCATACCTTCGGCGTTCCTGCGGAAATGGACCGGCTCCAGGAGATCGCGCGGCGTTACAATCTTGCGCTTCTGGAAGACGCTTGCGAAGCGATTGGGGCCGAGTACGATTCGCGTAAAGCGGGGGGCTTTGGCGACCTGGCAGTCCTTGGGTTTTACCCCAATAAGCAGATTACGACTGGCGAGGGCGGGTGTGTGCTGGTGCGCAATCCAGACTTGGCGGATCGGCTACGCAGCCTCCGGAATCAGGGGCGGCGTACCTCAAGGCACCGGCGTGGGGCGCGGGAGTCGGAATGCGATCCTGCTTCAAGCTGGTTTGAACATGTGGAAATTGGCTACAACTACCGGCTCTCGGAGCTGGCGGCTGGGCTGGGCCGCGCGCAGCTTGGCCGAATCGATGAGATTCTCGCGATGCGCAGAGCCGCCGCCGAGCGCTACCAATCCCTTCTTGAAACAGTTTCCGCACTGGAACTGCCGCGCCTCACCCGGCCGCGGCTTTCCATCAGCTGGTTCGTTTATGTCGTTCTTCTGCGCGCGAACCACCAGGGCTCGGCAGGGGAATCTGGATTTCGGGATCGGGTGCAGGCCGCACTTGAGAAGGACGGTATTGCTACGGGACGATACTTCGCACCCATTCATCAGCAGCCCGCGTGGCGCGACCATCCGAGCTCGGTGGCAGCGAATCTTCCAGTTACCGAGGTGATTGCGCCCTTTACGCTGGCGCTGCCTTTTTTCAATCGGATCACGAGTGGGCAACAAGAAGAGGTGGCTACAGCACTTAGTTTGGCAATAGAGGAATGTAAACGTTAATAACTTTCGACCTTATCAAAGCTAGCGATGGAGTTAAGCAACTAGGAGGTGTAGATCAAATGACTGACGTACTTGCTTGAAAAAGGCGGGAAACTAATTTTGAAACAATTGCATCTCAGGCAAGGTATCCAATTTTATTCGGATTTATTAGCTTGATCCTTGACAGGGAACCAAAAGCGGCGCAGGATCAAGCCAAATCGGTGTTTTGGGTTTCCAAGGTTCGAAACAGGAAACACCGGAGCGGAATCTAGAGTTCCGCGATGACGTAAGGCTACCGGGCTCCCTACACTGATAACAATCCAAACCTTGAGAGCAGGCATATGGTAGTCAAAACGCAGAGCAAGGGTCGTGGAGTTACGGGATTGAACGTTGGCACCAGCAACGTTCAGCGCTATTTCTCGCGCGGTGTCTCGTTTGTGGAATTGCAACTGGACCATCTGCAGATCCAATGCGATCTGTCACCGGATTTCTGGCAGGATCAGCCGGAAATTTTTGATCCTCGACTCTGCGCTTGGCTTGAATCCAAGCATCTGAGTGCGAATCCGGGAAGGGGTCCGCTCCCGTTGGCGATGATCCCTGCGGGCAAGAACTCATTCAGGCTTCGGGTCGTCCCGCCAGCCACACAATCCAAGGTGGAGAAGTTCACTTCTCCTTCGGTCGCCTAAAAAGCTTTATCCCTGATTGTGATTGTAGTTGCTGAAGCTATGCACCAACGCTCGGAGTCTCTGGCTAAGTTATACATACCTACGGACCGTTGTGTTGTCATTCGAGTAAACGATTACTCCCCATATCTAATCTGCCAAACGAAGCTGATAGAGCTGGCTTCTCCAACTCGCCTTCAAACTAAAGCGACTTAGTGAGTTAGTGAGGACGCTGCCTCGTTTTCGCGACAAAAGGCGAACGCGAAAAGCTCTCTCCGTGGTTCTTCTGGAAGACGGCCCCGGTCCGAGTCCCGATCGGGCGGCCTTGTCCAGTTGATAAACTCAAGATGAAATGACGTCAAAAGATTTGGAAATTGCGATCCAGCAGCACTTTGCTGCCGGACCAGCGGCTGTCGGCAACGCGTCCGCGATGGAAACTTTCCTCGAACTTCGGACAGCGCTCGAGCAAGGGAAGGTGCGAGCGGCCTCTCCCGATGAGTCAAACCCGGTCGGATGGAGCGTGAATGCCTGGGTGAAGCAAGGGATTCTGCTCGGCTTTCGCATCGGTGCCCTCGAAGATGTTCCCGGATCGCCCCTCTCCTACGTGGACAAGGGGACCTACCCTACGCGCCGGTTCACGGCTGGGGACGGAGTGCGGGTTGTGCCCGGTGGGTCTTCGATCCGCGCGGGAGCCCATGTTGCACGCGGCGTCGTATGCATGCCGCCGATGTACATCAACGCCGGGGCGTGGGTGGATGAGGGCACGATGGTGGATTCCCACGCCCTGGTCGGTTCGTGCGCGCAGATCGGCAAGCGGGTCCACCTGAGCGCGGCGGCGCAGATCGGAGGCGTGCTTGAGCCGATCAATGCAAGCCCCGTGGTAATTGAAGACGATGTGCTGGTCGGCGGCAATACGGGGGTTTATGAAGGGACCATCGTGCGCAAAGGTGCGGTTCTTGCGGCTGGAACGATTCTCACCCGTGGGACGCCGGTGTTCGACCTGGTGAACGGAACCATCCTCAGGGCCAGCGAAGCACAGCCGCTCATCATTCCCGCAAATGCGGTCGTGGTTCCAGGGTCGCGTACCGTTTCAAAAGGCAAGGGTCAGGAATGGGGACTCAGCTTGTATGCGCCGGTTATCGTCAAGTATCGAGATGAGAAGACCGATTTGAGTACCGCCCTCGAAGACTTCTTACGGTAGACCCTATGGTTCAGCGTGCTCATCCTTGCGAACCGAAACCGGCGGAGCCGATAGCGCGATGACCCTGCCCGTGGATTCCCCGGAAACCCAAGCAAAATTGCAATTCATCCGTTGGGGGGTGGCCGCTCCCGGCCGTGCCGCTGCGCGCTTTGCCGAGGGCCTGGAAGCCGTCAGCGGGGCGCGGCTTACTGCGGTCTGGGGCAGGAATCGGGAGAAGACGCAGGCTTTCGCCAAGAGCTTCCTGGTCGACACACTTTGCGATTCGTACGACCAGCTTTTGGAAACCGGCGTTGACGCCATTTATGTGGCAACCCACGCCGATACGCACGCCGACCTGTGCATGCGCGCGCTGGCCGCGGGAAAACACGTGATGTGCGAGAAGCCTGCCGCGCTCAACGCACGGCAGTTGAAGAAGGTCCTCAAGATTGCCGCTCGATACGATCGGCTATTTATGGAGGCGATGAAGCCGCCCTTCTTCCCGCTGTACGAAAAACTTCGCGAGCACCTCAGGGTCGATCCCATTGGAAACATCGGATTTGTCCGTGCCGGCCATGCGGATGCCACGCTTTCGCCGGATTACCCGCTGCACTTCCGCGAGCTTGGGGGCGGCGGCATCATGGGGATCGGCCCGTATGAAGCGTTTCTGGCTCTTGACTGGCTGGGTCCGCTGAAGCGGGTGCAATCGATGGGGCGGCTCAGTCCCGGTGGCGTCGACAACTTCGCGATCTTCCAAACGGAACATGAGCGGGGGATGGCGCAGTTGCACACCGGCCTGGACCTGCTGAGCCGCGGCGATGCGTTGCTTTGCGGAGAACGCGGTTACGTCACGATTCACGAGAACTGGTGGAATCCCTTGCGGGCTACGGTGCGCTATGTCGATGGGCGAACTGTCGAGCTTGAAGCGCCGTTCAAATCGACTGGATTCAACTACGAGACCGAGCATTTTTGCGGCTTGATTCGCTGGGGAAAGCGGGAAAGCCCAGTGATTCCGCATGAACTCTCGCTGGGAATGGCGCGGCTGCTCGAAGCTGTGCGAAAGCCAATCGGCGTTCGCTTCCCGCAGGAATAGGCCACATCAGCCGGGAGGCAGGCACAAACAGTATTCTCTATTTGTGAATTGCCTGTCCCGCAGGCGGTGCATGCAGACCCCTGTCGATGGCGCCCAGCAGCTCTCCAGATGAATCATTGAAGTAGTTCCAGAACATCACGCCGCCGAGTTTGTGGGTCAGCACATAGCTCGCTTTTGCAGCGAGCGACTGGGGATCTTCATACGACACGAAAATCCGCTTCTCTTCGCTGTAGAGATAGGGAACGTTGGATTGGGTGTCCCAGTAGCGCGTGAAGCCGTGGCCGAGCATCGTCTCCTTGATTTTGTTGTAAGGCGCGTATCCATTCGGCACCGGCTTCCCCGTTTGGAAGAGACCGTGATTTATGCTCGCCACCTGTTGCCACATGCGGCCATAAAAGGGAACGCCTAAGACAATCTTTGCTGCCGGCACGCCGGCTGCTTCAAAGGCCCGCACGGTCGCGTCTGCTGAATCTTTCTTCGGGTCAGCCGGATCGGTGAACAGCGGAGCATGATTGCCGGTGGTGGGATCGTCGCCGGCCTCGTAATAGTCGTAGGTCATCAGATTGACCTGGTCGACGTATTGCTGCACGTGCGCCATGTCGGTGTGAGAGATGTAGTCGTCGAATGCGCCCGCTGCGATGGTGAGAATCAGGCGCTTGTGGATGTGCATGGATTCGCGGGTGAAGCGCTCTCGCAGCTCTTTCAGCAAGAGGGTGAAGTTTTGCTTGTCCTCTTTTCGAAATCGATTCCCCGCCCCGGGCAAACCGGGATATTCCCAGTCCACGTCGAGGCCATCGAGATCGTAGGATTTCAGGATCTCCATCGCGCTCTGGATAAAGGCGGCTCTGCTCTTCGCGGTCAGCGCGACATCGGAGAATGCTGCCGAACCGAGCCATCCACCCGCGGAGATCAGCACGCTCAATGAGGGATTCTGCCGGCGGAGAGAAGTCAACTGACGAAGGTTCGCAGGGTCGTCGGCGGTGGCGATCACCATGCGGCCGTTCCGAATGGCGGCGAATGCGTAGTTGATGCGCGTCATGCCACTGAGATCGATTTGGCCGGGTTGCAAGGGTCCATTTTGCGGGAAGACGTACCCGGAGATCACGGGCGGTGCCGGTTCAGGAGGCGCGGCCCCGCCGGAAAGAGAAACGGCTAATGCGACGATGGAAATGAAAGCGGTTCGAAGAAACACAGGCGCGTCCCTAATTGGCTACGATGCTTTCAGAGGAAGCTCGGGTCAGAACAAAGCAAGTCAGAACAGACTGAGACTCTGCGGCTTGAGTGCCTTCACCGTGTCAAATCCATCGTTCTGAGCCGGCACTGGATGGGGCATGCAGTGACCTCTCGGCACAAATGGAACGGCGAAGGATCGGGTCACGTGCAGTCGGTCCATGACAACGTAGCGGGTACGGAGTCCTTCCACGGTTTGGGCAAGCGTTGCCGGGACCTGTTTGCGATCGACATAGATCACAAGGGCTGCTTCTCGCGGATTGTCGAAGCTCTGTCCGACACCGACGCCGAAGAATGACGGGTTCTGGTTCATGAGTCCGTGCGCGACCTGCTGCTTAATTGCGATCGCTTGATTGAAGATCGCTGACGGCAAGGTTGGAGAGTCGGAAAGGGAGACTGCCGTAGGCGCCGAACCGAAGGCGACTTCATGCGCGGTGGTGGGAATAACGAGGGTACGCAGACCGCTGACAGTCGCCGGAACTGTGGCCCGCGCATTTTCAGCAACGTAAAAAATCATGGCGGCCTCGCCCGGATGGTCGCTGCTTTTCCCAAGGGCTACTCCGAGAATTCCAGCGGCCGGGTTCACCAGCTGGCGCGCGGCGTTGAGCCCGCTCTGCGCACGAGAGGCTTCTTCGTCAGTCAGTGGGCGCGATTGCGCGGCGGATACCGTGCTGTCGCCGTAGCTGAGACAACTTACCGGATGATCTGCGCCGCCAACAAAAGTGTAGTTCGCACGATTGCCAATCTGCGTGCTGAGTTCGCTCAGAACGTCATTCACGGGGTTCGCCATTCCCTGCCCCACGCCAGAGGCGTCGGTTCCGCCGGCGAAATAAAGGCCAACGGGCTCCGCGCTGTCCGCGTCGACGAGCACCGCTCCGGAATCGCCCGCATCACTCAAGCGGTTGCCGCTGACTCCGACCTGATTGCTGAATGTTTTTGTCAGGTAGGGCTGAGTCTCGGCGCAGTCCTTGTAGTAGTCAACCAACACGTCGACATGGATTGCGGAGACATCGCCGCAGGTGAGACCCGTTGTCCGGCCGCTCTTTGCAACGCGCAGGGCCAGTGTCGCCGTTTCGCCCCTACCTTCAGTCGAAGAAGTACCAAGGGGAGCGGCTGCCAATGTGCCATCGGCCTGGCGCGCTCCCAATTCCTGGATGCTTCCCGATGGGTCGACGGTGCGGGAGCCGACTTCGGCGATGGCTGCATCGGCATTGGTCGATTTTGAATTCAGCGGAAGCCATCCGGTAAGCGAAGCGACCGGCTGCGTTCCACCACCCTCACCATTCGGCGTGCAGTTGTTGTCGATCAGACCTGGCTGGACGATTGCGTCTCCGACGGAGGCATGGTCGCTGCGCGCCAGTACGTGGTTATTGCTCAGCAGGTACTGCTTTCCGTCCCCGTCCTGGATGAGCGCACCCAGCGTTCCGCTGCAGCAATCCACAATGGTATTGCCATGTGCATCGAAGTCATTGTTGTTGCCGCCGGAGCTGCCCAACAACATGGGACTCGCGAATTCGGCCTGATGGCCGGCGGGATTGCTCGTGACGCCCGCGGTGTTGAGAAGAACCGCGGCCTCGGTCTTTGTGGACGAATCTCCTGCTGTAGCCACCACGTAAGTGACGCCCGTCGTCTGCACTGTCGACGGCGCGGTGTAGGTAACTGAGCAGGAAGTGAAGGCGCGCTCGACTCGCTGGCAATTCGGAGAGCCTAGGGAGCCAATCCCGCTTCCCGTTCCCGTGGGCGAGTCCGCCAGAGCGAAGTGGATGCCCGTTCCGCCGCCCGCTTCAGTGAGGACGCCCGTTACGGTCACGGAATCACTTGCCGCAAGGGCGACGTTTTCCGGTGTGAGCGGCTGGAGAAAGCCGGGCGTCAATATCAGCACAGAGGTTGCTTTCACGGCCGCATCGCTTTTCAGGGTCGCAGTCACAACGACCTGAACGCGGTCGGTGGTCAAAAATCCGGGAGGAGAATACTGGCCGGTCTTGGTGATCGTGCCGGCGCCTGCATTCTGGTCGCCGCCGGACACAGACCATGTCACGTCCGCAGCGCCGCCGCTATTCAAGGTTGCTGTGTATTGATGGACGGAAACCCCGCGCGCGTTGACTGAATTACAGCCTGTGCAGTTGGTGTCGATCTGGGTGGTTGCCGGCGCAATGACAAAAATATCGTTTGTCGAATTGGCGGTCACGGCCACACCTCCGCAACCGGCCAACAGCGTCAGCGCACACGCCAAGGCGGGGACGGTAAGCCGCAGCAGACGCCGCGCTCGATTGGGAGGCCGAGCGCCGAGCTTGCGCTGATCCTTCGAAAACTGGGGGGAGATCCTCAAGTATTTCCGCTCGCTTCAACTTCGGAATACCACGGTCGATCACGGGACTCCAGACTCAAGGATAAATGACGGGCTGCTCGGCCGTCGGCGAGACTGCGTGGACTTTTGCAAGCCTTTTGGTTACTTTGGGATGGCTGAGTTTGGTTGCGTCGCAAGCGGGCGACTCGTTGAGGTGTCCCCGCGCGAGCTCTCGCAGCTGCGCAGGGATATAAGCGCCATGGTGGCGGCTGATCGGCGTTTCCAGCGATTTGTAGCGTCCCGGCGCAGCGACAACTCGCCAGGTCATTCACCGGCGCGGCGAGGTTATATTTTCAAATGAAGATCGAGGGTCTGTTTCGATGGCGCGGCTCGTTGCGGTTGAAGGGGACATTACCCAGTTTGAAGTAGACGCGATCGTGAATGCCGCGAATTCTTCGCTTCTGGGAGGCGGAGGAGTGGATGGTGCCATCCATCGCGCCGCAGGCCCCGAATTGCTTGCGGCTTGCGAAAGGCTGCTCGGATGCGCGACCGGCGACGCGAAAGCAACTCCGGGGTTCCGATTGCCGGCAAAATGGGTCTTTCATGCGGTCGGCCCTGTATGGCATGGCGGAGGCCGTGGCGAAGACGAACTGCTCACAAGCTGCTATCGGCGTTGCATGGAGTTGGCACGAGAGTACAAAGCGACTTCGATTGCGTTTCCGGCCATCAGTACCGGCGTTTATCGATTCCCGCAAGAGGCTGCGGCACGAATCGCCGTTCGTACCGTGGCAGAACATGCCGAGAGCAGCGGAGTCTCGATCGTGCACTTTGTCTGCTTTAACTCCGAGACTTTGGCGATTTATGAACGTCTCCTCGCAAGCTGAAGTGCGACCAACACTTCCCTTCCGCATGCGGGCTCTTTCCCAGCAATCCCTTGCTGTCTGGACATCCGCGCCGACACGGGTGGCGTCATACCAGTAGTAAAAGCAGTAATGACGCAAGATTCAGAGGCCGCGAATGAAGATTCTCATGGTTGGAGCGACCGGGCGATATGCCGGGCTTGTACTGCCGGAATTGAAGAAAAGAGGTGCGGTTGTCCGCGCGCTGGTGCGCAACGAGGAGAGTGCGCGTGTGGCGAGCGAACTCGGAGCCGATGAGACGGCCATCGGCAACTTGGAAGATGCGAGTACGCTAAGCGCCGCGGCCGCAGGAACCGATGGCGTATTTCACATTAATCCGGCTTTTGCGCCGAATGAAGCGGACATGGGCCTCGCGATGGTGAAAGCAGCGGAAGACGCCGGTGTTACGAAATTTGTATTCTCCGGTGTCATTCATCCGTCTCTTTCGAAACTCTCCAACCATGCGGCAAAGCTGCCAGTTGAAGAAGCAATTTATGAGTCGGGGATGATCTTTACTGTTCTGCAGCCGACCATGTTCATGCAGACCATCGAGAATGGCTGGGAAGAAGTGATCAACGAAAGAAAGTTCTCATTGCCCTATTCGAAGCAGATGAGAGTTTCTTATGTGGATTATCGCGACGTTGCTGAAGTAGCTGCATTGGCCCTCACGAGTGACAAGCTTGACTATGGGACTTACGAATTGAGCGCGCCAGGAATGATCAATCGAATTGAACTTACTCTCATGATGACGAAGATTCTTGGTCAAGCTGTGGAAGCGTGCGATCCTCCCTTCGATGATTGGGCAGATAAGTCACAGATTCCCGCTGGACCCTTGCGTGACGGGCTCAAGCGTATGTACACCGACTACGACGAATTCGGTTTCCCGGGGGGAAATTCCGTTGTCCTCGAAGCGATTCTTGAGCGAGAGCCGCGCAGTTTGCAACAGTTCTTTCTCGATCTCGCGGGACGGGAACGAGCAGCCGCCTAAGTCTACTGAATAAGTGCAACGATTTGTCATGTGTTGCAACCTGCCTTCGGTTATGCGGCCGCAACAGACAACCACATTCATCGCGTCCACATCACACAACCGGTGAGTGAACGATCAAGAAGCAATGGAGGATCGAAATGAATTGCAAACGTTCAGCGAGTTGTCCCTTTGTCTTCAGCTCCGCGGCCATTCTTGCCGCGACCCTTGTACTTGCTGGCTGCCAAAGCGCAACACATCCGGATGAGCAATCGGCAGTAACGAATTCATTGAACAGCAACAACCTCAAGTCTGTCGATGTATCGCAGGACCGGGAGAAGGGCGTAATGACGCTCAGCGGCAACCTCCCCTCGCAGGACCTGAAAAGTCAGGCTGAGAATCTGGCCAAGCAGGCCGCGCCGGACTACACGATCGCAGACGAGATCGGTGTGCGTCCGCCGGAAGTCAGCCACGCTGGCGCAGTGGCGTCCGATCTAGATAGCGCGATCGAGGATAACTTCAAAGCTTCCATCAAAGCGCATGGAAACCTGAACGATCAAAGTATTCGGTGTTCCGCAAAGAACGGGACGCTCGTCCTCAAGGGCACTGTGAAAACCGCCGCGCAGAAGAGGGAAGCTGAAAGCCTTGCCAAGCACGTTCCTAACGTGCAGCAGGTCGTGAATGAGCTTGAAGTCAAGCCGAGCAAGCATTCGACGACGAACTCGTAAGTCGGGCCCGTATAACTAACTCACGATAATCGAAAAATACCTTCCATCCTTCGTCTGAACCAAGTTCGGACGAAGGGATGGAATGGTGGAGAGCAAACTAGGTTCAGTAACTCGAACCGGTGAATGATCAGTCGACCGAAACAGCTAACTTACCGAAGTGAGCGCCGGTCTCCATTTTTCGCAGCACGTCCTGCACCTTTCTCCACGATGAAATCTCGACTACGGGACGCAGATCTGCAAAGGCGATGCAGGTGTTCATCTGTTCGAAGTCGTGACGCGAACCGACATAGATTCCCTTGATGTGGACCTGCTTGTGAAGAATCACGGGAAGCGGTAGCTGTTCTCCTGGCCCTGACAGAACGCCAATTTGAGCAATGGTTCCTCCCATTCGCACCGCGCGCAGGGATTGCGGCAACGTTCCGATGCCGCCGACTTCCACCACCAGATCGACGCCCTCTCCTCCAGTTTGATCCAGCACCCATCGATCCCATTCTGGGGTTTCGCGATAATTGACGCCGGCGTGAAGTCCTAGAGTGAACGCTCGCTCGAGTTTTTCATTGCTGCTCGAGGTGCCGAGCACGCGTATTCCCATCAGTCGCGCAAATTGGAGGGCGAAGATCGAGACGCCACCGGTTCCTTGCACGAGGACGGTCGCGCCCGCCTTCAGATTCGCCGCTGCTAGAGCATTCCACGCAGTGACGGCGGCGCACGGCAAGGTCGCAGCTTCCTCAAAGCTTAAATGCGCGGGCACGGCTACCAGGCCGGTTTCCTTCAGGATGACCGATTCGGCGAGGACGCCATCGATGTCGCCGCCCAAAGCGCCTTTGGTCTTGTCTGGGGTTGCAGCACCGTCGAGCCAATTCTGCATGAAAATCCCGGCTACGCGATCGCCGGGCTTGCACCTCGTTACGCCCTCGCCCACGGCGGTCACTTCGCCAGCACCGTCGGAACAGGGGATGCGGGGCAATTTCATTTTGGGGTTGTAGAGGCCTTTGACCATCATCAGATCGCGATAGTTGAACGAAACTGAGCGAATTTTGATCTTCGCTTCGCCGGGACCGGGCTGACGCTCGGGCCGCTCTGCAAACTCTAAAGAATCAATGCCAAACGTCGAAATTTGCCACACACGCACGACACACACTCCGTGGAGGGAAGTGAACTGCAGGCCATCTTGCGGGACGCAAACATGCTTGCCGCCCGTAGAATGAAGATATGGCTCGTGGATGGGAAAGTAAATCGGTGGAGGAACAGATGGCAATTGCGTCGGAGCAGGCGGCGGTGAGGACTGATAGCGGCTATGTAAGTGAGGAGCAGCGACGGCTCGCCGAACAGGAGCGTGCTCAGCGCGAACGCCGCAAACAGTCCCTCAACCTGCAGCGGGAAAGCATTCTTTCGCAGCGCACTTCGAATCCGGGACGCCGTTCAGCACTTGAAGCTGCCCTCAAAGAGATCGAGGCACAGCTCGCTACGCTGGGATAGCGGAGCTCCGCAGCGGATCAGTTGGGTCAAGTGAATCATCATGCAACTTACGGCTCACGGTGAAACAGGAGCGAATTGGCCTGCTGCACCGGCGTGAGGGTTACGCGTGCGATGTTCACGTGCGGGGGACGGCTTGCGGCCCATACGATCACATCAGCAACGTCTTCCGCGGTAAGGGGCTTGACTCCCTTGTAGACCTTTGCGGCGCGTTCGTTGTCGCCGTGAAAGCGAACAAGACTGAAATCAGTCTCCACCATTCCGGGGTCCACACTTGTTACGCGTACCGGCGTTCCCAACACATCCATACGCAGACCGTCGTTGATCGAGCGCTCAGCCGCCTTGGTTGCGCAATAGACGGCCCCGTTGGGATAGGTGAGTTCGCCTGCCGTCGACCCAAGGTTGATGACGTGGCCTCGACCGCGAACCACCATGCCCGGCACAACGGCGCGGGTCACGTAGAGCAGGCCCTTTACATTGGTGTCGATCATTTCCTCCCAGTCCTGAATCTTGCCCATGTAGAGTTTGTCCAGGCCGCGGCTCAGTCCCGCGTTGTTAACCAAAATATCGATCTCGGCCCACTCCGAGGGTAGATCGTCAATCGTCTGCTGCACGGCACGGTGATCGCGCACATCCAGGTCGATGGAATGGACGGCAGTGGCACCACGCTCCAGCGCCTTTGAGGCGACTTCTGCCAGCTTTCCAGCGCGGCGCGCAGCGAGCAACAGACGCGCGCCTTCGGCTGCAAACGTGAGTGCGGTAGCCGCGCCAATGCCGGCGCTGGCTCCCGTGATGAAGACGGTCTTTTCCTTGAGGGTCATGGCACTATCCTAACGAACTGCCGGTTGCAATCAAGTGATCGTGGCGACGAAAATTTCGTTGAGCACGGAAACTCGCGGGCAGGTCAGAAGATGCGCTATTGGCGGGCGGCACTCTTGAGCAAATCGCCAAGCGCGCGGACATCTGCGGGGCCGGCATCGCTGACGACGACATAACGCAGGCCATCCTGGCTCCAACTCTCCACGCTGAAACCTTTCTCCCAGGCATCGAATTTGCCCGATCCTGGAAAGGCAGACTGCTTGTTTTCCTGCGCGATGAACACAGAAAGCTCATGTTTGCGCAGTTCGAAGACGAGTTGCGCGGTTGGCGTGTCATGGAAGTAAACGAGTTTGCCGCCGAGCAATTTGTACGGCGATCCCTGAAGTTCAGGAAGGTTAAACGTGAAGGGCAGCTTGCCTTGAAACCATGGCTTAACCGTGTGCCGATCCGCGGATACCACGTCGACCGGATTCGAACTGGCCAGCGTCGCGACATGTAGATCGAGCAATTGCGCGATGGCCTCTTCGTGGGTTGTGTGCCGAATCCAGATCATGGAAGAGATAACGATCAGCACCATAATGGCTACGGCACCGGCCAGCGTCGGTATCCAGGTCCATCCCCACGTAGGCTTGTGCGCTGCGCGAATGCTTTTTTCAATGTGCAGCCGGAAAGCAGGCGAGGGAGCATACCGAGCAGCCGCGGCCCGCGTTGCGCGCTTCAGTTGCATGCGATTCAGCGCCTCAGCCGCGCACCTGGGACAAGACTGGAGATGCTCTTCTAAACTCGCGAATTCCAGGCTCACGAATTCATCCGGTCCAGGGCCGGCAATTGTCTCGTCCACATATGCGTCGAATTTCTCTCGCCACTCTTCGCAGATCATTGCCGCGCCTCCTCCCTTCTCGCCGTAAGCAGCCTCCGCATCGCTTTGCGTGCGCGGGACAGGCGCGACATCACGGTGCCCATTGGTATCCCCAAAGCCTGTCCGATTTCCTGATAACTCATCTCCTCCAAATCGCACAGCAGGATGATCTCGCGGAAATGCACCGGTAAGGACTCGAGGGCTTGCTGAATCGTTTTCGTCTCCGCGCGTGCCAGAAGGATTGACTCTGGACTCTCTTCCGTCACTGGCTGGAACGATGATTCGTCGTCGATGTCGACATGGGCGGTCTCTTTCAGACCAGTCTTCGAAGTCAGGAATGTGTTGCGTAGAATCCTGTACATCCAGGCACGGAAATTCGTTCCTTGCTGAAAGGAGGAAAAGCCGCGTAGCGCCTTCATGTAGGTCTCTTGAACCAGATCTTCAGCCGCGACAGTGTCATGGGTGAGCCAGCACGCAAGGTTGTAAAGCCTGGCGAAGTGAGGCATCGCCAGATCTTCGAACGACCCGAAATCGCCAGCGTTGTCGGCCACAGCCTGAACAGTGTATCTCAGCGGCGATCCGTCGCCTGCAGGCTGCACTCGAAGAGCGTCAGACCTGTTCAATTCAACAGGTCTGGTTGAGGTAGCGGCTCTTATGGCAACGGCTCCCATTCGGTCCGACGGCAGGAATCCATCGATATCGGGTCCATCCGTTGCTCCTCCAGCTATATAACTGGAGCAACCGAGAATTATTCCCGAGGCGAACAAGATTTTTCGCAGGTTGAACTGGGGCCGGAATCCTGGATTGCACCCTTGCTCAGTCGCTGCGAGTCCAGAACTTGAATCTCCTTCCAAAGAACTCCTCGCGCTTGAATGTTAGAGAAAGCCCTCGGACCCACAAGAAAGCGCCGGTCACTTCAACCGCATCCCCGATTGCCAATTACACTGATTCTTCCGTGCTGCGAACCATCCATGCGACCCGTTATGTGCTGCCCTTGCGCGAGGGCGGCTCTTTGCCTGCTATCGTCGAGGCCGACGATCTCGGGCTCTACGTTGTCAAATTTCGCGGCGCGGGACAGGGGATCCTCGCGCTCATCGCGGAGTTGGTCGCAGGCGAATTAGGCCGCGCCCTCGGCCTGCGCGTGCCAGAGATTGTGTTTATTGAAATCGACGCATCGTTGGGTCGCAACGAGCCAGACTACGAGATTCGCCAGTTGCTGAAAGCCAGCACCGGCCTCAATCTCGCGCTCGACTATCTTCCCGGGTCGGTGATGTTCGACCCGGCGGCCCGCGATGTTGCTCAGCCCGCGGAGGCGTCGCTGGCGGTCTGGTTCGACGCTTTCACTCTAAATGTCGACCGCACGCCCAAAAATGCGAACCTGCTAGTATGGCATCGCAAGCTCTACTTGATTGACCATGGCGCTGCGCTCTTTGTCCACCACGATTGGGCAAGCATGCACACCAAGATCGAGTCGCCGTTCGCGGAGATCCAGCATCACATCCTGCTGCCGTGGGCCTCGGCAATCAAGGATGCGGCGGCAATTGCGCGGGAAAAGCTCACGCCTGCGCTGCTGACAGCGATTGTCGGCGAGGTTCCCGACGCCTGGCTCGAAAGCATTCCGGGCGGTCTGAGCGCGGCGCATCGGCGGGCGGACTATCTCGCCTTCCTCAGCCGCCGGCTCGCAGCGTCGCACATCTTTGAGCAGGAGGCGACGAATGCACATGCCCGCATCGTTTGATTACGCGATCCTGCGCGTAGTGCCTCGCGTGGAGCGGCAGGAATTCATGAACGCCGGAGTCGTTGTGTTCTGCCTGGAGAAGCGTTATCTTGCCGCGCGTATCCATCTGGATCGGGATCGACTAAGGGCGCTCTGGCCTGAAGTCGACCTGGAACTGGTCGGCGAGCATCTAGAGGCAGTTGCGCGGATTTGCGAGGGTGATCCTGCCGCAGGCCCCATCGCACAGCTTTCGCAGCGTGAACGCTTCCACTGGCTGGTTTCGCCACGCAGCACGATCATCCAGCCATCGCCCGTCCATACGGGCGTGTGTGATGCAACAGATGGAATGCTCGACCGACTAGAAAAGCAGCTTCTTTCCTGAACTGCAGGGAGGCGCCTCGGATTCGCTTGAGTGAATCGGGCGCGGTGCTACTGCGGAGTCACCAAATGATGCGCGATGGCGAATAACGCCAACTCAAGGCGTGTGGAAACGCCGGTCTTATCGAAGATGTTCGACAGATGGCGCTTGACTGTCTCTTCGCTCAGTGTGAACTGCTTAGCGATATCGCGGTTACTGCATCCTTCGACAATGCATCCAACCACTTCAAGCTCGCGCGGAGTGAGCCCGTAGGTTTTTTGCTGCGGCGGAGTCGCCTGCTGCATCAGGTCGTGGAGCGCCGAAACCAGATTCACGACACGTTTGCCACCGATCCAGTAGTCGCCTGAGCAGACGGTGCGAATGGCGGTCTTCAGATGACCGGCCAGTGCATCCTTCAACACGATGCCGCGAGCGCCAATGTGGAGGGCCTCGATGATCTGTTGGGTAGTGATCGTGGACGTCAGGAGCAGGATCTTTACCGAGGGGGAGCCCTTCATGATGGCACGCATGGCTTCGAGACCCGGCAGCCGAGGCATGGCCACGTCGAGGAGCAGAATATCCGGTTGAAGTTCAAGGGTCTGCGTAATCGCTTCATCGCCGTCATCGGCCTCGCCGACGACATCGAAACCTTCTTCCGCGGTGAGCATATTGCGCACACCGATCCTGACAACAGGATGGTCATCCGCCAATATGATTCGTGTTAGCGCTTCCACTCTAGCGGGACCCTCCCAGGGACCTATTGGCGGCAAAACGGTGCAAAAACCAATCTACACGACCACGCCCCCATCGTTTCAGGAGCCGTGAAACAGCCCAGTTACCTACGACGGAAATTCTACCTCAAGCATACGCTCCAGATTTTCCTGGGCTACCTTCAATTCAAGCCGGATCGCTGCGGAGTTATTCAATTCGTCACTCTCCACCTCAAGCAAGGCGCCTAAACGCGCGGCTTGGCGGGCCCCAGCCATTCCGCAACCGCCTTTGATCGTGTGTCCGATGCGACGAACTTCGGTAACATCTTTTTTGGCAATCGCCACATCCAAGGCGATCATGCGCTTTTTCAGGTCGGACACAACAGCGACATACACTTCGCGAACGGTCGCCTCAGGCATCATCTGCCGGAATTGGCTCAGAATCTTTGCACTGACAACGGGCTCATCCGAGTTCAATTCAGGTGGCGCCGGCGATTTGAGATTGTGCTCATCCAGGAGTTTCTGCAGCGAGTCGGGGGTGAAAGGCTTTTGCAGAAAGCCGTCGACTACAGATTCCAGTTCATCCGGGAGGGGGCTTCCGCTAATGGCATAAATGGCCGCTTCGCTGCGAGATCGCAATTCCTTGATCAACCGAACCCCGTTGAGCCCTGGCATTTGCACGTCGACGAGAATCACCTGCGGCAGGCATTTTTCGTCATCCAGTATCTTCACCGAATGGGCGCCATCTTCCGCGGTGTGGAGCGTATATCCATTCATGGTGAGAATCGTGGCGATCACCTCGCGGCTGATCATGTCGTCGTCGATCAGCAACACCGTTGGATAACTGCGATCTCCACCGATACCCAGCATCACATCCGTCTTTCCGCGTCGTGGGTTAGCTGCGCTTATTCATCCGACATTGAAACCTCGTGCAGCCACCCCGGCGCTTTCAGTAACTCTCGCGGGCGGGAACCGTCAGCGGGACCAACGAGTCCGTCCCGCTCCATCAGATCGATCAAGTGTGCCGCGCGCCCATAGCCGATCCGCAGGCGGCGTTGCAGCAGCGACGTGGATGCCTTGCCGAATTCGAAAACCAATCGCACAGCATCGTCAAACATGGGGTCGTTTTCGTCGGGATCGCTGTTCGATCCCTCCACGCTCGGGCGGTCGTCCTTTGGAGATTCGAGGAACCCTTCAGCGTATTGCGCAGCGCCCTGATCCTTCCAGAAAGCAACGACGGCCGCCGTCTCCTTTTCGCTTACGTATGGAGCATGCAGGCGCATCAATCTACTGGTTCCGGGGGGCAAAAAGAGCATGTCGCCGCGTCCGAGCAGAGCTTCGGCGCCGTTGGTATCGAGGATGGTGCGCGAATCCACTTTAGTGGCGAGACGGAAGCTGATGCGTGTGGGAACGTTGGCCTTGATGAGGCCAGTAATCACATCGACGCTGGGCCGCTGCGTGGCGAGGATCAGGTGAATGCCCACGGCGCGCGCCATCTGGGCCAACCGCGTGATTGATTCCTCAACATTGGCGCGGTCGAGCATCATCAGGTCGGCTAATTCGTCGATGATGATGACGATGTAGGGCAACGGCTCTTCGGCTTCTCCTTCATCGAAGAGAGAAGGCATGGTTCCTTCAAAGAGCTTGTTGTATTGATCGATGTTGCGGACGCTGCGGCTGGCCAGCAACTTCAGGCGCCGCTCCATCTCGCGGACGGCGTTGCGCAAAGCGTTTGCCGCCAGCTTGGGTTCGGTGATGATCGGCGTAAACAGATGCGGAATCCCCTCGTACATGCCGAGTTCCACGCGCTTGGGATCGACCAGGATGAGCCGGACGTGATTCGGTGTGGTGCGGAAGAGCAGGCTCATGATCATGGCATTGATGGCTACCGATTTGCCCGATCCCGTGGAACCTGCGATAAGGACGTGCGGCATCGAGGCCAGATCCGCTGTCACGATGCGGCCGTTGATGTCCTTGCCCATGGCCAGCGTCAGCCGCGACCGGGCTTTCGAAAATGTCTCCGACTCCAGCACATCGCGCAGATGGATGGTTTCGCGCTCGTGGTTCGGGACCTGGATGCCGACCGTGCTCTTGCCCGCCATGCGCTCGATCAGGATGCTCTCGGCGCGCATGGCCAGGCAGAGATCCTCCGCCAGTCCGGTGACGCGGCTATATTTCACGCCTGCCTCCGGCTTGAACTCATAGGTCGTGACCATGGGGCCGGGATTAATTTGCACCACCTGGCCACGCACATCGAACTCACCGCACTTTTCGACGAGGACACGGGCCTCTTCGCGCAGTTCATCTTCGCGCACTGCTTGTGGGCCGGCGCCGGCGTTGAGGAGCGTGCTTGCGGGCAGCTTAAACCCACTGACGTTTTTCGGCGCTACGGTTACGGTGCGGACATCCGCGTCGGCGCGCTCATGGATCGCAATCACCCCCGCCGGCTCTGGCGTGGTGGAGAGCGGTTGGGGCTCCGCAATCGGTCGAGCAGGTTTTATCGCCATGGGCACTGGCGCAACAGTAGGAGCCGGAGGAGCCGGAACCGGGACGGGACCCACCGCTGCAGGCGCCGCTTGCATCGCAGACCGCTCCCAAATGCTTGGCCGGCGCGCGGGTTTCTCGGATCCGGGCGCATTGGCGGGCTGTGCTGCCGTTCTTTGGAAAGTAGGAATTTCGTCGATTGGGTCGGGAGCTTCCGTTTTGTCTTTAAGTCTGAAAAGAGATGCCAGTGAGAAGGGCCGTTTTGCAGGCCGTTCCTGAGACTCGTCCGCAGGTACGGGAATCGAGCCAGAGAAAAGCCTCTGGTTTGGTCCTGGGGACTGTTGTTCAGCACGCGCTGCTTCTCGTTCGGCCTTCTCATCGGCACGCGCCTCGCGCCAGTTTCTCCATCGGTCGTTCCAAGCCATCAACTGGGCCCAGTGGTCATCTGCCATCTGTTTCATGGCCCAGAAACTGACCGCAAATGCAAAGTAGATGCCGGCCCCTGCAAGAGCGGCAGCCACCAGCCATGCGCCTTGAATATTCAGGTAGACCACCAGGGAACTGGCGATGAGGCGACCCATCACACCTTCAACGGGCAGCGCGTGCATCCAGCGCCAGTGCCAGGGCAGCAGGCCGAAAACCGCCGGGGTAAATAAGACCGCCAGAACACTTCCCAGGCATCGCAGCCAAACCGTGCCACGGGAGCGCGACCGCATCCAGCCCCATCCGATACTCCCCATCCACAGAGGCACGATGAATGCAGTGAGGCCAAGGAATTGGAGCGCGAGATCGCTGAGTCCCGCGCCGAAGAGCCCAATCCAGTTCTGCACGCCAGGGGAAAGCCCCGCATCGGCGGCCGTATCGATGGACGGATCCGCAGGATGGTACGTGACCAGGGAGAGGAAAAGGAGGATCGACGCCAGCGCCAGCACGAGCCCAAGAAACATGTTGAGGGCGCGGCTACGCGTCGGCGAAAGAGATATCGGTATGGCCTTCATGAAGGGATGTCGCCAGTCCGCCGGACGGCGCTTGCAGAGCGCGCCGGCAATCCGGATGGATGAATCCCAGAGCAGCTCTTATTATCCGGTGCGGGAAAGCCTATTCACGGCAAAACAAAGCGGGGGGGAACCATGATGCCCACCCCCGCCCTGTTTCAAGCGATTTCGGTCGCTAAACTCCAATAAACTTGCTGCCCCAGACGAGCAAGAAGGTACCCACGATAATACGGTAAATGGCGAAAATAACAAACCCATGGTTGCGCACCCAGGCCAGGAACCACTCGACTACTCCCAGGGCGACGATGAACGAGATGACAAAGCCGATTGCCAGCACAATCCAGTGTTCGCCGGTCATGGTGACATGCGCAGTGGCGTCGCCGACAGCCCCCGCCACTTTGCTCGCGTGCAGCTCCTTGATCAGGTCATAAGCGGTGGCGGCGAGCATGGTCGGGATCGAAAGCAGGAAGCTGAATTCGAGCGCGGTCGGCCTGCTCAGCCCCGCCATCTGGCCCGAAGCAATTGTCGACATGGAGCGGGAAACGCCGGGAAAGATTGCGGAGAGCGCCTGGCAAAGGCCGATCCAGACCGATTGCCCCAGGCCCATCTCTTCCACGTGACTCGTCGTCGGCTCATAGCGGCTTGCCCACACGTCGACCACCCACATCACGACGCCTCCGGCGAGCATCGCGATGGCGATCACGGTGAGACTGCCGAGGTTCTTATCGCTCCACTTTTTGAACAGAAGAGCCGGGATTGAAGTGCAAACGAACGCGAAAAACGTCAACGAAATGGGGTGCGTCATCCAGGTCTTGTCGCCGCTCTCGCCTTTCGGAAACGAGTGGAGGAACTCCACAATGCGTTCGAGATAAAGCAGCAGCAATGCAAAAATGGCGCCGGCCTGAATCACGATGGTGTACATCTTCCAGTACGCATCGTCGAGCGGGATGTGCATCAGCGCCTCCGTGATGCGGAGATGCGCCGTGGAACTGACCGGCAAAAACTCGGTCAAACCTTCAACGATGCCAAGCAAGACAGACTGAATGTATACGTTCAAAAAACCTCCGGAGTGCAGCTCTCGATTGCCTTGGCTGCGGCATAAACTTCAGCTGTGTTTAGTCGCGGTCGATGCCGTAAACGGGTACGCCTTGATCCAGTTTGTACACAAGGGCCGCCGCACGCCACGTGTAATCCGACTGCGGAAACTTGTCCTTCAATTTTGCCGCCAGGTCGCGCGCATGAGTATGCGCCTCATCCTGCTTCTTGTCGTTGCTATCAGCGCCATACATGTCGGAAAGCACCGCCTGCCGATAGGTTGCTTCGTAAAGTGCCTTGGCAGCGCGCGGGCTGTCAGGATGTTCGGACGCGTACTTCTCGAAGATTTCGGATTCCTTTTCAGGGCACTTTGTCGAGCCCTGCCAATCGCCGCAGAGTTTGTTGTCGATCAGGTCATATTCTGCAAGGTCGGCTTGCCGCGTATGGGGGTAGAGTTTTGCGACCTTCTTTAGATTATCTTCGTCCATCTGGTTGCGCATGTATGGATCGCGTTCCTTGGCCGAAGGCAGCGCACTGAAGTCACTTTTCTGAATCTGCCACAGGATATCCGCCGCACGCCAGGCGGCTTCCGGCGCCAGAGGCGAATTGGGGAACATCTCGGCCAGCCGCCGGTAGAGCAGGTGCGCGCTCCTGGCCGCGTTGGCGGGACCTTTCGGGTCGTTGGCTTCGGCCTCCTGGTTGGCCGCCGCGCCCATCAGCACCGAGTCGCCATTGGCCGTGTCCTCGATGACCACCCCTTTAGCTTCCATCCAACCGGAGATGGGTGGGGGCGTTTCGGCTGCGCCAAAGATTGGCTGATCGCTGGTGTGCTCTTCCTCAATGTCGGTATTTGCGTAGACGCGGATCCAGGGGCCGCTCTTTTCGGCGACAACCATCTCGCGGCCTACCTGCACGCGACCCACTTTTTGGGCGGTTTTGTCGGGCGAGATGTAGAGCCAGGTGACGCGCAGGGCCGTAGCGCGCGGACCGGCCATCGGCTTCACCAGCTGGTCCTTCTTTTTATCGGCGTGAGCGCCTATCGCCGCGCAGAATAGAACCGAGACGGTTACAACTGTTTTGAAGATGGGATTCCGAAACTTCATCGCTGAAAAGATCATAGTGCAACGACGTTACGGGGCAGTTTCAGTAAGCACCTGGGCCAGCATCTCCGGCGCTACGTTGCCGCCGCTGATGATGGCCACCGCTTTGCGATACGGGGGCAACTGGTCGGCGTGAAATAGTAGAGCCGCCGTTGCGACCGCGCCACTGGGCTCGGGAACGAGACGTGCTGTGGCGATGATTGTCCGCATGGCGGCCCGAATCTCCCCTTCCGAAACGGTGATGATTCCGTCGACGAATGCCTGGATGTGGGCGAAGTTGCGTACGCCGACGCTCTGCGTGCGAAGGCCGTCAGCGATGGTCCGGCTGGTCAGTTCTGCAGGCCACTCGACGATGTTGCCAGAGCGAAAGCTCTCTGCCGTATCGCCGGCCAGTTCAGGCTCGACACCAAGCACTTTTGCGTTGGGACGAAGCTGCTTCACGGCTGCGGCTACTCCGCTGAGGAGCCCACCGCCGGAGACAGGCGACAGGACAAGGTCCACATCGGATAACTGCTCGACGATTTCCAATCCACAGGTTCCCTGCCCGGCGATGATCTGCTCATCGTCGTAGGGCGGGATGACGATGTAGCCGTGTTCGCGCACGAGTTGTTCCGCGACAGCCAGGCGCTCGCTTGAGGCGTTGCCCACGTCGACAACTTCAGCTCCGAGAGCCAGCGTAGCCGCGCGCTTGATCGCTGGCGCATTCGACGGCATGACGATGACGGCTTTTGCTCCTACCGCTCGCGCCGCATAGGCCACGCCCTGCGCGTGATTGCCACTGGAGTAGGTAATGACTCCGCGCGCGATTTCTTGCGGAATGAGTTGCAGAATCTTGTTGGCCGCGCCACGAATTTTGAATGCGCCGATGGGCTGAAGGCTTTCGGCTTTGAGCCAGACTTCTCCTGCGACGCCGGGAAATGGCGCGCGGACTAAGGGCGTCTTGATGGCGATGCCGGAGATGCGGGTGGCGGCGGAGCGGACGGCTCCGAGCGAGACGAGGGCTAAATCCGTGTTCAGCATAGAATGGGCAGAGCTCGACTCCAGTTTAGACTCTGTGGCAAAAGCCATGGCCGTGGAATCCAAGACGCCCCTAAGCCCAGACGCCCGCAAGCGCCGCGACGAGGCTTGGAAACAGTCAGACCGCGGTCGAGAGATTGCAGCGGAACGCCATCAACCGTCACGACCATTATGTTCAGAAGAGCTAGAACTGCTTCGCTGGGTCCTAGAACAAGGCGGCGAAGCAGCCCGGTCATTTCTCCCTCAATTGGAAGGAATCCGTGCCGTTCGCTGGTGCGATTGCGGGTGCCCATCAATCCGACTGCTGACCGAACCGAATACGCCAAAAGCTGAACTCAGTATCGACAAAGTCATCTGCGACGTTTTCGGAACCACACCAGAGAATGAGAAGGCCGGAATACTCCTCTTTCAGAAGGAGGGTCGATTAGACCTTATGGAAATCTATTCGCTCGATGCGGGCCTCTACGGCGATACCCCGGAGTACGGTCTGCCCGCGATAGAAAGCCTAGAGTTTCCCGAATGGGAGCCCGTGCCTGGCTCTCCTAATGTAAGACGTCCTATCAAATCTCCAGAATCACCGGCATGATCAGCGGGCGGCGCCCGGTGGTCTTCTGGATCAACCGCTTCAACTCCACGCGGACCTTTTCCTTCACCATGCCGTAGTCGGATTTCTCCTCATCCTTGAGACCTTCCAACGTCTTGACCACGACAGCACTCGCTTCGTCGCTGATATCTGCGCCGCCAAAGCCGCGCACAATCAGCTCCGGTGCGCGCTCCACCTTGCCGGTGCGCTTGTTGATGGCCACTACGGCCAGCACGATGCCATCTTCGCTCAGGATGCGGCGATCGCGAATAACCAGATCCTCGACCACATCGATTGACGAGCCGGAATCAATCAGAATGCGGCCTGCGGTGACCTTGTCCTTCTTCCGGGCATCGTCCTTGTCCAACTCAAGCACATCGCCATCTTCAAGGACGATGGCGTGCTCGACCGCGCCGGTCTCCATCGCAATCTGCGCGTGGCGGACCAAAAAGCGATAGTCGCCGTGCACGGGAATGAAGAACTTGGGCCGGACGAGATTGATCAGCAGGCGCATCTCTTCCTGGCTGCCGTGACCGCTCACGTGGATCAGGCCATGTTGCCCGTCGTCGTAGATTACGTTCGCATCGCGGCGGAACAGATGGTCGATGACACGGAAGATGCCCTTTTCGTTTCCTGGGATGATGCGGGAGCTGAGCACCACCGTGTCCCCTGGATCGATGCGGGCGTGTTTGTGGTTGTCGACGGCGGCACGGCTCAGCGCGCTCATGGGCTCACCCTGCGTTCCGCTGATGAGTACCATCAATTGATCGGGTGGGTAGTCGCGCATCTGGCCGGGGTTGATCACCAGGCCCGGTGGCAGTTCGAGGTAGCCCAGATCTTGCGCGATCTCGGTGCTCTCCATCATCGAACGGCCAACGACGGCGACCTTGCGTCCATGGGCGCGTGCCAGTTCCATTGCGATCCGGATGCGGTAGATAGACGACGAAAAACAGCTGAAGAAAAGCTTCTTCTTGGTGCGCGAAAAAATCTCATCGAGCCGAGGGCGCACCGCCGCTTCACTGGGAGTGTAGCCGGATCTCTCCACGTTGGTGGAATCCTGCAGCAGGGCCAGGACACCGCGCTTTCCGTATTCGGCAAACGTATGCAGGTCGAACGGCTTTGCGTCCAGAGGCGAGAGGTCAATCTTGAAGTCTCCGGTGTGGATCACGATGCCGACCGGCGTCTCAATTGCCAGGGCGACGCAATCAACTAATGAATGCGTCACCCGAATGGGCTCGATGGTGAATGGCCCAATCGAAAATTTTTCTTTCGGCGTGATTTCGACCAGTTCGGTCTCGTCGAGCAGCTGGTGCTCTTCAAGCTTGCCTTCAACGTAGGCCAGAGTGAATTCGGTTGCGTAGACCGGGACTTTGATCTCGCTGAGAATCCAGGGCAGCCCGCCGATGTGATCCTCGTGCCCGTGGGTGAGAATAATGGCGCGGACGTGCGCCTTATTCTCGATCAGGTAAGAGATGTCGGGCACGACAATATCGACGCCGAGCAGCTCCGATTCCGGGAACATGAGCCCTGCGTCGATCACAATGATGTCGTCTTCCCAGCGAAGCGCAAGGCAGTTCATGCCGAACTCGCCGAGTCCGCCGAGGGGGATAATTTTCAGTTTTTTGGTTTGCATCTGTCATGTTCGATGCTAACACCGCAGGCGTGCGGACCAGCGATCACGATTGGGCAGCGCGCTCAAGTTCAGCGATGTCGAGCCTCTTCATTTGCATCATGGCCTGCATCGCTTTAGGGTGCTTGATCAGGTCGGCGAGGCGCGCGGGGACAACCTGCCAGCAAAGGCCAAACTTATCCCTCAACCAGCCGCACTGAATTTCGCTGCCGCCCTCTGTGAGCTTCGACCAGTAGTAATTTACTTCCTCCTGATTCTCGCAACGGACTACAAAGGAGACGGCCTCGTTGAATTTGTAGAACGGTCCTCCATTGAGCGCGGTGAAGTGCAGACTCTCCAACTCAAAACTCATCGTGAGTACCGTGCCTTTCGGGCCGCTGGGATCATCGATCTCTCGCACAAATTTGTTGAGAAGCCGCGAATTCTTGAAAACGGAGAGATAGAACGCGACTGCTTCCTCCGCGTTGGAGTCGAACCAGAGAAATGGCGTGATCCGGGGTACGCCCTCGACAAAGCCCATGTAAACCGCCTGGCTTTTAGGAATTCGCGGCCCACCGAAGAACCCCGCTGTTGCTCGTTCGCGGGATCGGGGACCAGCAGGCTTCGATGTAAGCAGAAATAGATTGCAGATTGCAAGCGAAATGTGTACGGTGCATTTCGTGATAAAAAAGTGGCCAGCAAACCTCGCTCTGGATGCCCCGTTTGTGTATCGCTGGAGCAATTCGGCGACCGCTGGTCGCTGCTGATCATTCGCGATCTAATGGTGCGCGGCTACCGCACATTCCGGGAGTTTCAGCAGGCGGGCGAAGGGATTGCCACGAACGTACTGTCAAGCCGGCTGCGTAGGTTAACGGCTCACGGAATCATTGAGGCAGAACCGGCAACTTCGGACGGCCGGAGCATTCACTATCGGCTCACGCCCAAAGGGATTGCTCTGGCGCCGGTGATGCTGGAGTTGCTAATTTGGGCGGCGCGTCATGACGAAACCGCGCACCTTGCGGCTTTGTCGAGGAGATGGAACAGAATCGGCAAGCCGTGCTGGACGAAACCTATCGCCGTTGGAAACAGCGGGACACAACGCCGCTGATTCCGCCGTTCCGGAAATCCGACCAATCCCCAAGGAGGAAAATCTCTCAATGAAGGTCCGCACCTATCTCAACTATGGCGGCAACTGCGCCGAGGCCTTTCGTTTTTATGAAGAACACCTCGGGGCCAAGTTCGGCATGATCATGACCTATGACCAGATGCCCGGTCAATCCGATATCGCCACGCAAATGAAGGGCAAGGTCCTGCACGCAAGCATCGCCCTGGGCGACACCGAGTTGATGGCCAGCGACGTACCGCCCGACCGCTTCCAGCCGATGCGTAGCGTCTACGTCTGCCTTAGTGTTGAGAGCGACACCGAAGCAGAGCATATTTACAAGATCCTCACGGATTGGCGGGGAAGTCTACATGCCTATGCAGGAAACCTTCTTCGCCACAAAGTTCGGCCAATTTCGCGATAGTTTGGCACGTCGTGGATGGTAATCCACGAGAAGCCGATGGGGCCGCCGCAACCGTAGCGGAACTGGCAAATCGAGTATGTGGTCGCGGAGTTTATCGATCGCGGCGGGTCAGCCAGAAGACGATGAGGCCGCCGAGGAATGCTCCGGTGATGATTGCGTTCGCCGGATGACCCATCACAAATACATGGATGACGGATGCACCGGCCATCGTGCACGCCAAAAGCACGAGTCCGGCCGTCACAGCGCGTGGAATCAGCAGCAGGAGGGCGCCGACGATTTCGATGACGCCGGTGAAGTAGCGAAACCACTGGCCGATCCCAATCTGAGCGAAGAATGCGACCCATGGTGCGCCAGGGCCCGATGGAAATTTGTCGACGCCGAAGAGAACGAAAGCGAAAGCGATGCCTCCGCGGAGGACCCAGTCGCCCAGGTCGTTGCGGGGTTCGTTCGCTTCGGTTTGGTCGAACATTGTCGAATCAGCCGGTCAAATATAAAGCCATCAGACCTTCGGCGAGCCTTTGCGCCAGCGCGGCGAGATGCGGATCAGGTCGAGCCCCCCAAGATCGAGTACGGCAAAGATGGGCGACGATGCCGGCACGGCAATGATGCCGCGCGGGGAGAGATCGATCGGGCTGAAACTCGGGCTGGTGAGGCGGCCCGAGCCCGCCGCGGCAAAGAGGTAGGAAAGCCCCGGTGTCGTTTCATCGGGGCCTGGCAGGGTGGTGCTTGTCCGGCTGGTGGTGAACGGAATTCGTTCGACGCAGAAATACGCCTCATCGATAAGGATCGTCCGGTCAGCGAGAATCCGCGGCGGAACCTTGCCTGCGCGCGTTACGAGGCGCGTTGCCTCGAGCGACTTTTCTATATGCAGCTCGCGGGGACGGCCATAGTCGTACATGCGATAGGTCAGGTCGCAGTTCTGTTGGGTCTCGAGGAGGACTGAACCTGGCCAGATCGAGTGGACGGTTCCCGCATCCATGAAAACCATGTCGCCTTGCGCGATGGACAAAGCCCGCAGGCTGTTTTCCAGCGATCCGTTCTGAATGCCGGATCGCATCTGGTCCAGCGTGACGCCAGGTTTGAGCCCGGCCGCGACCTGGGCTCCCGGCTCCGCCGCCAGCACATACCAGCACTCCGTCTTTCCGCGCGGCTGCCCGTATTTCTGGGCCATCTGGTCGTCGGGGTGGACCTGAACGCTGAGCTTCTCGCGAGCGAAAATCACCTTGATTAAAAGCGGCGAATCGGTGACGGGGACATCCTTACCAAGCAAGGCATCCGGCTCTTCTGCGAAAAGACTGGCCAAGGCTTTGCCTGTGTGTGGGCCGGTCGCGACTTTACACATATCACCTGTAAGCCAGACCTCCCCGATCGGTTGATCACCCGTGCCACAGGGGCCCGCAGCTTGGGTCTCCGGTCCGTCTTTGACAACGCAGTCGTACCAGGGGCGAAGGTCGCGAGAACCCCAGGGACGGGGGTCGAAGTGCGGTTCGATGCGAAAAGGAGAAAGCGCGGCGAAAACGGAATCGCCGGTGGGGGGCTTGGGGCTTGCTGCTGCCTTTCGAAATAGTCCGAATCTAGCCATTTCGTGCGCGCACTGCCGGCGAATTTTGGTCGGTCGCATTGTCTGGCCGGCAAGTCACACTCTAGCAGAAGCCTGCCTCTTTCAAGATAAAGAGGAAGTGGATTTTGGATAAGCGGACAGCTGGCTCGGCGGAGCGACCTTACCGGCGCAGCTCCCTGATTTAGGTGGGTTTGCCGGTCTCTCAAAAACTGGCCTTTCACCGGTGAAAACGTAGCCAGTCATCCGTAGGTTTCGAAAGATCGCGATTGGACAACCGCCAGGCCGATTGTCGAGCGTTGCACGTAGTGTGTAGAGTTTCCTGTGCAAGTCGCCTTGCCTTTGCGAGCGTTCGGTAAGTCAAACGCGTAAGCAAGCATTTTTCTATCATTTCGAAGTCATTCGGGCTGCGGCCAACGTCAATTCATGCAGTACATCCGGAAGCAGATCGGGATAGTGAAGATGCGAACGCTGATCCAGGCTCGCTTGAGTGGGGTTCGTTCAATTGCCGCTCGTATGATTGTGGTCTTTTCGATCGCGGCTATCGCTTTGCCTGCGATCGGGGCCCGCCGCGTCACTGTGGCACAACTCGAGGAAGTTGTAGCCGCCGATGAGGATGCACATCACGCTGATCTCGAGGTGGCACGCCAGATCGGCGAATTGGAGATGACCGAGCAGCTGACGGGACGGACGCTCGTCCACTTTGCTTCGATCCACAAACTTGGTCCAAGGACGGCCCTCGCCTTGCAGCTTCTTTCGGACCAATCGGTCTTTCTTGATCCTCCCGCGAATGAACTACCGGCGACAGCGCTTCCCGATCCCGCGATGCAACAGCAAATGCTTGAAGCCGCGCGGGCCTACTCCGTCGAAACGTGGACGCGCCTCCCCAACTTCTTTGTGACGCGGATGACCAACCGATTTGACGATGCCCCTCATGTGCTGACCAAAGGGGACTGGCCGGTCCGGGTAGGATTGCAGCCGGTAGGGACGTCGAGCCGCCAGGTCACTTTTCGCGACGGAAAAGAAGTCCAGGATCCCACTTCAGAATCAGCCGCTGAGAACTCCAAGTCTTCGCAGGAACTCGGTCTGCACAGTTGGGGCGAATTCGGGCCGGAGCTAACGGTTGTGCTGGCAGACATGGCCAAACACCAAGTTGAATTCAAACATTGGGAAGAGATCGGCACACAGTTAGCAGCCGTGTATGAATATGAGGTACCAAAAGAGGCCTCGCACTACGCTGTTAGCTACTGCTGCATCTTCAACCAATTGGTCGTCGGCCGGACACAATTTGGGTACAGCGGAAGGAATCGGTCGGCACAGCAGGTTGCAAATATCCCCAGGACAGAACTGGAACATACGTACATCGAGACACCTGGATATCACGGGACCATCGCGATCGATCCCGCCACGGGGGCCGTCTTGCGGATTACGATCCAGGCTGAACTGAGCCATGGCGACCCACTGTTACTCGCTGAAACCATGGTGGAATACGGCACGGTCAGTATTGGCGATCGCCAATTTACTTGCCCCCTTCGGAGTATTGCGATCTCCATGGAGCAGTCCTGGATGGAGGGCGCTGGCAATACCAAAACCGTGACGGTAAACGGGGTTGGCGATGACTCAGCCTGGCAGAGCCCGCTGAATAAGGGCGCCAACGCACCGATCCGGCTGATAAACGAGACGAGTTTTGTCGACTACCATCGGTTGGGCTCAACGGCTCGGATCCTCACCGATGCGGCCACAGCGGGAGCGCAGAGCCCGCCTCTGCCCAATTCTTCGGGAGAAGCTTCGCCTCCGAATTCCTCGACATCATCTGTGAGCCCGGGCGCCGGGATAGTGCCACCGAATCCGTCAGCAGATGCGGCAGCCACCGCACCTCCGACTGCGGAATCGGGGCGAGCTGAAACGCAAACTGCAAATTCTGCCCCGCCGAGTGGGGCTATTGCTCCGACCGCAACGCCTCCGCCTCCAGCAGAACCGGCGATTCCCGAAGTGAGCATGAGTGCAGCGACCGGTGTGCCGGATCAACCGACCAGCGCAGGCGAGCCAACTGGCGAGGGCTACTCGCTTAAAGTCACTTCGCGCCTGGTGGACGTGGGCCTGGTGGCCTATGACAAAAAGGGGCACCCGGTTACCGATCTGAAGGCGGGAGACCTCGAGATTTATGACAACGGCCGCAAGCAGGAAATCCGTTCGTTTGGACTGGCGGCCAGTCCTGCCCTTGCGCCGTCTCAGGAAGAACCGAATCCGTCCTCATCGACGACCGATGGAGCAGTGCCGGCGGTGCGGGAAGCAAGCTTCGCGAATCGCGCCCCGGATGTCTCTGGAAACTCGGCCGCGCCCCTTGCATCCGAGTCCGGATCGACGGTCCTCGTGATCGATGAAAGCCACATCGCCTGGAGCGACATGAGTAATACGCGGGCACAGATTCTCAAGTTTCTCGGTTCTCTCGCGCCGGGCGAGCGCGTTGGACTTTATACGATGACTGGCCTTGGTTTCCACGTGCTCACGGAAGTGACGGTGGATCACGCAGCACTCATCGCACGCATGCAAAAGTTCATGCCGTCGGCGCAATCCCTTGCAGAGGCGCAGGATGAGGAGACCCGCAATCGACAACATTTCGACGAAGTACACAATGTCGCCGATTTGAATTCGGTAAACGGGAACCACACGGATGTGCCCGATGCGGAGCAGCCGGTGGACCCGCAATTACTGACCATGGGCGACAACCCTGCACGCGCGTCCTTCATTATTCTTGTGCAGGTCGCACGGCATCTTTCATCGATTCCCGGGCCGAAGAAGCTAGTATGGGTATCGAGCGACAATGTTCTTGCCGACTGGCAGGACCAGTCCGTAGGCATCGACAAGAGCCCAAGGGAAACCGCCTCATTCGCGCTGCGCGCGCAAGAAGCCATGAACGAGGCACACGCGGCCGTCTATCCCTTCGATGTGTCCCAGTTGGAAGGCGGCGCGATTACCGCGGATCTGCAACACCAGAATGTTCAGTTGACGCAAGCTTCCTCCGATGCTGAAAGCCTGGGCGGCGGGGCAACTGCGTCGCGGAGTACAGGCCCGGGGCGGATCGACGCCGCGATGAGCCAAGACCTGCATCCTGTGCAGGGAACGGTGCGTCAGGTCGCCGCGGCAACGGGTGGCCGTGTCATCCGGCGATCCGGCGACCTCACCGCGCAACTGAATGGCATTGTGGCGGACGAACACGCCACGTATATGCTGAGCTTCTCGCCGCAAGGACCTGCGGATGGCCAGTACCACACGATCAGCCTCAAGCTGACCGGAAGGCACGGACTCAATTTGAGCTACCGCACCGGATATTTCTTTGAAAAAGAGCCCTCGACCCTGAAGGAGCGTTTTCAGCAGGCGGTGTGGCGGCCGATGGATGTGAGTGAGATTGCGGTAACCGCGAGTGTTGCGCCCCAGGGCAACGGTGCAAACGTGAAAGTGAATATCGCAGCGGGAGATCTGGGTCTGCAACAACAAGCCGGCCGCTGGATGGACAAATTGGACATTTTTTTCATTCAGCGCGACGACGCAGGACTGCATGCGCGATTGGAGGGACAAACGCTTGGGTTGAGGCTCAAGTCGGCCACCTACGAAAAATTGATGCCGACGGGCGTCCCGTTCGAGCATTTTGTCGGAGCGAAACAAGGCATGGCTTCGCTGCGCGTGCTCGTGGTCGACGAGAATTCGGGACGCATGGGTTCAGTCACTATTCCGGTTTCCGCGATGGGTGGCAGGCAGTGAGAATGAATCGTGATTTTCGATGTGTCACATGAACAGGAACGACCTTCGCCGTAGAATGAGTGCGCCGAAGAGTTACCGAGGGAGGAATCGATGAAGCAATGGGGACTGATTTTGGTCTTGGCACTGGCGGCGACGCCCGCATGGTGCGTCAAGAAAGTGACCGTGGCAGAGCTGAAAGACACATTGGCGGCGATGCACCGCGACAATAAGGCGGACGCCGATGTGGCGAATGCCCTTAAGCAACTGGAGCTGACCGAGGAGCTGACGCGCAGCGTGATGAATGACGTGGTTGCCGATGTGCCCGGTCCGCTTTCGACGGAACAGATCTATGTGCTCGAAGCGCGAAGCGCAATGCTGGCGCCGCCTGCCTCTGATATCCCAACCGCGGCAGCGCCGGATGCTGCTGCGCAGAAGGCCATGCTAGATAAGGCTGCCGACTATGTGAGCAAGAGTTACAGTGCTCTACCTGGTCTGGCGGCAACCAAGACAACCATACGTTTCCAGGACAACGTGGAAGCCGCACCTCCGAGTTCGGGAATGCACAGCGGTGCGTCGGACGTGTCGACCGGATCGAGCTTTGTGAGCGCTTTCCAGTTTATCCATTACATCAACTCCACAGACGCGCAGGTTGTGAGCGACCACGGCGCCGAGAAGATGCCGTCCGCCAAGGACAAGACGCCCTGGGGCGCGAACAAGATGATCGCATTGCAGGAGCCCGATCCGAGCCTCGGAAACGTATTCCAGGAAGCGCAGGGTGCCGGAGATATCAAGTGGCTGCGTTGGGAGACAGTCAACGGCAAGCAGGCGGCTGTCTATTCCTTCGATGTGCCTAAGAAAAAGGCCCACTTTGCCGTGAATGTCTGCTGCTTCCCAGATGTAAGCCAAGCCGGAGTTGCCTCCTTCCAATCGGCATCGACAGGCGGGGCACGCGGAACTGGAGGCGGCGGCGCGAGTGGCAATTTTCAAACCAACACTAACTGGAATGACTACAAGACATCGGTGCCGTATCACGGCGAGTTCTTTATCGATCCAGACTCCGGCATCGTAGTGCGCATGATCACGGAAGCGGAGTTGAAGCCGTCTGATGTAGTGCACGAGGTAGACGAGCGCATCGATTATGGTCCGGTTACCGTGGGCGGCAAGACGATGGTTCTGCCGATGAAGTCCATCATCGATACCGAAGTTGTTCCGAATGGCGACTCGGGTTCGGCGGGCCGTTATTCGATACGGCGGACGCTGTTCACATCGGAATACAAGGACTATCAACTCGCCGGAGGAAATTAATATTCGGCAGGTGGCGCAGTGACGGACGACAGTGCCGGCCGCGCCACTTCCATGAAAGAATCGTGGTATGAAACGGCTGGTCTTAACTTTTGCTTTTATTTTTGCGGCTACGAATGGTTGGTGCGCTAAGAAGATCACGGTTGGACAACTGGAGGACATGTTGCGCAGCATGCAACAGGATAAGAAATCCGATGCAGATGTTGCGACTGCGTTGAAGCGTGTGGAACTTAGCCAGGAACTGACACGAAGCACGATGAACAGTCTGGTGAGTTACGTACCGGGCCCTCAGGCGACGGAACAGATTTACGTGCTTGAGGCGCGGAGCGCCGACCTGATCCCGCCGGAATCTGATTTACCCTCGACGCCGGCCCCGGATCCAGCGACCCAGAAGGCGATTCTTGGGAAGGCCGCGAGCTACGTTGGTGGGACATATGCTCAGTTGCCCAACCTGTCGTCAACCAAGACGACCTTGCGCTTCCAGGACAACGTCGAAGCGCTTGCTTCCAGCTCTGGCTTGCAAGGCGGCGCCACGGACGTCGTTGTCTCGTCGGGTTTCTCGAATCCGGCCACGTTCGTTCACTACATCAATTCTTCTGAAAACCTGGTCACCAGCGCTCATGGAGCGGAGAAGTGGCCGTCGGAAAAAGACAAGACTCCTTGGGGCGCAAATAAGATGATCGCTTTGCAGGAGCCGGACCCAAGCCTTGCCGATGTGTTTAAGGAAGCACAGAAGGCGGAGAACCTTCACTGGCTGCGTTGGGAGTCGATCAACGGCAAGGCGGCAGCTGTTTACGCCTTCACGGTACCGCGAAAGCAGTCCCAGCTGGATGTGAACGTCTGCTGTTTTCCAAATATCAATCAGGCTGGAATTGCAACGTTCTATACGGCCACGACCGCGGCCGCACTGGGCGGCGGGAGCGGTGGTGGCGGCGTTGCAGGCAACTTTCAAACCAGCACGGATTGGCATAATTTCAAGACCACCGCCGCCTACCATGGAGAGCTTTTCATCGACCCGGATTCTGGAATCGTGTTGCGCATGATTACCGAAGCCGAATTGAAGCCATCAGAGGTAGTTCACGAGCTGGACACCCGTGTTGATTTCGGGCCTGTCAAAGTTAACAACAAAATGCTCGTTGTGCCTGTGAAGACGTTTGTGAACACACTCGTGGTTCCCAATGGTGACTCGGGGGCAGCGACCTACACCGAGCGGCGTACGCTGTTCACGTCCGAATACAAGGACTATGCATTGGCTGAAACTAAGTGATGTGAGTTTCACTTTTCAAAAGGCCTGCTGAGATTTCAATCGGGCCGGAAAGAAAAACGTAGGCAAAACATGAGAAGGTTTAGCTGGACTCTGATGTTGCTATTGCTGACTCCCGCGATGGCTGCCACAAAGATGACCGTGGATCAGCTAAAGCAGACGCTTACTGAAATGAAGCAAAGTGGCAAGTCGGACGAAGACGTGGCCACGCGGCTGAAACAAGTTGAGCTGACCGAAGAGCTGACCCATAGCGCAAAGACTGGCTTGCTCCAATTCCTGCCTGGCGAACTCTCCACAGAGCAGATACTGATTCTCCAGGGGCGCAGCGCCTTCCTGCCGCCTCCCGCCGAAAACGTGCCGACAACTGCCGCTCCTGACGCTACAGCGCAGAAGGCGATTCTGGGCAAAGCATCCGACTATCTAAACAAAACCTACGATCAGCTTCCCGCTTTTACTGCGTCCAAGATGATCTCCCGATATCAGGACGACGTGACCAACACAAGCAGTTCTCCGGGGCTCACCGTGAA
>Ga0187863_10000333_pt1 | contig 40999 bp, 42 predicted proteins | sample June2016WEW_11_1_FD_132975 | JGI IMG/M metagenome (GOLD analysis project Ga0187863, IMG submission 132975) | Peatland microbial communities from SPRUCE experiment site at the Marcell Experimental Forest, Minnesota, USA - June2016WEW_11_10 | ecosystem: Environmental > Terrestrial > Soil >...
ACGGCCTACAAGCACCGGCTGCTCCTTCTGCTCGACGAATTCCCGTCGCTCGGCCGACTCGAATTCTTCGAGAGCGGGCTGGCGTTCATGGCCGGCTACGGGCTCAAGGCGCTGCTCATCGCGCAATCGCTCCACCAGCTGGAGAAGGCGTACGGACCGAATCAGTCGATCCTCGATAATTGCCATATTCGCGTCGCCTAGTGGGAAGGTCCTGGATCATGATCGGCTCCTCGTTTGGGCGGGACTCGTTCCGGAAGGCAAAGTGGAAGGGCCTGCGCCGTCCAGCCAGCGCTCGACCCGGCGAAGCTGCGTGGCCAGAAGCGCGGGCGATCGCAGCGTGTTGGCCAGCAGCATGGTGCCCTGCACCGAGGCCACGAGATCCGTCGCAAGCGCGCGCGACTCCCGCTTGTCGCATCCCAGCGCGCGAAACTGCGCGTCGCTCCAGTGGATGTACACGGCGAGCAGGCGCGCCCCGGCCCGCGCGAGCGGCGCATCCGGGCCGAGCTTCTCGAGCTCCTGGCAGAGGCTGCCGTGGGGACAACCGAACTGGATGACTCGGTCCGTCGTGTCGAGCGGCGCGCGCACGAGGCGTCGCAGCCTCGCGCGCGGGTCCCGCACGGCCGCGTCCCAGGAAGCGAACCGCTCACGCAGCGCCTGCTCGTGCGCGACGATGACGGCCTCGGCCAGGGCCTCTTTGGTCCTGAAGTAGTAGTAGACGTTGCCGAGGGGCACCGACGCGCGCTGCGCGACGTCCGCGAGGGTGGTGCGGTGGAAGCCTTGCTCGTGGAGCAACCCCGTGGCTGCGGCGACGAGCTCGGCGCGCTTGTCGGCAGAGGCGTAGGCGGCCCGCATCTGAGTCAGTTGGTTAACTACGTCGGTCGGGGGCAGACCGTCAAGGTGCAAGACATGCTCGAGAACCCACTCAAGAGGCACGTGTGCAGCGTCCCCCACCCGGCACGCACGACTCGCTCGCGTCTCAGCGGATTCTCGTTCCGATTCCCGGATAGTCGAGCACGAAGCCCTCGGCGTCGTAGGTGATGTCGGCCTCGAAGCCGTCGTCGGCGAAGGACTGGAAGCGGACGACGCTGCGCTCATGGTCGATCCGGCGAACGAACGAGTACCGCTGCGGGGATCGATGGACGGCCAGGTCGGGTACCGAGACCCAGGCCATCAGGAAGTCCACACTGCCCTGGCACCGTAGCAAGCCCTGGCGAAGCACCGGCGGCGTGTTGAGCAGAGGTGACAGTCCGAGATCGACGTCCAGAGCACCGCCGAGCCCGACGAGGTCGGTCGCTGCGCGCAAGCCGAGAGCCGGGCAGACGCCGTCTTGCTCCCATGTCTCCTCCCAGACGCCGGAAGCGGTGCGCTGCAGCCAGGCCACCCCCATTGCGCTCCCCGGGGGCTGGTATCAGCTCGGAATGGGGTTCTCGTCCGCCTCCGTCACCGATCCAACCGATACCCTCTACGTCGCAGCCAATCACGATACGGGCGCCTGCTCGGGCGTTTCAGGATCCTCGCTCGGCCTGGGCGTCATCGACCCGAATACGAGGACCCTCTCGGCCATCGGTCGCTTTTCCGGCTGTCTTGCGGGGCAGAACGCTGACCTCACGGGGACGGGGGACGGCCGGCTCTTCGGCTTCTTTGACCTCTCCGTGGCCGAGATCGCTCCGATCGACAGGGCGACCGCAGCGACCTCGGCCCCCATCTCCCTGCGCGGGGTGCAGTGCCCTTGGGCCTTTGCGTTTTCGTTCTGGGGCGGCGATTTCTATCTCTACACGTCCAGTCCAGATTCCGATTCGAGCGTCGCCCACTTCACGAGCGCGGACGGCACGCTCGACACGAACTACGTCGCCGACGCGGGGTTCACGATTGTCGGAGCCGGCGCGTCGACGTGCGCACCGACGACGCCACCCCCCCGTTGACGCCACGGGCGTCCGGGGGCGCGCGCCTGGGGGAGAGGGGCGGTGGGCGGGGGGTCCAACTTGCCCGAACAAGGATCTCGTCGAGCCGCGCGAGACCTGAAATCGCATGGCGCCGCCGGGCGTTGACGGGCGGTCCAAACTGATCAAAAGTTCAGGTATCATGAACCTCACGCTGGGCGTGCACGTCCTGATGAACGAGCTCGAAGCCTTGGCAAAGTCGAAAGGCTTTGGGATGGCCCGCGTTCAAGCGAAGGTCAACGTCCGGGGCGAACTCGTACTCGCGGTCATCGTCCCGGCGCGGACGCCGGGGGAATGGGGCGAGCCACCGGAGCTCGACGTTCGCGAAGCGAAACGACGCGCCCGAGAGCGACGATCGTGACCCTCGACGATCGCACCTGGGCCCTGCACGACGCCGTCTTTCAGGCGGCACGAGAGTTCGGCCTCGAGTCTTTCCGAGTCGAGTGCAAGCTCGGACCCGAAGGCGAAACGGTGATTTCCCTCGTGATCGATCGAACACTCTGCGGTGCGGTTCGAGCCCATGTTCCCCGCGTACCCTCGACGCCGAAGTGAATCTGGACGCGGCACCCGACGTGCGCAGCGACTCAGGGGAATCGCCAACAGGGTCTGCGTCGCTGGCCATGAGCTCGTCGCGGAGCCTGCGCGCGATGGCCAGGTCACGGTTCGAGGGTCGCTCCACGTTCATCAAGTCCGGCACCCCGATCATGTGCTGGCACGTTCCGGCCCAGGGCCGGGGCCCGTTCTTGCGACCTTCGGGCGCCGACCGGCCTGGCCGGTAGGTTGCACGGGACGCTCCCATGCACGTCTCGTTCAAGGCAGCCGCTGCGGCGTCGGCTATCGCCTTGGCGGGCTGCGGCGGACGGGCCGCGGGGCTGCCCGCGTCCCCGGGCGACCAGCAGGAAGACGGCCCCGCGACCGGCAGCACGGTGGACACCGCGGTCGTGCCCGATGCCGCTGGGCCGGATGGCGGCACCTGTATCGACGAAGCGCCGTTCCCCCCCGTCCGGTGGGGCCTGTTGGTGCGACCCCGCCAACCCCTGTCAGCCGTGCTGCCCTGCGGTGCGCGACGCCGCAGCGTGCTTCATCTCCGTGTCGAATTACGATTCGTCGTGCACGGTCGATTCGGACTGCGTTGCAGTGACAGAAACGGATGACTGGTGCGCCAGCGACTGCCTCTGCGGGCGCGGCTTCCTCAACAAGAAGTCGGCGGCGCAGTACGCCCAGGAGGTGGCACGAACGCCCCTGGGATCCGGTCTGGTTGCGCCCGGGGTTTGCAACTGCCCGGGGTCGTCCCAGCCCTGCTGCTTACAGGGGCAGTGCACGGTAACGGGGTGTGGCTCGCGGCCCACCCCGGTCGATGATGCCTCGCCCGAGCCGGGGAACCTCGGCTCCACAGTGCTCTGCGTCGGCGACGCCGGCCCCCTCGATGCCAGCCTGGCGGACACTCCCGCGACGCCAGGCGTCAGCCGCTGGTGCAACGGGCCGGAGGTCTGCACGTCGTTCAACGGCGGATGGGCGTGCTGCGTGCTGAACCCGCCCCCGGTCGTCATGTGCGTCCTGCCCTGAAGCACATTGCCGATTGCGTCGCTCGTTCCCGCGCCAGCGCCCACCCCTGATATGGACAAAGTCGTCTACTCCAGCCCGAGCGCGAACAGGAGCGCCGAGTCGAGTCGCGCGAGCTTGGCGCCGCCGAGCACCCCCGCCCGCGCCACAAGGTCGTCCTTCGGAATCGTGACGAGCCAGTCGCAGTTCACCACGCAATCGCGCGGCAAACCCTCGTGGCGCCCGAGCTTTACCTCCACTGCGTAGCCTCGCACGGTCGTCGTCGCGGGGGCTACGATTACGAGGGCACGCACGTCGTAGGCTTCGTCGCGCGAGACCAGAACGACGGGACGCCGCTTGTCGAGGCGCGCCCACCAAACCTCGCCGCGCTTCACGTTCCGTCCCAAGGTAGGCGCCTCAGCGTGCGTCGTGCGCTCGCACGCGCCGCAGCAACATCCTCCGGCGTCTCCGGGTGCTGCCGGTACGCTTCCACGTAACGCTGGACGGCCGCGCCGCGAGCCTCCTCCTCGGTAATCGCCACGAGAGCGCGCCCGATGAGAGCGCTCCTCGACTCCCCTGTGCGGGCTCGGACTCGCTCCACACGGTCGAGAAGCCGCGGGTCTAGGCTGAAGGCGATCTTGGCACTCTTGGACATGCGGTATGAGTCTATCATACCGGCGGGTGCAGGAAGGAATGCGCTCGTGCACCCAACTGTGGAAGTGTCCGCGGGCGCGCAGCCGGCCAGGCCCGACTTGGCCGCCATCTTCGACGAGCAGTTCGGCTACGTCTGGAGCACGTTGCGCCGACTCGGCGTGCGAGAAGCCGAGATCGAAGACCTAAGTCACGACGTGTTTCTCCGCGTGCACGCGCGCCTTGCCGATTGCGATCCGACGCGGCCGATCCGCCCTTGGCCCTTCGGGTTCGCCTACCGACTGGCCTCCGATTACCGACGTCTGGCGATGCGATCCAGCTGTTGTTCCGCCCCAGCCCCCTTCGTCTTCGACTTCGACGTCGTCCTCGTCGGCGCGGCCCACGCAGGTATGCACCTGCCGGTCGGGCGGGTGCACGATCACACCGAATCCCGCCGATTCGACATTCGACATGCGGCTGGGCGCGGGCAGTCTCGACGGGAGCTTGGCGTTCGCTTCCGACGGATCGGATCTGGTCGTTCACGTCACGGCGGCCGCCGGGGATCCGTAGCGCGCGGAGAGTGCCTTCTGGGGTTCGACTTGTTCACGGGTCGTCGAGAACCGTTGGTCCGGTCTGCTCAAGTCCGCCAAAGCCGGCCACAAAACGGAGGCGACGAGTGGCGCCCAGGTTGTGGCCCATGCGCCGGTTCAGGCGGCGAGATAGCGAAGCAAGGCGCCGACGACGACAAGCAGGCATTCGACGACACCGATGAATAGAAACCGCAGACCAATCTTATCCCACAAGCGCGCCTCCAGCGTCTCGGGGCGTAAAGGCCTCGAGCGGCCGTACGCGCAAGACGCGACGAGCAGTGCGAGAGTACCCGTCAAGGCAGTGCGAGCGATCGGGTTCTCGTCGACGACGTCGAGAGCTGTCCAATTCGACGTCGGCGTCGGAAGGGCGGACGGCCCCCAAAAGATCAGGACGAAGCCGTAAAAGAGGCTTGGCGGTGCGGCGTCACGATGCACGATAGGAAGCACGATTGCGGGCACGTCAATGAGGGCGATCGCCAAGATGACGATGAGTCCCAGGTGATAACGTGACCGTAGACAGGCGCTCCCTGCGACCAAAAGCGCGACGACCGGACGATATCAAGCATCTAGACGAATTCTGTCGTTGGTAGACGCTGAGCTCGCGACCCAACCGAGCTGCCAGCCGTGGGGGGGCACCCTCAAGCATCGCGTGGCTTTCGGCGCGTTCTTCCAGGCGAGGCTGCGCGAGCGCAGGGTCACGGTGCTTATCGACAACACGGTCTCTGGACGCCTATGGCGGGGGTCGGCTCGCGATCGCGGAAAGTGTCGTCCCGTCCAGTCGCCGATGATTGCGCACAGCGTCTACGACCTCGGCCACAGCCGCCACCACGAGGTCCGGAGCATCCAATTGGATGAAGTGCCCGCTCCTCGCGGCGACAATCTGCATGCTATTCGATGAGAGACGGAGCAGATCGGGCTGCCTTTCCCGATGCACACGACCCACCATGGCAGCGACGTCGGCGGAGACGCCAGGCGGGGGGGGATTCGGCTCTCGACCACGGGTCAAAACGAGCAGCGGCGCGTCGCCGAGCGAGCTGCCGTACGCGTCGACGTCGGTGAACCCGGCCCTGAACGTGTCGAAGTCGAGGCCCTCCGGAAGCTTGCGCAAGCCCTGTTTGAACTCGGCCTGCGATGATTCGGAATGCAGTGCGAACGATTGCAACCAATCCGCGCTGGACGGTGCGTCCACGAGGACCATTCCGACAACCTCAGTGGGATGCTCGCCGGCAAAGAGCCGTACATTGGTTCCACCCATCGAGTGGCCGACGAGAACATAGGGGCCTGCGAAGCCCAGCTCGTGGAGCAGTGAGTAGAGCTCCTGGACCATTTGGCGGTTGGAGTGCGGCCGCGGCGCACGGCCGCTGTGACCCAGTCCCGCCCGGTCGTACGCGCAGACGTGTGTAAAGCGACCGAAATGGGGCTCGACACGCTCCCAGCTACTCGAGTCGCTTCCGAGGCCCGCGTCCAGTACGACTAGAGGACGCCCTTCACCGATACAGTGAACGTACATCGAGAGTGTGCCGACCTCGACCATGCCGTCCGTGGTCACGGGACCAACTGGTTTAAAGCTCGCCGTGTGGCAGGCACTCGCTAAGGCAACAGAGACCAGCCCCAAGTGGCGGGCGACCCCGCTCACAGAGTCCCCGCCGCCGAGCGCAATGCACCCGCATCGCTCGAGCCTGCAGGTACGGAACGCACGGACCTCCGAGTCGCGATCGGCGGCTCCTTCGGCGGCCCCTCCTCCAGACCAAAAGCGCTCATGTCCCAGCCGGCCGCGCGCCGCGCGGATCCGGCAGCCTCCGACGTGTTTGCTCGTTCGCTTCGGTCCGCGGCCGACGGGCCAGAATTCGATCGCGGTGCGTCGCGAATTCCCAAGATCACGTCGTCCAGGTTCGGCGGCGGTTGCGTCGACTCGACCGGTCGGCGCCGAGCGGGCGCTGCGGGTGCATGAACGGTGTGGACCCTCGCTTTTTGGCCGAACGCGACGTCATGGTTGGGCAAAAGAAGTCCGCCGGCGTCCATGGCCGCGCCATCGGTTCCTGCAACCTCTCCGGTCGATCCCGACGAGGGCACGTCCCGTGCTGCGTCCCGTTCCAGGCCAGCAGCAAGCGTGGCTGCGACGTAACCGGCGATGTCGTGTGCACGCCGGGCACTGTCGGGGGCCGGGGGTGCCACGCCGCCCAGCCGCCCCACGCTCCGGCGACCACGAGGACGCCTGCTGCACCGAGCACGAGCCGCCTCTGCCCTTCGCGTTCTCGGCCCTCCATCCGGCGCACCGATACGCCGGTCATCGGGATATCCGTGCGCACCGCCCCCCCGGTCTCGGATCCACTCGCGCGTTCGCGGTCCTCCCCGAGTCCGAGGGCGGGCCTGCCCGTGCCCGGTTCGGCGTGATGCGGCACGGGCGGACTTTCTCGACTCGTAACTGCCGTTTTCGCGGCTCGATTCGCGCGACTCGCCTCGGGGCGTTCCGCGTAACCGTGCAAGCTCGAGCCAGCCACGGTGCGGGGCGGGCGTCGGCTTCGCCCGATCGCCGCTCCGACTGGAATCGGCCTCGCTGGGCTGACGGCCGCGGGCTATGGTCTCCACGGTCGGAACGGTGGGTGCGTCGGTCTGGTATTTCGCCGATCCGTCATCCACGACCTGCAGCGCGGCGAGATCCTCGTAGAACTCGGCCACGTCGCGCTGTCGGCCGTCCGGATCCTTCGAGAGGGAGTGCCCTGTCCGACGACCCCGCGCATTTCCCAATGGGTGCCGGGCACGCGCTCGCCCACGGGAAAAGGGGTCGAGGTTGTCGACTTCATGACCGCTGCTGCCTCCGAACCGGCGCGGACGCCCCCTCCACGCCCTCGCCGAGCGGGCCCTATCCTCTCACGACGAGGCACCGTCCGCAGCGGGCGATTTGGCGAGGCCCCGGCGTCCTGGACTCGTTCACGACCGGCGACGGTTCGACACCGACGGGAACAACAAGACGTTACGTGACCTGAGCGATCAGCGCCGCGCAGGCCGCGCTCCCGGTCGTGCAGAGCGCCACGATGAGCCAGCCGAACGCCTTGTCGCGTGGCTCGGCCATGGGATCAGCGATGACCCGCCAGCCGGCCCGGACACCGTACGCGGCCGCGGGAAGGAGAAACGCAAAGATCATCCACCCGGCCGGCACCGAAAGGACGCTGGCGATCACGGGGGGCGTGCCACGAAGACTCGACCCATGCGGCGCCGGGATCGTCCCCTCGGTCGACGCGAGGTGATATCCGGCGTGAACGCACAGCGCTCCGAATCCGACCGCGGCCGCCAGAAGGAAACCGCCAGATGGACCGGCACGGACCGGTCGGCGAGCCGGTGGGCGACGGCAACGCGGGTCTCGGCCACCTGGGCGGAGAGTACGCGCTGCACACGAGCCGCCTCGTTCTGGGCGGCCACGGCCATGGCAGCGCGCGCGTGCTCAATCGTCTGCGCGGCCTGCTCGGCGAACTGCGCCGGGTACTGTCGCCAGAACGCGTCGTAGTACTCGAGCGCCATCACGATGCTCCAGAACGCGTCGTTGTCGCGCAGTCCAAGTGCCTCCCGCAGCCGATGCAGGCGCTCCCGTTGTTCCGGCGTCGCTTGACGACCGGTCCGTCAGCTTCGCGAACGCGTCCTCGACGCTCATACCTTTCCCTCCGCGCGCGAGACCTTCCGCGCTCCCGGCCGGTTCCGCGATTCAGACCGCCACGCACGTTCCCAAGCCACTCAGCCCAGAACTTCGCCCAAGACTTTCCGTACCTCGCTGCGCCGGCGACTCAGTTCGGCTCGATTGCCGATGGGAAGGGATTTCGCGGCTGCCGCCAAGGGCAGCCTCTTCGCGGACAGATCATCGGCCACGCGGTCGGCCAGGTCCGGCATCGTGATGGATTTGCCTCCGCGACGCTCGACGGATTCGCGCAGGTGCGACCCGTTGTACAGCTCAAATTTGCTCGCGTCGCCGAAGTACCCATTGCGCACGACGTGCACGTCCGCCGCGGGTACAGCATCCATAAACTCTTTGAGCAGCTCCAGGCTGTCTCGCTGCCAATTGGGACGGCGCTTTCAATGACAACGAGCGCCCCAAAGGCCTTTTATGTGACCGCGGCGGTTTCCGCGTCTCTTCGTCGGCCGACAAGCTTTGCGCCGCCTACTCGCTCTGGTGGAAGGGTAGATCGATGGCTCGCACACGCACGGGGACACTCGTGGTTCCGGGACGCGACGGCCTTTGGAAGGGGCGCATCACCCAGACGCACGAGGAGGGGACGACATCGAGGCCCCTCTATTCGCTGGGAACCCCGGACAAGGCATTGGCCATCCGCAAGCTCTCTCGGCTTGTCGCTGCACTCGATGCGGGGCAGGATCCGATGGTCGCTGCAGGCACGGCCGATCGGCCCGAGACGGTGCGAGAATACGCCGGGGCTTGGCTCGTGAGGCGGGCCGTCCAGGGCATCGCCATGGCGCCCGACGAGCGACGAAACGTCGAACGGCATGTCGTGCCGGCCATCGGGCACCTTGCCCCTCGCGACGTCCGTCCGTTTCATGTGCGAGCGATACTCGAAGCCGTTGCGGGTCGAACCTACGTGCGGGGCAAGACGCGGGCTGTCGAGAAGCGCTACCGGCGAGAGACCGTCGCGAAAGTTCGCGGCGCGATGCATCGCCTCTTCCGCGCGGCGCAGGAAGACGATCTCATCGACCACAACCCCGTGGCGCCGGTCCGTACGCCGAAGATGCGCGAGGTCAAGAAGGAGCGAGCGATCCTTACCGACACCGAGTTTTCGCAGTTTATCGTCTGCCCGGCGGTCGATTTGGAGCTGCGGATGCTTTCTCTCGTGGCGCGCTGCGAGGGCGGCATGCGCACCGGCGATCTGCACACCTGGGACTGGACGATGATCGATCGCGTCGCGTTCGAGCAATGCACGATCCCTCGCGCGAAGACGCAAGCGCCGCAGGTGCTCGCGATCCCGCCGGCGCTGGCTCCGTTTCTTCGTGCGTGGTGGGAGCGCGCCGGCAAGCCAGAGAGCGGCCCGGTCTTCCCGGCGCGCGTCGGCAAGCGCGCCGGGCTCCCGAAGCGTCCCGACAGCAGCTACGCGGAGCGCTTGCGCCGCGCCTTGTTTCGCGCCGGCGTCGTGCGAATGCTTCCCGTCCAGGTACCTGCAACGAGACCGGGTACGCGCACCGATCTCGGCAAGAGCGCGGAGGTTTTGCAGCTCAGCCCCAATCCCGGCGACCCGCTTTACTTCGAGACTGCGACGACGCTCCCCGTAGACTTTCACTCGTTCCGCCGGGCGTTCAACACGGCACTCGCCGGAGCGGGCGTCAACGTCCAGCGGGCGATGCACCTCGCCGGACACTCCGATGCCAAGACGCACATGCGCTACGTCATACAAGTTCCCGCCATGCGCGTGATACCCCCTGAGGCGTTGCCCCAGCTTCCGGTCTCGGCGGAGCCATTCGTCTCGTGCTCGACCGTCGCCAGCGGCTCCGAACCCGGCTCGTCCGGGTAGAGCCAGCACGAGCGGTGATGCGCGCGGCCGGTCTGCGATGGTTCGCAAAACGCGACGCTCTCGCGGCCGCGGACTTTTGCGTCTCCGTCGCTTGGCGGTGTGCGATATCGCCGCCGAAGTGAGGGGCCGCGCAGCCGTCGGCCGCCGGTCGAGCGGCCTTGCTTGGGGGGTCGCGGTCGCGCGAAGCTCTGCTGTCATTATGGACCTCGACGAAGCGACCGTGGCAGCCATCCTCGAAGCACAGAAGACGCTCGCGGTCGTTCCGGTCTTCGAAGCGAAAGGCGCGTAGTATAAGGCTCGCAGTGAGGTTCAGAGCCAGACCGGGTTCGAGCTTGCGGTCGAGGTGACGTGGAGCTCGCGGACGCAGAAGTCGAGCGCGTGCTTATTCGTGAAGCGCGTGAAACCCCTCTGGTCACGGATCTTCGGCATCGATCTTGGCGATGACCACCACAACCCGGATTGCGTGATGACGGGCGATCCACATCGACACAACCAATGGACCGTAAGGCACGGCTCGCGCTTCGCATCACCGGCCCCGGATCTTCGCGGAAAAGGCGTGTCAGAGATGTTCTCCGCGTTCCTTCGGGAGTGTAAGATTGACATGATCGGTACTCTTGCGATGCCAGCCGTACAAAGAGGGCTCTTCCCGTGATCGCGTGCGATGCCGTTCGAGATGCCGTCATCGCCGGCTTGCCGCAGGTGCTGCGGTGCGAGTCGATGGCCTCGGGGTTGCGTCTTCGGACGGTTTTCGAACATCCGGACGGCGATCTGATTGACATTTTTCTTGTCGAAGAGGGCGGCGCCACGTGGCTCACGGATCAGGGTGAGGCACTGCGCCATCTTGATGCGTTGGGGTTCGACGCAACGAACACGCCGAAAAAGCGAGCGCTTTTCCAGGACGCGCTCTCCAATCTCGCCGTGCAGGACCAAGGCGGCCGACTCGCTCTTGCGGTGGACGTCTCCGATGCCAAGGACTTTACGGCCAAGCTTCTTCGCTTGGGGCAAGCGATGACACGCGTGGGCGATCTGCTCTTCATGGCGCGCGAGCAGAGCCCTCGGTTCTTTCGAGACGACGTGCAGGATTTCCTTCACGAGCGCGGGATCGAAGCGGAGGCAGGCCTTCAAGTGGTCGGGCGTTCAGGACAGGCCTATACGTTCGATTTTCGCATTGCGCGCGTCTCCACGCCTCTGCTGATCAAGACTCTCACGACAGGCTCAAGGGCCGCTGCCGAGACGCTCGTGAGTGGAACGGTCCGGACCTTCTACGACCTCTCGCGCACGTCGTCGGACGAACAGCTCGTCGCCGTCGTCGACGATTCCGAGGACGTGTGGACTCCGGAGCAGCTCGATCTTCTAGCGGATCTCGGCAAGCTTGTGCTTTGGTCGGCCCCCGAGAAGCTTATCGAACTGGCACGGGCAGCGTAACGGTCAGTGTGGAAGAAGATCCGGTGCAGCCGCGTACTTCTCGCCGACCCCGCAGCGAAACGAGGTGCTGTTCCGCGTTCTTCGGGCGCATGACCCCAATTGCCAAAGGCGGACGTCGAGGGTTCGAATCCCGTCTCCCGCTCTGCAGGCCAAAAAGCCGTTAGTCTACCGAGACTCACAGCTTGCGGCTCTAGCGCATTGCCCACGCATTGCCCGCCAATTGCCCAAAGCAAGGCATCGAGATGATGCGCGAGACGGCAAGGCATAGCGCCACGTTTGGGCTGCGCGTCGGCCGTAAGTCGCGACCGACGAGGACGGGCCCCGTGTCGCAGCTTCGCGACGCTCGCCACGATCGTGGGCAAGATCCTCCGCGCCGCATGCCCCGCCGATGCAAGCGAAACGGGCGCGGCTTCGGCGAATGTCTTCCGAGGACCTATCTGCCGCTGGGCAGGCGTGGGCCCGAGAAACCGCGGGCGCGACGAGGCTCCATGGGAGGCGCACACCACGTTGCCATTAGCGGTAGCGTCCCGGACGCTCAGTGTCCGAGGATCGTTGTCGCTTATGCGTCTGACCAATCGAAGTGGTCGCTTTCCCGAGCGATCCTTACCGTACAACTCCTCTGATACGGGGAGTCTCTGCCTCCGGCTTTCGTCCGTTTCCTCGAGACCAGCGCCATTTCACGCACAGCGCCGCTTTTGCACCTTGGTTCTAAAGGACCCCCAGCTCGATGGCGCGAAGCACCGCTCGGGTCCGGTCACGTACCCCGAGCTTGCTAAAGATGCTCGACGCTTGATTCTTCACCGTTGCTTCGGCGGTGCCGAGTGCGACGGAGATCTCTCTGTTGCTCTGTCCTGCGGCGATGAGTCGCAGGACGTCGAGCTCGCGCTTGGTGAGCGCGACAGGGATGGGCGAGGCGGGAACGCGGGTCGCGAGGCGGGCGAGGCCTCGAACGACGCGCTCTGTGACGGCAGGATTGATGAGCGTCCCTCCCGCCGCGACGGTACGCACGGCTTCTGCGAGTTGCTCGAGCGAGACGTCTTTGAGGAGGAAGCCGCGAGCGCCGAGCTTTATCGCTTCGATCGCGACTGCGTCGTCGTCGAACGTCGTGAGGAGGATGCAGGGCGGCCGTGACGCCATTCGTGCCAGCGCGGCGAGAAGCTCGACACCGGTCATGTGTGGCATACGGACGTCGAGGAGCGCGACATCGACGGCAATCGTCGTCAGGATCCGGAGCCCCTCGTCTCCGTCGGACGCCTCCGCGACGACGCGGATGTCCGAGGTGAGCTCGAGGAGGCCCTTGATGCCCTGCCGGACGAGCGTCTGGTCATCCGCGAGCGCGACGCGGATCACGGAGCCCCCACCCGCGCGGGGAGGAGCGCGCGTAGAGTGAGACCTACGCCCGGCTGCGCCTCGACCTCAATCTTGCCGCCCATCCCTTCGATCCTCTCCCTCAGTCCCGACAGCCCGTGCCCCACCCTCAACTCCACCGCGCCTCGCCCGTCGTCCCTCACGGTCACCGCGACGGTATCGTCCTTCGTCTCTATGGACAGAAAGACGTTCTCCGCCCCGGCGTGGCGCACCGCATTCGTGAGCGCCTCCTGGACGCAGCGAAAGATGGTATGGGCGAGGGCCACCTCGACCCGGAGGTCGTTCTCGAAATCGAGATGCACACGCGGGTGCGGGATGCCAGAGGCCAAGGTTTGCAGGGCGCCCGAGAGATCGACCGGCGCCTCCTCGCGCATCGCGCTCACGACGCTCCGGAGCTCGACGAGGAGCTCCTTGGTGAGGGCGTGCGCGTGGCCGACCGGTTCCTTGGTTTGCCCGTCGGCGATGTTTCGGGCGAGCTCGAGCTGAAGGTTCAGGGCGGTCAGGTGGTGGCCGAGCGCATCGTGAAGCTCACGGGCAATGCGCAGCCGCTCGGCGGTGCGGGTGCTGTCGGCGAAAAGCTCGCGTGTCGCGAGGAGCTCGGCGTGCACGCGCCCGAGCTCCGCACGCGCCTGCGCTTCGCGTACGACGAGCCGCGAAGCGCCAAAAGCAAACAGTTGAAAGCCGGCATACGCAAACGCCGAAAGGTGGATCGCTCGGCTGTGGTAATGGCTTAGCAGGCCGACCGCCACCATCGCCGCGGTCTGCGCGATCACCCAGACGAATGCCGTGTTCTCGCCCACGACGAGCGGGGCCCCGCCTGCGACGACGCAGAGGAGCGCCCCCTCGAACCCGGTCATGCCGATCGCGAGCGCGGCGAGCGCCGCCACGCTCTGCCCGGCGAGCGCCGCCGCGCGCCACGCGCTGCGCCGCACCTTCCACGCCGCGAGGTAGAAGGTGATCGCGAACGATCCATAGGCCGCGCACCAAACGAGAGAACGTGGCTCGAAGCAAGCTCGCCCTGACGCCCAAGCCGCCATCTGGGGCACGCCCGCCGCCATCCAGGCGACGAACCCGGCCCCGACGAGTGAACGCTCCGAAGGGGCTCGAATCATCGCCTCGGGCAGCGTACGAGCCTTGCCGCGCCCCCGCCATGGGCCGAAAGTCACAAGAAAAATCGACACGCCGGTAAGACGAACGGCTCATGTGCGATCGTCGGCGAGAGCGCACGATGGGGACGATGGCGCTCCTGTTCCAGAGTATGCTCGCCGTTCACATCGCCGCGGGGGCGGTCGCGCTCCTCGTCCTCTTAGGCGCCGTCCGTAAATAATGGAACGGATTGGGCGCGCGCCAATAGGCCTTTCCTCGATATGGGAGCGCGAGATTACTGGTCCGTAATTCATGGACGACGCCTTAGTCCCGCTGGTCACGAAGAAGGGCGGGCGAACGCACCGCCGCGTCGGATGGGTCTACGTCGCCGCCGCGGCGACGCTTGCGTGTACTGGTTTCTTGCTATGCATTCAGCTCGTGAGCAGCCCTTTGCGGTGGCGAGCGGGCATCTTCCTCGCGTACGTCAGCGTCCTCGCGGGCGCGAGCGCTCAGTTCGGCGTGCGCGCGCTCCGGACGAAGGGACGCGCTGGGGCCAGCATGGCCGCGATCGACCTTATCCCGCCGCTTCTCCTCGTCGCCGGTGGGGTCGCGCTCGCGGCGTTCGGCATCCACCGGTGGACGGTCCTCTACGTCCTCTTCGCAGGGCTCGGCGTCGTAATCGGCGTGACGCACCTTCGCTTCTGGCTCACCCCGCCCGCGCACGCACGCGCGTGGTTCCTCGCGCACATGAGTGGGATGGGGACGTCTTGCATCACGACCGTCACTGCGTTCGTCGTCGTGAACGCACGGAGCTTCGGCATGCGTACGTTCGATCTCGCGGTCTGGGCCGGCCCGATTGCCGTCCTCGCCGTGGGGCTGACGATCTGGCGCCAGTACTATGCCCGGCGCTTCACACGGAACGACGTGCCGGCTGGCGCCCCCAGGATCCAGTAAGAGTTGTCCACGGATCATCGCCGCTTGCTGGACTGCGCGCAAACCGAGCGCAGGTTTATCGCGGCGGTGCTCGCACGGGTACAGGACCGCACGACGATCGGCAACGCATCGAGTGGGCGCGCGGACACGGATTGATCGGGGACGACGCGGCCGACGCATTGCACGTGGTAAATGGCGAGGCCACATTCGCGCCCGACCGGAGCGGGAGCCTGCCCAATGACTCGAGGACCATGAGCCTCTGATTTTCGGCGACGCTGCGAACGACGGGCCGGCTCAAGCCGACTGTGGGGTACACTCCCGAGTCGACCCCTACCGGCGCCTGTTGGGTCGCGAGGATGCACCGGTATGCCGGTGAGTTAGGACGACAACAAGCGTTGCGCGCTCGGATGGGCCTCCCTTCGATCGAACTACACTACAGGGACCGAGCGGCGCTGCAGCTGCTCGGTGGCGTGCTGTACCAGCTCGTGTGGTCGGCAACGCGGTGGCTGTCCCTGGCGGACGACGCGGTCCTGGTCATCGAGGGCGACGAGGACCTCGTCACCGGGACGATCAAGGACGGCGTGGTCGTCGCGCTTGAGCAGGAGCAGATCAAGCATCTCTCGGGGAAGATCACCGCACGAAAATCGGCTGCGTACGAGACGCGCTTCGCCTTCTTGTGCTCGTTTCACACTCTCTCGCTCGAAAAGAAGCGTTGCACGTTCGTCTTGACGACGAACGCTACGCTTGGAGCGCAGCAGGTAGATCCCGACGTCGAAAACGCTGACGCTTCGCGACTCGGCATCGATCTCCTGAGGACGTGGGGGGCGTCCTCGACGCGGACACTGGAGCGCGTCGCCGAGCTGGCGACCGCTGTGAAGGCGCTCGTGACCTCGTACGTCGATCGCAGCTACCCGTCTCGCGCGGCCGACGCCAAAGGACCAAAACCGAGCATCGACGCGCGCGTGCGTCGCGCGGTCGAGTTTCTCGACTCGGCGCCGGAGCGCTGGGGGACGTTCCTGCGCGCCGTTGTGCGAATGGATGCGGGTGATTCGCGGAAGGTCTTCGAAGAGGTACAGCACTCTCTGACGAACGACTCACGCGCGCTTGGTAGCGACCCGGAGGCGCTCGCCTATCGACTCGTCTTCGAGGTGATGCAATTCGGTGCCGCGCCAGACGTCGCTGCCCGTCACCTCGACCGTCCGTCGCTCGACGCGCTCATCGAAGGCCATCGGGCAAACTTGTTCGATTGGACGCGTTCCGCTCAACCGGACCGTCTCTGGCAGCTCGATCTCGTGAACGATCTGCGCCGCCGCGTAGAGCAGCTCGAGGGAAGTCGCGGGTCCGGTGTTCCGGGCAAGGAATTGCGCGCTAGACACTTGGATGCCGTTCGCTCCCAAAACGGCATCTTTCGTGTACTCGGCATCGGTCGCGACATTCCCATCGAAGCCGCGTGGCCTCTCGCGGCGAGCTGGACCGCCGTAGATAGCGAGCGCGACGGCCTGCTCGACCTTCGCGAGGAGAGGCTCGCTGCCCGCTCTGATCGGCGCGCACTACGGAAGCGTGACGCTGCCTCCCGAGTTGAAGGCCGTTGCGCAAGCCTTTGTGGACCTCCAGGGCGCTCGACACGACGCAGACTACGCGACGCACCGAGGATGGACGTGGACGGAGGCCCTGACGGAGGTCGAGCGCGCGGAGAAGGCGTTCGAATCTTGGGGGGTGCCAGTCCGACGGGAACTGGCCCGAGCGCCACCGCGCGAGGGTTACAACTGGCTCGTTCTTCAGAACAAGCGCATCGGTTCGAGATGATCGATCCTCGAACCTCCGCCATCGTCGTTTCGGAACGGGGGCCGCGAATGAGGGTGGGGCTGGCGTGGCCCTGGATGTTTGGTCTCGTGATGGTCGGCTGCGATCGAGCCAGCAATCCTTCAAGTGGTTCCTCCGACGTGGTTTTCTCGGTGGCCGCTCCTTCGGCTCCCATACCCTCCGGCGCGAACTCCTCCATCGCGACCGCGCCCTCCTTGCCGGCGCCGGCCGCAGCCGAGCCGCCGTCCGGCGAGGACGCAGTCGTTGCCGCGACCAAGCGGTGGAACACCGCGCTGGCGGGGCGCAATGCTGAGGCCCTGGGCTCAGTCTACGGCGCGACCGTGCGCCTGTACGGCGTGTCGATGGCACGGGACGCCGCCGTGGCGGCCAAGGCGGCCTCGTTCGCAAAGAGCCCCGACTACACGCAGTCAATAGGCTTCGTTGCGGTGGACACCACGCACATCGATCGCGTCTCCACGTCGTTCGAGAAAACGTGGACGTCGCGGGGCAAGGAGCATACCGCGCGCGGCCGTCTCGACTTCGCGAGCGAGGACGGCCGCTGGGTGGTCGTCGACGAGAGTGACACCGCGACCGACGTCCACTTGACCATCGGTCCAGACGCGTGCGCCAACGTCGTCGTCGACCTGGTCGCATCGACGAAGGAAGCGCGCGAACTCCTCGACGGGCCTACGGACCCCGATGGCGGACATACGTCCAACGGCGTTGACGCGTGGGGCGTGGGCACCGACGACCCAAGAGCGGTCATGGTCAGGGTTCACGAGACCCACGAAGATCACCTCGCGACCCTCGCATGGTTTCGCGTGAATATCCTCGACGGCTCCGTACGCAGCGATCTGGAAGGGCGGCTTCTGGCTGCCGACCGCACCGTGGCAGCGAAGGTCGTGGCGACATGCAGGCGCGAAAAGCCGAGCGGCCCGTAGCACTGGCCGGCCTGCGGCTACCGCCCCTGCGGCCACGGGACAGCGCGCAGGGCTTGCGCTTTAGTGCCGTTACCGCTTGAGCTTCGCCGGCTTTAGAGTTAGACGCTTCGCGAACCCATGCACTTGCCCATGCTCACGCGATCCTCGATCGCGTAGCCCAAGCGCTCATAAAAGCGATGACGGTGGCATTGGCGCCAAGCACCTGCAGCTAGAGCTTCGGACAGCCGAGATCCGCAAGCTCGGCTTCGACGCGCCGCGCGAGCGCTGTTCCAATTCCGCGCCTTCGTAGATCTTGGCGCACCGCGACCGTGTAGAGCCACCCCTCGGTGTCCATTGAAGCCGCCCATCGCCGTTCCGCCGACGGTCCCGTCGGCGGCGGCGACAAAAAAGAGATCACCTACCGTGGATCGAATCGCGGATGCCGCTATCCCAGCGAAAGCCATGACGACGACGAACGCCACCTCGCCCGATCACGACCCTCACGGACTCGTGGCCGCCGGCGTCGAGCTCGCGACCGAAGCCGAGATCGCCAAGATTCTCGGCATCTCGAGAAACGCCCTGAGCACGTTGTTGCGCCACGATCTCGCCGAACGAGTGCGGTTCGTTCGTGCGTCGCCGCGGCTCTACTCGATGGAAGACGCGAAGGCCGCGATCGTGCCGATGCTGCCGGCCCTCGAGGAGGAGCGCGCGCAAGGCGCCCAGCGCGAGGCCGCACAGGTGAACGCGGCCGCACAGCGCAGGGCCGAGCGGCAAATCGCACACGTCGCGCTGATTGCCGCCAAGCAAGCCAAGGCGGCGCGGCCCCGATCGACGACCGGCCGACAGCACGCCACGGCGCAGTCCGGCCCGAACCCCGCGTCGCCGGCCAGTTTCGCTCCGGGGAAGCCGGCCCCGGCGACGAAGCGGTCGCGCGTGCACGACGTCGAGGTCATCGTACGCCGAAAGCCGAACCCGTAAGTCGATGGCCCGAGTGCCCTTGAACGCCGCTGGGCCTTGACGAAACCATTGAGCTCGAGCTCATCTTCGAGCGAATCCTGCGCGAGAACGTCAACGATTCATCGCGAGCTGCGAGGCGGGGATCCCGCGGACGGCGCTTGAGCGCGGCGCGCGCGTTGGTACGCTGTTTTCAGTTGATTAGCCGGGTGTAGCTGGGGTCCGGCGGGTCGCTCATCGGATTCACGAGCCCGTAGCGGCGGCAAAGGCGAAGGCTCCGAAGGTTGGATCGGTGCACCGTCGCAAAGATCCTGGGCCCGCGCGTCGGCACGCGAGTTTGGATGTCGCTCATGGCCGCCGACATCACGACGTCACTTGCACGCGCCCCCGGCTGGCCCTCCGTGGCCGCGGCGAACGTCTTACCTTGCCAGCTCCTGAGACGCCGACGACCACGAGCCAACTCGCCACGAATGACTCCTCACCGGGCGCGCCGAGTTTCAAGCTTTCGTGCGCGGTAACACCGACGAGCGCGCCCGTTTGCTGGTCGATCACGAGGAGCGCACGAGGATCGTTCTCCGCCGCGCGCGGCTCGTTCGCCCAGGCCAGAAGATCGTGTCGAATGAAGCTCTCGGCTTCCAGTTCCCAGACCACCCCGGGTGTAGCGCAGGAGAACTTGGCGAGGAGTCTTGCGTCGCTCCGTCCCGACGGCGATCAGCTCATCGAGATCTCCGCCTTCTGGGATGCCGCCTTGCAGGCGAAGCAGATCGGCGTCGGCTAGGGGACCTCGGGTCGGTCACGGGCGCCCAGGCGCGGGCGCGCGTGACGGACTGCGGCGGCCACGATGGTCAACAGCCCGAAGCCGCGCCGGCCAAGGAGACGCTCGATCGAGCAGAAGAGGGACACGGAGATGAAGATTACGACGCTCGCTGAGCTCATGACAAGCTCACGCAGCCACTCGCTCCGACTATGGTCGTCCGTTGCGACGGTGATCCGACCCGGAATGATTGTGGGCGTCGGCGGACATGGCTTCGAAGCGCTGGTGGGCGACGCGCAGAAAGCGTTGGCTGTCGGCAGGGGCGGAGATCGACGGATGCGTACAATCGTGGTGGACGATCTGGTGGGCTACCTTGTGGCTATCCGGGAGAGGTCTGAGACCTATGGCAAGGCCTCGAGCGCATGGGTGAACGGCCGCGCGGATCCGTCCGGGGGTTTCTCGATAGGTCCGACGCTGACATGGTGGGAGACGCCCGGCCGATCCGCGTGATCGTACCGCGCAAGCAAGATGGCGACGTTTCGCGAGTCACCAGGTCGAGCGGTCGCCGCCCGTGACCCGATCGAGGAGGCTTCTGGTCGCCGGCGTGTCCGTCGGGCGCACTTGCCGGCGGCTCCTTCTCGGGAGGCTTCTCGGCCGGGTCGTTGGCAGACGCCCGTGGCGTTGCGAACGCCTCCAGTAGGCCTTCCAGCACCGGCTGTCGCTCTTTCGAAGCCACACGCTCCGGCCCATTGGGGCGCTGTTGCTCGAAGAGCGCCCGGTACCGCGCACCGTCGGCCTCTGCTGCCTCGAGCGCGTTCTGTTGCTCGGCGAGCAGCGACTTCAGCTCGGCATTCTCGGCGAGAGCAGCCTCGCGCGCCGGGGTCTCAGGGGGCTCGATGCCACGTTTCACAGGGAGACTTCTACGATGAATGGATGTGTTTTGCGTAACGGCAGGGCGGCGTCACGACGCGGTCGGCTGAACGCCTACGTGCAACGAGCATCGAAACAAGGACACCCGCGATTGACGATCGAAGCCAGCGCGCCTAGGTTTCAAGGCTCCGGCGATGGCAAACGACGGCACCGTCTTCTTTCCCGTCGGCCACCGCTGCTCCACCGTTGCGCTCTTGGACGCGTGCGGTCTGAGCTCCAAGACGATGGCGTTCGACTCGATGATCTCTCAGCTGAGCGTAATTCGCGACTGTCTCGAGAATGACTTCAAAGAGTTCCTGAATCCGACGAACTATCGCAAAGTCCACACGCGCACCGTCAATATCATCGATGGCGCTGTGGAAGAAGCCTGCGTCGAATACCCGAGCGTCAACTGGTACTACGAGCAGGCGCACCGGGCCATCGGCGACAACGACCTCACGAACACCTCGACCTATCACCTGCAGCTCGCGTTCACGCATGAAGACCCGAGCGACCCAAACACCCACGCGACCATGCTGCGCCGAAGCCGCCGCATGCTCGACGTGCTGAAGGAGGAGCGCAACAAGATCGCGGTTCACATCGCACCGGTGTTGGGCCTTACCGACTACACCCAAAAGAAAGCCGAGCTCACAGACGAGTTCGTGAGCTTCGCCGACTTCTTGGCCTCGCGTTACAGCCACACTTGCGGCTTGTTCTTTCTCATCGTCAAACTGCGCGAGCCGGCTCCGGAGGAGAACAGCGAGCTCATCTTCAAGAACGAGCGCTGCAGTGTCTACACGATCTACGCAAACAGCGAGTTCATCGACGCCGGCGCCCCCTTCGAGGGCAACCGCGAGCACGAGGTCGAGACCATCAAGAAGATCCTTCAGCGCGAGAACCTCGAACGCAGCCGAAGCTACACGATCTACTTTCCGCTCTTCGATCATGTCGAGGGAGCGAGCAACGAGATGCGGCTAACGCACGAGGGACTCCTCGACCATCCGCGTGTAAAGCTTGTCGATCGTCCATCCACTGCCGACTACATCATTTTTTGCCAGAACCATTTAGTCGACAGCAATCCGTTCGCTCATCAATTTCGCCCCATCAAGGATAGGTTCAAAGAGAAAACGATCTTCCTCGACTACGACGACAATCCGTACACGATCTACGACGAGGGCCAGTTCCGCTGGCGGCTCTATTTCAAACGGAGCATCGTCGACCGCGAGAACGGACGTGTCGTGGACTACGGCAATCTGCCGATTCGGCCAACTGCGTATGCGGTCCTAAACGACATGTGTGATCCACCAGGTCCGCGTAGTCGGAATAGTGACTGGAGCCGCCGGATCGACGTTTCCTGTCTCTTCGACGACGACATCGTTGGCCAGTGGTGCTTCGCGCTCGCGCGCGGCCGGCTGCTCACGTTTGCCAAGCGGTTCGCGAGCAATCATCCGGAGCTCGTGACGCAGGTGGGCACCGTTTCCGAATGCGGCCCGGTCGGACGTAGCGCGATCAATCCCAAGTACAAGGAGTATCTGTACGGGAGCAAGATCGTCCTGCACGCCAACCCCGACGCCTGGGAGGGCGATTCGCGACTCTGGGAAGCGCTCGCGTCGGGCGCGCTCGTCTTCGTGGACCGAATGGTGGCACCCATCGAGCATCCGCCCGAGGGCGGCGAGCATCTCATCTTCTACGATGTCACGGACGAGGGGCTACAAATTCTCGAGCGGAAGATCCTCTACTACCTCGCGCATGAAGACGAGCGCGCGCGCATCGGACAGGTCGGGCGCGAGTTCGTGCTGCAGCATCATCGGTCTCGGCACCGCTTGCGCCACATCATCGACACGCTCGAGCGGACGGGGCCCCCGGTCGACACGCTCGAGCGGACGGGGCCCCCGGTCGTGTCCGCGCCCAAGGGAACGTCGAGCCTCGACATCATCGTCTCGATCGCGACCGGCTACAAAGATATCGGCTCTTACACCCAATTCATTGCGACTCTACGCAAGACGGGCGCGACCTGTCCAATCTTGCTGGGCATCTCCGACGGGCCGGAGTTCGAACCGATCAAGAAATATCTGCTCGAAAATTCGGCGAATTACTTCATCGTCCCGCCCATTTCACCGGGCCACAAGGTTTGCTACGGCTACCGCTTCGCGCAATACCGGAACTGGCTGCGCCACCTCGATTTCCGTTACGCGATGATGCTTGATTTCCGCGACGCGTATTTCCAGAAGGATCCGTTCATCGACATCGATCGGTTCATGCACGATTGCGATCTCTACCTGATGTCGGAGTTTCACTATCTCACCGTCGGAAATCACCCGAATGGAATGAACTACGCGTGGGTGGCGGAACCGTTCGGGAGCGACGTCGCGGACGCAATCAAGGACAAGCCGATCTTGAACTCGGGCGCGCTCCTCGGTCGCAAGTCGGCGGTCATGACCTTCTTGGACGCCATCGCCGACATCACGACCGAGCAGAATTACGAATTCGCCGATCAAGGCACGCTCAACTATCTCGCTCATACCGGGCGCCTCGATCATTGCGGGCGCATCAAGATCGAGCCCGCCGGCGTGAGCCTCGTCAACAACTGCGGGTTCACCGAGCTCGATGAGCTTGCGCGTAACAGGCCGCTGAGCAAGGCGGAAGAATCGCGCATCGCGTTCATTCCGCGCACGCCGGAAGGCAGGCTTAAGCTTCATCGCGACCACGAAGGTTGGGTGCTCGACGACGACGGCAACGTTTCGTATGTCGTGCATCAGTACGACAGGTTCCATCCCGATATCGACGACCTTGTGAACCACCTCAAGAATCATGAGTGTCCTGATCGCATCTTCGTGCCGGGTGAGGGGCGCAGGTATCACGCGGAAAAATACACGCTCTCGCTGGCTTCGGCCGCGGCGGTGCTCAAGCCGGGTGCGACCCGTTGGCTAGTCGACACGATGAAGAACCTGCCTGTTTACAAGAAACCGCTGCTCATTCTGAATCATGAATGGAAGCATGGGTTCTTGTTTGGCTACGGCACGCTGCACATCGACCTCTTGTTCGAGGCAAAGGAGCTCCGACAAGAATTCTTCGACTCCACACTCAGTCCGCGCGAGCGAAAGCTGTTCTGCACTAAATGGGGCTACGAGCTGGTCGTCGTCGACGAACGAGAAATCTTCCATACGCAGGATCCCGAGAAGGTGGAGGCGGCGGATGCGCCTCTCAGCGTCGCGCAAACGTTCAAGGAAGCGCGCAAAGCGGCAGAGCGCTGGTAGTTCTGACCTACGGCTTCACCGTTGTTGGGCCGGATTCTTTGGCGCCGTCTTTGCTCGCGAAGCAAAGGATGCAATTACTTGTGGCAGATAACTGGAGCGCGCGACATTGCGTCGATTCGCAGAGCGCGACCGGATGACGAAGGAGACATCGATGTTTCATCCTTCGGCGAGAACGAGCCGGCAACTACAGGAGGACTTGGCCGCTCGGGCAGCTTGCGCATTGGAGGTTGCTCGGACCTAGGCATGTTGCACAACTCACGTCGCAGGGCCCGCATACTGTATCGTTACTGGAAGTACAGGCCGTCACGGTGTACTCGTTACTGGCGCAGAGCGAGCAACCTTCGGCGTGGCCGGTGAAGGAGAAGTTCGTGTCAGTCGGGTCGGTAAACGTCCAGACTTGGAAGGACAAACAGTCGGCCGCGTTGGGCGCGGCGGGTCCGTAGGACGCGATGGTGCCGGACGACGGGCTGATGCCCGTGGGGGACACGCTGTCGATGACCGCATCGAATGGCGACAACGTGGCCGACGTGCGATTGACCCCCTGGACATTGCCTGTTAGCTGATGCGTCATGGTATTGTACGTGACCGTTCCCGGGCACGTGTGGAAGAAGACGTCCCCGCTGGTCTCGCCGTACGGAAGCTGCACTTGCAGCGCGTATTCGCCCGACGCCCGAAGCGTGACTACGGTCATCGTCCCCTGTTCGACGTCAATGCTTCCCATGAAGCGAAGGAGCGCGGGACGGGATCCGTCGGCCGCTCCGGGTGCCGCAGGAGTCTCGAGGGGACCGGAGCATGCTGCGACCGCCGCGACACTCATTCCAGAGACGAATCGACGGTAACGCATCACTTACGAGGGTGATGATATCAGATCCGCTGGTCTCGGCTCGCGCTACAGCAAGCCTCTCGCTTGTGTCCGCTGTGCGGCCATGAAATGGGCCCGCTTGATGGACGACAATTGCTTTCGCAGGCCCGTGTTGCCTCACAACCACATGTTACCCGGTAACAAACCGGGCGAGGCAATGCGCCTCGCAGAAATAGTTGACGTCGATCACCGGCTCGCCCGCGCCTCTCCACGCGGCATTGTGTAGCGCGCAAGCCCACTCCTGCGGGCTGCCGTCGCCAATGGGGGGGTCATCTTCGGTACCGCGATTCTGGAACCTCGTATTCGTAGAGATTCTCCGGAAAATCAATGAAGCAGTACGCCTTGGGGTGCGCCGAGCACACATAGAGCTCGGCGGCCATTCGATCGTCTCGGTAGGCTTGCCAGTAGGCGTAACCGTTCTGCAATTTGCGAATGTATTCGCTCGTGGCCCACCAGAAGTTGCCGCCGTAGTGTGTGTGGATGTCGTCGAGCTCGACGCCGCACGTCTCGTGCTCCGTGAGGGCATTGACGCAGTCTCGCCAGCGCTCGAGGTTGAAGTGCTCCATGTACAACCGCCACGCGTTGGTGGCCGGATTTGAGCGAGACGCGCCCTTTGTGTGAAAATAGAAGCACAAGAACGGCTCAACGCGCGCCAGTGCCTCGTGCGACAGTCTCGCCAGAGTCGGGTATTCGAAGTCGCCCGGATCGTCGGTGACAAACACATCGAATTTGGGGTCGTCGAGAATCGGAACCGGGAGCGCGCGGCCATGGCCTTTGCCGCCGACGAAACCGACGACGATTCTTTCACACGCGTCGCGCAGGCCGCACGCGCGCAGCTTTGCGTATTGCTCGCCGGCGATCCGCGACCAGTCGCCGATGACGCCGATGTGCCAGAAGCCGACAATCTTCTTGGTCGGGTGCAGGCGTACGACTGGCTTCTCCCAGCTAGTCACGCACGAGTCCGCGCGCAGCGGCCTCTTCGAACGTGATGAGCTGGGCCCAGTCGTCGTCGGAGTGAATCGTTACCGGATCGGGATTCCTGCCGGTGAACACATCGGGATGCGCGCGCTTGCGAGCAAAGTCGAAGCCCGAGTAGGTCTCGTAGTCGCGCAGCGTGCGCTCGTGGCCGAGACAGTACGGACCCAGCGTGTGCCCTTTGGCGGTGTAAACGAGTCGGCGCAGGCGATCGAGCGCGATGGCGTTGTGCCGCATAATGACCTCTTCGCCGTGTTCCCAGTGTCGTCGCGGCGGTGCGTGACGATGGTACATGTGCCACGCGACCACCTCCGTCGGCAAGAAGAGGTCGTACCCCCACGTGTAGCTGCGCACGGTGATGCTGAACTCTTCGCCCCAATAGTAATGATCCGGGTCCTGCGGCACTTCGACGTTCCACTGGCCGCGCGTGAAGGCGAAGTTTCCGTTCACGAAACGGGTGCGCCCCGGCTTCTGCTCGTTTGGATCACCGAAGTTGAACCATGGGGCCCACCCGCCGCCCTCGGACCATTCGCTGACGCGCGTCGTCGGGACGCCCATCTGAAAAGCGCGCTGGAGGTTGCCGGTGTCGTCGTAATAGAAGAGCGGCGAGTTCATGGACAGGATGGGCTTTTCGGCGGGCATCGACTCGAGCATCTCGATGAGGCGCGCGTCCCAGTCGGGCTCGAACTTCATGTGCGAGTCGACTTGCAGCGTGTAGGCCTCGCCGCGCCACAGCGACTGAGCCAAGTTGCGCGCCCACGGGCCGCCCTGACTTTCTCGCACGCTGCGATCGAGGAAACGAAAGCGCGGGTCTTCGCGGAATCGACCGAGATCCGTGGGCTCGTGTGGATCGAATTGCCAGCAGATGCCAAAGCGAAGCGCGTCCGGGAAGCGCGCCATCTCGAGACAATCGTCGAGCGTACGCGGCAGTTCAGGGTCCGCGTAGGAAGCAATCGCCACGAAGACTCGCTGGTCGCTTTTCACCGTACTCTCTCAGGTCTTTGTCGAGCAACTGGCATTGCAATGGTAAACCGCGCCCTGCGCGAGTTCCAGGCCCAAGCACGGAGCGAACGCGACCGAAGCGGCCCGTCGAAGCGGACCGTGCCGGCGGCCGCGGCGCCAGTCCGCGAACACGATAAAGAGTCTACGACCGCGGAACAGAAATGGGGGTAACGTAACTCCCGTGACCGGGGGCAAGAGAACCACAGAAGAGCTGATCGCCGAAATCGAGGCCCTGAAGAGGGAACTCGAAGACCGCGACGCGAAAAGTGACACGCCCTTCCCACGCCGCGACCTCGCCAAGTGGATCGCGCCCGTAGTCTTGTCGCTGCCCGTCGTGCAGGTTGCGGCTGGGCTGGCAGTCACGCTGGCAGGGGCTAAGGAGGCGGCCGCACAGGAGGGGGGGCAGTGCGTCCCGGCTCCGACCGCGTCGCCGACGTTCACGCCGACCGCGTCGCCGACGTTCAGGCCAACCGCGTCGCCGACCACCAACAGGAGGTCGCCACCGACGGTCAGGCCGACCGTCGCGCCGGTTCTGGGCACGGCGAGCGGCCCGAATTGCAGCTCTAGCCCGAGTGGCCTCGTCGCCCTCGGCAGCGCTCGAGCCCTTTCGGGCGTGCACTGGCTGGTGGTCGCACGCGCGGCGTGAGCCTCGCGCTGGCGAACGTTGGCATGTCGGATGATCACGACAAACGACAGCGGCCCGTCTTCGCTCAAGCACTCGGTGCTGCCGAAGTCGAAGCCCGGATTTTCCGCGCATCCGGTTGCAAACGAACTCGTTCTCTTGTCGCCCCACGGTGAAGTCACGCATGCGCTGAACGAGACTGCCGCGGCCGTCTGGGAGCTGTGCGATGGCCGTCACACACCGCTCGACATGCTCGAGGAGTTGCGGTCGCAGTACGACGGACGGGACGTGCACATCCTCGGCGACATCACTGCCGCGGTCCTGCGGTTTCAGCATCTCGGTTTGATCGAGGTGGCGACGGCTTCCGGCGACGAGGAGGTAACGTTTGGAGGGGGGCTCGCCAGCGATCGGCCGCGCGCGCGCTTCGTCTTCGGTGTGGAAGACAAGCCGTACTTTCACTGGCAGCTCGGAATCCTGTTCGAGTCGCTCGTTGGCCAGCTCAGGGCCGGTTGGGACATCACGCTTGTGGTGTGCAACGACCATGCAAGGCTCTCGCCCGAGCTTGCTCGCCTCGTGACCACTCACGGGCTGCGGGTGATCACCGGACGGAACCATGCTCACAGCCACAAGATCGACTTCTCGTCTCACGACAGCGGCTACGTCGCTCTCAACCGCGTCGAGGCGCTCAGAGCGATCGCGTCCCACGTCGATCCGGAAGACGTCATATGCCTGATGGACACCGATGTGTTCCTTTATGGCGAGCTCAACGCCGATCTGTTCCCGCGCGGAAACGCGATGGCGGCGGACACGATCATGAGCGACCCACTGTTTTTGGGCGGCGGCTCGACGGAAAAGGGCATCGACCTGCAGAAAGTTTTGGCCGCGATCGGCGTGAGCACCGAACTCAAGCGCGGCGCGGTCACCGTGTTCATGACCGGCGCGAACGCAAAGAACGACAAGGTGATCAAAGACTGCTTCCGCTTCGCACAGATCATTTTTCTGCTCGGCAAAACGAACGGTCTGCCCGACCACAACGTGTGGATGTCGGAGATGGCCTGCTTCGCGATGGCGTTCACCGCCAACGGAATCGACTTCGATCTGCTCCAGCACCCGCAGTTCATCACGCCGCTGCCGCAAGCGCAGTCGGTAGCCGAGGGCACGTTCTTTCACTACTACTGCGACGCGAACGACGGCCACGGAGGGCCATTCTTCGGGTCGGCGTGGAACAAGCAGCTTTTCAACGATCGCAATTTCCTCGCGGAGAACCTCGAGAGTTTCCGCATCTCGGCAAAGACCGAGATCGAGCGCCGCTTCTTCGATCTTGCCATCCGTGCCAGGAGAAGGCTGCTTGGGCCGCCCGCGACTTGATTCGCCCCAAACGGGTGACGGGGAGCAGGCGATGATTCCCGAGCTCGAGCCGCCGGAATACTTGCGCCAAAAGAGCCTGCGCAACGCTGAGAAGAGCCCGTCTCTCGGACTCGGATTCAAGAAGGCGCGGCTCGAGCGGCAAGTGTACGAGCGGCTCCTCGCACACTTTCGCAACAACATCGCACGCTTTGAGGCCGAGGCGCCCGAAGACGAAATGCGCACCGCCAAGAAGAACATGATCCCGGCGCTCTTGTTCGAGGATCAGACCTTCAACGAGCGCTTCGTCAGTGAGCTCAAACCGCTGCACGAAGTCTGGACGAAAACACCGCTCCGGATCTCCGCCTGCTACGGGATTCGCGCGTACCAGTCCGGCACGTTCCTCTACAATCACGTCGACCGGAAGCCGCACATTGTAAGCTCGACGATTTGCATCGATCACGCGCTCGACTCGCGCTGGCCGCTGCACATCGAGAGCATCGACGGCACCGTGCACCAGATCGACATCGATCCGGGCGAGTACATTTTGTACGAGGGCGCACGTCTCATGCACGGTCGCCCCTACCCGCTCGACGGAGAGTTTTACGCCGGCATCTTCGTTCACTACTACCCGGCGGATATGCTCCGAAAAGACGAAGAAGAGGAGCGTGAGTGATGCGCTCTCTTTATTATACGAATTATCAATCGGGCGTATCGGGACTCTCGAACGGCATCATGTCGATCGAGATCGGCGTGATCCTCGCACACCTGACGAATCGACTGCTCGTTCTCGACGGCAACATTTCGCCGCCGGCGAATCTGGTCACCTACGACAGCCGCGTGAACAACGAAGTCGGAAGCCGCGTGACCGATCTCGTGGAGATTCCAGTGCCATGGATTGAGGCGAGCAAGGTTGATCTGAGCGAACTCGAAAGTGCTGAGCTCACCCGTCTCGACTACTGGGATTTCGCCTTCTACTTTCCGAAGACGCTCGACGTGTCGTCGCACGACGCGCGCGCGTTCGCTCGCGATCGGAACCAGTGGGTGACGGTAACTGGCGAACACGACCGCGTGCCGGTGCTCAGGCTGTCCGAAGAGCCGTTGACTCCGGATCCGGTCACGGGCCGCGCGCGCAATAGGCGCGCGAACCTCGGCTTCTACAGCTATCAATTCTATCTCGATCAGGCGACGCGTCGTTCGGTCTACCGCCTCCTCGAGCGAATGCAGGCAAAAAAGCCGTACGCGGAGCTGGCGGCCCGCGTGGCGCGGGACCTCCACAGCTTCAACGCAGTGCATTTCCGCCGCGGTGACTTCAAGGTCACGTACGGCGTGACAACCCTCGACCGGAAGCCCTCCGAGGCGATCGAAGCCATGGCCCCTCTGTTCAGTCGCAAGGAGCCGCTGGTCATCCTCACCGACGAACGGGAGGATCCATTCTTCCGTGAGATCAAGCTCGCCTACCCCGAGCACCTCTTCATCGATTGGCACATCCTTGATCACTACGGCGCGGAGTTCGCAAAACTGGAGCGCACCGATAGTTTAAGCCTCGCGTACCTATCTCAGCTCGTGGCGGCCGAATCGAAAGAGTTCCTCGGCACGATGACTAGCACCTTCACGGCGCTCATTCAGCGCTATCGTGGCAATCGGGGTAAGCGCGAGGTCTTTCGCTACCTGTGGAACGAGCTGCCCGATTCAGGCGCGAAGTTCGAGCGAGGCAGGCACGCCATCAGCGAATGCATCCCGCTCGATTGCGGTCGGATGGTCGACCTGTTCCAGGGGCCGTACTCCTGGAACCGCGTGAGCCAGGAGCTGAACCCCGCGTGGATGCGCGAATGGCCGGAGAGCTTTCTTTTGCCGGAGGTCCTGCAGACCGGCTCGCTCGTCAAGGAAAAGGAGACGGTGACGTATCCGACTTCGCACGAGAGCTCCGGGTTCATCAAGGAGCCGGTGCTTTATGTCGGGTTCGAGAACCTTCAGGTGGCGATCCGCTGCGAGGACGGGGCGCTTTTCAAGAGGCTTGGGACAGAACTCGGCGCCGACCCCGCGACGCGAGCGAGAAACGTGATCGCGCACTTCGACATCACCCAGGGGGCGAGCTACGGCATCACGCAGCGCGGGCACGCAAAAGGTACGTTCTGCGACAAGAACGAGCTGCCGATCGAGCTCAAGCGTCAGATCGCCACGCTACTTGCCGGCGTGCGCCACAACTATTCGTGGCTGACGTCCGCGGCATTTGCGAAGGACGGACGTGGGCTAGTGATCGCTGGCGATGTCGACGACGCGAACGATCAGTTCGTCTGCCTGCTCGAGGCGCGAGGTTGGCGGTCGATCGATCGCAAGCTGGTCGCGATTCGCGCCGACGATCTCATGGTCATACCGTTTGGCGCCCAGACGCAGGGGGAGGCGTCTGCGCCGCAGGTACGCTTTGCCGTTCCCCTCGATCGCCTGGTGATTGCAAAGAAGGCGCCTCTCTACGCGCGAGATACGCGAATTCTTCCGATGTCGCCAGCGCATGGGGTCGCGGCTCTCGTCGGTCTGTCGCTCGATTTCAGCGTCGAGCGAGATCGCGCGGTCGAAAAACTTTGCCGCCTCATCGAGCAGAGGCCGGCCGCACTGCTTCACTGTAGCCGCCCGGACGAGGCGGCCGAAGTCATCTCGCGCTTCGCCCATGCGGGCTGGGAGGGCATAGAGTAATGGCACCTCGAGACATCAAGCTCACCATCCGGTTGATCGACGGCGACTGCCACGAAGTTCGCTTGGGCGAAGATGCGCCAGAGCTCGCGACGCTGTTCGGTGCGCTCGCCTCGCCGTCGCCGGAGCACGGCGCGGAGAACCAATTCGTCGAGCTTCCACTCGAGGGCGGCCGCGTCGCATGGTCGTTTCGGACGTCGAAGATCGTCTCGATCTTGAGCGACCCGCCGGTTGTGCTGAATCCGCAGCTGCTGAAACGCCCCGCGCAAACCGTGGCGCGCGCGGACGGCTGTGCGAAGGACGCCGCCGGGGTCGTGAATCAAACCGCGTACACGCGCCGCCCTCGTTTCGTCGTCGTCGACGATTTCTTGGCCGCCGAGGAGCACGATGAGCTGCTCGCCTACGCGCTGGTCTCCGAAGATCAGTTTCAGGCGGGTACCGTCGCCTCCTACGAGCCCGGAGTTCGGCAGAATCAAGCCATCATGAATTTCGGTGAATCGGTTCACAGCCGATTCCTTGAAAATCGGTTGCTCATTTGGTTCCCACTCCTCGCGAAGACCTTGGGCATCCCAATGTTTCCGCTCTCCGCCTTCGAGTCGCAGCTCACCGCGGCGCGCGACGGCTACTACTTCAAAACGCATTCGGACGAATCACCTGACATTCCGCGCGTGCTCACCTGCGTCTACTACCTTCATCGCGCGCCGCGCGGTTTCGCCGGGGGCGAGCTGCGGCTGTACGACTGCATTGGAGATGGCGACGAGAGAAGGGCGGCCGAGACGTTCGCCACGGTGCACCCGACGGCCAACCGGCTGGTCGTGTTCGCGTCGAATGAGTTCCATGAGGCTCTGCCGGTTCGCTGTCCATCGGTGGAGTTCGCCGACAGCCGCTTTGCCGTCACGATGTGGATGCACCGCGCGAAAGAGATCGAACCCCACGCGCGGTTCGGTTGGGGCCATTTCTCTTGTGGCGTCCTGCCGCCGCAGCTGCGGAAGCCGAAGTCGTGATCACCACCGTCTTCTGTAACTCCAACGAGCCGGAGTGGCGCGCCGAGCTGCTCGAGTATTCCTGGGGCCGGGCGCGGCAGCCGGGCGAACTCGTTCGGTTGGTCGCAGAATCGCCTTCGCCGCCGAGTCATCGCCATGCGCGCGTCGTACCGACGACGGCGTGGTCTCCTCATCCGTACACGGGCGACGTCTACCCGCCGTATCAAAGAGCGGGTGGGGTCCTCGAATGGCTCTTCACCGAGCAGCCCGACGGAACAATTCTCCTTGTCGAGCCCACCACGGTCTTTCGCGCCGCGGTGAACGACGAAGTACGGCCGGGCGGAGCGAAGGCGACGGCACGGTCCGTCTCTGATGGTTGGGATGGCCGGTCGCAAGGCAACGGTCCGTTTGGTCTTGGGCCAACGTTTGCGTTCTTGGAAAAATACTGCGTCGATCGCGACCTCGAACTCGACGCAGTGAGACTTCCGCTGCTCATTCACTCGAAAGACCTGCGCAAGATCGCCGCGCGCTGGCTCGAGCTCATGAGCCTCATTCGCGCCGAGGCGGCGCGCGCACAAGACCGCCCGCTGAAAGACGCCGACGAGGTGGCCTACCTGATCGCTGCGGCCGAAGCGCACGTACCGCACGCCGTCGCAGAGCTCGGCATCGGCACCGAAGTCGTGAGCGATGCGGCGACACTTATCGACTACCGGCGCCCAATCGAATATGCGGAGCGCGAATCTGGCGAGGGGGGAAACCTTTGGGACTGGAGCAAGTATGACGCCTGGAGTCCGGTGCAGCCGGCGTCCGCGAAGACGGAAACGGGCCGGGAGGTGCTCACCATCCTGAGCGACCTGATCGAGCGGCGCGCACGTGGACACGAGCTCGACTTTCTTCGTCCACGCAGGAACAACGGTGTCCGCGAGGGCAAAATTCTTGGCTCGTTATTTCTCGAGATTCCTGGCCGCGCAGGCACGGTCTCGCTCAACACCTCCGGCGCCGCCATCTGGGAGGCCTGTGACGGAGCGCGCACCATCGCCGACATCCACCGAACGCTCGAGTGGCGCTTCGAGATGCCGCCTGGGGCGTTGCAAGACGACGTCGAGGTGGTGATTCGGCGCCTCGAAAAGATCGACGCGCTTCGGTTGGAGCCGGTCTAGATATGAATGCGGTGGACAGCCAGATTTTCATCTCGATCGCGTCGTACCGCGACATGTACCTGCCGTTCACTATCGACTCGGCGATTTCGAATGCGACGCATCCTCGTCGTCTGACATTCGGTATCTGCTGGCAAGCCGACGAGACCGAAGAGCTGGATCGTTTCATCGGCGATCGATTTCGCATTCGCAAGTATCCCTATCAAGCGAGTCTCGGCTACGGATGGGCGCGTCACGAAGTGCAAAAGCTCTATAACGGCGAGCCGTACCATCTGCTCATCGACTCGCACTCGGCATTCGCGCCCGGTTGGGACGAAAACCTGATCGCGCAGCTCGAGAGCAAGCCAAGTAAGAAGCCTCTGCTCACGACCAGCTCCCCGCCGTTTACCTTCGATGGAGGTAAAAGGGTCGTGTTCCCCTGGAATGGAACGGAAGAGGAGGGGGTGCCGCTGATGCGCTGCGAGCTCGTCCGCCCGGAAGGATGGCTTGACATTCAGATGTCGACGGAGCGCAAGACCGAGCGTCACCAAAAGACGCCGTTCAGCTGTTGCAATTTCGTCTTTACGCACGGCGTGTGGATCGAGGAGGTGCCGGAGGATCCGGCGATGATCAACGCGTGCCACGAGGGACCGCTCTCCATCCGCACATTCACGCACGGCTATGACATGTTCTTGCCCGACGAGATTCAGGTGTGGCACCTCGACTATGGCAACTATCCGGGCGGCTATCGTCACAAGGTGTGGGAGACGAAGAGCGGGAAGTGGCAGAATGAACACACCGACAAGATGGTCCAGCGGATGCAAACGCTGGTCTTCGGCACGGGCGATATGAAAACCCTCGGTCGCTACGGGCCAGGCAAAGAGCGCAGCGTCCGCGAGTGGGGCGAGCTCGCGGGCCTCGATCTTACGCCGTAGCGCGATCGAGTTTCGCTGACTTCACCTGTGACTCGATCCAGCGATAAGTTGGCAGAAGTCCCTCGCGCAGGTTGCAATGCGGCGCCCAGCCGAGTCGCGCGCGAATGAGGTGATTGTTGGACGTGCGCCCGCGCACACCGAGCGGCCCGTCGATGTGGCGAATCGAAAGTCTCTTGCCGGCGATGTCCATGATGAGTCGCACCAGCTGATGGATCGAAAGCATCTGGTCCGAGCCGACGTTGAGGGGCTCTTCGCAGTCCGATCGCATCAGACGCAGGACCCCCTCCAGGCACTCATCGACGTAGAGAAAGGAGCGCGTCTGCTGGCCGTCGCCCCAGATTTCGATCTCGTCGTTCGCCATAGCCACTTTGCGGCACAGCGCGGCCGGCGCCTTCTCGCGGCCATCGTTCCAAGATCCTTCGGGGCCGAAGATGTTGTGCAGCCGCGCGATGCGCGTCGCGAGGCCATAGTTGCGCGCGAAGGCGAGATAGAGCCGTTCGCTGAAGAGTTTTTCCCAACCGTACTCGCTGTCGGGCGCCGCGGGATAGATGCTGTCCTCGCTGCAGCGGGGATTCAAGGGATCGAGCTGGTTGCGTTCGGGGTAGACGCACGCGGTCGAGGAGTAGAATATGCGGCCAATCGAAGCCTGCGTGCACACGCGTAGCAGGTTCAGGTTGATGAGCGCGGAGTTGTACATGATGTCGGCGTCGTTCTTGCCGCTCGAGATGTAGCCAGCTCCGCCCATGTCGGCGGCGAGCTGGTAGACCTCGTCGAAGCCGCCGGAACACGCATCGGCACAAGTCTTGGAATCGTGCAGATCGCCGACGATGAATTCGTCCGCCGTCGTCGGGCGATAGCGGGGTCGCTGTAGGTCGACGGCGCGCACCCAAAAGTTCTCGCGCTTGAGCCGATTCACCAGGTGGCTGCCGATGAACCCGCCGCCGCCGAGGACGAGGGCGCGCTTCATGCCTCGCCGCCGCTGAAGAACCGTCGGTGGAAGTTCTCCATGTCCCACATCCGCTGCGAGTGAAAATGGAAATGGAAATTGTCCCCCTCGGGAACTTGCCGGAATTCCGGCTTGAGCACAAAATCCATGCTGCTGCCGCCGTATGGCTGGATGAACGTTTGGTTCTGCGTGGGCCGCTCCGCTCTGTGAATGCGCCCTGCGATCACGTCGATCGCCTCGCCACCATATTTGTTGGCGATGAAGTGACCAACCGCCACGTCGTCGGGCATGGTCTTGGGATAGGTGGACAGGATGTCTTCCCGGCTGTTCGCCAGGTCCGCCACGATATCCCTGGAGATGAGAAATCCGGACCCCGACACGAAGGGGAATCCGCTCGCGCCGTCGACCATCACGGCGCCCTGATACACCCCCGTGCGAGGGAGGGTCTTCGCGTACTTCTCGAGTCCGGCTACATCCACGTAGCTCGATGCACAAACCGTGTAGACGAAATCGTAGTCCCGCATGAGGTGCCGAAATGCGATCAAGCGTTTTTGCAAAACGCAGTTCGCCTGGTCGGAAAATACGTCCGCGGCGCCACACAAAATGATGTCTCCGGAGACGCAAAATTCACCCTCGGCGAGCTCTGGCTTCTCCGTCGAAATGAGTGCGTCGACCTCGACGAGGCCCGGACCGGCTCCGTGGGCGCCGTAAACATAGAAAATGTCGGCGTAGGGGGCTCTTGCCCACGTCGCGCGGATCGTTTGGATGCAGCGCTGATAGTGCGTGTGCCTACATCCGAGAACCAAGATTGCGATCTTCACGTCGGGCGTGGACATGGCATCCGCTTTTTCGACTGTCCGTATACCATAGTCTTGTCGTGACAAAATCCGCGTCGCGGCGGTCGGCGGCTGGGTGTGCAGCTCCGCGACGTTCGCGAGGCGACGCCGCCGGTACTGATCCGCGAAAAAGCCGTAAAAAGAATATCTCGCCACCACGGGGCTGCAATCACCGCGGACGTACCGGCAAGTAGCCGTCCTGGCCTCCGAGACAGACCGCAAACGGCTTGTGGTTCGCTCATTGCTTCATCGGGTCGGGCGCGGCGGGCCGTCGACGCTGGGCGGGAGGCACTCGCGCCGCACGAGCGCCGAGGCTTGGCCGACGTCCGCGAGCCAGTCGGATCCCATGCGAACTTCGTAGGAGCACGCTCGGTCGACGAGCGCCCCGATGAGCCGCAGCTGCTCCGCGGGTCGCGCGACCCCGTCGGCCGCAACGAGCGCGCACGAAGCCAGCGCCCTGCCGAAGGCCTCCGCGGGCCCCGTCGTGACGACGCGCGTGTCCGGCTCGACGGTCACGCACGGAAAGAGGACGACGTCGGGGGGCGCCATCTCCGGCGCGAGATTCCAGGGGAGCGCCTCGAGCGGGACTTCGCCCTTTCCGCTCGCATCGTGCTCGCCGCGAGTCAGGGCGGGGAATGCGGCGGCCGTCGCGTCGCCGAGATGAAACGGACGGGGAAAGGCGAGGAGCGTCGCGCGCCCGGCACGCTCGGTGAGAAACAGCGCGTCATCGCCGAGGTGGCGCGCGCCCTCGTCGAGGAGCGAGAGGGTCACGGTCGACTTGCCCGCCCCCGAATCGCCGAGGACGAGCACCCGCAGGCCGTCCCCTCGTATCAGGGCGCCACCGTGGAGGTGAAAGAGCCCCCAATGTCGGAGGGCAATCGAGAGAGCGATGAAGAGCGTCGTGCCGGCGAAGCCCCGGGGATCGAGCCCGGCGATGTCTCCCTCGACGTCGATGCGCCCGCCGTCGTGCGCGACGAGGACGCGCGCACCCGGCGTGACGAGCAGGAGAGCGCCTCTTCTCTGCAGGGCGCGCACGTTGCCCTGGAAGAACGACGGGCGAAACCCGCTCGCGTCGAGCACGCCTCGGTCTGGCTCGATCCGGATCGTCACGTCGGCTGTGCCGTTCGCCGTCGACGCGGCAAAGCCCCCCAGGAGCCGCGCGACGGGATCGCGCGGCAACGCGGGCGCGCGCCACTCGACGCGCAGTCCGTAGACGTCGACGGCCGGCATAGCGCGCCTCGCTCGCTCTCAGTCGCTCGTCACCAGTCCCTCGACAAGCATCTCCCGGAGCACCGGCTCGAGGTCGCGCCGCGCGGTATCGCGATCGACGCGGAAGCGTTGCGCGAGACGTTCGGCGAGAACCTGGCGCGTCGTGCCCGTCTGGGCGCTGAGGCCGCTCCAAGCGGCCACGCCGGTCGCGTTGACATCGTAATAGAACTTGGTGCCCAGATGCAGGAGGACACCCGTGCCGTCCCGGAGCTCGGTCAGGATCACCTCGGGGCTGGCGCGATAGCTGGGCTCCATGGCGCCCGAACCTAACACAGGGGCGGGGCGTTCTCGGTCGCGAACGAACGCCCTCGAGGCAACCGAAGCGAGCTCACGCGAAGCGAAACGTGACAACGAGTCGCGGGTCGGGGTCTTCGCCTACCGGCGCCCCGCCGATCTCGACCCACGCGTGGCCGGCTCCGGGGTCGTCCTGACGGACCCCCATGACGAACTCTGCGGGCAGACCCGCGCTCCGGAGCGCGACCCAGCGCGCGATCGCGCGATACAAGCACGTGTCGTGAGCGCCGAGGCACCGAGCCAGGCGCTCGGAGCGCGCCAGCGCCTGACCGGCGCGCGCTCGCGTGACCCGGCCGGCGCGCGGAGTGATCGTGCGCAAGAGTGCGGGCAGCGACAGCGCGCGCATCCCGAACGGTAAGAGGCATCGCATCGATACGAGGTGAGCGGCGAGGAAGAGGCCGCGCACGTTCACTGCCGGACCGGCAATCTTGTGCGCGCTGCCGCCTGCCCCTTGGGCGCGCCCCACGCGCCGACCCACCGCTCTCGCCCTGCGCCCGGCCCCGCAGCGCCGTCGTCGGCCCAGTGGGGCTTGCCAAAGTGCTTCAGGCACCAGTTGCACGGGAGGTGGTCCCACGCGTCGAGCTCGCCCTCGGCGAGCTGCCGCACCTTCGCCACCTGCGTTCTGTGAATCAAACCGAGGAGCTTGATGTGGGCCTCGGCGATCGTCGTCGTCCGCAGGTCCGCGACGACGTCGCTCTCGCCGCTCGGCGGGCTCTCCGATCGCGGAATGCCTGCATGCTGACAGCATAGATTCAGGTGGCCGGTCACGTCGACGTGGAGCTGCTCGGAGCGAAACGGCTCGCAGACGTGAAAGGGGTGCTTTTGCGGCCACCCCTCGGGGAGGCTGACCGCCATCTTGAGCGTGGCGGCGAGGCGATCGACGCGATCGGCGATGGATTGCCAGCCGGACACGGGCAAGAACAGCGCATCGTCGTGGGACGTGCCGGTCGGCTGGAGCACGGCGAACGAGGCACGCTCGGCGCCGAGCTGGCTCGCCAGGAGGCCGAACGCCTCGACCTGGGGGTGGTTGACGGCGTTCACGACCATCTGGAGCACGAACGGGATCCCGTGGGCGACCGCGAGCGTCGCGGCGGTCATCACTTCGCGAAAGCTGCCCTTGCCGCGGATCCGGTCGTGCGTGGCTTCGTCGGCGCCGTCGAGGCTAAGATAGACGTGCCGCATCGACGACCGCCGCGACGGGCTGTCGTCGAGCCGGTCCATCAGCCACCCGAAGGTCCGGCCGTTGGTGACGATGTGCCAGGTGAGGCCGCGCTCGGCGATCGCGTCGACGGCGTCGACGAAGCGCGGGTAGAGCGTGGGTTCTCCGCCCGTCATCGCCACGTGCGTCGTCTTGTACGTGCGGGCAACCTGGTCGAGCACGCTCGTGAAGACTTCGAACTCCAGATCGAGCGGCGCCCGGCTCGGATCCCGCAGGCAATGCTTGCAATCGAGCTGGCAGCGATCGGTCAGGTGGAAGGCGAGGTTGCAGACGGCCACGACGAGCTCCTGACGCGCGCGTGTCGACGGGCCGTCGACCGCCCACCGACCTTACTCCGCGCCGTCTCGTCGCACGGCGTCCTTCTTCAGTCGAGGTCGATAGCGCCGCTCGCTTTCTTCGAGCTCATTACCGATGCTTTCTCCGGATGCACGCGCCCCCTCCCGCTCGACCGCCCACGCCCGCCGAGCGATCTCTTCTCCTGGCCGCCGCCGGGCTCGCTTCCGGATGGGCAGGCCCGACGGGCCCGCTCGACTGGGACTTTCTCATTCCTTATGCCCGCAGACATCTGCTTCTTCCTGCCCTGGGAAGCGCGGCGCTCCGCTCGGAGCCGGCATTCGCCGTGCTCGGGATTCCTCCGGAAGCGCGCGGCGCGATGAGGGACGCGGCGATCCACAACGAGATGCAAAATCATGTGCTCCTCGTCGATCTCGCGGAGGCCGTCTGCGCCCTGGAGCAAGCCGGAATCGGGAGCATCGCGCTCAAGGGCGCGGGGTTGATCGCACGCTCCGCCGACCTCTTGCGCACGCGTCACACGGACGACATCGATCTCTGGGTCGACCCGGCGTGCGTCTTCGAGGCCGACCGGATTCTCCGCGCCCGCGGTTATGGCGATCTCGTGCACGCGTCCGAGCCGGTTCCACGCTACGACGGTTCTGCCCGCTCGGCGCCCTCGCGGCAGGAAGCCCACCAACTGCCGGTGCTGGTGAGCGCGCGGGGCACGCCGCTCGAGATCCATCGCCGTCCGCCGGCAGCGCCGATCGCGACCGCCGCTCGCTGGGCCCAGGCCCTCGCCCGCGCCGAGCACGTCATCGTGCACGGCGTACGGGTCCGGATTCGGGATGCGAGGTCGATGCTCCTCGATCTCTGCACCCACGTCGTCGTCCACCACGGCGCGAAGCCCCGCTTGTGGCCGCGTCATCTGCTCGATGTGGAGACGCTCCTCCGGGGTCACCAGAACCTCTTCCCCGAGGCCGCGGCGGCCGCTCGCGCCGCCGACCGGATCGCGCTCGGGGTCACATCCGCCGTGCGCGGGCAGGTCCTCTCCTGCGCCTCCGAGCCGCTGGCGCGCCGGCTGGTCCTCCCTCTCAAGTCCTTCGTTGGATGGGGTTGGTACAGCCTGGCCGAGCAGATCCTTGGCTACGCCGCAAGCGGGCCAGGGAGCCTGGCGCGTGCGCTCTGGCCCTCGACATCGTTCCTGCGCGCGCGCGGCTTCGACCCCGACCGCGGGCGCCTGCGAGCCCATCTGGCGCGCGCGCGCGATGTTGTCGCGAGGGCGGGTGCGCGATGAGTCACCGCGCCCGACGAGCGCGGCGTCCCGATTCTCGCGAGTGAGCGTGTCGCGGACGACACGGGCTCGACGCTCGGAAGCGGTTACAGCAAGTTAGACGGCGGCACGGTGAGCGCCCTGAACGCCGTGATCGACAGCGTCTCGCTCGCGGGAGTCACGCCGTCGTCGGGCGGCATAGCCTCCTACGGGGACGTCGCGCCCGGCACCGCAGACTGTGCGACGACGCGGACCTGGCCGTTCACCGACCCGACCGACGCAGACTTCAGCTTCCAGGGGCACGCGGAGGGAACCGTCACGGTCGCCAGCTGCGCGCAGGTCCTCGCGGCGAATCCGGCCGCGCCGAGCGGCTTACAGCATCGCGCCCGGCGGCACGTCGATCAGCGCGTACTGCGACATGACCGATCTGGGCGGCGGGTGGACCGAGGTCCTCGACCAGGACGTCAACGTCGCGTCCGGCTACGAAAGCAAGGCGAACTGGGCCGGGCCGCTCAACATCGGGTCGCCGAACGCCGGACAGTATTCGATCGTGAACTTGCTCGCTGCGATCCACAGCGGGACGAACTACACTTTCCTCAATCAGTACCCTCTCCTCAATACCTACAGTACCCTCTCCTCAATACCTACAGTACCCTCTCCTCAATACCTACAGTACCCTCTCCTCAATACCTACAGTACCCTCTCCTCAATACCTACAGTACCC
>Ga0187863_10000334_pt1 | contig 40937 bp, 38 predicted proteins | sample June2016WEW_11_1_FD_132975 | JGI IMG/M metagenome (GOLD analysis project Ga0187863, IMG submission 132975) | Peatland microbial communities from SPRUCE experiment site at the Marcell Experimental Forest, Minnesota, USA - June2016WEW_11_10 | ecosystem: Environmental > Terrestrial > Soil >...
CCAACGCGCGCCGCGCTCATCCTGCTCGCGATCGAAAGCGCGGTCGTCTCGCTATGGGCCTCGAGCCACTCGCACTTGTGTGGTAGCGCGCCATCCCGAATCCCTAAGTACCAACTTATGAGCCAATTCTACGGAATGGAAGGGTACAGGCGGTGCAGCTTGATGCGTGCGTCTGTCGTGGTGAAGCGCCAGTTGACCTTGCGGTCGGGTCGCGGGGCCTGCCACTCGGAGACGTTTGTGTGGAGCGCGTCGATGCTGCCGATGCGCTGGTCCCGGTCAACGGTTCCACGGCAGCGAAGATGTTAGCTGTGCCGCACCGCTTGTATTCGTCATCGACGCTGGCCGGTGTGCCGGGGATCTCAGGAACGGGCTTGCGGGTGTGCTCGAGCAACTGCTTGCTGGTCTCGTCGAGGCAGACCTGCGGTCGGTCTGAGTCATACGAACGCCGCGTTTTTCTCTAGCGGAATGCAGAAGCGCTCTATAGGTAGCCACCATCCAATGACCCTCGGAGTCCCCGATGCCATGTCCCGAGCTCTCGACGAGGCGATAATCGGTCGTAGGGAGGGCCTTTTCGACTTCCTCGCGCGGGGCTCGCACTTGCCCGGTCCGCGCGCGAACGATGCCCTCGCCGAGGCTTTCGCGCTCGCCTGTCGGGCACACGGCGGCCGAGCTGACAGCGTCGTTCTCGCGATGGCGCGATTGTCAGCGGACGAAGCGCCCGGGGCCACGCCCCTCGAATTTCTCCCGGTGTGCGGAGTCCTGGCCCTAGGCGCGCGCGCCGCATCGGACGAGGCGGCGCGTTGGCGCTTGGTTGTCGAGATCCATTCGCACGCCGATGACCTGCGGTATCGGGTGCGTGACGCAGTCGTCGACGCGCTCGGGCGTGTCGGAGGCGCGTCGGGCGATATTCTGGTGGGCGAAACGGCGAAATGGATGGACGGATACTTTCATGCTGCGGCTGTCTTGCGGGCGATCGGACGCGAGCCATGGCTGCCACGAATTCACGGCGCTGCGGGTGCAGTCAGCCGGCTCGCCGACGCATTCGAACTCGCGCGCGCCGCCCCCCGAGCGGCGGCTCGCTATCCGGGCAGAAAGGCGCTCGTCGAAGCGCTTGGGCGCGCCCCAATCGCTGTCGCGCTTCGCTTCGGCGCTCCCGTCTTCGACCTCTTCGTTCAGTGGACAGCCAGCGAGGATCCCGAGCTACGCGACGTCATTTCCGCCATCAGTAGCGACAAGCGGCTCAACTCGCGCTTTGCCACCGATCTCGAGCGGGTGCGCAGCGCTCTAAAGGCTACTCGCGCGCCGCCGCGCAACCCAGATCATGACGTCGGTCCGACACGCGATCGCAGCGGCGCACGTCGCAGGGGCGGTCGGTGAAGTGCTTCAGCGGGCCGGCGAGTCGACGCCCTTCGTCTCACCGACGCGTCTATTGGAGAGTGGCACTGGGTCTCGGCTCGCCCGCTCGACCGCGACGCGTCCGTCCTTGGTTGTGACGATCGCGACGTCGCCCGCTTTGAGCTCGCCCCGTAAAAGCATCTCGGCGATGGGTGCTTCGACGAGCCGCGCAATCGCGCGCCGCATGGGTCGCGCGCCGAGCTCCGCGTCGAAACCTCCTTGGTCGAGGAGCGCTGTCACCGCGGTGTCGTTGATGTCGAGGCCCACGCCGCGCGCGCCCTTGAGGTCCGCGCCAAGTGCGCGCAGCATGCGCCACGCGACCTCCGCCACGTCCGCCCGGTCGAGGGGAGCGAAGGCGATCACCTCATCGATTCGGTTGTAGAACTCGGGCGTGAGCGCCGAGCGGGCGGCGGCGCAAACGGCTTCCTCATAGGCGCGTACATTCCTCCCCTCAAGTGCGCCGAAGCCGATGCGACCGCCCGTAGTCTGTCGCGAGAAATCGGCCCCCAAGTTCGAGGTCATCGCGATGACGACGTTCGTGAAGTCGACAACGCGTCCCCTGCCGTCGGTCAACCGCCCTTCGTCGAAAACCTGAAGGAACGCCTCCAGGACGTCGCGATGTGCCTTCTCGATCTCGTCAAGGAGAAGCACCTGATACGGCCGCCTGCGCACCGCCTCGGTTAGCTGACCGCCCACTTCGTGCCCCACATACCCTGGCGGCGCTCCAACCAGGCGCGAAATGGTATGCGCCTCCGCGTATTCGGACAAATCCAGGCGGGTCATCGCATGCGGCGAGTAGAACAGGCACTCGGCGATCGCCTTGGCAGTCTCCGTCTTGCCGACGCCCGTCGGGCCGAGCATAAGAAACGAGCCAATCGGCCTTTGTGAGTGAAAGCCGCCCGCATTGCGCCGCAGCACGCGGGCGATGCGTTCAAGCGCGTGTGCATGGCCGACGATGCGTGTGCCCATCGACTGCTCGAGGCGCAACATGCGCTCAGCGTCGGTCTCGAGAAGGCGTTCCAAGGGAACGCCCGTTGTTTCGCTGATGACCTCCGCGATCTGCGCGCGTGCGACCTCACGCTCACCACGACGTCGCGCACGTGCTCCTGCGAGGTCAAGAATGCCAACGGCCTTATCCGGCAACGCCCGGTCAGGAACGTACCTAGCGCTCCACGAGACGGCCGCCGCCATCGCGGTCGGCGCAAAGTGGACCCGGTGGTGTCGCTCAAACGCTGGAGCCACCCGCTCGAGGGCAAGCACCGCCTCGTCGGGCGCGAGCTCCGACACCTCGATGGCTGTCAGTCGCCGCGCGAGGGCTGGGTCAGCTAGGACCACGCGCTTATAGTGTTCGAGCGTCGTCGCGCCGATGCATGGCAAGTCGCCGCGAGTGAGCGCGGCTTTGAGTTCGGCGGTAGCCTCTTCGTCGGCCGCCAGAATCGCATGAATCTCCTCGAAGAATAATACAACACGCCCCTCGAAGCGGGACGCCTCGGCCTTGAGCTGGGCCATCCGCTCGGCGAGAGCACCGCGCACCCCCGTCCCGGCGAGCAATGACGCCGCGTCGATTTCGATGACGATGCGGTCGTCGAGCGACGTGGCGCCGTCCGCGTGGGCGATGCGTTGGGCAAGTCCGCGAACCACACTCGTCTTACCGACGCCCGCAGGACCGACGAGGCACGGGCAGTTGCCGTGACGTTTCGCAAGCACATCGAGTGTACGCTCGATCTCGATCTCCCGCCCAACGACGGGATCGAGCTCTCCGCGGACCGCCGCCAGCGTCAGATTGCGCCCGACAGACGTAAGCATTGGGGCGCTCTTCGAGTCAATTTCGAAGCGCGCGACGGGGGTTAGGCTCGACCGGATCGCCGACAGCGACGGCGACGACGAGCCTTGCCGAGGCCGCTTCGGCCGTGACGGGCTGGGAGCGACGGGTGCGGCTGCGGCGGCTTTCACGGCGGGCTGCGAGGAAGCGACCTGGCGTCCCCCCGGACGCGGCATCGCGCCGGATGCGGAAGGTTGCAGCGAAAGTTGGGTCACGCCTGACATTCGGCGCGGGCCGACAATCCCCATTGCAAGCTGCATGGTCGCCGTTCGTAGCTTGACAACGTCCGAGCCGCACTGCGAGATCGCGCGAAACGCGGCCGTCGCTCGCTCTTGACAAAGCGCGAATAGCACGTGAATCGCGCCGGCCTCGCGCAGTGGCGATCGGGCTGCGAGCTCTCGCGCGCGTTGAAGCGTGCGCGACATAGCGTCGGCGTGATCGTCGACGAGGACGCGTGCCGCCTTGAGCAGCACCTCCGAGTCTAGGCGTCGCTCCTTCAATAGTTCGGCCGCGCTTCCCCCATTTGACGCGATCGCCGCAAGCAAATGACCCGTAGTCGCCCGCTCACCGCGTTCTTTGGCCATTTCCTCAGCGAGCCTTCGCAACGAAGCCAGGTCCGATTCGTGCCCGCCGGTCATCGCACGACGGCTCTCACGAGCTCCGCGCGCGGGCCAAGAAACCGGCGCCTACGCGTCGACGCGATACCGGGCCATCCGTCGCTCGACACAAGTCAAGGGCCACGTGTACGGTTTCTCGTGCTCCAGTCTCGCTGCATGATGGCTCGGCGGCGCATCCTTAGCGAGCAGCACCAAAACGTCGCCCCCCGCTGCGACCAGGTTTGTGCCGAGGTCGAGCCATGCCTCCGGCGGCAGCGTCGCGCGAGAGATGGCGACGTCCCACTCACGGCGAGAGGATAGCGACTCGCCGCGCGCCCGCTCGACGCTGATGTCCCCCCGCCCCACGGCGCCGATCACCGTCCGAAGGAAGCTCGTGCGCTTTGCCAGCGGCTCGACAAGCGTTACCTGCAAGTCGTCGCGCAGCAAGGCTAGGGCGAGTCCGGGGGCGCCCGCCCCGGTGCCGACGTCGATGACGCGCACACCCCGCGGCAGCATCCCGGCAAGCACGAGTGCGTCCGCAAGCATGAGATCGATCAGCTCTTCCGGCGTGCGCGCGGCTGTGAGGTCGATGCGCGCATTCCAGTCCCGCAGCCGACCGAGCCACGTCTCGACTGCCGCGCGTGCCGTCGGCGCCACCGTTGCACCGAGGATGCGGGCAGCATGGTCCACGAGTACGGTCCAATTTCCCGCGACGAGCGCTCCGTCCGTGCCCGAACTCGACTTCGTCGGTGCATTGTCGGGTACGCGCTTGGCCGCCACCAAGACCCAGTGGTACCTCTCGGAGCCGCCCGCCGCGAGCCCTAACGCATGAACGTCGCCCTCCCGCAGCCGCAGCCTCTTCATACGCTCGATTTCACGCCGCTCGGGCCGCTGGTTGCGTGTGCCTTTCCTGAGAGCGATGGTCGGTTCGGGTGGCAGCCGATGCCGGGGGGCGCCTCGGCACGAAGATATTTTCGCTTGCGGGTCGGCGAGCATACGGCCGTGGCGATGTTCGTGCCGGATGGCGCGCGGCCGGAGGAATTTGCCAAAGCCAACACCGCGTCGACGCGCTGGCCCTTCCTCGAAGTGCGCGATCTGCTCGCGGCCCACGGAATAGATGTTCCTCTGCTGTACGGCCAGGCGACCGAGCATGGCTGGGTCCTCCTTGAGGACTTAGGCGATGTCACATTGGCCGCATTCCTTGCGGCACACGAGGATCGCAAAGAGGAGCTTTATGTGCGTGCGGTGAACGACCTCGCTCGGGCTCAAGCCTCGCTCCGACGGATGCCGCCGGGCAGTGTCGTGGCTTCACGCGCATTCGATGAAGACTTGCTACTCTGGGAGATACACCACTTTCGCGAGTGGGGCGTCGAGGCGCGCGGGATAGCCCTGTCGGGTGCGGACCGCGCGGACTTCGACAGGATCGCTGTCCGCCTGGCAAGACGCATCGCCTCCTGGCCGCGCGTATTCGTGCACCGCGATTACCAGTCACGGAATCTGATGGTGCGTCCGACCGGCGCGCTTTGCTGGATCGATTTCCAGGACGCGCTCCTCGGGCCGCGCATCTACGACCTGGTCGCTTTATTGAACGACAGCTATCAGAGTTTCGATAGGGCGTTCGTCGAAGCGCGTCTCGACGACTACGCGCGCGTTGCGCCGCTTGACGCCGGGGAACGCGCGACTCTCGGCCGCGAGTTTGATTTCGCGACTGTGCAGCGCAAGCTTAAGGATGCGGGCCGGTTTGTCTACATCGAGCGGGCCAAAGGTAATGCGTCGTTCTTGAGGTTTGTCGAGCCGACGATCGCAAGGGTGCGGTCGAGTCTGGCGCGGCTCGCTGAGGACGAAGACATGCGGGCGCTCTCCGATTTGCTCGGGCGTGTACTGCCAGGGTGAGTGCGCGTGCCGGTCCGACAGGTCGTCACATCCCGCCCGCCGGGTCCGCCTCCCCGCGTCGGCCTGACGGCCCACGGGCTCGACCTGGGAGACGGCAAAGTGTTGCCGCTCTGGGCGGGCGCGATGCACTACTGGCGCAACCGGCCTTCCGAATGGCGGACGGGTCTGGAAGCGATGCGCCGGATTGGTCTTCGGCTTGTTGATACCTACGTACCTTGGGGCATTCACGAGACTGCGCCGGGCGAGTACGACTTCGGGCAGCATGACCCAAGGCTCGACGTCGTCCAATTCCTAGAGATCGCACACGAAGTCGGCCTACGATGTCTGCTTCGGCCGGGACCGCACATTAACGCCGAACTTACGTTTTTCGGGTTGCCCGAGCGCATCGTTTGGGATCCGGAGTGTCAGGCGCGAACGCCGGGTGGGCATCCGGTGATGCTGCCGATGGTCCCGGTGGCGTTTCCCGTTCCGAGTTACGCGAGCGACGCGTTCCTCGAGGAGACTTCGCGCTGGTATCGGGCAGTTGGTCACCGCTTGTCGCGTCTGCGCTGGCCGGATGGGCCGATCGTCCTCGTGCAAGTTGACAACGAAGGGGCGCTCTACTTTCGGGACGGTCAGTATGACCAGGACTATCACCCCGACGCAGTGCACTCGTTTCGCGAATTCCTTCGGATCAAGTACCGGCGCAGCGTGCGCGCGCTCCGTTACTCTTGGAGTGACGAAACGCTCAGCTTCGCGACGGTTGAGCCACCCAAACGGTTCGACGCTCGGGAGACACGTGGACTCTCGAGGCATGTCGATTGGGCCGAATTTCACGAGCATCTCCTATCGACGGCGATGGATCGAATGGCTGCGTCGTTGGCAGACGCCGGGTTTGACGGGTTGCCGCTCACGCACAACCTGCCGCTTGGCGAGAGTGCGACTCCACTGAACCCTGCGCGGCTAACCGCAATCGACCTCGTCGGCCTCGACTATTACCATCGCGCCAGCCCTAACGATCACTGGGCGATCTTGCGTCGGACGACCGAGCTCGCCTGCCGGTGCGAAGGCCGACTGCGCCCCGCGTTTGGGGCCGAGGTCGGAGCGGGTTTCCCGCCTTTCTTTCCGCCGCTCGATGAGCACGACTCGATGTATGCACTAATGTGCGCACTGGCTTATGGGTTGCGTGGCTTCAACCTGTATATGGCTGTCGAGCGTGACCGTTGGGTGGGCGCGCCCATCGACGTACACGGGCGTCCGCGTCCTCTGGCCGAGCGCTACACACGCCTGCTGACGGCGCTGGACCGGGGCGCATTTCACACGCTGCGGCGCCGCTCGCCGGTCCGGCTCGTAGTGCCACGCGCGCTGCGGCGGCTGGCTCGCGTTACCCACGCGTTTGGCCCGCTCACCCCCGCGCTGTTTCACGTCGCCGGCGCAGGCTGGCGTGAGACCGTGCTTGAGCGCGACTTTGGTCTGGACGCACCTCCCGTGATGGCGGCCGAAGCATATCTAAGGGCGTTTGAGCGCGCGTTGCACGCGCGCGGGGTTCCGTTCGCATACGTGGGAGGCGAGACGGTCGAGCACTCGACCGCGGGGGCTCAATGGATCGTGTGCGCAAGCGCAGGCGGGCTCAAGCCGCATCTCGTAGACAGTCTGCACGCGGCAAGAGAGTCGGGGGTTCTCGTCACCTTAGGGCCGCGTCTCCCCGAGCTCGACGGCGCGATGCGGCCTCTGCGACGTCCGGTCGACGTTAGCGGTATCGAGATCGAGCCGCTCGAGGACCTGGCGGGCGCAGACGCGCTCGTGGCGAAGCGAATCGACGAACTGCGTTTGCCCACCTGGCCGGTCGATCCGGTCGACGCCTACGTTGCTGTCCACGAGGACGACTCCGGCGCCGTCCGCATCGTCTTCGTCATGAATCCCACGACCGGAGACGCCACCGCCCGATTTTCTCTTACGGGCGTCGCTGCACTGGTTGATGCTCTCGACGGTCGCCGTGTTGCACGAACCGCCGGCGCGCTCGAAGTGAGCGTGCCGGCACGTGCAGTCCGTATGATGGTCGTAGAGGCATCGTGATTGCGCAGCTCCCCCTCACACACGTTATTGTCCATGCGAGGTCCACCGTCTTCGAGAAAGCGGCGGAGTTCTTCACGTGGATTGTCGGCATAGGTGATCGCCGCGCGCAGCGGACTGCGCGGATCGACGTGGGCGTGGTGGCGGTCGAGCCAGTCATCGAAAAGCTTCAAGTTGAGAGTCGCGAGCTCCGCGGGCTTATGCGATTTATCGGGGGGGGCGGGGAGGCTGGAGAGTCGGTGGACGCGGGGGGCGGCGTGTGCATCCGCGGACGCGGCGTCATGGCTGCCGGAAGCGAGGTCGCAAGCGTGGGCCGCTCGACGTGATCCCGCAAGAGCGAGCCCATCATTTTGCTTGTTGCGGTCACTTCGGGCACTCTTAGGATTCAACGGACTCCAATACGGCTCAGAGATCGACGATGCAAAAAGCGCGGCTCGAGGCGTTTAGCGACGGGGTGATCGCCATCATTGTGACCATCACCGTGCTCGAGATAAAAGTCCCGCGCGGCGCGGACTTAGGCGCCCTGGCCTCGTTGGTGCCTACGCTCCTGAGCTACGCGCTGAGTTTTGTGTTCATCGGCATATACTGGAACAATCATCACCATATGTTGCACGCCACCCGCGAAATCAACGGGCGAATCATGTGGGCCAATCTCCACCTTCTGTTTTGGTTGTCGCTGGTGCCTGTAGCGACGGAATGGCTCGGCGAAAACGGCGCAGCGTCGGTGCCTGCAGCCGTCTACGGCATGCTCCTCTTTATGGCCGCAACAGCATATACGATTTTGCAGCTCGCGATCGTGGCCTATAATGGTCAGGACTCTTTGCTGGGGACGGCGGTCGGTGGGGATGCCAAGGGAAAGGTGTCCCGGGTCCTCTACCTTGTCGGAATCGCGCTTGCCTTCGTCCGCCCCTGGATGTCCGAGGCCATCTACGCACTGGTCGCCGCTCTATGGTTTGTCCCAGACCGACGAATCGAGGCGCAGATTCGGTCCGAATCCGAATGAGGGTGGGGCCCTCAACCCGACGCGCGCGGCTGGACGTAGGAACGGCACGCGCGCCCTCGTCGGAAAGTACGTTCCCAGCACCCTGGCGATTCGTTTTCGTCAGGCAATCGAATGCTGACGGCCCGACCGCCGCGAACGCGCGACGCGGTAGTTGGGCCGTGTTACGCCGCTCCCGCAAATGCTTTCGCGCCGCGCCGCCTTTGTCTTCGGCACCCTGGATCTCGTCACGGCCGCTCTGACGGCCCTCGGCGTGTTCGTCGCACTCCCGGCGCGGTGGGCGCCGATCGACGCGACGGCTGCGGCTGTGTTGGCGCTCGAGCTGGGGTCCTCCGCCGCCCTCTTCTCTGGGGCGAGCTGGGCGGAGCGGCTCGCCACGGTGGCTGCGGGTTTCGCGTTCGGGGTCGGACTCGTGCTGGTCACCCTGCTAGCGCTCACGGCGAGTTGGCTGAGTGGAGTCTACGGCGCGGTCGGTCGCGGAGGCGCGCTCGTCCTCGTTCTCGTCGCGGCGCTTGCACTGCCGTATCTCGTTGTCTTTCCCGCGGTGAAGCTCTTCTGGTTAGGGTCCAGCTCTCGAGGACAGGGCCAAAAATGAGGGGATGGTCGCTCTTTTGGCTATTCGTCACGTGGGCGATTGGCACCCTCGTTGTGTGCGCCGTTGTTCACCGAATATTTGAGCTCGACATCGACGAACTGCATCCGCGCGCAGTCATCGCGAGCGTCTGGAGCGGTGGCGAGCTTCGGGCACGGGCCGTTCTCGCTCGCGCAGGTGAGAGGGCGCCGGCGCTCGACGCGGCGCTCACTGCGCACGACGGCGCGACCCTCGTCTACGAGAGCATCGTCGCCGAGGGTCCTGTCTGGGTACGCCCCGATTTCTTACTAGCCATGGGGTTCGTCGCCGGGCACGACGGCATTCGGGCGACGTATCTGGGCCGCACCGAGTATCTGACACCGGACGAGTTGCTTGCATGCCAAGCGTACGACAAGGGCGTCGAAATCAAGAGTCTGTCCCTCACCGCAGGCGTGGACGTGCCGCTGGTGCTCGCGCTGCTGTCGCAGCGGTTCGGCGCAACAGTCCGAACTCTGCTCGATGAAGCGCGGTTCGCGCGTTTTCGCGTTACTCGGTCGACGCCACGCGTTCTTCCGCATCCTGCGGTGACGGCCGAGACGATGACCGACGACGACGTGCGCGCAGCGGTCATCGCGGCCGGCTCGTTTCTGGCCCGCGGTGTCGACGGCGAAGGGCGGTTCCGGTACCTCGTCGACGCACCGACGAATCACGTGCAGTCCGGGTACGATTGGCCTCGCCACGCCGGGGCGACGTACTTTCTCGCTCAGGCCGCGTCGCTCTCCGGCGACGACGACATGAGTGCGGCGACGCTGCGCGCGGCCAGTCGCTTGAGAGATCGAGCAACCCTGAGTTGCGGCGACCACCGATGCATTGGCACAGGCGCGGTCGTTGACCTCGGCTCCTCGGCGCTCGCTGTAGTCGCTTTCGTCGAGATAGCTCGAACGAAGCTAGACCCGGAGTACGCGGCTCTCGTGCCCGCATTGACCGAGTTCCTCCGTTCGCAGCAGCGGCCGGATGGCGAATTCATGCACCTGTATGACCGCGCTTCCAACCGTCCAACCGACGTTCAGTTTCTGTATTATTCGGGAGAGGCTTCGCTGGCTCTATCGCGCGCGCATGTGCTTCTGGGCGACGCACGCGACCTTGAAGCCGCATCGCGTGCCCTGTCGTATTTGGTGGGCGTCGGTTGGAGTTTCTTCGGAAGTCGTTACTACTTCGCAGAAGAGCACTGGACATGCCAGGCGATGGGCGACCTTTGGGCGCGCGCGCCAAGCCGAAATGCCCTCGATTTTTGCCTTCGCTGGCAAGCGTTCAATCGCGCGCTGCAGTACCGCAACGGCGACACGTCTTTTGACGCGGATGGAGCATACGGGTTCGGACCCATTCTGACCCCTCGCCTCACGCCGGTCGCCAGTCGCTCAGAGGCCGGCATCGCCACTCTCGACGCGGCGCGCCGTGCGGGCATATCGGCCGATGAGCTGATGCGCTTGGAAGGTCAAACGCGACGATCGCTGGCGCTGCTGCTGAGGCAGCAGTTTCGGCCCGGGCCGCGACACCTTCTCGTCGACCCCGCCGCAATCAACGGTGCGATGCCCGGAAGCGAGGTCGACTGGCAATTGAGGATCGATTACGCGCAGCACACCGGCTCCGCCCTTTTACGCTGGCTTGCTCTTTGACGGCTGGGTTGGGGCACGCCGGCACAGCATGAGCGTTCCGGCGACTCGCGGCGCCGGATGCGTTCGAAAAAAAAAAAAAGATGGTCAGCGCCGCTGCGTGTGCTTAGCTATTTATCAGTGGCTGCGGCGGCCTACCGCCTACCGAGGAGAATGTCGCTTTCGCAGATCCGAAAGATCACGACGTCCGGGCGGCGCGAGGGGCGCCGAAGCCTGGCAGCTTACGGGGCACGCGCGCGCGGGGTCCGCGGTCCATTCAGGGCTTGCGAGGGACTTCGGCTCGCACGTGGTTCTGGATGTCATGCCTCACGGGTCGACGCACGGAGCCGCGCTCACCCCGGCGCCGCGATGGCGCTTGCGCTGGTTTTCCCGTTCATGCGCCGATCGGCTCGCCCCTGGGTCGGCAAACCCGCCGATCGCCTGCAAACGGATGGGATCTTGCCGAAGCCAGATGATGGCGGGAGCGAAGGGGAAGGGTGCATGAAGAGAAAGCCGAGCATCAGGAACCTCGAGACCGTTTCACTCGAAGAGGCCATGGCGTACCTGGACTACGCGAACGGGGACGAGCTCAACGCAGCCTGCGCGCTCGCTTGGGATCGAAACCGCTTGGACGGCTCGGGAGCCGCGCCCGATGATGCTGAGGTGCACCATGCGCTCTTCCTCTTATGCCGAGCACGCGGCGCGCGTCCCCCAAGCTACGATGAGATGCGCGTTGAGCGTCGTCGTCGTGTTGCCGCCTGAGCGCGATTTCATTTCTGGCGAGGATCAGGGTGAGGCGCGCGATGGCGCGACCGGCTGATTATGTTCGCTCGATTCGGTCGGCGATGTGGTTCGGTTGCGCCATGCAAGGAAGCCCAGGACCCCGACCATCATGGCGATGCCGAGCACCAGCCCAGCAAGCAACGCGGTTCGAGCTGACATTCCGTTCGGCGGGAGGGGCTCGTCGAGGTCGTCCGAGTCCGCCATTGGTCGCATGACGTATCGCACCTGATCTTCATCTAACGTGGCTACGCGAAGGTGGCTGATTCCGCAAACCCCCGCGAGCGATTGGGCCAGTTCATCAGCGGTCTGGAACCGTCGGGCCGGATCGCGCGAGCAGGCGCGTAGAAACCAGGCGTCCAACCCCGCTGGCAGGTTGGGATTTAGCCGCGACGGCAATGGCAACGGGGCCGCGCAGACCTTCAATACGATGTCGCCCAGCATTTCGCCTTCGAACGGGAGGCGTCCCGTCATCGCAGCAAATGTGCACGCACCAAGCGACCAGAGATCCGTCAACGCGCCGGGCGAGCCGCCCATTGTCAGTTGTTCGGGGGCCATGAAGTTCGGCGTGCCGATCACAGTACCCTCGAGAGTAGGGCCCCCCAGCCCGGACGGGCCGGACCCATTTGGAGTGTCGCCCAGAATCTTAGCGATTCCGAAGTCGACGAGCTTGACGACATAAGGGAGCCCATCGATCCGCTCATCGCTTGTTGCGAGAAAAATGTTGTCTGGCTTTAGATCGCGATGAACGATTCCAGCAGCGTGCGCTTTTGCGAGGGCGCGAGAGGCTTGAGCGATGAGGATGGCGACCTCCGTGGGCGGAAGAGAACCCCGAGCAATGATGGCCTCCGAGAGTGACTCGCCCTTCAAGAATTCCATGACGATGTACGGTAACCCGTCGTCGCTGACGCCATAGTCGTGGACCTGAACGGCGTGCTTCGTCTGGAGTCGCGCGGCGGCTCGCGCTTCTATCTCGAAGCGAGCGCGAGCTTCGGATTGTTGCGCGAACTGTTGCTTGATGAACTTGATAGCAACGCGCGTTCCGAGCTTTACGTGCGACCCCTCCCACACGTTGCCCATACCGCCCGACCCGATGAGCCGGACGACCCGGTATTTGCCCCCGATGATCGATCCGACGAGCTCGGGCGCTTTAAACGGGGAAACCGCCTCGCTCATGGAACGCCGCTCAAGATACCGGATCGATGGCAGCTCGCGCCAACCCGCGGGGTCAGCGGATTGCGCGGCGATTGTCGCTCGGGCATAGCTACCCTCCGGTCGCGCCCATGACGCTCAGAACGTGCCGGTCTCTCTTCGTGCCTTTCTTCGCCCTTACGTCGTGTGACAAGCCGGCGAACGATGCCGCGAGTCCCGCAGACGTCTCACCGGTCTCGGCCCCCTTCGCACCAGCTGCTTCTGCGGCGACACCGCCGGCACCCGAGATCATCGTCGATCGCACGAGCGTCGACGTAGGCCGGCGCCGTCTCCCGGCCGGCGAACCCGGGCTTGGTGACAAAGTCGAGGCGCTCGTGCACGGCGAGGCGTCGATCGACGGGTTCACAGTAGACGTTGTGGCGATGCGCTCCGCGCGGCCTTCCTCCGTCGTCTCGGTGGTCGACGCGCTGCGCCGAAGCAAAGCGTTCGCCGTCACATCAAGACCGAGGCACGCGACGGGACCACTTTGACCCTGCCGGTCTCGCTGTCCAGTCGCCTCCCGGACTGCGCGACCGTAGCTTGGATCACCAAGGATGCGTCTGTCGTCGTGTGGCCCGCGGGCGGCGGCCTCGCCAAACGCGTCATCCGTGGGCTTGCGGGCCCGGACTTGACGTTGGGGCTGGAAGCGATGCGCAGATGCGCGGCGGCTTGCGAAGCGACGCAATTCGCGGCCGGCGCCGATGATGCAATGGGCTGGGGGCTGGTGTTCGACCTCACTATGGGTGCGTTGCACGCGTCGTGGACGCGCACCAGTGCGGTTGTGTTAGCGACTACGCCGGTCCCCGGCCGTCGGCTCACATCACGCTAGCGGGGGGCCGTCCGGACAGGTACAGCGCGCTGAGCCTTCACTTGAAAAGGCCATCTTAGAGAAGGAACGGTGCGAGGGCGTCCGTGGCGAACGGGGGGGGTCGACGTGTCGATGTCGTGGCTGCCGGGGGGGTCGAACGGCCATCCCTGGACATCGGCTGACCGCAGGGTTGGGAGCCGTCCCCGGAACGATCGTGGAGCAACGGGGGATCGAACCCCGGACCTCCGCATTGCGAACGCGGCGCTCTCCCAGCTGAGCTATTGCCCCAAGACGGGCGCTGCCGGTCGCGCCCGGAAGGGGCGGGGCGGGCGGGCCAGCAACGAGTCGGGCGACGATACGCCGCCACCTTCCGAAGTCAAGCGATTCAGTGGCGATAGCCCGACACGAGCGACGTTGCGAGCAGCCCCCAACCGTTGATGGCAACAAATAGAAGAAGCTTGAATGGAAGGCTCACGTGCGCGGGACTCATCGTCTGCATGCCGAGCGCCAGGAGGACATTTGCTACGACCAGGTCGATGACGACGAATGGAAGAAAAATGAGAAACCCGATGGAGAACGCCTCGCTGAGCTCCGTGACGAGGAAGGCTGGGGCGACGACGATCAAATCGTCGCCGCGTACCTGCGCGCGTTGGTCCTCCGGACGGGTGCGCCGTGCAACGTCGAGAAATCGGTCGCGTTCGACGGCGCTGGCGTTGTGCGTTAGGAACTCGCGTATCGGAGAGCGCACGGCTTCGACCCCGTCACGGACGAGGGTAGCGACGTCGAGCATCTCGGTCCGCTCGAAAAGGGGCGCCGCGCGTGCGGCGATCTCGTCGCCGACAGGCGCCATCACGATCAGCGTCAGGATCCCCGCCAGCGCCGTGATAACGGTATTCGACGGGATACCTTGTGCTCCGATCGCGCTTCGCACGATTTGCAGAACCGTCGCGATTTTTACGTACGCTGTTACGGATACGAAAGCGAGCGGCAGCAAGGAGACGAGCGCAACGGCGACGACGAGTACGCTCGGGTGAGAGAACAAGCCATTGGAGGAAGTGCCGGCTGCGGTCATCGCTCCCCCTTTCGGTTCATCGCTCGTTCCCGGACGCGAGCGAGCACCTGAGCAAACGATGATCCTCTACTCGCTTCGTCAACGCTTGGCAGGTCGCTCGCCGCAATCTCTCCGAGCTTCGTGAAGCCGGTCTCGCCGACGCCCACGACGTAGACCTGCGCACCGACCTTCACCAGATAGATCGCGCGCCGCGCGTCGAGCGGCAGATAGCCTCGAACCTCTACCGGGCCGCTCGAACGCGCAAACCCCGTTCGGCGAGCGCCCCATAAGACGACAGCCGCCAGCAAACACACGCATACCAGCGTGATGAACGTTTCGATCAGATATGCCGCGTAGGGCGACAGGTGCGACACGCGGGGTCTGAGTCTACCGCATTGACGACCGACTCGGTGCCCGCTAACGATGCGCGCCGGGTATCTCTGTGGCACTTGTCGTTAAGAAGTTCGGCGGGACGTCCGTCGGTTCGATTGAGCGCATTCGCAACGTCGCCCGGCGTGCCATTGCCGCGCAACGCCGCGGCAATCGCGTGGTCCTCATCGTCAGCGCGATGAGCGGTGAAACGAACCGGCTTCTCGCGCTTGCGCATGAGATCGCCAGCGTGCCTGACGCGCGCGAGATGGATGTGCTAGCGGCGACCGGCGAGCAAGTGAGCGCAGCCTTGACCGCGATGTGCATCCGGGCAGAGGGCGGAACTGCGCTTTCGCTTTTAGGTCATCAGATCAAGGTGCTCACGGACGATGCGTTTACCAAGGCGCGCATAAAGGCGATCGAGGGATCCAGGATTTTCGAAGCGCTCGATCGCGGAGAGATCGCCGTCGTTGCCGGGTTCCAGGGGGTCGACAGCGTCGGAAACATCACCACGCTGGGACGCGGCGGATCTGACACCAGCGCCGTCGCTGTAGCAGCCGCCATCGGCGCTGACGAGTGCGAGATTTATACGGACGTGGACGGTGTCTATACGACCGATCCGAACATGTGCCCGTCGGCACGAAAAATCGCGCGCATCTCGTACGAAGAGATGCTCGAGCTCGCGTCTCTTGGCGCAAAGGTACTCCAGATTCGGAGCGTGGAGATCGCGATGAAATACGACGTGCCCGTTCACGTGCGAAGCTCTTTCAACGATCAACCAGGGACGCTGGTAACCAAGGAGGACGCTGCGCTTGAAGGAATGGTCGTCAGCGGTGTCGCGTACGACCCGGCAGAGGCGCGGGTGCACGTCGTCGGACTCGACGATCGCCCGGGTGTCGCGGCTGAGCTCTTCGAAAAAATTGCCGAAAAGAACATTTCTGTCGACATGATCGTCCAGAACGTGACGACCGACCCCGACCGGCGAGCGGCGATTACCTTCACGCTGGGAAAGGCCGATCTTGCGAGAGCGAAGCCATGGATCGAATCGGTCGCGAAAAGTCTCGGCTCGCGCGACGTTCGCTACGATGAGGATGTCGTTAAAGTGTCGATCGTCGGGCTCGGTATGCGGTCTCACGCCGGAATCGCGGCAAAGATGTTTCGCATCCTCGCGGGTGAGGGGATCAATATTCAGGCGATCGCGACGAGCGAGATCAAAGTCAGCTGCCTCGTAGCATCGAAATACACGGAGCTTGCCGTTCGCGCATTGCACGATGGGTTCGATCTCGCGAAAGCCGACAAGACCTGACTCATTTTTCGGCCGAAGTCACCAACCCCACGTGTACTCGATCCGCGCGAGCGCTTGAATAAAGCTGGGATACGTCGATGGCTCGGTGAGCATGTGCTCGCGGAGCGCGACGCCAATCGCCACGTCGCGGCCCAAGCGGTAGTCAACGCCTAGCGCAAGAGCGGCACCCGGCAGGAATTTTGGGCCACCGACGTCCCGGCCTCCGATGCTGTAACCTCCAATGAGTAGCCCGGCGTAAGGCACCCACTGCATGACGTCGAAGACATACGCAATACCCACGTCTGCGTTGGCCGCCCAGGTTGGATGAGCGGTAAATGCTTCGAGCGACCATGCGCCTTCGGCAACCAGATTGAACGCATCGCTGAATCCATAAGACCCGTGCGCTCCGATGCCTGGACCGATATCGGTCCCGCGGCCGCCGACAACCAGTATGCTAGAGCCGATGTCGGGTCCGATTTGGTATTCGCGTTCGACGGCACCCGCCGACAATGGGAGCGTTGTGACCAAAGCGGCGAGGGCAATCTGGGCGCGACGCCTCATCGGGCCCTCGCTAACGGAGGCTCGATGGGGGCGCTCGCTGTCGTCATCGCTTCGCACGGTCGAAGATGAGTCCTTCCTTCTCCGCCGGACCACGCCGCGGCGGAGAGGGAGGCTCGGTAGGTCGACGAATTACTTTGATTCGGCGAGGGCACGTTCGATGAGCTTACGAAACTTGCCGTAGCTCTGAGCGCCGTTGATGAAGTACCCACTGCTGGCACTGGCGGGCACGATTAGGAACGCAGGCGTGCCGTTGATGGCGTCGTCATTCCCGGCTTTTTTGTCAGCGTCAATTTCGCTCGTATGCGTGCTGCCGTCGAGGGCCGCCTTCCATTTGTCCATGTTCAGGTTCAGCTCTTTGGCATAGCCGTCGAGGTCGTCCCTCTTGAGCTTCTGCTGGTTTGCGAACATCTTGTCATGCAAGGACCAAAAGGCGCTCGGCCCCTTTTGTGCGTACGCCTCACGACCGGCCTGAGCAGCGAGCGGCGCGTCCGCGTGCATTGGCAGTGGCATGTCGTGCCACACGAACTTGATGCGATCACCATAGTCTTTGATGACTTGTTCGACCGTTGGTTCGACGCGACCGCAGAACGGGCACTGGAAGTCGCTCCACTCGTGGACGGTCACCTTCGCGCTCGTGTTGCCGCGCGCCGGGTCGTTGCTCGGTAGCGACTTTGGCACGTCCTTCTTTTCGGGCTCGGGGGCACCTTTGCCGTCCTTGACAAGCACCTCGTAGACCTCACTCGGTCTGGTGCCCTTCGCAATGAGGTCCTGCGCCTTCTTTATCTCCTCGTCGATTACCTTCTCGAACTTCTCCTGGGGCTGCGCGCCCACGAGGCGACGACCGTTGATGAAGAAGTGGGGCGTACCGTTGGCTTGGAGATCTTCACCCAAGTCCTGATCGGCGTCGATGTCCCTCTTATGAAGGTGGTCGCTGATCGCCTTCTTGACTTTTTCGGAGCTCGCGCCCGTCTCGCTCGCCGTCTTCACGATCGCGTCGACGTTAGGCGCGGAACCGTTCATAAGGATCTTCTGATCCACGAAGAACTTGTCGTGGAGATCCCAGAAGCCTTTGTCGCCTTTCTCCGCGCGCACTTCGAGTGCAGCCTCCGCGGCCGGCTCCGCCGCCGGGTGGAAAGGGAGAGGCTCGTTTTTCCAGACGAGCCGCACCTTGTCACCATACTTGTCACGGATGGACTTCAGGGTCGGCTCGACGCGACCGCAGAACGGGCACTGAAAGTCGCTGAATTCGATGATCGTCACGAGCGCATTGGGGCTCCCGAGTGCTGCGCTGTTCCCAACTGGGACTTTGAACACGGTCGTGTCGTCCGCCTTTTCGGCATCGTCGTCTTTGGCAGGCTGGGTCTTCTTGTTCTCCTTCGACAACTCAGTGTAGATGCGGTTCTTCGGAGTTCCCGCCGCAATCTTCGCTTGAGCCTTCTGCAGTTCCTGGTCGATCGTCTTCTTGAAGTTGTCGAATGGCTGGGCTCCGTTGATGAAAATTCCGTTCACGAAGAACGACGGAGTTCCCTGCACGCCATCGGTCTTTCCGTCGTTCAGGTCCTTGTCGACTTTGTCGGCCCACTTGTGGCTCGACAGACCGGCCCGGTACGCGGCCATGTCCTTAACGCCGGCTTCCTGCGCCCACTTGGCGTAGCTTTCTTCGCTGAGCGATCCCTGGTTTTTGAAGGCGGTATCGTGAAACTTCCAAAACGCGTCGTTGCCAGCCAACACGAACGTGCCCTGAGCCGCTTCGGCAGCCGGCTTCGCGTTTTGGTGGAAAGGTAGCGGATTGCTCTTCCAGACGATTCGGACCTTGTCCGGTCCGTACGCCTGTCTCACTTGGTCGAGCGTCGGCTCGACGCGCGAGCAATAAGGGCATTGAAAATCGCTGAACTCCACGATCGTGACGGGAGCATCGCGTTTGCCCCACATCGGGTCTTTGCTCGAGATGGCGATGGGCGACTCGCTGTCATCCCAGCCCCCGAGAGTCGACGCATTGTCGGCGGAGATGTCGCCGCCATGAGCTCGTCGCTGATCGTAGCCCCACATGAGGGCTACGCCGGCGAGAAAGCAGAGCATAAAGCCGATAACGGCGACGCCCGTATTGACGCCACCTCCGGTCGCGGCAGACGAGGCTGCCGGCTGATTCTTGGTATCCTGAGACATTGAGCTCACCTATGTTTTTCATAAAGTATGGCGAATACCGGCAATTGCGTAGCGCGGGCGGTCCGCGAACGCATCACAAACCCCGACCGCATTGCAGAAACCACGCGCGCACCCGGTTGAGGTCTCGTGATCTCGGCGCGCGCGTACCCTATCCGCGCGGCGGCCGCTCGACGCGCGACGTTACGCCGCCACTTGCGAGAGGGGTTCGCTCCGCGGGATCGAAGGCCTCTCGGACGGCGCAAACCAGGATGACGCCTCGCGGCAGGGCTGCCGCTGGACCATCCATCCCCCACGTTGCGCCGAGCCGCCACCGCACGACAGTCGCGTTGAGCGAGAGTGCGTCCCCGCCGCCTGTGCATGAGCGCGCTCTGGCGATCGCCTCGTCTGGCGCGTCGAGTGCCGGGGGCATGGCAATTGCGCTCGCGCCGCGGTCGTCGCAAAACGGGGCCGATGACGCCAGCGCGGGCCGGGCAAGTGTCCACAATGCGAGGACTAGACTCGCAACAAGCCCTGCGCGAAGGATGCCGCTCGGGACCATCGGGGCGCTACTTTGGATCGGGCCTACACCCTTCGGCAAGCCGTTCATCGCACCGGAACGTCAATGGCACACACGGTTCGCCGCATCGTGTGCGCTGCAGCCCAGCCGCCCGTCTCCGTCGTCCAAAGCCGAGTATGCGTCGCAGCGAGGGCGTCGCGGACCGTCGTTCGCCGGGCGGCTACGGTCGCCGCATCGCGGGCCTCGTCGTCAGGGAGCCGTTGCACCGCGAGTCGCGCGAGTGTCGACGCATCACGGCCGAGCGCTGTCCACCAGTCGATCGGGCCGAGGGTCGCCGAAAACCTCTGCAGCTCGTCTTGGCGGGGGTCGTCAGGGCCGGTTGCTGGCACCACTCCGGCATGCGCGGATACGACACGCAGGCCAGCGGCGTGAATTGGGAGGTTCGCGGCTTCCAATGTCAGAGCGACGACCCCATGGGCGCGTGCCTCCGTCAGTTCAGAGACCACGTCGCTCGAGCAGCCGGGCGAGCCACTGACGAGCCAGGCGACCACCCCTTCGCGATCCCACGCCCGAACAGGAAAGCGCGGCTCACCCGCCCACGGCGCAACCGCGTCACAGGACACTGGTGCGGCGAACGTCACGCCATTGACTGGGGCGGCTTGGGCGGGGAAGTCGCCGAGCTCGCTCTTGTCGATCAGCGGCGTGACCGGTTGGATGCCGAGTGCGGGTGCGGCCCGGACGAGCGCGCTAACCACGTTGTCCCGCGGTTCGCCGAGAACGAAGCTGAACGCGGGGGAGGCCTCTTGCTGGGTGGGAGGGACCAGAACGATTACGGCGACCGAGTGAGTCTCGGCCCAGCGCGTTGCCCTCGCCGCCGTCTGGGAATCGAGCGCTGCGATGACGACCGCGGCACCCTCTCCGGCGAGCTCGTCAAGAGAGAGCTCCGTTCTGTCGGTAATACCTGCGTCGTTGCGCGTGACGAGGCGCACCCCTTCGTCGGGACCAAGCTCGCCAGCGTCGGGTACAGGCTGCAGCGCCGCGCACGTCCACGCGGCGTCGCCCGATCTGGTGCTGGCCGCAGAGGGTGTTCCGCCGAGCGTCCGCACGCCGCGGGGCAAGCCGAGCGCCCACATAACGCCCCGAAGAACGTCCGCGGATTCGTCGCGCAGTCCGGGCGACTCGGTCGGAAGTAGCAGCCCGATCGTTTGCCCGTGGACGACGTTCAGGCCACGTCCGCTGTTGGCCAGCTCCCCGAGGGCGGCGGTCACCTCGACCGCCATCGATAACCCCTCCGAATCCTCATCGAGTAGCATGCGGGCGAGCTGCGCGTCGCCGCTCGTCGTCGCAATATGCACGAGGCGATCGAAAAGGATCCGCTGAATGTCGACACCGTAGCCCAAGCGGGTGCGCCGAGATCGCATCGCTCGCAGCGCGCCGACGAGCACCTCCTCCCGGAGCCGTGCCACCATCGCGCCCACTCGACCGATCACACTAGGTTTGTCCTCATCGCCGCTCGCCCGAAGCCAGGCATCCATGTACGAGATTGCTTCGTAATCGCGGTGCGTTGCAAGCGCGGTCAGGGTCAGCTCCTCTTCGAAGATAGATCGCGCGATCGGATCGACGCTCTTGCCGACGAGGGGTCTCAAGAGTGCGAGGGCCGCGTCCGGATCGCCGCCCAGCCGAAATCGCTTGGCGCTCGCCACGGTCCAGAGATCGCGCACGGTGCCCGCAGGGAGGCCGATCGTGCGTCGCAGTTCGATGTCGGCCGTGGCGATGTCGCTCTGGCGTAGCGCCACGAGAGCCAGGGCGACCTCGGCAAGCGGGACAACTTCGTCGTGCGGATAGTGCGACAAAAGGTTCTCCAGCATTGCGCGCAGCAGTTCAGGCTTGGATCGCTCCGGGTCGATCCATGCCGCGCGAATCGCCCCAAACGCGGCGGCAGTCTGTGGCGATGATGGCAAGATCGCAACGGGAGTGGGTCCGCCGAAGTCGCTTCCGCGTCCACACGCCGCAGCGAGCGTAAGCATCGCCCTCGCGATCACCGTGCGCGCCGTACGAAGTTGCACCCACATGCGGTAGCATTCGTAACACGCCACTCTTGTCCGCTCATCCTCACCACTTACGCGCCGGACTGCATCGTCTCTTTGCACTGACGGGGATCGCTCCGCTGGGCGCCTTCCTTGTCATTCATACGGCGCTCAATGCAAGCGCGCTTTGGGGAACGGGCACGCTCCGCGAAACGGCGGACCAGCTTCGACGCATTCCGGGATTGCGGATGATCGAGGCGTTGTTCGTGTTCGCGCCATTGGTGGCACATGGTGGAATGGGGCTTTGGCTTATCTTAACAAGCACTTCTCTCGCGATGCCAAGGCCTTATTCGAGGACGATGCGTGTTGCCGTCCGAGCAAGCGGAGTCGCGGCGGTAGCGTTCATCGGCATGCACCTCTGGGAAGTTCGATTTCACGGTCCGGGGGCGCCGCTCGGCGGCGACGTAATCACCACCGTGCTGGCGGCGGACCTATCGGCAACGAGTCATGGTGTGCCGTGGCGCGGAGCCGTATATCTTGTCGGCACGGCTTGCGTGGCGTTCCATTTCGCATCCGGACTGTGGGGGCGCCTTGCCGTACGCAGTGACGGTGTTACGACAGGGCGGCGATTGACGGCCATCGCGGCCGGATCGGTGGGCGCGGTGCTCTGGCTCACGTTGCTTCTGGTCGTCCTCTTTCATGCCACAGGGGTTCGGCCTTTCGGCGGAAGCGCGGACGAAGACGGGAACGCGGCAGAGTCTTGTCCCGTGCCGTCGCGATGAGTTTTGGGCGAGTCCAATAGCACGCAGGCTTCCGCCGAAGCCAGCCCATCGCGATGCGAGACGACACGGGTGTGAAACGTCGTCGCAATGGCTGCGTCCGGGGCCGCGCGTCATTCTGTGGCGGTCATGCCGCGGGCCGATTACGACTGGGCGTCCAAAAACCCGGAACAGGATGTCGTGCCCAGCGCGTTCGTCGAAGGGTTCGTCGCCTCAATGCCGGCACGCTACGGTTTTCTGTTCGAGGCTCGAGCTATTCGGCGTCATGCGGGCGTCTCGTTCCGTCGCGGTGAGCGGCCTGCGCACGTCGAGCTCTGGCGTTCATTGCCGGACGGCAGCGCCGCGTTCTGTGTCGTTGCCCAGGATCGCCCCGGCGTCCTGTCGGCAATTGCTGCCGCGCTCGTGCTCCACAAACTCGACGTGATTACGGCGCTGGTCTTCTCTCGGCCCCTGTCCTGCGGCACGTCGGAGGCCGTGGATTTGGTATGGGTCCGGCGCGTGACCGCCGGGGACACAGCGGCGATCGATGGCGACGAAGCCGACTCAATCGGCGAAGTGCTGAGCGCAATCCTGTCGGGAAGCATCTCGGTCGAACACATCGCGTCGCGGGCCTTTCCGCTGCCGCCTGGCCCGGAGCAAAGTGTCGTCGTTCGCTTCGAGCCGATTGACGACGATGGTCTTGCGGCCCTCGTTGTCGAAGCGCCCGACCGGCCCGGGATCCTGTTGACGATCGCCCTTGAATTATTCCAACAGGGAGCTCAAATCGCCCGATCGCTCGTGAGGACTAGCGACGGCCGGGCGTTCAATCGCTTCGAGGTGGTCGAGTTCAGCGGTGCGCCTCTTACCGACGAGCGGCGCGAACAGATTCGAAACGCGGTGTTTGCTGCCCTTGCGCTCACCGAACCATCCTTGCGCTCGCCATGACCCGCGTCGACCCACGCTGGGGTAACGTCCTCCGTTTGACACATGTGTTCCTTTCTCCTACGGCACTTGCAGGATGGCCGCCCCGAAATCGCGAACTCTATCCGAGTCCGGGAATGTCCGCCGAGTCGTCGTCGTCGGGGGCGGTCTTGCTGGGCTGATGACCGTCATCAAGCTCTGTGAGGCGGGCGTTCCGGTCGATCTGTTTTCGCTCGTCCCGGTGAAGCGATCGCACTCGGTCTGCGCTCAAGGGGGTATCAATGCGAGCGTCGATACCAAAGGCGAGGGCGACTCGCCGCAGGTGCACCTCGAAGAAACAGTGTACGGCGGTGATTTCCTGGCCAACCAGCCCCCGGTCAAAGGCATGTGCGACGCGGCGCCCGCCATCGTTTTCATGCTTGACCGCATGGGCGTGCCATTCAATCGCACGGCTGAAGGCTTGTTGGATTTCCGTCGCTTCGGCGGGACCCTATTTCATCGCACCGCGTTCGCTGGAGCAACGACGGGCCAGCAGTTGCTTTACGCCCTTGACGAGCAGGTGCGGCGTTGGGAAAGCGTCGACGTCGAGGACGAGCGAGGCGAACACGTTCCCGGTCAGCGGATGGTGCGCAAGTTCGAATGGTGGGATTTTCTCGCGCTCGTGAACGACGACGAGGGCATTTGCCGAGGAATCGTCGCGCAAGACCTAAAGACGATGGCCATCCGAGCCTTCCCGGGTGAAGCCGTCTGCTTGGCGACCGGCGGCTGCGGCATCATCTTCGGGCGAACGACAAACAGTGTCATCAATACGGGAACGGCGGCGAGCGCGGCCTATCAGCAGGGCGCTTGCTATGCGAACGGGGAGTTCATACAGGTCCATCCGACCGCGATTCCCGGGACCGACAAGCTGCGCCTCATCTCGGAAAGCGCTCGCGGGGAGGGCGGGCGCATCTGGGTTCCGCGTGATCCCCGCGAGCGTCGGTCTGGCCGTGAGGTCCCGGAGAGCGCCCGCGACTATTTTTTGGAAGAAAAATATCCGGGCTACGGCAATCTTGTCCCCCGGGACATCGCGAGCCGCGAGCTCTTCAAGAAGTGCTTTCACGCGGAGCGCGGCGTCTACAACGCAAAGAGCGGCCGGAATGAAAACGAAGTGTATTTGGATGTAACGCACCTACCCCGCGAAGTGCTTCGAAAAAAACTCGCGGGCGTGTTAGAAATTTACAAGAAGTTCGCTGGCGAGGACCCATACACGAATCCGATGCGGGTATTTCCCGCCGTGCACTATTCGATGGGCGGACTCTGGGTGGACTTCGAGCGTGCCGCCAGCGGGTCGGTCGTGATGGGTTCACCCCGCAATCAGGCGACGAACGTGCCAGGCCTCTACGCGTGCGGCGAAGTTGACTATCAGTATCATGGCGCGAATCGGCTCGGCGCCAACTCGCTGCTCTCGTGCCTGTGGGGCGGCATGGTGACCGGTCCGGCCATCGCAGCGTATCGAAAGAGCCTCACCCGTGGCGCGTGGGACATGCCGTCGTCGCTCTTCGAGAAGGCTGAGCGACGCGAGCAAAGAAAGTTTAGTGCCATCCTTGCTATGACCGGTAACGAAAATCCCTATGTCCTGCACGATGAGCTCGGCAAGGCGATGCTTGTCGACTGCACGATCGAGCGCGACAACCGGACGCTCGCTCAAGTGGTCGTAAAAATTGAGGAGCTCGATGAGCGATCTCGGCGCGTCGGCGTCACGGACACGGCCACGGGTGTGATGAACCAGGGGGCGCAGTTCCTGCGGCATCTTTGCAATATGATCGTTCTGGCTCGTGTCATCGCGACCGGAGCGCGGGCGCGAGACGAGTCACGTGGTGCGCATTTCAAACCGGAGTTCGCCCAGCGTGACGATGCGACGTGGATGCGAACGACCCTGGCCCTCCATCAGGGTGCCGCCAACGGCACTCCAGACGCTGTTCGGTACGTTCGCGCGTTCGACTACTCGTTGGCGGGCGAGCGCATCCGCGTGACCGACGATGTCGACGTTAGCCTGGTTCGACCGAGGACTCGCAAGTACGAGATGGCGGGCGCAGCGAGCGAGGCCGCGAAAGGCGGCCTCGAGTCAGGCGGGCTGTCGTCGCTCGGCGATGCCGTGCAGACCGAAAAGGGCGTATGAACGTGAGGATGGCGAAGCAGCGTATCGTCAAGCTTAGGGTGAAGCGCCAGGATGGACCCAATTCGTCTGCGTATTGGCATGACTTCGAAGTCCTTTGGCAGCCGCAGATGAACGTGATCGGCGCGCTCATGGAGATTCGCCGACGGCCTGTCGCCTCCGGAGGTCAGACGGTCACGCCAGTCGTCTGGGAGTGCGTATGCCTCGAAGAGGTTTGCGGCTCGTGCACGATGATCATTAATGGGCGCGTCCAGCAGTCGTGCAGCGCTCTCGTTGATCACATCGCGCCGGATGGGGAAACGATCGTACTCGAACCAATGACCAAGTTTCCGGTGGTGCGCGATCTCGTCGTTGATCGATCCAAGATGTTCGATGATCTGAAGCGAGTGAAGGCTTGGGTTCAGCTCGACGGATCGCACGCGCTCGGCGCCGGTCCGCGTCAGTCGCAAAGGACCCAGGAGCAAGCCTACCCGCTCTCGCGGTGCATGACCTGTGGGTGCTGTCTCGAAGCGTGCCCGCAAGTCAACGCTGGCAGTGCATTCATTGGTCCGGCCGCCATCAGTCAGGTGCGTCTCTTCAACTTGCATCCAAGCGGCGAGATGCATGAGGCGGAGCGACTTGACACCGTCATGGGCGCGGGCGGTGTCGAGGATTGCGGCAAGGCTCAGAACTGCGTCGAAGTGTGCCCGAAAGAGATCCCGCTGGTCGATTCAATCGCGGCAGTGGGGCGAGCGGCAACGAAGCGCATGCTTTTCGGCTGGCTGCTTGGATAGCCCTCACGAATAAGAAATTTGGCCCTACGGCGCGGGCTGCGATACCGCATGAATCCGGCAACGCTCCATCCTGGACGGGCCACTCCCAATAGGAGCCGTGGACGATGAACCACCCTGTTAGCGCCGTGACGATTCCGAGGGCGCGTACACTGGCCGATCGCGTGCGTGACGTCGCAAGCTCCCTCGGCTGTAATGCCATATGGGTCCGGGCATCGGGCCCGCACGTGTTGCTCGGTCTCGGTGCGGAGGAGCCCTTCGCACGTGTAACGCCGCTTGGCAGCGGCGCGTTCGGACTATCCTTTCGAAGCGTCGACCTTTCGGAGCTGTCGCGGACGCACGGGTGGGAACCCTTGCTGCTCGTCGATACGCTTGCCGATATCGTCGAGCATGCGCTGATTGGGGTGGCCGCGCTGCCTCGGCCCCTTGATGCCTCGGGGAGCTGATGTATATGGTAGGTTAGAACGCGTGGGCAAATGGGGCCTCGTGTTCTCGGTTTGCGTGACGGCCTCTACGTGGGTCGTGGCAGCCTCCGGCGAGCCGCCCGAACCCGTGTTGGAAGCGCCCGTTAGATTCTCGGAGCAGCCGCCGGATGGGGACGCGCAACAAAATGCCTCACCGAGTCTGCCCGCGCTCGGCGAAGCGCTGCCGCCGCGGCCACGCACGAGGGGGCTCGTTCTCGAGTCGACCCTCGGCGTACTAGGCTTCGCGGGTGAATTTCGTCACGTCGCACCGCCTGCGTACTGGTTTCACACGCAGCTCGGGTACGAGATCGGTTGGCTCATGATGTTCGTTGCCGCGGAGGTCGCGCTCACGGACACAACCGAGTCGCTCGACGAGTCGCAGTCGATGGGCTTCGCCATGTGGGGGTTCAGCGGTGGAGTGCGCGCTACAATGCACGCGACCGAGCGAGTTGCCTTCTACCTGCAGGCGGAGGTCGGCGCGTTGACGGCGGACGTCCCCCGCGACGCGTTAGTGATCCTCGGCTTTCGCCATGCCGAGACGTTGAACCCGTCCTACGGATCTCGTGTGGGCGTCGAGTGGTACCAGACGGATCGACATCTTGCTCTCTTCGCTGCCTTGGGTGGCCGACTGGCAGAGGGTTTGGCTAAGACCGCCGCCCCGTCGGACTTGCCGCTCGGATGGGACGCGGGCGCCGGGTTCCGTTATACATTTTGATGGCGACACTCCCGTCGCCCAGGTCGGTTGAGACTCGGACAGAACGGATCATGAATCTCCAAAGCGTCACGCTATTCACGATCGCGCTCGGGTCCGCGACTGGCGCATGTGGCGTTTCCCGGTCCGAGTTCGAAGCGAAGTGGCGGGAGGCGGAAGCCGCCAAGCAAGACGCGGACACCACAAAGAAGCAGCTCGCGCAGCTGCAGCAGCAGTTTGCGTCCAATCTGCAGCTCGTGGGCGACTTGAAAAATTCACTCGGGATGGCGCAATCGCAGGCGATAACCGAAGAGCAGAAGGCGGCGCTCGAAGAAGCCAAGCATGCCGTTGAGGAAGCTCAAGAGCGCGGCAGGTTGCTCGAGGATCTCCAATCGAAATTCAAGAGGCTGATCGATGCCGGTCACCTGAAGGTGACGACCCGCCGCGGACGGATCGTCTTACAGTTGCACAACGACGTTCTCTTTGATCCGGGGGAAGCGGACCTGAAGGCGGGAGGCAAGCTCGCCGTGATCGAGGTTGCCGCAACGCTGCGCGGCGTCGGCGCGAAGCGCCTTCAGGTCGCGGGCCACACGGACAGCGAACAGCTGACTCCGGCGACGAAGGCCAAGTACGCCACGAACTGGGAGCTGTCCGCCGATCGCGCAATTGCAGTCGTCAAGCTCCTGGTTCAGAGCGGAGTTGATCCGAGCATGCTGTCTGCGGCCGGGTACGGCCCCTACGATGCCGTGGCGCCGAACAACACCGCCGAAGGACAGGCTAGGAATCGGCGCATTGAAATCACGCTGGTGCCGAATGTCGCTCAGCTGGTCGCAGGGGTGGAGAAAAAGTGATGCATGCCACCTCAGGCGAAAATCGATGCTCATCTTGATTCACCCATGAAGCTCGTGCGTGTCGCACTCGCCAACGTCAACGCCACCGTCGGTGCCTGTCGCTCCAACATCGATCGGGCGATCGAGCTCGCGCGAATCGCCGCCGCCGACAAGGCAACCGTAGTGGTTTTTCCCGAGCAAGTGGTGGGCGGCTACCCGCCGGAAGACCTGATTCAGTGGAGGGCCTTCGTCGATGCTCAACGAGCCCAGCTCGATCGCTTTGCGCGCGAGACGTCCGACCTCGGGTGCGCTACGGTACTCGGACTCGTCATTGGCCGTGGGCCCCACTTGTACAACGTTGCGGCGCTCGTTCACGCGGGCCGCGTGCACGGGTTCGTCCCTAAAGAGAAGCTGCCTCTCTACAACGTATTCTACGAAGCGCGTACGATGGCGCGCGGCTCGGCCGGACTCGCCGACCGCATCGCGGGTGTGGCGTTTGGCGATCTGGTGTTCGAACTCGATTTCGGGGTGTTGGCTCTCGAAGTCTGTGAAGACGGATGGTCTCCCGATGGTCCCATGCGCCGGCGCTCCTATGCGGGCGCCGAGCTCGTCGTGAACGTGAGCGCATCGCCCTTTCGGGTCGGAATCGCTGAGACGCGTCGCGAGATGGTGGCGACGCGTGCTGCGGACTGCCAGGTGACGCTTGCCTACGTCAATCTCGTTGGCGCGAACGATGGGCTGGTCTTCGATGGCGGGGGATTTGTGGCCCAGAACGGTCGTGTTATACTCGCCGCTGAGCGGTTTCGTGAAGGAGTCGAGGCCGTGACGTTCGACCTCGACAGAACGCGTCGATTACGAACCGAGAACACGACCTGGCGCGAGGACCAGGAGGCGTTCGCCGCAATTGCGCCCAACGTAACGCGCGTCTCGGTCCCCGAGCCGACCCGCGGACGCGAGGCTTTGACGTTTCCGGTTCCGATCCACAGAAGCTTCTTTCTGCCCGCCGATGAATGTCGGAAGTCCGCGCGTGACGCGTTCTGCGAAGAGTTGCTGGATGCACTCGCGTTGGGAGTTGGCGACTATTTCGAAAAGAACGCGTGCTTCAATGTGATCGGTATCGCGCTCTCTGGGGGGCGAGATAGCCTGATCGTTCTCGCGATCGCTCGCCGATGGATCGACCGCCGTTGGGCGGCGCTTGGCGAAAGCGAGCGCCGAGCCAAAGCTCGCGAACTGTTGCGTACTTTTTACATGCCGACGCGTTACTCGTCGGCAGAGACGCGCGCTGCAGCGGAGCAAACGGCCGTAGACTTCGACGCTCAATTGTCAGTGATCTCGATCGACGATGCGTTTGAGCGTGAGCTCGAGGCGGTCGAGCGCATGTTGCGGCCCGGCGAACAGCTGACCCCAATGGCTCGGCAAAACATTCAGGCGCGCGTTCGGTCGGAGCGCATGTGGACCTGGGCGAATGCCGTAGGCGGTCTGTTCTTGCAGACCAGCAATATGAGCGAGAAGGCCGTGGGCTACGTCACCATCGGTGGCGATGGCGAAGGGGCGCTCGGCGTCATCGCTAATGTCCCGAAGACCGTCGTCAACTATCTTATTGAGTGGCTCTACGATTCGACACGATCGGAGGGGATACGGCTGACGCTTCTCAAGCCCGCAAGCGCAGAGCTTGCGGCCGACCAAGAAGATGAGCGTGAGCTCATGCCGTTTCCGGTCCTTGACGCCTGCTTCGCGCTGTTCGTGGGCGAGAAGATGGGCGCAGACGAGGTGGCGGTGGCGCTGCGAGTCCTGTTCCCGGAGTTCGGGAGAGCAACGTTGGACGCGTGGGTTGAACGGTTCGTGCGTTTGTTCGCCGGCTCGATCTACAAATGGGTGCAGGCTCCCATCTCTTTGCATGTCGGCAATCTCGATCTCGAGCGGGAGCGAGCGCTCCAGCTTCCCGTGGTCAAAGGCGGCGATTGGCATGGCATTGTGCGACAATAGCTCTTCGGAGAGAACACCGGTTCACGTCAACGCGCGCTAGGCGCCGGCACTGGCATCGCCGCCTTTAGTGAAGCTCGCCACAATGGCGAGCGGCACCCAGAGCGTAAAGAGCAGTGGGGTGCACCGCGCGATCATTGCGAGCGCGCGGACGCCTGTCGCGGGCGTGCCATCGCGACCGATCACGACAACCGCATGGCCCCGACGGATGCCGTCGGGTGTCCAAGGTCGCACGTCGAAGCGGGCGAGCCAGTCGAGCAGAGATACTGCGCGCGACAGCAACCGACCGCGCAGCCGAGACCGGTCATAGTAGAGCTTTCGCGCGCGGACGTCGGGCGTCGTGAAGAGTGCGTAGATCGCGAGCGTGAGCCACGTGAAGCCTTCGACTCGGCTGGTCACCTCGATCAGGAGATGGAACCAGACGCCCCACCAGAGTGCGACCACGCGCAAATGGTGGGACCAGAGACCGACGACGAGGAGAAGCTCGGTCGCGATGGCAAGCTTTGCAAGAACGCTCGCGACCTCGGGGCGCATGGCCCAATCCACCCATGACACTGGCACTCTGGGATCGATCCCTTGCTCTGCCGAAAGGAGCATTCGTCCGAGCAGGACGCGGCCGTCTCGCCAGTCGGCATCGAGAAGCTTCGACGTCCCGGAAGCGACGTAGATGAGACACAGCTGGATCTGAGCGAGACGCGCAGCCCACATCGGTGCGACCCGCGTTCCGACAACGGTGCCGGCAACATAAAACGAGCGATCGCACGGGGCGAAGGAAAGCAGGAGCGCGTAACAAAAGAGCGCGTAACGATTGTGATGAAATTGCAATCGGTCACACAATAGAACATATGCCCCAAGCGCTGCGCTCACCGCGAGCGCGGCCCGCGCGCGGTGCCCCGCGACGACGAGCGCTGAGAGCAGCACTTGCGTGACGACGACGAGCCCGTATGTCGTCCTCGAAGGGACCATAGCCTGTGGGATCATGGGCCAATGGAATCCGTCGCCAAAATAGCCGCCCTGCAGTTCGTGCGCCGCCCGTAACGCGTTCGCGAAAAGAAGCATGCCCAATGTGACGCGGACCGCTCCGAGCACGTAAGTGTCGCCCAGTTCGTCGCGCCATCGTTTGATCCTTTCGCGCAGCATCAGTGGACTCAGCGGGGTCGACTGAACAGGGTTACCGGCGATAGCTCCCGGCCATTCTTACGCACGAGCATGTCCGCGCGAAGGCGAACCGTCTCGTCGTCGCCATCGAGGTGTTCGGTAACGTCGTCGAGCGCGCGCTGCAAGCGAGCGATTTGCGCGTCGACGCCGTAGGAGGCGAAGACGCGCGCGTCGATCGTGCCTAGCACGGGGTCCCGGACGCGGTCTCGCCACGAAAAATGGCGGAGCTGTCCGGACGTGGAGCGCGCGCTCCACTCGCCCCGTGGCGCCCGCAAGGTTGCTGTCGACGTCACGCGGGACAGGTGTATCTCGAGGGTCGAAGCCTCGGGAAACATACGGAAGCCGAATATATGGTCGCTACGGCCGCCCGCGGAGACGACGAGCGCGGACTGCGCTGCAATCCAGCAGGCGCCGAACACGACGCGCGCGCGCGGGCCGATGTCCAACTCCCGGCCGACGGTACTCGAATAGCCGCGATTTGGCCGCCGATTTGCGTCGCCGCACTCTGGCATGTCACGATCCAACGGACCGGGTGCGCTCGATGAGCATGCCCTCATTGAGCTGCTCGGGCGCGTGGCTCGTGCCGTTCCAAATGCGTCGTGTTTGCTTCTGGACCGCCCGACCTAGCGCGACCGACGGCCCGTTGTCGTCGCATCCGCAGCGACGAGCGTCGATGGACGACGCCAAGCCCGCACGAATTGGCGCTCCTCGTTGGTCGACTTGGCCGCCGATCGTCGATGTCGTCGCGGTCCACAGGCGCGTAGCCCGTGCGGTGGGGTGCGCGTTCTACGATTAGATGGGGGCAATGGGCGGGGCGGGCACTATGGTAACGTGGGCGGCTGAGCTGCGGCCGCGAGGTCAAGCGGACCGCGTTCACTTTACGCAAGCCGGGTACGCGCAGCTAGACTACCTTCGCGACCGATCTCTTGCTTGCTTACGACGATTGGTGCGCGAATCGAGAAGTGACTCGAGCCAGGAATCAGGCGAACCTTGCTGCGCGATAACGTCGGTCGGAGGCCCCCGCGAGACGTGGGGATTTTCTTGCGCGCTTCACGTCCGTGGGCCGTCGCTTTTCGCCGGCTTGTCGTCAGTCGACGCCCGGCCGCGGCGTCGTGCAAGCTCTACCAGCACGCGTCGCAAAGCGATCGATCGCGAACGAAGGCCGACCAGGAGTTGATAGATGGTCTCGGCAGCTTCGGATACGACGCGATCATCGCTCTCGGTATTCAACGCACGCGCCAGCGCGCCTGCCTCTTCAACGATTCTGGACGCCGCGTCCGACGGCGCACTGCCGATGGCGCGCGGCGGCTGGCTCCCCCCGCCGCTCGACCTCTTCGGCGACGCAATCGTTGCCTCCAATGAGGCGAGCAAGGTCTGCGGTTGCTCGCTTGCTTGCCAAAGTCGTTCACCGTCGAGGGCCTGAAAGAAACAGCTCGGAGCTCCCGAATGGCACGACGGGCCGTTCGGCTCGCTCGAGTAAATCACACAGTCGGCGTCGCAATCTGCAAGCACTCGGACAACGGGCGTTTCATAGCCGCTGGCCCGTCCCTTTTGCCAGAGTTCGCCGCGCGAGCGGCTCCAGAACGTAGCGCTGCCAGTCTCGACCGTCTTGCGGACAGCGGCGTCTGTGGCGAATGCGAACATGCGGATCTCGCCCGTGAGGTGATCCTGCACGATGACGGGGACGAGCCCCAACGAATCGAACTTGAGAGGCAACGTAGGCATTGTGGTCCGCAGCGTACACCCGCGCCGAACGGTCCTGCGAAGCGCCTGCGTGGTGCTCGTGCGACGACAACGTCACGCAAACGAACGGATACATGGACGCAACACCCGATGGGTTCATTGCGTCTGTTTCGTGTACGCGCCCAGGAGTGCGTCGCTGAACATGTCGCCGATGACCTCGGCGCCGAGCCGTTCGAAAACGCCGCGCCATGCGCGAGCGCGACGCGTCTCTGAATCGAAACGAGATCGACGATCACCGGCCTGGTCGATTGCTTGTCGCCGCTCGGATCCGCACGGTCGAGCGGGGAAAGGACAAGCACGGAGGCGCCCGGCGCTATTTCGTGCACCTCGTCGATTAGCTCGCCGAGGGAACGTTCGTATTCGTCGCGGTCGAGGTGCCAGAGGTCACTCTCGTTGGTGCCGTATTGCAGGACGATAAGTGCAGGGTCGCGTAAGTTTGGACTCGCCGTCGGCGACGTGCGTCGAATGCACGCGGGCGACCCGTTCGTGTCCGGACGGGTCTTCGATCGGCATCGTCTTGGCGACGCTCGCACGCCAGAATCGATGTCAGGAAGTTTGGCGAGGACCTCGACAGCCCCGTTGGGCAGCGCGCTGTTGATCGTCGCCAAGTTCTCGGAGGCAGGAAGTGGCTGCTCGCCGACAACGGGTGGGAGATCCGGCGCCGTGGTTCGTGGAACGTCCTCGCCTCGGGAGGCTCGGCCCCAGGGCTGCGTCCCCACGACGTGGAACGCCCGGAGCCTGGGAGTAGCGTACGGAATCGCGAGGACCGCAAGCGTCACGAGCAGCGTGCGCACGCTCTTTCCAATACCGATGGGCGGCCGGCCCTCGGCGCCGCCCCGACGGAGGATCCAAGCGCGACAGAACGTAGGACGACGCTCAGAAGGATCCACGACGCGTGGTAGCTTAGGCGAACCCCATGACACGCGTTCGGTTCGCGCCATCGCCGACGGGATATCTGCACATCGGCGGAGTGCGCACGGCACTATTCAATTGGCTCTGGGCCCGAAAAACCGGCGGAGTATTCGTTCTGCGGGTCGAGGACACGGACCGCGAGCGAAGCACGATGGAAAGCGTACGCATCATCCTCGAATCGATGAAGTGGCTTGGCCTCTATTGGGACGAGGGGCCCGAGGTTGGTGGTCCCCACGGGCCGTATACGCAAATGCAGCGGCTCCCGATTTACGACGACTATGCCAAGCGGCTCGTCCGCGAGGGAAAGGCGTATCGCTGCTACTGTACGAAGGAGCAGCTCGAGGCTCAGCGGGGCGAGTTGAGGGCGCGCGACCCGAAGGCCACGTTCAAATACCCTGGCACCTGCCGACGGCGTAGCGACGAGCCGAACCTTCCGTTCGTCGTTCGGCTCAGGGCGCCCGAAGGCGGCAGCGTCACGTACATGGACGAGATCTTCGGCGAAATAACGACGCCGAACGCCGCCCAACAGGACTTCGTTCTGCTGCGGTCAGACGGCGTGCCGCTCTACAATTTCGGCGCCGTCGTCGACGATGTCACCATGGGGATAACACTCGTGGCAAGGGGTCGGGATCACATGGTGAATACGCCGCCCCAGATTCTGATTTACGAGGCGCTCGGTCTGCGGCCACCCGCGTTTGCGCATCTTCCAATGATGCTCGCCGTCAACGGTGAAAAACTGAGCAAGCGCCATGGCGCCGTCAGCGTTGGCGAGTACCGCGATCAGGGGTATTCGCCCCACGCGGTCCTCAACTATCTGGCGCGATTCGGCTGGTCCCACGGCGATCGGGAAGTCTTCTCGATCGACGAGCTCGTCGCGGCATTCGACTGGGCCGACTGCAACAGGAGCGACGGCAAGTTCGACGGGAAGAAGCTGCTCGCGACCAATCATGAGCACCTAAAGTCAGCTCGGTTGACGAGCGACGAGGAGTACGCCGACCGGACGCTGCCATTTCTCCAGGCGCGAGGACTTGAGGTCGACCGGGATCGCGTGCGCGAAGCGGTCTGGCTGATTCGCGAGCGAGCGACAACGTTCGCCGATGCCGCTGATCGGCTCGACTTCGTCTTTCGTGAGCCCCCGAATTTCGATCCCGCCGCGGCGTCCAAGTTCTTGGTCGCTTCGAGCGCGGCGCGCCTTCGGGAACTCACCGACGTCGTGGCGGGCGTTGAATCTTGGACGGTTCCAGCGCTTGAGGCGGTGATTCAGGCCTGGCTCAGCGCGAACAGTCTGTCCATCAAGGACGTGGCGCAGCCTGCTCGCGTCGCGCTCACAGGTCGCGCGGCGAGCCCAGGCCTCTACGAGGTCATGGTGGCGCTCGGACGCACGCGCACTCTCGGGAGACTGCGATCCGCTGCGAGCGCCGGCGCTTAGTTCGTCCTATCGCTTGCAAACTACGCGGTCGGTTTGCTACCCCACGAGTCTCGGATGCCAATCGTGCGATTGAAGACGAGCGATTTCGGGGTCGAATCGCGATCTACGCAAAAGTAACCGACCCGTTCGAACTGGAAGGACTCACCCGGAATCGCATCGGCGAGCGCTGGCTCGATGCAGGCGTCTCGAAGGACTTCACATGAATTTTGGTTGAGCTCCGACACGAAGTCGGCGCCTTCCGCCCCAGGGTGCTCAGCCGTGAACAGACGGTCGTACAGGCGGACCTCCGCCCGGACCGCATGCGCTGCCGAGACCCAATGCAACGTCCCCTTCACCTTTCGCCCATCGCTTGGGTTTCCGCCCCGAGACCGTGGATCCCAAGTGCACCGGAGCTCTACGATCTCATCGTGCTCGTCTCGCACGACGCGCTCGCATCTGACGATGCACGCATAACGCAACCGCACTTCCGTTCCGGGCGACAGCCGGAACCATCCCTTGGGTGGCAACTCCGCGAAATCGTTGCGATCGATATACAGAATGCGCGAAAATGGCAAGCGTCTCGTCCCCGCCGTCGCATTCTCAGGATGCCATGGCGCTTCGAACGATTCCTCCTGCCCGTCTGGATAGTTTTCGAGGACCATTCGAAGGGGACGCAAGACGGCTTGCGCACGCTTGCACCGAGCGTTGAGATCCTCGCGAACGGCGTGCTCGAGCAACGCCACGTCGACGAAGCTGTTGCGCTTGGACACCCCGATTCGCTCGCAAAACGCTCGAATCGCCTGAGGTGTGTATCCGCGCCGCCGCAGGCCCGCGAGCGTCGGCATCCGAGGATCGTCCCAACCGGAGACACGCCTGCTCTCAACAAGCTGTTGCAGCTTGCGCTTCGAGAGCACGGTGTAGGTCAGGGCCAACCGAGCGAACTCGATTTGCTGCGGGCGAGGGTCGAAGGCCACGCGGTCGAGAAACCAGTCGTAAAGTGGCCGATGGTTCTCGAACTCGAGCGTGCAGATCGAATGAGTTACACCCTCGATCGCGTCACAGTAGCCGTGTGCGAAGTCGTACATCGGGTAGATGCACCAGCGGTCGCCGGTACGGTGATGGTGCTCGCGCTTGATCCGGTACATCACTGGGTCGCGCATGTTCTGGTTCGCAGAGTTCATGTCGATCTTCGCCCGCAGCACGTGCGCTCCGTCTTCGAAAGTGCCGGCGCGCATCCTTCGAAATAGCTCCAAGTTCTCGGTGACGGATCGATCGCGGTAAGGGCTCACGCGGCCGGGCTTGTAGAAGCTTCCGCGGCCGTCCCTCATCTCTTCGACCGATTGACTGTCGACGTACGCGTCGCCCGCCACTATGAGGCGTTCGGCAATGTCGTAGAGTCGTTCAAAATAGTCCGAGGCGAAATACATGCGGTCGGCCCAGTCGAAACCGAGCCAGCGCACGTCCTCCTGGATCGACCGAACGAATTCGTCCTCCTCGGTGCTCGGGTTCGTGTCGTCAAAGCGCAGGTTGCAGTCCGCGCCAGGCAACGCCGCCGCAATGCCGAAGTTGAGGCAGATGCTCTTCGCGTGACCTATGTGGAGATAGCCGTTCGGTTCCGGCGGGAACCTCGTCATGACGGCGCCGCCGTTCTTGGCAGCGGCAACGTCCCGCTCGACCATCTCGAGAACGAAATTGGGGAGTTTTTCGGTTTCGCCCTTCAGGTTCGCTTCCGTCATGGAAATCTCGCGCGCGCCATTCTACTCTGCCTGCCGCCGATGCGCCCGCGAAGCTGAGCTAGGCGCGACGCTGGGACGGTTTTGACTCGGTGCTTGCTTTGCTCAAAGCGATCGTCCCTATTCCAGCGCTCCTGGTCCTCTTGCCGGCCTTGTGGTGGTTCTTCCGTGACACATGGCGGGAGCTGGACCACGAAGCGACGATATGGCGTTCAACGTTGGCCGCCGAAGGACGCTCCGACTATCGCCCGTTCGTAGCGCTCGCAATGTGCGCGGTCGTCCTGACGCTGCAGGATTACTACGGAGGCCGCGTCGCGTACGACGATGCCCTGCGACCATGGCTCGCTCACGTGGAAATTGGCCATCCGCGGTTGATTCGCCTGTTCAAGTACGACACTCTATACGGATTCGGATGGTGGGCGTTCACGCGCGTACTCGGATATGTCGCGCCGCTCGCCGTCTGGAAGCTATTCTTCCCGAACGACTCATTGCTCGACATGGGCTTTCGGGTCCGCGGCTTCTTCGAACACGCATGGATCTACGGGCTATTTTTGGCGCTCGTCCTGCCGGTCATGCTGCTCGTTTCGCGGCAGCCCGATTTCGGCTCCTACTATCCTTTCTACCGAGAAAGCTCACGCTCTTGGTTCGATCTCTTGATTTGGGAGGCGATCTACTTCGCTCAATTCTTTGCGCTTGAAGTGTTCTTTCGCGGGTTCTGGCTCGGGGCCCTTCGGCGGAGCTTCGGATCAGGCGCCATCTTCGCCATGGCGGTTCCATATTGCATGATCCACTACGGAAAGCCGTTCCTCGAGGCGAACGGCGCGATCGTCGCGGGCATTGCGCTCGGCTCGTTGAGTATGAAGACCAAGAGCATTTATCAGGGCTTTCTAGTTCACATCACGGTTGCCGGAACGATGGATTGGTTGGCGCTCTTGCATCGCCATGCGTTGCCGAAAGTTTTCTGGCCGGCCGGTTAGGCTAGAGCTAGAGCCCGAGCGACCCGAGCGCGTTCGCGAGAGCGCGGGCGCGCACGCCATTTCGCAGCGGGCCGTCGTAGAGCGTGCGAAGAGCGTCGAGCGAGGCACCGGCGGCTCCGCGAGACGGGCCGGTCCAAGGACCGATGATGGCCAGGTGTCGCCAGAGAAGCGACTCGAGCGCTCGTGGTCGCGATGCTAGCGCCGCCGCGGCGCGCTGAACCACCTCGACCGATTGTGGGTCGCTTCGCATTGCGCGAAGATAGAGCGCTATCGCACTCGGTACCCCGACCACTCTCCGGGCCTTGACATCGGCAGCGTCGCAGAGCGCGAGTGCGCGGGAAGGCGCGTCTGCCGCCGCCGAGATCCGAGCCTGCGCCTCGCGCAAGGCTTCGCGTCGAGCGCGCCGCGGCCGTCCCCATCCGCGGGGCGCAGGACGAACGCGCCAGAGGAGCCAGGCGAGAAAGGCTCCAATGGCGAGGGTGAGAGAAACCGACCAGTCTTGCATTGAAGTGTGACGTAAGCCTACCCCGGCTATCTTGCGGCGAGCCGTCCTTCTTGGCACCCTTCCATGAAGGAGATTCGGGTTGCTGCAAGCCGTTCGCGCCGCCGTACTGTTCGTCGCACTCGTCGTGCCGGCGGTCGTCCAAGGGGACATCTATACGTATACGGACGGCGACGGAACGGTTCACTTCACCAACAGCCCCGCGGGCGACAAACGGTATCGGGTCTACATTCGCGGCAACGGCTGGCAAAGAACATCGCCTGCTCCCGGCGTCATTCCGGTTCCAGCGAGCGATCATGACGTCACACGCTTCACTCGCTACGATGAGTGGATCCGCGACGCCGCCACGCTTTATCAGATTCCCGAGCAGCTCGTACGCGCGGTCATTCGTTGCGAAAGCGACTACGATCCGCGCGCTGTAAGCGTCTCTGGTGCACGTGGCCTGATGCAGTTAATGCCCGATACGGCGTTCATGATGCAAGTGCGCGATATCGATGACCCTCGGGAGAATATTTACGGGGGCACCCGGCTTTTGCGCCTCTTAGCAAATGAATTCAACGGTGACCTCGAGCTCACCGTCGCGGCGTACAACGCGGGCGACGGCGCGGTCATTCGGTTCGGTGGAATTCCGCCGTTTGCGCAGACGCGCGACTATGTCCTCAACGTAACGCGATACTACCGCCGGTACCGAAGCATCCTCGACCCGGCCGAGGCCAGCCTGTAGCCTTCGGCCCGCAGTGTTGGACCTGAGCTTGCGCGGGCACCCCGAACTTGGTAGGTTGCGCGCCCGTTTTTCCGCGGGAGTCATCTCGCGCCACCCTTGAAAGGATTTGAGTCCATGCCCGCGACAACGCCGCTTGCACGCATGAAGGAAGGATTTGGCGACAAATCCAAACTGGTCGAAGCCGTCGAGAAGCTCACCGGCGATGGACTCTGGGTTGCGCGTATCAATAAAGAAAAGGGGCTTGCCCACGTCTCGAATGCAAAACTTCTGCGACTACATAGCACCTTCACTGAAGTGAAGGAGAAGTTCGGATCGCGGGAAAAACTCGTTGATGCGATTCTCGAGCTCGAGAACCGCACTCGAGACCCGGGGCTGAAGCAGAAGCTCTCAACCTGGCCCGTCCCACGGCTCTTCGATGCGTATCTATCGGCATTTAAGCGCAACGCGAGAACAGCTCGGCAGCAGCAAGCGAGAGGGTCGGTCGAGCCCGCATCGAACGCCTCGAGCGGCATGGGGCAAACGAAGCCGGCCGCCGTGCCCGCATCGGCCGGAGAATCTCAGACGAGTCCCCCGACTCGTCCGCGAGTCGAGAAGCGTGGCAGCTGAGTGGCGATCAATCCTTTTTCACTCGTTCGACACACTGAAACGAGTAACGTCGCGGCGGCCGCAGTGGTTCTTGGCCAACCGTGTTCGACAGCGTCAGTTGGAGGCATCGCAAAGCGATGAAGGTGGATAAGGACAAGATCGTCGTCGGAGATAGTGGCTATCCCGTCATGCACGAGATGTTCGTTCCGAAGGCGATATTTTTCACCAACGGCGTTGGAGTTCACAAGGATCGCCTCTCGTCCTTCGAGCTCGCCCTGCGCGATGCCGGCATCGAGAAGGCAAACCTCGTCACGGTCAGCTCGATCTTTCCGCCTCGATGCAAGGAAATGAGCCGCAAAGAAGGCGAAAAGCTCATTATGCCCGGTCAAATCGTGCACTGCGTGATGGCACGGCAAGACACCAACGAACCGAATCGGCTCATCGCTGCTGCAATCGGTCTCGCGCGCCCTGCTGACAAAGACCGCTACGGATACTTGTCGGAGCACCATAGCTATGGTGAGACTGCGAGAAAGGCGGGCGACTACGCCGAGGACCTCGCAGCGACAATGCTAGCGACCACGCTCGGGATCGAATTCGACCCCGAGAAGGCCTGGAACGAGCGCGAGCAGGTCTTCCGGCTCGAAAAGACGATCTTGAAGACGCGCAACATCGTCCAGAGCGCCGAGGGTCATCCCAAGGGTACGTGGTCAACCGTTATCGCGTTGGGGGTCTTCATTTTTTAGGTCTTTTGGCGGTGTGTTCCCGGATCGAGGCCGCCGGTAGGGGATGTCCCAGATCGTGTTGAAATCGTGAAGTAGCGGCGGCTCCTGGCCGGCCTGAGAATCAGGTCTGCGAGGACACAGAGCCCCAAGGGGCAAGGAGCCGCCATGAAGAAGAGAGACGCA
>Ga0187863_10000336_pt1 | contig 40907 bp, 30 predicted proteins | sample June2016WEW_11_1_FD_132975 | JGI IMG/M metagenome (GOLD analysis project Ga0187863, IMG submission 132975) | Peatland microbial communities from SPRUCE experiment site at the Marcell Experimental Forest, Minnesota, USA - June2016WEW_11_10 | ecosystem: Environmental > Terrestrial > Soil >...
ACTCGAGCGATGCGGACTCGAGCGATGCGAACTCGAGCGATGCGAACTCGAGCGCGGGGAGTTCCAGTAGCTCGAGCACGACGGCGTCGAGCACCGGTTCGTCGAGTTCTTCCCAGAGCGGCTGCTACTCCGTCAGCATCGGCTCGACCTCCCCCATGCCTGGGACGACCAGCTGCAATAGCCAGGTGCTGCTGGACGAGAGTGTCCGAGATTCCGGTGCGGTCACGAGCACGGTGAATGACGCCGGCGATCTCGTCGAGGCGAGCACGAGTACGAGTGGCCTCCTCGGCGTCGCCACGATTCCGTGTGCGTACCTCCTCGGCAGGACGCCTGCGAGTTGTCCTGACGGCCAGCTCGTTTATATGTCGACCAGTCTTACGGCGATCGGCGAAACCGACCAGAGTTATACGATCACGGACCTCATCGACTTTGGGCCTGGAGGCACTCAGAACCAGCCCGTCGACTACAACGTCGTCGTGGCGGCGGTGGACGCGTCTGGCAACGTCGGACCGCCGTCGCCCGAAGCGTGCGACTATCCCGCACCGGTGAACGATTTCTATACGCTTTATCGCAATGCCGGCGGCACCGCGGGAGGTGGCTTCTGCGCACTCGAAGCGGTGGGGATGCCGGTGGGCTCGTCGGCCGCGGCTCTCGGGGGTGTCGGCGCCGTGATCTTGGGCCTTTACCGGCGACGCCGCCGGGTAAGCTAAGCGGAGCAGTATGTCCGAAGACCCTCCCCGGATTCCTCGCCCCGGTCGACCGGCATCTGTCCCCACCGCGTAATGCGAAGTCGGCCAACGAGGGCGTGCCGTCGACTCTTCCGGCGGCTCGAGGCGCGGGCCCCTCCGCCGCAACCGGCGGCGGTGCTGCTAGCGTGCCCGAACCGGTGACATCACGAGGCGAACGGAACACCGCGCGACCGCTCGGCGAGCGCGTGCAGGACGCCGGCTTCACGCCGAGCGTGCGCGACGTCGATGCTCTCGTAGACCTGCTGGCCGATGACGCGCTCGCCAAGGCTGCCGAGCGAGCGATCGGGCGCGTTGGAGCGGCCGCCTTGCCCGTTCTTCGCGCGCGATTGGATCTTGCTCAAGCTCCGAGCCGCGCCCGCATCGCGCGCGCCGTGGGAAGGGTCGCGGCCCGGAGCGGTTCCGAAGACGCCATCGCTGTCCTCGTGGCGGCCCTTGGCGATGCCGACCCGAAGACACGTCGAAATGCGGCGATCGCTCTCGGACACGTGCGAGCCGGCGGCGTCGAAGACGCCCTGCTCGGCGCCTGGCAAGCGGACACCCGGCCGGAAATGCGGCGCACTCTCGCGGCGTCGCTCGGCAAGATAGGGACTCCCCGCGCGCTGGCGCTTCTCGAGGGAGCGTCGCGCGCGGCGGACGGGGAGCTCGCCCGCATCGCGCAGCGCGCAGCGATGATGATTGCGCGCACCGCCTCGAGGGTGCCGGGGCCCGCCCCGCGCATCGACGCGTCGCGGTCCGCGTCGCGACCTCTGGCGGTCATGGCGCTGTCGCGCACCGGCCTCGAGGACGTGCTGGCGGAAGAGCTGGCTCGAATCCCGAGCGTCACGCATGTTCGAGTGGTCGGGCCCGGTCGCGTGGAGGCACGACTCTGCGGTCCGATGCAGGCGCTTTTCGAGGCCCGCACGATGCTCGAGTTCCATTTCCCGCTCGAATTCGAACGCGTCCGAGACGGAGAGACGCAGGCCGACGCGATCGCCCGAGCCGCCTCGAGCGACATCGCCCGATCTGTGTGGTCCACGTGGACCCCGGGCCCGGTCCGTTATCGGATTGCCTGGGCCGAGGGTGGGCACCAGCGGGCCGCCACGTGGGACGCGGTGAGCGTGCTCGCTCGACGCTGCCCCGATCTCGTCAACGATCCGACCGCGTCGATCTGGGAGTTGGTCGTCCATGCCGTCGAACACGGCCTAGACATCGCGATCGCGCCGCGGGCGCTCGACGATCCGCGCTTCACGTGGCGCCGCGAAGTCGTGCCCGCCGCATCGCATCCCACCGTGGCCGCCGCGTTGGCTCGGGTCGCGGGAACTCGTCCGGACGACGACGTGTGGGACCCCTTCGTCGGCTCCGGGGGCGAGCTGGTCGAGCGGGCGCGCCTCGGGCCTTTTCGGTCGCTGCTCGGAACGGACGTGGACGTTCGCGCACTTTCCGCCGCACGCAAAAACCTCCTCGCGGCGGGCGTCGAGGCGACCCTCGAGCAGGCGGATGCCGCCGTCTTCAGGCCCCAGCGCTTGACCCTCGTGATCACCAACCCTCCGATGGGGCGAAGGGCGTCCCGGGGGCCCGGCTTGGCCGACATGCTCGACCGCTTCGTGGCCAACGCCGCTTCGGCCCTTCGTCCGGGCGGACGCCTGGTCTGGATCGCCCCGTCGCCACGCCGATCGCGGCTCGCTGCGACCCGATCGGGGCTCGAACTCGAATGGGCATGCACGGTCGACATGGGCGGATTCGACGCCGAGCTGCAGAAGTGGGCGAAGCTCTGAGGGCGCCGAGTCAGGCGACAGCGGGCCGAAGCGACGGGTGGTGTGCGCGTTTGGCGAGAAAATCGATGACGTCGATCTTCGTGATGATGCCGACGAGATCGTCGCCTTCCTGGACGATCGCGATCTTTGCGTCGGCCAGAATGCCCTGCAAGAGTTCAATTTTGGTATTTTGAGTCACGGTCGCATAATCGTTTTCGATGAGGTCGCCGATCGGAGTTTCGGGCGTCCTCCCGCCGGCAACCAAGGCGCGCAAGAGGTCCACCTCCGCGACGATGCCGCGCAGTTTTCCGTTTTGAACGACCGGCAGCTGGCTGATTCCAAGCGTCTTCAGCCGATCGATGACCTCGCGGAGCGTGGCGTCGGGCTCCGCGGTGACGAGCGGTCGCTTGTCGCGGCTCGAGAGGACGTCGCGGACCGTCCCGAGCCCCGGCGAATCCTCGAGAAAGCCGTTTTCGCGCATCCAGTCGTCGTTGAAGATCTTCGAGAGATACTTGTGGCCGGCATCCGCGAGAAAGACCAAAATTCGCGCGGGCCGGCCCGCGACGCGATCCTCGCCCCGATCGGCGAGAACGCGCGCATATTTGAGCGCTCCGGCGACCGCCGCACCGCCCGACCCGCCGACGAACAGACCCTCGAGACGCGTCAGGTCCCGGGTCATCAGAAAGCACTCCTTGTCGTCGACGCGCACGACATCGTCCAGGATTGCAAGGTTCATCGTCGTCGGAAAAAAATCCTCGCCGATTCCTTCGACCTTGTACGCGAACGCCTTCGTGACTCGGCCCGTTTTGACGAAATCGTAATAAAGCGAGCCCACCGGATCGATTCCGACAATCCGGACGCTGGGCTTCTTCTCGCGGAGAAACCTGCCGGTGCCGCTCAACGTGCCGCCCGTCCCCATGCCGGCGCAGAAAACCTCGAAATCGCCGCCGGTCTGCTGCCATATTTCGGGGCCACTCGACCGGTAGTGCGCCTCGGGATTGGCGGGATTGTGGTATTGGTCGGCGTAAAAGCAATTCGGCGTCTCGCGCGCGATGCGCTGGGCCACTTGATAATAGCTCCGCGGATCATCGGGCTCGACCGCGGTCGGGCATACGACCACCCGGGCACCGAACGCGCGCAGGTGGCTTATTTTCTCCTGGCTCATCTTGTCGGGCATCACGAATATGCAGCGATACCCGCGAATTGCCGCGAGCAGTGCCAGCGATGCCCCCGTGTTGCCGCTGGTGGCCTCGACGATCGTGCCGCCCGGAGCGAGCCCGGCGCTTTCGGCACGACGCAGCATATTGGCCGCCAAGCGGTCCTTGTGACTGCCGCCGGGATTGAGAAATTCGCATTTGACGTAAATCTCGACCGACAGCCCGGCGGTGATTCGGTTGAGCCGTACGATCGGCGTATGCCCCACCGCTTGGCTGATGTCCTCGATAGAGCCTTGCATCATGTGGACCTCGGGCGCGCTCCGGCGTCGGCGGTCTTGCCATAGCTGCTCGCGGTGATGGCCGCGAGCATCCTTCCACTCGTGGATCCGTCCCGCCGGAACGAGTGAAAGCGAGCGACTTCGTGTCTCGTGCATCCCGGCACATCGTCGATCGACGCATCGCCGACGCCGAGCGCCCGCAGCTGAGCTCGGACGGCAACGCGCAAGTCGACGAACGCCTTGTCTCCGGCTACCCGCACGACCGCATCCATTCCCGGGCAGGCGCGCGCGATTTCCGAGGCAACGTCGCGGCCCACTTCGAAGCAACACGGGCCGATGCACGGACCGATCGCGACGACCGGCGCGCTCCCGCTCAAGCGCTCGATGCCCGACCGCAAAACCCCGGCGACGATCCCTCGCCATCCGGCATGGATGGCAGCGACGTCGCCCGATGCCCGGTCGCCGACGAGGACCGGCACGCAATCCGCGACACGCACGCCGACGGCGATTGCGGCGCGTGCAGCGCGACCGGCCGATCGACCGATGATCGCGTCCGCTTCCGTCGCGCCGACATCGAACGCCTCGATGGCGTACGCGCCGTGCACTTGCTTTGCCTGAGCCACGACATCGACACCAAGCACCCGCAAGAGGTCCACGTCAACGGTTCCGCGCTGCGGAAACGCGTGAGCGAATCCTGCCTCCGAGAGCCGGCTCGATCGCAAAACGACCATGGTGGATCGATGATGCCTCGAGCCGACTCGTGGTACCAATTTCGTCCAGACGGCATGCGCCCGCAGGACCCGTTCATCGGCCGCGCCATACTGAACGGCCAGTTCCAAATCCTGCAGAAGATCGGTTCCGGGGGAATGGGCGCGGTCTACAAGGCGCTCGAGCCCGACACGAATCGGTTGTTCGGGGTCAAGATCCTGCATCCGAAACTCGCGAACCGCAAAGACCTGGTCTCACGCTTTCGACGCGAAGCACGTGCACTCCGCCAACTCACGCATCCGAATACCGTCAAAGTGTTCGACTACGGCGAACTCGACGACGGGGCTCTCTACATCGTCATGGAGTTTCTCGAGGGCAAGAATCTGAATCAAACCGTACGCGCCGAAGGTCCATTCGACGCGGGGCGGGCGCTACCGATTCTCGTCCAGGTGTGCGGCGCGCTCGACGAGGCGCATCGCGCTGGAATCGTGCACCGCGACCTCAAACCGGAGAACATATTTCTCGTGCAGAGCGGCGGCCTACGAGACTTTCCGAAGGTCCTCGACTTCGGTCTGGCCAAAGTCGGCGAGCAACAAATGCAGCCGGGGTCGGTGATCTTGACGCAAAAAGGCATGGTCTTCGGAACGCCCGAGTTCATGAGCCCGGAGCAGGCTCAGGGCAAAGTGTTGACTTCGGCAAGCGACATTTATTCGCTCGCGGTGATCCTCTACGAGGTCCTGACGGGAAAGCTTCCGTTCCATGCCGCCGGAACCATCGACTACATTCATCTGCACGTCACGGCACCACCGGTACCGCTCAATCAACGCGTCGCGGGCCGAACCTTCCCGCCGCCCCTCGAGAGCATCATCGCGCGCGCGCTCGCCAAGCGACCCGAAGAGAGGTTCGTCAGCGCCTCGGAATTCGCGACGGCGCTGCAAGCCGTGCTCGATGGGACCGCCCAGGTGTCGACGCCTCCCGCCGGCGCCTTGTCGCCTTCCGCGACGGTAGGGCTGCCGCAGCACGAGCCACCGACCAGGGCCTTGGGCGCTGCGCCCGTCGGCCCCACGTCCACGGTCCGCCGCGCGGGGAGGCGGGCGCGTGTCCGGATCGCGCAGGGAGGGCCGAGGCTCGGCGGGGGCCCGGACCGCGGCGCGCGACGTGCCGTGACCCAGCCAAACGTCCCGCAACTCGTCGCCGTGGCGGTTGCGTTCTTGGCGATCGGAGTCGCCTTGGCGCTCGCGCTGACGAAATACGTGATCCGGTAGACGACCGGGGCGACCCCTTCCGCGTGCGGACACGACGACACCGGTTTCCGCCACAGGATTCGCGCTACGCTCGGCCCATGGCCACGCGTCCGCGAAGGCCCCCGCAAGACCCCGCCGACACGCTCTTCGGCACCGTCGCGAAGAAGAACTCCTCGCGAGACGGCGCGCCGCTCGCCGAGCGCATGAGGCCCCATGCACTGCGGGATCTGGTCGGACAAAGGCACTTGCTCGGTCCGCAATCCGTGCTCACGCTCGCGATCACGGCCGACCGTTTGCGGTCGGTCATCCTTTGGGGGCCGCCCGGCACCGGCAAGACGACCCTCGCGCGCGTCATCTCGACGCACACCCAATCGCAGTTCGTTCCGTTCAGTGCCGTGCTCGGCAACGTAGGGGACTTGCGCGAGATCGTGCTGGCGGCGCGGGATCGGCTCGCGTTTCACCAGCAGCGCACGATCGTGTTCGTCGACGAGATCCACCGCTTCAACAAGGCTCAGCAAGATGCGTTCTTGCCTCACGTGGAAGACGGGACCATCACGCTCATCGGCGCCACAACCGAAAACCCGAGCTTTGCGGTGAACGCGGCTCTCTTGTCGCGATGCCACGTGTTTCGACTGGATCCTCTGACCTCAGAGGATCTGCTGGAGATCCTGAAGCGCGCTCTGCAGGACGAAGCAGGCGGGTTGGGGGCTCGGCATTGGGTCGCCGACGACGACGCGCTCCTCGCGATTGCACGAGCGGCCGACGGAGACGCGCGGCGCGCGCTGTCGATACTCGAAAGGGTGGCCGACAGGCTGTCTCCCGCAGATGGCGCGCGCATTTCGCTCGACAGCGTCCAGGCGGCCGAGAGCCACCAGCCGCTCCGCTACGACAAGAGCGGCGAAGAGCACTACAACGTCGTCAGCGCATTCATCAAGTCGATGCGCGGCAGCGACCCAGACGCGGCCATCTACTGGATGATGCGAATGCTGCAGGCCGGCGACGATCCACTCTTTGTGTCGCGCCGCATGCTCATTTTCGCGAGCGAGGACATCGGAAATGCCGATCCCCACGCCATTCTTGTCGCCGTAGCGGCGGACGCAGTCCTTCGACGGGTGGGAATGCCCGAAGCGACGTTCGCTCTGGCCCAGGCATGCATCCATCTGGCGACGGCGCCCAAATCGAATGCGGCCAACGCGGCTTGGCATAAGGCCCGGGAGCTCATCGAGCGTCATGGCGCTCTGCCGGTGCCCACGAAGTTGCGCAATGCCGTCACGCCGCTGATGAGACAAGAGGGGTACGGACAGGGCTACCGCTACGCGCACCACTTCGAAGGTGGCGTGGTCCCGGGAGAGACCTACCTGCCCGAAGCCATCGACGGCACCATCCTGTATGAACCGACCGACCGTGGCGACGAAGCGCGCATCCGCGAGCGTGTCGCCGCCCTTCGCGCCGCGCACTCCAAGGCTCGTTCAACCTAGCGCTCCAAGGGCCGTTCGCAGCTCCGCGACGGCGTGATCGTCTCGTTTGGTTTCCGCCACTTCGATCCCTGCAGAAAGCCAGGCACGCGCCTGGTCGAGGCGACCGAGCGACTCGAGCACTTGGCCGCACATGAGATACATGGGAACGTAATCCGGAGTCCGGCCCCGAAGCGCCTCGAACGTGGCGACGGCCTCTTCGAGCCGCGATAGGCTCCGGTACTCCATCGCGAGCCCGTACCAAGCGAACGGGTCGTCGCTGCCCGACGACGTGACCTTGAGCAGGAAATCGAGCCTTTTTCCCATGACCCCGCGCAAATAGCACGGGCGTTCGATGGGGGTATCATCGTCCCTATGCCATCCTGTCCGGCCTGCGGCGCCCGATGCGCCAATCCGGACGCCCCGTGCGCGTCGTGCGGAGCGTCCGTACCGGCCCCTCCCCAGACGGCGGGGCTCGAGCTGGATCTTCCGGCGCGGCGCGCTCCTGCGCGAACCCCCCCAAGTCAGAGAGCGTCCGAAGTGTCGTTCGATCTGGCATTCGATCCGCGCTCGTTGGCGATCGAGGTGCCTGCCGCTCCAACTTCTCCCATCGTTCTCGAAGCGAGGCTCGCGTCCGTCGCCCCGCGAAGGGCTTTCGGCCCCGACTCCTCGATCGCCGACGACGTTTCGGCCGATGCACGCTTGCTCGGGGACTACGGAGAGCCGCCCACGCGCTGGATACAAGCGGCGTTGTACGCCTGGCGCGTGTACCGCAGACGACGCGAACTGCGGCAATCGCTGGCCGTTCGTCTGCAGGAGGTGGCACAGGCGCAGGCCGAGCTCGAGAATGGGCTCGTGGGCTTCGCCGATCAAGCCCGACCGATTTTCGAGGATCACCCCGCTTACGCGGAAAGCGTCGACCAACTTCGGCGCGCCGAGGAGGTGCTCGACGCGCGCATTCGCGTATTGGCGGCCGAGAACGAGGCGGACGCCGCGCGGCTCGCGTCCATCGACGCGCGCATCGCGAAGCTCGAGGCCGAGAAGGAACAGGCCCGCCACGAAGAACGGCTGGCAGCCAGCGAACTTGCGGAGGCACAGGCCGAACTCGGACGGGAGGAGCTTCTCCTGAAGCGCGCGGAATCCGAACGCCGGGCCGCACTGCATCGGCAACCAGACCGGACGAGCGAATGACGACGCAGACCGAGCTCCAAGAGGATCCGCAGGCGACCCGAGCCCGCGATCGGATCGGCGTCGTGCTCCAGGACAAATGGAAGCTCGATTCGTTGTTGGGCGTCGGCGGGATGGCCGCGGTGTACGCCGCTACGCATCGGAACGGAAAGCGCGTTGCCGTGAAGATGCTGCACGCCGAGTTCAGTCACGAGGACGAGGTGCGGACGCGCTTTCTGCGCGAGGGGTACGCGGCCAACACCATCCAGCACGATGGAGCCGTGAGCGTTCTCGATGACGATCTCGCGCCCGACGGATCGGCGTTCCTGGTGATGGAGCTGCTCGAGGGTGAGACGGTCGAGCGGCGATGGGAGAGAAGCGAGCATCGAATGGCCACGACCGATGTGCTGTTCGTGGCGGACCAACTGCTCGACGTCCTCGCCGCAGCCCACGACAAGAACGTGGTGCACCGCGACATCAAGCCGGAGAACCTCTTTATCACGCAAACTGGGGCGCTTAAGGTTCTCGATTTCGGAATCGCAAAGGTGTTCGAGAGGCCACACCCCCGATCGACGGCGACCCGGGCGGGAATGATCATGGGAACCCCCGCCTTCATGGCGCCCGAACAAGCGCGTGGGCGATGGGACGAGGTGGATAGTCGCACCGATCTTTGGGCCGTGGGCGCGACGATGTTCACGTTGCTCGCCGGACGGCACGTCCATGTCGCGGATTCGAGCCACGAGCAGCTGATTTTGAGTGCGACGCAGCCAGCCCCGACGCTCGCGTCCGTCGTCGCCGACGTCCCAGACTTCGTGTTGTCGATCGTCGATCGCGCTTTGGCGTTCGATCGGGCCAGCCGGTGGCCGAGCGCGAGGGCGATGCAGACCGCCGTGCAGCAAGCACTCCGCGCCGCCGGCGTGCCGGCGCAGCTGTCTTCACCGATCGGCGCGCTCGGCGGACCGCCGGCGCAGCGATCGATGGTGAGGTCCGACCGAGGCGTGGCCGTCACGAGTGGCACCGCGCCCGCCAGCTCGCGCTGGGCGACGGAGCAGCTCGCTCGTTCGGCAGCGACCTCGAAGCTTCGGGTGACCGTCGCCGACCTCGTGCAACGCTACGCCTTGGCAAAAAAACGAACCGCAGACACGCAGTCGGACGTGGAGACGGCCAAAGCCCAGCGAAAGTCACTCGACCAATGGTTTAGTCGTCGCGTCGGAACCCGAACTGCCGCGGTCGACGAGGCGCGAAGCGAAGTGCGCCGCCAGTTGGTCGCCCTCGCGCGGCGCGCCACCCTGGATCGCGAAGCGTTCGGGGTCGCCTTCGATGCCCAACGCGATCGCCTCGCGACGCTGGAGCTCGCCGCTCACTCCGCATCGCGCGACGTCATCGTGCATCAGGCCGCACTGCAAGTACCCGATGTACGGGCGTTGCGTTCCGGGATTACGGTGTGGGTGCTCGCGGTGCTTCTGGGTCTATGGCTTCTCGCGGCGCCGATCGTCTGGCGGGCGACTCGCGTCGTCGAACCGCCCCCGCCCAAGACGACCGAACCCCATCGGTGAAGCCCGATGGCTCCGGCCGCCTTCACCCGGCTCAGCTTACCAATGCATCCGCGGCCGTAGCGTCGTCGATGGCCCCCTGGTCGTGCAAAGCGCCGACCGCCATCTGGAACGTCCGCATGCCATAGGGATGCGTGCCTTTCTCCATGAGGCTCTTCAGCGAGGGGTTGTTCTCGGGCCTGCGAATGCTCTCGCGCACCGATTGCGACGCGACGATCACCTCGGCGGCCAGGACCACTCCATCTCCGTCCGCGCGACGCAGCAGGCGCTGAGCGATGATCCCGCGGAGGCAACTCGCGATACGGAAGCGGTTTTCTACGGGATCACCGTGCATAAGGGCCAGCATCCGGCTGATGGTTCGAGCGGCATCACTCGTGTGGAGCGTCGCCAGTACGAGGTGGCCGGTCTCCGCGGCGCGAAGTGCGATCTCCATCGTCTCGTCATCGCGGATTTCGCCGACGAAAACGACGTCGGGATCCTGGCGGAGTGCCGCGCGGAGCGCCGCCGCAAAACTGGAAGTGTCGAGGCCGACCTCGCGCTGACTGATGCTCGACAACCGGTCACGGTGGAGAAACTCGATGGGGTCCTCGATGGTGACGATGTGGAGCGCGCGGGTGGCGTTCAGATGCCCGATCATGGCTGCAATCGATGTACTCTTGCCGTTGCCGGCCGCCCCCACCACGAGAACCATGCCGTTGTCCTTCTCGGCAAGCTCGTAGGCCACTGGAATCGGAAGGCCCAACGCTTCGACGGAGGGAATCTCGACGGGAATGATGCGCATCACCACAGCCAGACTTCCGCGCTGTCGATAGACGTTGACGCGAAAACGGCCGATGCCGTCGGCGAAGTACGAAGTGTCGTACTCTTTGAGATCGTCCAAGCGGGCGAGTACCTCCGGCTTCGAGATGACCCACTTCGCTACGGCCAACGTGTCGTGCGGGGTGATCTTGTCCGTTCGGAAGTAAATCATGTCGCCGCGAATGCGCGCGCCGGGGGGCTGGCCCACTTTGAGGTGCACGTCGCGGGCCTTGCCCTGGATGGCCTTCGAGAGCAGCGCGCGAAAGAAGTTTTCGTCTGCGTACGCGCTCGTCACGGCCTCATGTTAACACGGCGCCCATGGCGGCGTTGCCATCGCACATGCTGCCAAGACGCCCACCGTGTTCACTCAGATCGAAGCGTCGTCGAGAATGCCGATGTAGGGCAGGTTCCTGTAACGCTCGGCAAAGTCGAGCCCGTAGCCGACCAAGAACCGGTCTTCGACCGTGAATCCCAAATAGTCGATGTGCGAGGCGACGCGGGCCCGGGCCGGCTTGTGCAGAAGTGCACAGACCCGAACGCTCGCCGGCCCGCGGGTGGACAACAACCTCATCAGATGTCCGATCGTCAGTCCCGTGTCGATGATGTCCTCCACGAGAAGAACGTCGCTTTGTGCGATTGGCTGAGACAAATCTTGCGTGATTTGTACGACGCCGCTCGTCTCCGTACCTTGCCCGTACGAACGCACGCCGAGAAAGTCGACGTTCAGCGGCAAATCGATGGCACGGGCCAGGTCGGCGGCGAAAACGAAGCTGCCCTTGAGCACGCAAACCAGAACCAGACTTCGGCCGGCGTAGTCTCGGGTGATCTCGGCCCCGAGCTCGCGGACGCGGTGGCCAATCCGATCGGCCGAGATGAGCGCCTGTACGCGGTCGGGCATGCCAAGGTCACGGTTTAAGGAGGTCGGGGTCGCACGTCAATGCCGAGCCTGTCCGACCACGTCCGTCCTAGTGTTCCTGCGCGAACGAATTATATTGCCGCGATGCACGGAGAATCGAGAGGGACGGATGGCCGAAACGGCCAAGGCTCCGACGAGGGAGCAGCCGAATCGGCGGAGGTCACGAGCGCCGATAAGGCGGCGACTTCGTCCGGCGCGCCGGGCGATGCCTTGGCGCACGCTCAGGCCGAAGCGGCGCGATTGAAGGAGGCATGGATCCGTACCGCGGCGGACTTCGATAATTTCCGGAAGCGAACGCGCCGAGAGATCGACGACGCGCGCCGTTCGGGGCGCGAGGACCTCCTTCGATCGCTTCTGCCGGTCTTCGACAACCTGGAGCGAGCGCTCCAGAGCGCTCAACGCTCGACGGACGTGAAAGCGATGGCCGATGGCCTATCGATGGTCCAACGCCAGTTCGTCGATGCACTGGGTCGCGACGGAATCGCACGTGTTCCGACAGTAGGGCACTCTTTTGACCCGGCCATTCACGAAGCCATTCAACAAGTGGAGACGGAAGCTCACGCGCCCGGTACGATCCTCGCCGAGGTTCAGCCAGGATACAAGATCGGGGAGAAGCTGTTGCGCGCCGCGATGGTCGTCGTCGCAAGAGCGAAGGCAAGCGAGGAAGGCGATGTCGATAGGGCAGGTGAACCGTCGCATTGAGTGCCCAATCGCACGGAGCGCTGCGCGAATCGCGCTGAGCGCCGAGAGGATGAATGGGCCGCATTATCGGGATTGACCTCGGAACGACGAACTCGTGTGTCGCGGTCGCGGAGACTTCTGCCAACGGAAAGCTCGAAGTCCGAATCATCCCGAACGCGGACGGCGCGCGGACGACGCCGTCGATTGTCGCGTTCGCCGCGAGCGGCGAACGTCTCGTCGGTCAGCCCGCCAAGCGGCAGGCCGTCACCAACCCGGCGAATACGGTTTATTCCGTCAAGCGCTTGATGGGGCAGAAATTCGTGCACCCGGAAGTGACCCGTCAAGGCGCAATCGTCCCCTACAAAATTGTCGAGGCTGCGAACGGCGATGCGTGGGTGCAAGTCGCCGCCCGCGGCATGTCGCCCCCCGAGATCAGCGCGATCGTTCTCGCGGCGATGCGGGAGGTCGCCGAGGCGTTCCTGGGTGAGAAGGTGACCGAAGCCGTCGTGACCGTCCCTGCGTATTTCGACGATGCGCAGCGCCAGGCGACCAAAGATGCCGGCAAGATTGCGGGGCTGGATGTCAAGAGAATACTGAACGAGCCTACCGCCGCGGCGCTCGCGTATGGACTGGACAAGAAGGATTCGGAACGCGTCGCCGTGTACGACCTTGGCGGCGGGACGTTCGACATCTCGATTCTCGAAATTCGAAATGGCGTCTTCAGCGTCAAAGCAACGAATGGCGACACCCATCTCGGAGGCGAGGACTTCGATCGGCGGATCATCGACACCCTCGCGGACATCTTCGAGAAAGAGCACCACGTCGACTTGCGTAAAAACAACGTAGCGCTCCAGCGACTCAAGGAAGCTGCAGAACGCGCGAAGCACGAACTGTCGTCGTCTCTCGAGACGGAAGTCAACCTGCCATTTATCGCACAAAGTGGCGCAGGAGAGCCTTTGCACATCGTCCGACCGATGACCCGGACGGAACTCGAACTGCTCACGCTCGACCTGGTTGAGCGCACGCTGGAGCCTTGCCAAAAGGCGTTGATCGACGCAAAGCTCACTCCATCGGACATCCACACCGTCATTCTGGTCGGCGGAATGACGCGAATGCCCGCCGTTCAGAAGACGGTGAAGCGATTCTTCGGCAAGGACCCGAACAAGGGTGTGAACCCGGACGAGGTGGTTGCCGCCGGAGCCGCTCTTCAGGGCGCAGCACTCATCGACGACAAGGTCGAAGTCCTGCTCCTCGACGTGACGCCTCTCTCCTTGGGTGTCGAGACGGGCGGTGGCGTTTTCACTCCGCTCATCGTGCGAAACACCACGGTGCCGACCGAGAAGAGCGAGATCTTCACCACCAGCGTCGACAACCAGCCGTTCGTGCCAGTGCACATTCTGCAGGGCGAGCGAAAAATGGCGGCCGACAATCGGAGCCTCGCGCGCTTCGAGCTTGCGGGCATTCCTCCAGCCCCTCGCGGCGTTCCGAAAATCCAGGTCGCCTTTCGGATCGACGCCGACGGGATGGTCCATGTCGAGGCCAAAGATCTCGGCACCGGCAAGGCACAATCGGTCCGCATTAAACCGACCAGCGGGCTAACGGCCGAGCAAGTCGAACAGCTCGTGAGCGACGCCGCCAAGTTTCGGTTTGCCGACGAACTTCGCCGCGAGCTGGCCGAGCTTCGGAATCAGGCTGAAACTCTGCTCTACACGACCGAGGCGGCGCTCGATGGCTATGCGGACCTGGTCGATAGGGCGATGCTCGACGACACCAGGGCATTCGCAGGCGAATTGCGCGGATTGCTGGAGGGCCGCGCGGAACTGGCTCAGATCCGCGACGCGTACCAGAAACTCGAAACTCAGACATTCGCCATCGCCGAAAAAATGTACGGGGACGCTGGCGACGGCGCGCCTCCTGCCGGGACCTGAGCCGGCGCCCCGGGCCCACCCGGGGCTCCAACGCAATCCCGATCTCGTCGGTGCCTAGCGAAAAAGCGCTATTGAATCAGGTCCTTGAGTGCCTTCAGCGCAGTCGCGCGGACCTTCTTCTGAGCGGGCTTACCCTTGATTACAATCGGCTGTTTCGTGAAAGGATTGATTCCCGGGCGATCCTTGGTTGCGGGCTTCTTGATTGCGCGCAGCTTCAGCAGACCCGGGATCACGAACTCGCCGTTCGGTTTGCGCAGTTCTTTCTTGATCAACTCGGTCAGACCATCAAAAACGCGACCGACACTTTTCTTATCGAGCTCGGAATAATCCGCGATCTCGGTAAGCACCTGCGCCTTCGTCAAACGCTTTGCAGACATGGGCCTTCCTCCTACGACTCTCTTCCAATTCACGTCATCCGAACCGACGATCGGCATTCGGCGATTCGCCGAATGCGCGCGGGTGCATGAGAACGCGCCCCGCGGCGGTTTCAGTGCGAAGACGACTAGCACCGTGATTTCTCGCTCCGCAAGGGAAAAACAGCGGGTTTCCTGATTTCCAGAGACGAACATCGGACACTCTGTCGGTTCGGCGCAGCGGTCCTATGGCGCAGAACGCGCGAAAAGTCCCTGTCGTTACCGCATCGTGCGCGACGTTTTGCGCACGATTGAATCGACATTGATCGCTGCCGTAATCCTCTTTTTGGCGCCCCTCGAAGGCGCACGCGGAGCACGCGCGCGCGCCGCCTCGTCGGCGGCGGCGCAGAGTCGGGCCGTTTCCCGGCGCATGCGCCGCCCGTCCGCCGGCTTCCGATGATCCCAGCCGAGCAGATGCAGCAGCCCATGAGCCAACAGCATCGTCAGTTCGCCGACGAGGTCGCGGCCGCGTGCGACCGCCTGGCGCCGCGCGGTAGGTATACTCACGACGACGTCGCCCAATAGGCGTGCGTGGGCGCCCGCGATTCGGCCTTCGATCTGGGAGAATGCGAGAACGTCCGTTGGCCGATTCTTCTTTCGATAGATTCGGTTCAGATCCATGATTCGATCGTCGTCCGTCAGGAGAACGGACAGCTCCGCCCGCGGCATCTGAACCGCGCCGAGCATGGCACGTGCGCGTCGGGCGACGTCGGCGGGTGACAAGCCGGCGTGGGGGCCCCCTTCGACGATCAAGCGCACAGGCACGAGGAGCGCCGTTACGCCTGCGCCCCCCCGGTGTAAAGGAGAAGACGTGGTCGGGGCGTGCGTCATCGTGCCAGCGTTCGAGGCTTCCGCGACGATCGGTCGGGTCGTCGACGACTTGCGCCGCAGGATGGACGTGCCGTTCATCGTCGTCGACGACGGTTCAACCGATGCGACCGCCGAGGTCGCGGCATCCTCCGGCGCACTCGTCGTCCGACACGAGCGCAATTTCGGCAAGGGAGCGGCTCTACGCACGGGCCTTCGGGAAGCCGCGCGGCGGGGCTTGCGTGTCGCCGTCACCGTCGACGCCGACGGACAGCACCCATCGCATTCCGCCGAGGTCGTGCTGGGCGCCCCTGACCATGCCGGTACCCTGGTACTCGGCGTTCGCGACCTCGTGCGCGATGGTGCCCCATCGAGCAACCGGTTCGGCAACCGCGTGTCGAATGTCTTTCTGTCGTGCTTCGCGGGACGCGGACTGCGCGACACGCAGTGCGGACTGCGCCGCTACCCCGTCCGAGAGACGTTGGCGCTCGGCTCACGAGCCAACGGCTATGCCTTCGAAGCTGAGGTCATCCTGCGCGCGATCGCCGGGGGCCTGTCCGTCGTGCAAGTGCCGGTCGAGGTCGTCTACCCGCCCGTCGGAGCTGGACAGAGTCACTTCCGCCGGGTTGTCGACCCCACGAGGATCGTCGTCCGGATCGCATCGACGGTCGTCGAGCTCGGCCTGCGGCGCTCGTGGCTGGCCCTAGCGGCCCGATCACGATGACGTCGAACATCCCGCGACGAGCCTGCCTCCTGGCGTCGGCCGTTCTTCTGCTGTCGCGTCGATCTCGAGGCGAACCGGCGGTCGACGACGTGTTGGCTCGCATCGACAGCGCGCGGGCGACCGTGCGAACCATCCAAGGACCTTTTACGCAAGTGCGGACGATTGGACTGCTTTTGGCCGATGTGCGCTCTCGCGGCACGCTCTCTCTCGTTCGTCCCGATCGACTGCGCTGGAAGCTCGACCCGCCGGACGATGTAACATTCTGGATGGGCCCCGAGGGACTTGCGTATCGCGGGCCGCACGGTCAGGGACGCCTTCCGGCCACCACCGCGCGAATCGCGGCTGCTCTCGACGACATGCGCGCTCTGCTCGGTGGCGATCTCTCCAGATTGCGCGAACGATGGCTCCTACGGGTACTGAGGGACGACGCGGCCGGTGTCGAGCTCGAGGCGGTGGCGCGCGCGAGCGGAGACACCCACTTGCGGAGCATGCGCTTCGCGTTGGCGGCAGATCGGGTGCGCCCGACGCACGTTCTCTTCGTCGAAGACACCCACGATCGAACCGCGATCGAATTCGGCGACTTGGTCGTGAACGCGGTGATTGACGACGCGTTGATGCGACCGCCCCCGTGACGGCAGGCCGACGGGCCCGGATGCGTTGCTCCGCGAAGGTTGGCTCGACAGGCGCCCCCGGGGCCCTTGCCTCTTTCCCTCCGGCGCCGAGCCGGAATCCCGATCCAGGCAAGCCCGCATATCGGCGACGCACGCGGCCGTTTATCATGACCGCCATGCCCGCAGACCCGACGAGGCAGCGATTGCTTCGGCTCTTGCGTCGAGCCTCCCATGAGCGGCGCCCGCGCTCCGAGCCGGCAACGCCCGACCCAAGCGCCATGTGGAGCGCTCACGAGCGGGCACTCGTGCGCGTGCGCGATGCCGGGGCAGCCTCCCAGCGAATCACGGCAACCGCGGGCCGTCAGCGGAGCGCGGTCGACGCGGCCGTAGAGCGGACGCGTGCGCTGTCTGCCCGAGTCGCCGAACTTCAGGCCGGATCCTCGCGTGCGCTCGACGCTTTCGAGCGGCTGAGCCTCGTGGCGCTCAATGCCGGACTCGAGGGTGCGCGTCTGGGGCAGTCGGATGGCAAGCCGCTCGCGCTCGTCGCCGATGAGGTCCGCTCCCACGCATCGCGAGGCGCCGACGCGGCACGCGATCTGGGCACGAATCTTGGCCAGCTCGCGTCGGAGTTGGCTCAGCTCGAATCTCAGATGGCTCAAGCGCAGAGCGTAGTCGCAGAAGTGGCCCAAGATTCCGCGCGGGCTGCGGGCGCTGCGAGCGACGCCGAGGTCGCGCTCATCGACATGGGTGAGCGGGTCAAGAAGACCACCGGCAGCGATCCGGAGATCGTACGCGCAACAGCCGAGGTCGCCGATCGAGCAAGGGCGCTCGTCGCTTCGCTGTCGGCCTTGAGCGGAAAGGTGCCCCATTCCTTGCTCGTCGGCGCGCTAGGCCCCGCGGTCGAAAGTCTGGCGCACTTGCTCGTCGGCGACGGAGATCCGGGCGTCGATCGGAACCGAGGGGTATGACCGAATCCGATCCTGAATTGTCGCGCTTGCTCATTCAGGAGCTCACGATTCACCTTGCGGCGCTCGAAAGGGACGAGCGCGACGGCCCCCGCGCACTGCGCGCCCTGCACGCGCTGAAAGGCAGCGCGAGCGTTGCCGGTGAGCGCGATCTGGCCGCGGCTCTGGATCGCCTGTCGAGGCGCGCCCGGGAAGGCGACGACAGCGCTTTCGATGGGGCCGCCGAAGTCGTACGCGTGGCGATTGGTCGTCTCTCATCCGGCAAGGGCGCCTGTCCAACGACCTGGCCGGTACCGCCCGAGGGCCTGGTTGCGCGTCCGCTCGACCCGCACGCGCGAGTGCAGTACGCGGCCGAGGTCACCGATCGGCTCGCGGGTATCGATGAGGCTCTGGGGGCCGGCGACGATCCGGTCGACGCGGCCCGCACGCTCTTTCGTCACGTCCACACGATGAAAGGGGCTGCGAGCGCGGTTGGCGACGAGCCGATGGCGTGGTTCTGCCACGGTTTGGAGGAGAAACTGCGCCCAGGCGGCTTGATCCACGCGCCACGAGCTGCCATCCACGAAGTGGGACGATGGCGCCCTCTGATCGGCGCCCTGCTCGATGAGCCTGCAACCGCGCTCGCCATGCTGGCTCGGAGCGCGCCACCGTCTGAGCTAGGGCTGCCCGACGATCGGTCGCATGGGCCCCGCCCCGAGCCTCCGGTGCGCGCATCCGCCTTCGATGAAGCGACGGCTACGATCCGGGTCCCCGCCGCCGACGTCGACCGTCTGCTCGATCGCCTGGACGTCATCGACCTGGCGCGTGAGCGGATCGCTTCACGCTCGGAGCGCGGACGCGAATCCGCCGATGCGGTCAGGAAGCTTCGTACCTCGCTGGTGGACGCGCTCCGCCAGATCGGCGCCCCCAGACCCTGGGGCCCACCCGCGGCCGCGTTGCAGCACGTCGAGGGCGTCGCCCGAGCGCTCGAAGCGTTCGGCGACGAGCTCGACGCGGCTTCGGCGCGGCTCCGCACGACCGAGCAGATGCTGCGCGACGGGGTCGCCGAGGCGAAAAAGCAGCTGTCTACGATGCGGCAAACGAGTGTGGGCCACATCTTCGCGCGTCTGACGACGGCTATCGAATCCGAGGCTCGCCGGAGCGGCCGCGCGGTGATCGTCCGAACGCGGGGTGCGGACGAAGCGATCGACAGGCGAATCGCCGAGCAGCTCGTCGAGCCGTGCCTGCAGCTGGTGCGCAACGCGGTCGCCCACGGGATCGAGCCCCCTCAAGCGAGAGCGGCCCTGGGCAAGGTGCCCAGCGGAACGATCGCGCTGGTCGCCCGCAAGATCGGAAACCGGCTACGACTGACGATTGCCGACGACGGGGCCGGCGTCGACTTGGTCAACGTCCGCGCGCGCGCCTTGGCGGCGAGCCTCGTCACCCCGGCCATCGCCGAGTCGACGGACGACGATACACTCCTTTCGCTCCTCTTTTTTCCCGGTTTCTCGACACGAGAGACGACCGACCTACTGGCTGGACGCGGCATCGGCCTCGACATCGCCCGGGCCGGCGTACAGCGCATGGGTGGCGCGATCACACTCTCCAGCCGAGCCGGAGAAGGGTTCAGTGCGCGCGTGGAGGTCCCGATTGAAAGCGGCTTCGTGTCCGTGCTCTGGATTCGCGCAGGCCACGAAGAGTTCGCGTTGCCGACCGCGAATGCGCGGCGGGTCCGTAAGATGGAAACGACGGATCCTGCCGTACCGCACATCCTCGCCTGCCTGGGGGGTCCCAGCTCTGCAGCGCGCTACGCCGTCGAGCTCGACTTGCAAGCGGACGATGCGCCCGAGCCCGCCATTCAGGTGGGAGTCGACGACGTGGGGCGCACCGACGAGTTGCTCATTCGGCCACTGGGGTCGCTTGTGGCCGGGCTAGGCCTCTTTGCGGGCGCGATCGTGCGCGGCGACGGGTCGCTTCGCTTGGCGATTGATGCGTCCGCACTGGCGCCCCGAGCCCGAGCGCTCATCTCGGCGCATGCGACGACGCTACCCGCGTCGGCCAGGTGATCTAGGATCGCGCCCGATGCAGGCGGTCGTTCGAGTCGAACCGATGGGCGAGGACGACTTCGCTTGCGTCGAGGCGCTGGACGAAACGACGGGCGTGCAACGCGATCAACTCTATGCCGAACTCGCCCGGCCATGGTCTCGGCGTTGGGTGGCTCGGCACGAGGTCGACGGGGTCGTCGGGTGTGCCCTGGCGTGGCACGTCGCGGATGAGTTGCATGTGCTGAACCTCGCGACGCGTTCCGACCGACGCCGACTGGGAATCGGGCGTGCGCTGATGCAGGAAATGCTGCGGTATGCGCGGGAGAATCGCGTCGACCACGTCCTTCTCGAGGTGCGTCGTTCGAACGCGCCGGCGGTGGCCCTCTACCGGGCGATCGGCTTTTTCGTGACCGGCGTCCGGCTGCGCTACTACAGCGACGACGAGGACGCGGTCGAGATGATGCTGAGCCTGGACCCTACGACAGGACACGTCGTGCGGCGGCCGGACGAGGTGCGACTGGATGCGTGAGATGCGGCAAAGGGCGACGACCGCTCTCGCTGCCGCCATGCGCGAAGGGCACGGCCCGACCGGCGATGTTACATCTCACACCGGGTCATCATGAAGCGCGTTTGCCTCTGTGTCTGCGCCGCGCTTGTGTCGGTCGTGCCCACCGCCGCTCAAGCGCAAACGTCTCCGGCCACGACGCCCTCCGCGACGGCCCACTCGGCGGAGCCCTCCCCCCAGGCCGCAACGACGGCGCACGGGTCCGCCCTCGCCGATCATCCCCTCGCGACCGCGCGTGCAGCCGCGCTGGCATCGGAATACGCCACGGCCGAGAAGGCTCTGCTCGCCATTGACGGCGCCGATCGCGCCGCGGCGCGCCTCGCGCTTGCGCGCGCGATGCTCGAGCAGGGGCGATTCGCCGACGCCGATCGTTATGCAACGCAAGCCATCGCAAACCCCGTCCAGCGAACGGCGGGCATCGCTCTGCGCGGCGAGATCCTCGCCGCCCAGGGCAGACTCGACGAGGCGATCAAACTCCTCGAGCCCGTCAAAGACTCTCCGGGCACAGGAGGCCGTCGCGTCCGACTCGAGCTCGGGGAGCTTCTGATTCGTTCGGGACGACGCGCCGACGCGGAGCCCGTTCTGCTGAAATTTGCCGACGAGTACGACAACGACGACATCGCGCAGACCGACGCCGAAGGCCTCGCCATGCTGGGACGCGCGATGCACCTGCTTCGGCATCCCAAGGACGCGAATCGCGCATACAACGAGAGCGAACGCGCGCAGAGGGGCCGCGTCGAAACGCTTCTCTGGCGAGCCGACCTCTACATCGGCAAGTACGATCCGGGTCACGCGGAAGAGGTCCTGAATGAAGCCCTGAAAATCGCGCCTCATCGCGCCGACACCTTGGTCGCACTCGCGCGCGTCAAAGTCGAGGAGACCTTCGATTTCGCAGCCGCCGAAGGCCTGATTCGGGAGGCGCTCGCGGTCGATCCGAAGCACACGGCGGCCTTCGCGGTGCGGGCCGGCATCGCGCTGCGCGACATGAACTTGAATGCGGCCAATGCCGCCATCGACCTCGGCCTCGCGGTCGACCCGAGCAACCTGGAACTCTTGAGCCTTCGCGCAGCCGCTCGCTTTCTTGCCGACGATACCACTGGTTTCGAGACTGCGAAGCACGACCTCTTTGCGCGGAACCCGGAGTTCAGCGAGGGCTACGGGATCGTCGGCGAGTACGCCGAGTGGGAGCACCGCTACGGCGACGTCGTGAGCATGATGAAAGAAGCCGTGACGCTCGACCCGAAGGACAGCAAGGCGTGGGCCCAGCTTGGACTGATGCAGACTCGGTCGGGCGACGAAGCGGCGGGGGTGAAATCGCTCGAAGAGGCTTGGAGGCAAGACCACTTCAACGTGCGCGTCTACAACACGCTTGAGCTTCTTTACGGTTCGTGGATCCCGCAACAGTACGACGAGCAGCCCTCGGGCATTTTCAATATCCGATATCCCAAGGACGAGAAGGCGATCCTCGAGCGGTACGTCCCTCGCATGCTCGGTCAAGCTTGGGGTGAGATGAAGATCCATTACATGTTTGCGCCGACGACGCCCGTCGCGGTCGAGCTGTACCGCGAGCGGCAGCACTTCAGCGTACGCACGAGCGGTCTGCCGAATATCGGCATTCAAGGCGTCTGCTTCGGGCACGTCGTCGCCGCGATGAGCCCCAACAGCGAGCCGTTCAATTGGGGCAATGTCCTGTGGCACGAACTCGCCCACGTTTTCGCCATCCAATTGTCGAACAACCGCGTACCGCGATGGTTTACCGAAGGGCTGTCTGAATACGAGACGATGATCCGCAGGCGCGAATGGCAACGTGAACTCGACCCGGAGCTTTACCTCGCGCTCAAGAAAGGCCAACTGCCCGCCGCGTTGGAAATGAACGCCGCGTTCACCCATGCCGAAGGCGATCTGGACGTGACCGTCGCGTACTACGCCGCGAGTCAGATGCTGGCATTCACGGCCGAGCAATTCGGCTTTCCAGGAATCACCCGCGCGCTCGCGCTCTGGGGCGATGGCAAGACGACCGCCGATGTGATTCGCATCGCTTTCGGCGTGTCGCCCACCGATTATGACGCGCGCTTTCGCGCCTGGGCCGCGCGTCGGCTCGCGCGCTACGATGGGCAGTACATCTTTTCACCGCCGACCACGGCGATCGACGAGGCCCGAGCTCAGGCCACCGCGCGACCCGACAGCGCCCCGGCGCGTGTCGCGTATGCCGTCGCGCTCTTGCGTGCCCACAAATCGGACGACGCGAGCCGCGAGATCGACGCGGCGCTCAAGATCGCCCCGAAAAATATGGACGCGCTGTTCGTTGCGGCCAAGCTCGCGGCGACGGCGAAGGACACGCAACATCAGGAGATCTATTTGCACGCGATCCAGTCGGCGGGCGGTGACGGATATGCCGTGCAGATGGCGTTGGTCGACGCCGCCGAGTCCCGGCATCAGCGCTCGGCCAAGCTCGCGGCTCTCCAAGCCGCGCATCGGTTCGATCCGACACAGGCCGATCCGCTGCGGGCCCTTTTCGACGCCGCCAACGACGACAAGCGCGAGGCCGACGCGCTGGCCGCCCTGCGCGATCTGGCGCAGCTCGATCAGCACGACCGACGCGTTTGGGATCTGCTCATCGACAAGCTCGTCACGCTGAAGCGCTGGGACGAGGCCAAGAGCGTCGGCGAAAGCGCGCTCTACGTCGACGTCGAGAACGCGGCCGTACACGTGGCCTACGCTCAGGCTCTGTCCGCCACCGGAGACCACGAGACGGCGGCTTTCGAGCTCGAGAGCGCGCTCGTTTGTGACGCGGACTCATCCGAGAAAGCAAAAGCTCACGCGCTACTCGCGCGAGAACGGCTGACGCTCGGCGACGTCGGCGCGGCGCGTGCGCATCGGGACGAGGCTCTACGGCTCGATCCGGCCAATGTCGATGCGCGAGCTCTGAAGCTCTAGAGCGGCTCTAGACCCGGCTCAGCTCCTCCGGCGGCGTCGGCGGTAAAGGCCCAAAAGCACGGCGCCAAGACCCCCGAGAGCCGCGGCCGACGAGCCCACCGGCATCCCGACCGCTTCAAGTGCGCAAAATCCACCTCCCGCCGTGCCACCGGCTTTGCGATACAGTGCGTAGAAATCATTCACCGGCGCGGGATAGTCGCACGCTTCGGGCGACGGGGGTCCGACGTTGCCGGATGCGTCCACCGCGGCCACGACGACGGTGTAGTCGACGGGCTGGCTTAGAGTCCCTCCAGGCCCAAAGTCGATGAGGCCCGTGATCGTGTAACTCTGGTCGGTTTCGCCGATCACCGTCAGATTGCTCGACGTGTAGACGGGCTGGCCGGCGGTGCAAGTCGCCCCAACGAGGTACTGACACGGAATCGTGGCGACACCGACGAGGCCGCTCTCGCTCGTGCTCGCCTCGACGAGATCGCCCGCGTCATTCACCGTCGTCGAGACCACACCGGAATCTTGGACGCTTTCGTCGAGCAGCACTTGGCTGTTGCAGCTTGTCGTGCCCGGTATGGGAGAGGTGGGGCCGAGGCTGACGAGGTAGCAGGCGTTTTGGGACGAGCTCGACGAAGTGGTGCTCGAACTGCTGGAGTCCCCCGGGCTCGAGTCCAGGTCGCTCGAGTCCAGGTCGCTCGAGCTCGATGAACTGGAAATCGAACTCGACCCCGCATCGGGGCAAATGAGTTGAACCGGACCCGTTGCGCTGCTGGCGTCGACGATCGTGCCGGTGGCGCCAGGCATCGGATCGATAAATACGTCGTAGCCGTACGTGTCGGCGTCGTCGTTGGCGGTCCAATTGAGCACAAATAGCGTGTCCCCATCCGCGATGCTCACGTTCGCGGGGGGCGACGGACCCACTAGGTCGGTGACGATCTGTTGCTGGAACGAAGTGGCACCCGAAACGATGTAACCGGAGACCACCGGCACAACGTACACCGTCAGCGTAACGGCGGTCTCGGTTGGCTGGGTCAGGCAGGCGGACGCCCCCTCGTGGACGGGGCCCGACGGTGCGGGCGGAACGGCGGCCTGCGGACCCACGAGGTCCTGGACGCGGATGTTGAACGGCACCGACGTTTGGGCGACCTGATTGACCGCGCCTAGCGTGGCCACTTCCCAGCACACGGCTACCCCGCCGGTCCCCCGATTCACGTCCTGAGTGCAGTCGCCGTTGGAGGACACCCAAACTTCGAGCTCTTGTCCGGTAAAGCCGCTCACGAACACCGTGTACTGGAGTGTCATGTCGCTGATGCAATCGGCGTAGTTCACTCCGTCCGGGTTGAGTCCGATGGGACGCGTCGAGACGCCGAGATTGACGCTGTCGACGATGCGCGTGGGATAAGGGTCGTTCGGGTCAGCGAGCACGGTGGGAGTCGTCGCCGTCGTCGTTTGTGCGCGCGCAGGCGCAACGAGCAGCCCGAGGACGGTGACGGCCACGCCCACAAGCGCCCAACGAACCTGCGAAGTCATGGTGGAAGTTGAATGAGCATGGCACGTGCCATGCCGAGCGCCGTGATTTTCACGGCCGCCGGAACGGGCGCCTGGCCAAGCTGTCATGGATTCTCGGTTCCCTTTTCGAAGAGGCTGACAAACTGTCAGTCCATCGAAAGCTTATCGCTCAGCCGTCACCGGCCCCAACGACGCGTCGACAAGTCACAACCAGACGATCCCCAGTCCGATCGAAACGTGGCGGGTCGATTGCGCGCCTTTTGAACAAGGTGCAAAGTGCCTCACTCCTCGTGGCCGACTTCGATCTGCGCCTGCTCCACGTGGTCTACGGCGGCATGCACGGGTCCTGGGGCCCGGCCATGGTGGCCTTCTCGATGGCGGGTTCCGGGTGGTCGCTCGCGGCGTTGATCCCCTTCATGCGCTCGAGTCGCACCCGTCGATGGGCCACCTGGCTGACCTCGGCCATCGTCATTCAGGCGACGATCGTCTGGCTCATCAAACGGCTGGTCGGCCGAGTGCGGCCGTGGCTTGCGTTTGGCCTGTCGCCGCCGATCGGCATGCCCCACGACGGATCCTTTCCGAGCGGGCACGCGGCAGGCTCGTTTTGCGTCGCCGCGTTCTTGGCCGTCGCTCTTCCGGCGCTCCGGCCGGACCTCGGCTGGCGTGCTCGCCTGATCGCTGCGGTGGCTGCCGTCGTCGCGGGCCTCGTCGGGCTGTCGCGCATCTACCTCGGCGCGCACTTTCCGAGCGACGTGCTCATCGGGGCGCTGGTTGGCGGCCTGATCGGTGCCATCGCGGGTCGGATGTGCGCGAGCGGCTGCCGCGAACATAACGGTAGCGGCTGACCGGGTTGGGTTGGCGCGTCGGGCGCGCCGGGCGACGGGGCCGTCGTCGGAACGGGGGAGGCCCCAAGATGGCGCGAGTGTCGGCGCCCTGCAATCGGATCGAACACGGGTGGAACGAGCGCTGAAAAAACGCTAAACGTGCGAAGCCTTGCGTAACTCGAGCCAGCTCGTCCGCTTCGTTTTGCTCGGGCTCGCGCTCGTCGCTCCGTCGGGTTGCCGCGACTCGAGCGCCAGCAGCGGTCAGTCGCCGGTGCCGGAGTCCGCGAGCGCAGCGGGGCCGGCCGAGGATCTCGTTTTGCCCGGCGTCGACGTCAGTGCGATGACGCCGCGCGAACGCCGGGAGTGGTCTTCGGTCGTCGCAACGGCGCTCGCTCCCTGTCCCAACACTCCCGTGTCGCTCGCGCAGTGCGTCAAGGAGTCTCGATCGTGCGGGGCGTGCATTCAGGCGGCAAAGTGGGTGGCCAAGGCCGTCGGAGAGGGCGCCTCGGAAGAGCAAATTCGCCGCGCCTACAAGGAGCGCTTCGACCCTGCGAGCGCCAAGCGGATCCCCATCGACGGGTCGCCCACCGAGGGGCCGGACGAAGCCCCGGTTACGGTCGTCGAGTTCGCCGACTTCGAGTGCCCCCACTGTCGCGAGGCGGTACCGTTTCTCGATGCCGTGTTGGCTGCGCATCCCGGCAAGGTTCGGCTCGTGTACAAGAGCTTCACGCTTTCATTTCACGTTCATGGAGAGCCCGCCGCGCGGGCCGCGTTCGCGGCGGGCGAGCAGGGGCGATTTTGGCAAATGGAGCATCTGCTCTTCGAGCGGCAGCAACACCTCGAGGATGCCGATCTCGAGAGGTACGCGACGATGCTGAAGCTCGACGTCGCCCGGTGGAAGTCCGACATGGATTCGCCCAAGGTCAAAGATCGAGTCGCTCACGATCACGCGCTTGGCGAGGAAATGAAGCTGAAGGGAACGCCGACGATCTACGTGAACGGTCGAGAGCTCGACTCCGAAGCGGACGAATCGCTCGAGGGGCGGGTAGCCAGCGAGCTCGGCGTGCCGCCGGCAGCCGTGCCTGCTCGCGAGTCGGTGGCGCCGGCCTTTGCACCGTCGATGGCCCCGGGCCGCCCGTGACAAGGGTAGCTTGAAGGTCGCGTTCCTCGCCCGCATTCTTCTCGGCGTGTGCCTTGCCGGTAGCTCCGCCTGCCGAGGCGGGGCGGACGACGCCAGTCACACGACAGGAACGTTGGACCTGCCGGGGATCGATACTCACGACTTCACCCCTCGAGAGAGACACGAGTTTTCGCGGTACGTTCAGGAGTTCCGAGCGCCGTGTCCGGCGGTTGACGCGCCCATTGCCGACTGTGTCCTCGAGAAACGCGACTGCGCACGGTGCCTGCTTGCGGCGAAGGCCATTGCCAAGGCCGTGCGCGAAGGAATGGCGCCGCGACAGGTCCATGACCTGTATAGGGAGCGCTTCGACTCGGCGACGGCGAGAGTCATTCCGACGCAGGGATCGCCGTCGCGTGGGCCGGACAACGCCCCCGTCACGATCGTCGAGTTTGCCGATTTCGAGTGCCCCTTCTGCCAGCAGATCGCCCCTAAGCTGGACGAGTTCTGCGACGGCCGAAAGGACAGCGTTCGCTTCGTGTACAAGTTCATGCCGCTGGCCATGCATCCGCACGGAGAAATCGCCGCGCGCGCCGGCATTGCGGCTCAAGCGCAAGGTAAATTCTGGGAGATGCATCACCGGCTCTTCGCGAGCGGCGGCCGACTCGAAGAGAGCGATCTCATGGACTACGCGAAGGCTCTCTCGCTCGATCTCGAACGGTTCGCCGCGGACCTGCATGCACCGGCGACGACGGCGCGAATCGAAGAAGACCGCAAGCTCGCCGACGACTTGGGCGTCAAGGCGACTCCGACGATTTTCATCAACGGGCGCGAATTCGACTCCAAGCTCGACATCGCCGAGTGGGTCGATGCCGAAATCGGTGTCGCGCGCCCTCGTGCGAGGTGACGGCGTGCGGGGTGTCGTGCTGGATGCGTGCGGATGCTTCCCGAGCGGGCGGCATTATGCCGGGATCGCCCACCTGCTTCGCGCTGTCGTTCGAGGCCTGATCGAGGACATCTCGCCAGACGTGCCGTGGACGGAATTGCCCATCGCGTTGATCGACCTGGAAACCACGGGCCGCGACGCCTCCGTGGATCGAGTCGTCGAGGTCGGCATCGCCATCGCACGAGGTGGGGTGGTGGTCGAGCGCAAAAATTGGCTCGTCAACCCACGACGTCCGATCCCCAAGGAGGCCAGCGACGTCCACAAGATTACCGACGACGACGTCAAGGACGCCCCCCCTTTCGAGGTCGTGGCCCGAGAGATCGGGGCGGCGCTCGTCGGATGCGTCCCGGCCGCTTACAATGCGGCATTCGACCGAGCTTTTCTCGGCAACGAGATCGCGCGCGCAGCTGTGACGATGGGGCCGCTCCCGCCCGCTCTGCAAAAGGCCGTGGACTGGATCGATCCTCTCGTTTGGGCCCGCGAGTTGCAGTCCGAAGAAAAATCGCGCGCTCTCGGGGAGGTGGCATCGCGACTGGGCATCACGCTGGAGAACGCTCACCGCGCGAGCGATGATGCGGAAGCTGCGCTCCGGGTGATGCTCGCCCTTTCCGCCGACGCGCGCATCCCGAGGACCTACGGGGCACTCGTTCAGGAACAGCGCCGGCTTGCGCTGGACCAAGCCGACGAGCGCCGTCTCAGGTGGCGAACCCCCTGAGAGCGGGTTCAACGGCGGATGCGACGCGAAGCAGCGGTGGATCGTGCTCCAAAGCCACGGCCCGACGGTCGCAGGGGTTTGGGCAGGGCTCGATTCCGAACCGGCCTCCGCATTTGCGCACTGCGCAAACTTTGGTTTTGACCTATAGTGCACGGGCGATTCCGCAGCGGAGGAGATCCCGTGACGGATAAGGCCATCATCACGCTGGGGGGCAACGAGTTCGAGGCTCCCGTCGTCGTCGGCACGGAGGGAGAGCGGGCCATCGACATCGGGCAACTTCGAGCGAAGACGGGCTTCGTGACCATCGACCCGGCGTTCATGAACACCGCGTCGACGAAGAGCGCCATCACGTTCATCGACGGCGACAATGGAATTCTGCGATACCGCGGGATTCCCATCGAGCAGCTGGCGGAGAAGTCGACGTTCGTCGAAACGGCCTATCTGCTCATCTACGGAGTTTTGCCCAACGATCAACAGCTGGTGGATTGGAGCGAGAAGCTCACGCGACACTCGCTGATTCACGAGGATATGAAGCACTTCTTCGAGGGCTTCTCGCCGAGCGCCCATCCCATGGCCATTCTCAGCGCCATGGTGGCGGCCTTGTCCAGCTACTACCCCGACTCGCTCGACGCCGACAACGTCGAGCACCGCGACATCACGATTGCGCGTCTTGCCTCGAAGGTCCGAACGATCGCGGCGTTTGCGTACAAGAAGTCGATCGGGCAGCCGTTCGTCTACCCGAAGAACACGCTGTCGTACTGCGCGAACTTCTTGCACATGATGTTTTCGGTTCCTGCCGAGGAATACCAGGTCGACCCGGAGCTGGTCAAAGTCATGAATCTGCTGTTGATCCTGCACGCGGATCACGAGCAGAACTGTTCGACGAGCACGGTCCGAGTGGTGGGCTCGAGCAAGGCCAATCTTTTCGCGTCGATCAGCGCTGGCATTTGCGCGCTCTGGGGTCCGTTGCACGGTGGGGCCAATCAAGAAGTCCTCGAGATGCTTACCGCCATCCGGGACGACGGCGGCGACGTGAAAAAGTACGTCGCGCTCGCGAAGGACAAGCACAGTGGCTTCAAGCTGATGGGCTTCGGCCACCGCGTGTACAAGAACTTCGATCCGCGAGCCAAGATCATCAAAGCCGCCGCCGACAAGGTCCTCGCCAAGCTCGGCAAGCCCGACCCGCTGCTCGATATCGCGAAGACGCTCGAAGAGACGGCTCTGAGGGACAGCTATTTCATCGAACGGAAGCTCTATCCCAACGTCGATTTTTATTCGGGCATCATTTATCGAGCGATGGGCTTTCCGACCAATATGTTCACTGTCCTGTTCGCACTGGGGCGACTTCCGGGATGGATCGCCCATTGGAAGGAAATGGTGGAGGACTCGAACACGAAAATCGCTCGCCCTCGCCAGATCTACACCGGCTCACAGGTGCGCGACTACGTGCCCTTGGACAAGCGCGTCTGATGGCGATCGGCGGCCCATCAGCCGTCGAGCCCATGCAGCATCTCGCGGATTCGGGCGCCGAAGAGCATCCACTCGATCGTCGCGAGGCATAGAAACGGACCGAACGGGATCCTCGCCGCCAGGATCCCGTCTTCGGGCGCGTGAGCGAGTGGGTCTTGCTCCAAGGCCGCTTTGGCTTCCTCGTCGCCGGAGGCCGCGGCTCTCTGCAGGCACTCGCGATCGGCTCGCACGGCTGCCGGCTCGTCGATCCGACCGCGAACCAACAAGAGTGCGATCGCGGTAACGCTCGCTTGCAGCGCACCCCCGAACAGCGCGAACGCGGCGCCCTGCCAACCAAACCAAGCCCCGGTCAACATGACGAGTTTGGCGTCGCCGAGGCCCATGCCGGTACGTTTTCGAACGAGTTTGTATGCGACGACGAACGGCAGCCACACGCCGACGAAACCGATCGCCGCTCCGGTGAGCGCAGCGCGGTACGTCATCTCGCGCAACCCGGGGGTCGACAGACCGAACAGCGTGCCCGCGATCGTGATCGCATCGGGCAGGTACATGTGCTCGGCGTCGATGAAAGCTGCGGCGATGAGCGCCATCGCCAGCGCGAAGTCTGCGAGGAAGACCGCCCCTGCGTGGAAGAGCGTTCCACCGGCGGGTGTCGCTCGCAAAACGAGCTGTCCGATTCCGAGTGACACGATTCCGCCCAGCAGTTCGATGACGGCGTAACGAGCCGAGATGCGCGCGCCGCAGCAGCGCGCGCGACCCCGGAGCAGTAGCCACGAGACGATGGGTACGTTGTCCCAAGCGCGCACGGGCTCTCCGCACGCTGGACAATGCGATGGCGGTCGCACGACGCTCATGCCCCGCGGAACACGGTAGACGACCACGTTCACGAAACTGCCCCACAGGCAGCCCCACACGAACGCCGAGGCGCCAAGCATCCATGGCGGGAGGCCCAGCTCGTAGGGCGTCATGGGTGCTGCGGAGCGTAGCAGTCGGGCGGAACCCGATCGCGCGTGACGCGCGCGGACGTTCGGGCTAGGGCCGGACGCCCGCGCGATGCTGCTGGCCATCGACCCGAACCATCCCGAGCCGCGAAAGATCCGTCGCGCCGTCTCGGTCCTCGAGGAGGGAGGGGTGATCGCGTACCCGACCGACACGGTCTACGGGATCGGGTGCGACCTCATCAACAAGCGCGCCATCGATCGGATTTACGAAATCAAGCGAATGGACCATTCGCATCCCCTCGCATTCGTGTGTCCGGATCTCGCCCATATCGCCCGCTACGCCATCGTTGACAACCAAGTGTACCGCGTGCTCAGGCGATTCCTTCCGGGGCCCTACACGTTCATTCTCGAAGCGACGCGGGAGGTCCCGAAGCTCGTTCAAATGAAGCGCAAGACCGTGGGAATCCGGGTTCCATCGTGCGAGGCCACGCGTGCACTCGTGCGCGAGCTGGGCCGGCCCATCATTTCGTCGACCGCCGCGCTGCCGGGAGAGGACCCGCTGGTCGATCCGCACGAAATCGCCACGGCATTCCCCGGGCTGTCGCTGATCCTGGATGCGGGCGCTGGTGGGCTCGTGCCCACGACGGTCATCGACCTCACCAAGTCGCCGCCCGAGATCGTTCGCAAGGGCGCCGGCTCGATCGACGAGTTCTGATGCAATTTCGCCCCGCTGCCGCTGGGGGGGGGGATTCAGAACAGACACACACACGGACGTGAGGATCGCGCACCGTGCCCTTAGCCGGGCGGGTGGCCGAGCCGTTGGTCGCTGTGGAAGGGGCATGATGAGCGGCACGGAGTCCTGGAAGTCGACGACGAAGGAAGGCGCAACGCCGGCGCCGGATGGGCATCCCTCGGGGATTCGATCGGCCGTTCGGTCCCGCGTCCTTCTGGTCGACGACGACGCCATCCTTGCGCGATCGTACGCGCGAATGCTTTCCGCGTACGGCTACGACGTCGACATTCGCCTCGACGGAGAGGCCGCCGTGAACGCGGTCAAGTCGTGCTCGTTCGATGTCGTCCTCAGCGACATCGATATGCCGCGTCTCGGGGGGGTCGCGTTGCTTGAGCGCATACGCGCCCACGACTTGGACATCCCCGTGATCCTGATCACGGGAAGCCCATCGCTCGAGACGGCCGTGGCGGCGGTCCAGCACGGCGCGCTCCGGTACCTCACCAAGCCGATCGACGGCGGCAGTCTGCGGTCGGTGGTCGACGACGCGGTCCGCCTTCACCAGCTTGCCAAGGCCAAGCGCAGCGCGCTCGACCTCGCAGGCGGGGTCGATCGGCTGGTCGGCGACCGCGCCGGACTGGTGGCGAGCTTCGGTCGCGCGATCGACACACTCTGGATTGCCTATCAACCGATCGTCTCGTGGTCGGGGCGACACGTGTTCGGCTACGAGGCGCTGCTCCGCTCCCGCGAGCTTGCGCTGCCGCACCCGGGAGCCATTCTGGATGCCGCCGAACGGCTGAATCGCCTCCACGAGCTCGGTCGGGCCATCCGGTCGGCCGCTTCGCAGCCGCCGACGAAGCTGCCCGACGGCGCCCTCTTGTTCGTCAACTTGCATACCCACGATTTGCTCGACGAGGAGTTGTTCGATCGGGATCGACCGCTCGCGCGCATCGCCGACCGGGTGGTGCTGGAGATCACCGAGCGGGCCAGCCTGCATCACATCGGGGATGTGCAATCGCGCATCTCGAGGCTACGCGAGATGGGGTTCCGCATCGCGGTCGACGATCTAGGGGCGGGGTACGCTGGACTCACTAGCTTCGCTCAACTCGAGCCGGAGGTGGTCAAGCTCGACATGTCGCTCGTCCGCGGGATCCACGGCCAGCCGACCAAGCAGACGCTCGTTCGCACGATGATCACCATGTGCCACGAGCTGGGAATGAAAGTCGTCGCCGAGGGCATCGAGACTTGCGAAGAACGTGGCGCCATCATCGAGGCAGGTTGCGACTTGATGCAAGGGTACCTTTTTGCGAGGCCGGGTCCTGCCTTTCCAGCCGTTTCGGAACTTGACTGACGCAGTTCGTCCTTGCTGGCCGGAGGGTACGCTCCCGGGGTTGGGAAAATGGCGGCCGGCGGGACTAGCACTAGCAAAACAGGAAGACCGTCGCGTACGACCTTGTGAAGCGTTCGGCGAAAGCCGAACCCGAACGAAGTTCCGGCACGTCGTGCTCAGTCCATCGGCGGAAGCGATTCGCCGTCGGACGGGCCCAGGTCTTCGGCTTGATCCGGCGCGTCCCTTTCCGCCGCGGCCTCGCGAAAAAAATCGAGCAAGTCGTCGCGGCGAGCCTGCGCGTCGGCGCGTCCCATCTCGATGAGCCTGCGGCAAAACGGCCCGTCGAACAGCAAGTAGCTCGCCAGATCGGCTTCGTTCTCGACGCCCAGGTCGAGCAGACCGAACAGGCGCCGCGTCAAGATCGGATCGCCTCGGAGACGACCGCGCTTGAGGTGCTCGTTGGCGAGTCGTCCGATGTCTTCGCTCGGGCGTACGCGCATGCAATTCACGTAACGGTAGTCGGTGGCACCGCGATGGCGCGCCTCGGCGCTCAGCGCCTCGGTGAATCCCGGACCGTAAGCACGCGATCCGTCGACTAGGACACTATTGATTCGGGTCAACAGTTCGATGTCCACGTCGACATGATCCAGCAAAAACGCGTTCAGCACCTTGCCCAACAAGAACGCAGCACCCGGGGCGCGTCCCACCTCCGGGTGTGCCTCCCGTACGACGCGCCCTTTGACCTCGCGCGAGCTGCCGATCGCGAAGATATGCGTTGCGCCGAGGCGAAGAGCTGGGGCAATGGGAGTATTTTGGCGCAGTCCCCCGTCGAGATACAGCTCGTCGTCGATCCGAACGGGTGGAAACAGCATCGGGATCGCCGCGCTGGCCAGCGCGTGGGGCGGCCCTACACGGGCCGCACGGAAGAGCGTTCTCGGAGGAGCGTTGCTCGGAACCTGAAGGTCCGGCGAGACCTGCATGAATACGACCGTGCGTCCTGCCGACACTTCGGTGCACGATACAGTGAGAGCGCGGAGTGTCCTGCCGCGTAGGCATCGGGCTACCGCGCGCCAGCTGATCTCGCGCTGAACCAGATCGGCCATTGGGCGTACGTCGAACAATCCGTAGCCGCTTCCGCCGCCCAGCAGGACGCGCGGCAGCGTGATGACCTGCCGCAGGCCAAACCCGAGGACGCGGGCGAGCTCCAACTCGGTCCACAGGTCGACAAGTCGCCGCAGACCGAGGACCGGATCGCCCAAGTGTGCGGCGAGGTAGCACGCGTTGATTGCCCCTACGCTCGTGCCGCAAAGGATGTCGATGCGCGGTGGGCAGGAGAGCATCCGCGTCAGATCGTCGAAAATGTACCAGAGCACACCCACCTCGTACGCGCCTCGCGCTCCGCCTCCCGAGAGGATCATGGCGATCCGCCGAGGGCTGGTGCGTGTCGGTGACGGGTTCGTCATACGATCTCGACGGCTTCCGATTGCGGGATCCCGTGCGATGCGGTCCCGACGACGTCCGCCGCGGGCCGCGACGGCGGCTTGCGTTCGAGGACGGCTGCGTTCACGGGACGCCGACGGAACAGGCTCCGAAGACGGGGATCCCGGACGGAATTGGCCAGGGTGTCCGCGAAGTCGACCGCGCGTCTCTTCGCCTCGCTTGCTTGCGGAGAGCCGGTGCGCTCGAGCGCTTCGGCGCAAAACGCGCGAATTTCGAGGCCATACTCGCAGCCCTGCAGATTCTCCACCGCTCCGAGCGCGGTTGTCGCGACGAGCGTTGCGGCATGCACCTCGCCCAGGTCGGCTCGCGCCGCGGCCTCGATGGCCATGGCGTAGACGTGAAACGCAACGAGTGCCACGGTCTCGGCGGCCTGTCGCGCATGCATCGCATGGAGGACCGCTTCGTGGGGCTCCCGTCGCGCACGCGCCAGAAGGGCCCGCACGACGCTTTCGTGCGTGCTGTCGTAGGCATTGCCGGTAACGGCAGTCAGAGCGCCCGCATCGCGAAGGGCCCCTTCGGCCTCGTCGAGCTGTCCGAGCTCGGCCGCCACCGACGCACACACGAGCAGCGTCTCGGCCCAGCCATTCTGATCGCCGTAGCGCTCGTGCACCTCGCGAGCGCGCTTGAGATATGCGACGGCGCGATCGATGTCGCCAAGGCGGAAGTAGGCGTGCCCCACGATCGTGAGCGCCCGGGCGATTTGAAAGCGTACGCCGATTGACAGATCAATCCGGATCGACTCGAGCGATAGGGCGATGGCGTCCTCGTACCGTCCCTCGACAAACATGGCGTGCGACAACGCTCCTTTGACGCGAGCCTCGAGCCTTCGTCGTCCGCACTTCCTGAAGATGGCCGTCGCCCTGACGTACGCGTCGATCGCTTCGCGAACGCGCCCTACCCGGAGCAGCAGCATCCCACGCAGACGGAGCACCTCGCCCTGTTGCTGCGGCGGTATGCACTCCCGAGCGCTCGGATCGAACGTTGCGAGGGCCCGATCGCACGCGGCCAACGCGCCTTGCACGTCGCCGAGTTCGCGCAGAAACTCGCTCACGCGCGCTTCCGCCTCCATCTGCATCACATGCAGCCGTGCGCTACGGGCAATCTTGGCGGCTTGTTGGGCCACGACGAGTCCGCGCGACAGCCGCCCTTCGTCGAACTCGTAGCGAGCGGTTCGGAGAAGGCCCAGACAAACGACCCGCGGCGTCGCGTGCCGCCTCGCGAGCCGCCGAAGCGAATTCAAGTGCCGGACGCGCTCCCGTCGGCGTCCGAGCATTCGGTAGAGGCTTTCGAGCGCCTCCTCGGAGAGTATGGCGCGGCTGTCGTCCGAATCGAGGTGCGCCATCGATCGAAGGTAGTACCGGATCGCGATCGGGATCTGGTACGCGGTGCGCGCTGCGGCCGCAGCTTCGAGATAAAAGAAGGCCGCTCGTGCCCGGCTTTCGCCGCGCGAGAGGTGTCGTGCAACGATCGCGGCCGAAAGACCGCGCGCGAGCGATGTCCCGGCCAAGTGCTCGCCGAGCGTGCGATGCATGCGGACGCGATCGTCGCGATCGAGTGCGGCGTAAGCCACTTCGCGCGTCAGCGGATGCCGAAAGTCGACGAGCTCCCCCTTTCGGTCGCAGACGCCACGCGCACAGAGCCGAACGATCGCTCGATCGTCTTCCTGCGACGTCAGTTTGACGATGTCTGCGACGGGAAGGGGACCGCCGGCGATCGCAAGCCAATCCACCACGAGGTGCTCGGGCCCGGGCAGCTCGCGGATTCGGTCTCCGAGAAGCTGTTCGATGGTCGAGGGGAGAGCCGCAAAGCCCGCGTCGTCGCGCTCCGTTCGGACCAAGTTGGCGACTCGATCTCCGGTGGATCCGGTGCCTTCACGGATCTCGAGAGCTCCGCGCTCCAAGAGCGCGTCGACCATCTCGAGAAGGAAAAACGGATTTCCGCCGACCTTGGGGAGTAGATCCGCACACACTTGCCGCGCCCCGTCGCGCACACCCAGGCGCGTTTCCACGAGCCGAACTTGCTCGTCGGAGGTCAGGCTTCGGAGTTCGACACGCATCAATTCTTGGGTCACGTGAGCGACGCGTTCTTCCGGCCTCGTCACCAGGAGAAGAAAGATGGGCAACGGCTCGCCTGTGTGCGCGACGTCCACGAGCAAGTCGAGGCTCGCCTTGTCCGCCCAGTGCATCCCTTCGACGAGAACCACGAGCGGCCCGGCGAACGCGATGGCCGCGAGCAGGCTCCGGGTGCCGTCCAGTATCTGCTTCTTTCGCGCGTGAGCGTCTTCCTCCGCCCCAGTGCCCATTTGACGATTGGTCGCGAGCTCGGCGAGGCGGGCTACCATCGGGCTGGACACAGACTCTTCGCCGGAGGCTACGCCGCCGACCTTCGCAATGAGGGCTGCGACCTGATCGAACGGCTCTTCCCCCGACGTGCCGATGGCCTGTCGCACCAGCTCGGCGACCACCGCGTACGGTACTTCCATCGTGACGGGTGTGCACTCGACATGCAGAAGGCGAGAAATCGGCGGAAGCTCCCCGAGAAAGGTCGCAACGAGGGCCGTCTTGCCGATACCCATCTCGCCGATCACGGCGCGGCAGACGAGCTGTCCGGCGCCTCCGCGACTGAGCACCGCATCGTGAAAGGCAGCGTGCAAGTCGGCTTTTTCGGCGTCGCGTCCGACCAGATCGGTGGCGCCCCCTTGCAGTTCCAGCCGCTCCTCGCGCGAGAGGCTCCGCTCGAGGGCGTAGACACGCATCGTGTGGGGGACCTCGACGTCGTTGGCGAGCGCCGGCTGGGGGTCGTCCAGCGTGAGGCTCGGCACGTCGCCCCAGCGGAAGTCGCGCCGAATGAGTCGGTAGACGCCACCGGCCACCCACGTGCGACCGGGCGCGGCTGCCTCGCTGAGAAGCTCGGCGAGTCGTGCGGCCGGTTCGAGAAGAACGTACTGAACCAAGTGCCCCTGCAAATCGCGGGTGCCGCTCGCGACACCTCGCACGATTCCGATCGCCGCCGCGACGGAGTACGGGCGATCCTCGATGAAGCCTGAAATCGTCTCATGGACATCGAGCGCGAGCTGGGCGGCGTCGCTCGCCGCGCGCGAGGGGTTCGAGGAGACGCCCGAAACTGCCGCTGCGGTCATGGTCGCGCGCCCGATGGCCCCGTCCATCCCGCTCACCCAACCCCAGCGCATTCCGCGTTTGAAGGCCAGATCGTCGAGCGTGCTGCGCAGCTGATCCAGCATTCGGCGCGGCATGCCCGGGGCATCCAGTCCGTGAAGGCGCAAGCTCAACACCGCGACATGTCGAACCTCGCGTCGCGCGCCCGACGACGGAAGTCTCCGCCCGTTCGCTCCGAACGACGCTTCGACCGGTGCGCCCGGCTCGCGCCGGCTGCCGGGATGGGCTTCGGCGAAGCTTCTTGCGAGCGGCACAGCGGCCTGAGTGCGTGCATCGTCGGGTCTCTGTCCGAGCGCAGTGGGTACCTCGCCGGCAGGGATCCGTCCGACGATCCGGGTCAGCGTCGCTTCGAGCTGAGCCGCATCGATCAGCTCACCCTGGCGGACGATCGCCGTGCCGATGGCAGCGGCCATCTCACGCGCGGTTCGATAACGATCGTCGCGGGGTCCGGCGAGTGCCTTCAACACAATCGCCTGCAGCTCGCTTGGAATTTCGCTCGCGTAAGTCGAAGGCGGCTCGATGATTCCCGATCGAACGATGTCGATCAGGGCTTCGCCACCCAGTCCTCCATGAATGGGTCGTCCCACCAAGATCTCCCACAAGATCACCCCGAGCGAATAGACGTCACCCCGGCGGTCCACCGTCTCGCCGCGGGCTTGCTCGGGCGACATGTATCCGAATTTGCCTTTGAGGACGCCTTGCTCCTCGGCGAACAGGCGCGCACTCGCGATCCCGAAGTCCGCGATCTTGACCGTGCCTTCGAACGACAGAAGGATGTTCTGCGGGCTCACGTCGCGGTGGACGATGTCGAGTGGTTGGCCGGCCTCGTCCTTCTTCTCGTGGGCGTAGTGCAGTCCCTTGGCGGCCTCGGCGATGATCCACGCCCCGACCCACGGGTCGATTCGCGCGTCTTTGGACTTGGCGGAGGTCATCAGCTGCCCGAGGTCGCAGCCTTCGACGTACTCCATGGCGAGGAGCAGACCTTGGTCGCCAAAATCCTGAAACTCGTAGACCTGCACGACGTTCGGGTGGTTCAGCCGTGCGGCCAGACGGGCTTCCTCGATGAACATGGCGCGAAAGCGCCGTGAGCTCCCGTGTGCCGGTAAGATGCGCTTGAGAACGAGGACCTTGTGCGTACCCTCGGCGCCCAGTTTCTTCGCGAGGAAGACTTCAGCCATGCCGCCGGCGCCGAGACGGCGCACCACATCGAACTGTGCGATTTCCTGCGGGGCAGCCGCCGGCGGCGTCTTCGACATCTTCTAACGCAACGACGTTAGAAGCTTATATCCTGGGTGCCACCTCGCGCGAGCCAAACCCCCACGCTAACCTCTGCCGTCGTCCGGTTACCGTCCCCATGGGTGAAAAGCTTGCGACCCGACCCGAGCCCACCGCGATCGGCACGCTTGCGCGCAGTCCGCTCATCCATCTGCTCTTGTATTTTCTGGAGAAGGAGCTCTCGGGAACGGTCGAACTGGCGACCCCGGACGGTCGAAGCGCCACACTGCTGTTCCAGCGCGGTCGCCCATCGAAAGCCCGCACGGGTGAGCCGGTTGCGTACCTTGGCCGCGGTCTCTTCGATCTGGGCCTTCTCACGGAACAACAGCTGGCGACTTCGCTCGCCGAACTCACGACGGCGAAGAGCTTGGGCCCGGCGTTTCACGGGCAAATCCTTCTCAAGGGCGGTCTCATCGACGCCTCTCAGTTGGAAGCGGGGCTGCGCCACCAGATCCTACGCAAGCTGCGCTATGTCGCCTCGTTCTCCGTCGAGACGACGTATGCATACTACCAAGCTTTCGACGGTCTATGCGGTTGGGGGCCCGATCCGGCTACCGCGGGCGAACCGTTCGATCCGCTCGGGATGATATGGCCGTTGCTTCAGGAACGCGCGCCGCGAAGTCACGTCGACGCCGCGCTCGGTCGAATTGCCGGGTCGTCGCTGCGGCTGGTACGCGGCGCCGAGCTGACGCGGCTTGGGATCGGCAAGGACTGCAGCGCGGCCGTCGAGCTGCTCGCCGCGCAGCCGACGCCGGTCGGCGAGCTCCCGGCGATGAGCGGTCTCGACGACGCCAAGACCCAGCTTTTGGTCTATCTGCTGCTGGTGACCAAACAGGTCGAGGTCTTGAAGTCCTCGGCCTCGAGGCCCGGTGCCACTGCGGGTTCGCCGGCGCCCCCTGCGGCGGCTTCGCCCGTGCCGCCGGCGGCCGCACGGGCACCCGTCGCTTCTTCGCCGGCACCGCCGCGCCGCACATCGCGGCCCGCCATCCCGGACGCCGCTCGGCGCCCGCTTCCGTCGATCGCGTCGATTCCCGCCGACCTCGCGCCCGAGCTCGCGGCGAGGTGGAAGGAAATCGTCGACCGAGCCGCGACCATCGATCGAGCCGACTACTTCTCGATGCTCGATCTGGCTCGGGATGCGACCCGCGATGAAGTCGAAACGAAGTTTCTCGCGCTCGCCAAACAGTGGCACCCCGACCGGCTTCCAGCCGAGTTCGCCCTTGTGCGCGACGCCTGCTCACGCGTGTTTTCCCGGATGAGCGAAGCCCGCGCCACTCTGACGGACGATGATCTCCGGGCCCGTTATATGCGCCTGCTCGCCGACGGAAGCGGATCGCCCGAAACTCAGGAGATCGTCGCGAAGGTCGTTGAAGCAGCAACGAACTTTCAGAAGGCCGAGGTCTGCTTCCGCCGCAACGATTACGCGCAGGCCGAGGCATTCTGCTCCAAAGCCGTCGAAGCCGACCCCACTCAGCCCGATTATCTGGCCTTGTTGGCTTGGCTCATCGCGCTCAAACCAGAGAATCAATCGGGCGAGAAGACGCGTGACGCGCTCCAGCTCCTGGACCGCGCGATTGGCATGAGCGCCAAGTGCGACAAAGCCTACTTTTATCGCGCACAAATCTACAAGCGCATCGGCAAAGCCGATGCGGCTTTGCGCGACTTCAGGCGCGTGATGGAGCTCAATCCGCGCAACATCGACGCCGCGCGCGAAGTCCGCCTCCATCGGATGCGAGGCGGCCGCCCGACCTCGAGCGACCGCCCGTCGAAGCAACCTCGCTCGAGCAGTGACCCGTCCAGACCCACCGACGAGACGAAGACCGGACTGTTCGGGCGCCTGTTCAAGAAGACCTAGCCCTACTTTCCGTTAGGGGATAGCGGGATCCGCTACGCTGCCCGGCTTTTTCCGGTGGACCCGGCATTGTTGGTCATAGATGAAGAAAGTATAGGCAGCCAACGGGCGAGCTCGAAGCG
>Ga0187863_10000338_pt1 | contig 40589 bp, 36 predicted proteins | sample June2016WEW_11_1_FD_132975 | JGI IMG/M metagenome (GOLD analysis project Ga0187863, IMG submission 132975) | Peatland microbial communities from SPRUCE experiment site at the Marcell Experimental Forest, Minnesota, USA - June2016WEW_11_10 | ecosystem: Environmental > Terrestrial > Soil >...
CTGAGCGCAGTAATGTCATCCTGAGCGCAGTAATGTCATCCTGAGCGCAGTCGAAGGACGAAGGACGAAGGACGAAGGGCGGCTCCGAGAGCTACGTCAAGCTCTACGTCCCGATGCTGACGGTCAAAACCGTTCCGGAGTCCTGACTGTAGTTCTTGAAGGGCTTGCCGCCTTGAGGATAGTGCCAGAACTCGATGCCGGGGCTAGCGCCACCATCGGGGCACCAAAGATTTGTGCCGACGACGACCTTGCCTTGGCTGTCGTTAATCGGCGTGTTCTTCTTCCCAACGATAAACGGATTAACAATGTCGGTATAATCGTTGTAGCAAGTGTCGGTGAACGTGACTTCGCTTCCGACTGGCGAAAGGGTCGAGCCCGACAGCGTCGAGGGATATGCACCAGTATCGTATGTTCCGCCGGCTTCCTGATCGCCCAGCGCGATGTACTTGCCGTCCCACATCGTGCCTCCCGGAAAATCGATCGTTCCGCTGAACGACAGCGACGAAATGCTCTTGGCACCCGACAGCAGCCCCGCGTAACAACGACCGCCGGACGAGGTCTCGCCGACGCCGATGAGGTTACCGCTGTGGTCGTAGCCCATCGCCCATACGTACGTGCACGCGCCGCTGTAGTTAGTGCCTTTCTTCGGGTTACCACGCGCAAAAACCGTGACTGCACCTGGGTCGAAGCTCGTGACGCCGAGGTCACCCTTGGAATCGACCGAGCAGCCAATCAGCGTGCCGCCCGATAGCTCGTAGGTGTTGAGCGCCTTGGTGCCGCCGTGCGCATATTCGACCACGTCTTGCCCGTCGAACTCCCCGATGTAGACGTCGCCCTTGGCATCAACGCAGCCGAAAGATCCGCCGGCATCCGCAAGCGTTCCCACCAGTTTGCCGGTCGAGTAATCGTAGACGTCAACTTCGCTGCTCGCCCCAACATAGATGAGAACCGATTTCTTCTTCTGCGGCAGCATCCACGAACTGCCGTGGTCGGTATGCACGGTTTGCGGCTCGTAGTGCGGCGTCATCAAGGCCATGTCACGCTGCACCCGTAACGGTGGCAACCGCGTCGCGCTAGTCCATTGCGGCAACGACCCGGGCACGCCGTTTGAAGATTGCAACCCCGCGCAGCCCGCAAGTAACGCCACGGCGCCTAAGAGCGCACCTTCCCGTACAAGCGTCTTCATGAATCCTCTCCTTTTTATTTGCCAAAGCTATGTTCCGAGGCTTGAGGTACAGCTTATCTTCCGAGACTTACGGCAATACCGTAGGGCTCATCACCGATACCGATGTTCTTGAACGGATTGCCACCTTTGGGATAGTGCCATAACCCGATTCCACCCTCACTACACGAGTCGACGACAACCTTCGCTTGCCGGTCGTTAATCGGCGTGTTTTTCTTTCCGACGATGAATGGATTAACCGCGTCCGTATAAGCGCTGCCGTTGCAAGTCAGAATCGTTTCGCCGTGAGACGTCAGTGTCGAACCCGACAGCGTTGCCTGAATCATGCCGGTATCGAACGTTCCATCGGCTTCCTGGTCGCCCAGCGCGATGTACTTGCCGTCCCACATCGTGCCTCCCGGAAAGTCGATCGTACCGCTGAACGAGAGCGACGACATGCTCTTGCCACCCGACAGCAGCCCCGCGTAACAACGCCCGCCGGACGAGGTCTCGCCGACGCCGATGAGGTTACCGCGGCTGTCGTAGCCCATTGTCCACACATACGTACAGGAACCCGTGTAGGTGGTGCCTTTGCTGGGGTCGCCACCGGCAAAAACCGTGACTTCGCCTGGATCGAAGCTGGTGACGGCGACGTCGCCCTTCGAATCGACCGAACAGCCGATCGGCGTCCCGCCCGAGTCGAAAGTGTTGATCGTCTCGGTACCGCCATGCGCGTATTCGACCGCGTTACCTGCATCGAAGTTTGCGATGTAGACGTCGCCCTTCGCATCAACGCACTCGCCGTACGGCCCGTCAAACCCCGTAAGAGTCCCCACCGACTTGCCGCTCTTGTAGTCGTACACGTAGACGTCGTTCGTCGAATCGTCTCCGACGTAAATCAGAGCCGACTTGCCGCCCGTCCCCTGCGGCAGCATCCACGAACTGCCGTGATCGGGGTGCACGGACCGCTGCACGTAGTGCGGCACGGCTAAGGCCGCGTCACGCTGCAACCGGAGCGGGGTCGCGTTGCCGCTTTGCGGCAAGGCGCCGGAAGCACTGGTCGAAGACTGCAACGCCGCACAGCCCGCGAGCAACGCAGCGGCGGCAAGCACTAGGCCCCCCGATAACCCGAAACGCAAACTTCTCACGGCTATGATTCCTTTCAAACAAAGCGTGTTATGGCGCGATGCTTACGGCTTGGCCGTAGGGCTCCTCGGAAGACGCAGTAAGGTTCTTGTAGGGCAATCCGCCCGCAGGGTAATGCCAGAAGTCCACTTTGCCATGGCCTCCGTCCGGGCACCACAAGTTGGCACCGATAACCGCCTTGGCTTGTTTTCCGTGAAATAGTGTGTTCGTCTTGCCGACGAGGAACGGATTTACGACGTCAGTGTAGTCGTTATAGCAATCGTCGCTGAGGCTCGTCTCACCGACATAGTAGAGAGTCGTGCCTTTGAGGGTGGCCCGAACGAGGCCGGTCTGGTAAGTGCCACCCGCCTCTTGGTCAACGAGCACGATATACTTGCCGTCCCACGACGCGCCGCCCGGGAAGTCGATCGTGATGCCGCTCGTCGTGAGCAACGTCATGCTCTTCGATCCGGACAGTAGGGCACAGAATCCACGCCCTCCCGACGAGGTCTCGCCGCTGCCGATGAGGTCACCTCTGCGGTCGTAGCCCAACGTCCACAAGTATGTGCACGAGCTGTCGCTGTAGGTGGTGCCTTTGCTGGGGTTGCCGCCGGGATAAACCGTGACTTCACCCGGATCGAAGCTGGTGACGGCGACGTCACCCTTGGAATCGATCGAGCAGCCAATCGGCGTACCGCCCGATTCGTAGGTGTTGAGCAACTTCGTGCCGCCACGCGTGTATTCGACCACGTTACCTGCATCGAAGTTTGCAATGTAGATGTCGCCCTTTCCATCGACGCACTCGCCGTAGGGCCCGTCGAAGCCGGTCAGCGTCCCGAGCAACTTTCCGCTCTTGTAGTTGTAGACGTAAACGTCGTTCGTGGAGTCGTCCCCAACATAAAGCAGCCTTTTCGTCGCTATCGAATTAGGCGAAATCGACGATCTGTTGCGATCGGGATGCATCGCTCGCTGCTCGTAGTGCGGCATCGTCAGCGCAACGGCGCGCTCGGCTTTGTCACCCTGACCCGTCGACAGGCTCAGGGGAAGGACGACGGGCGACGACGCTGAGCTGCTCTGCGTTCCCCCGCCGCACCCCGCGAGGATCACAGCCGCCGAAAACAGCAACGCCCCGTGGAAACCCGACCTCAAACTTTTCATGGCTGCCATCCTTTCCAATAAATACTAGTGCGCTATTGAGCGATGCTTACGGCCGAGCCGTAGGGCTCGGAAGGCGCGGTAAGGTCCTTGTAGGGCAGTCCCCCTGCTGGGTAACGCCAGTAATCCACTTTACCTTCGCCTCCGTCTGGGCACCACAAATTGGGACCGACAATGGCGTTGCCTTGCTTCCCGTAAAAAAGCGTATTCGTCTTGCCGGCGATGAACGGGTTCACGACGTCAACGTAGTCGTTGTAGCAATCGTCGCTGAGCGTCGTTTCGCTGATATAGTAGAGAGTCGTGCCCTTGAGGGTGGCCCGAACGAGGCCGGATTGGAAATCACCCCCTTGGTCCATGAGCGCAAAATACTTACCGTCCCAAGTCGTGCCGCCGGGGAAGTCAATCGTGATGCCGCTTGTCGAGAGTAACGTTATTTTCTTTGCGCCGGCCAGAAGAGCACAGATATAACCTTTGCCGGACGAAGTCTCGCCGCCGCCGACGAGATTGCCCTTGTCGTCGTAGCCCATTGTCCAAAAGTATGTGCACGAGCTTTCGCCGTAGGTCGTGCCTTTGTTGGGGTTGCCCTTCGCATAAACGGTGACTTCCCCCGGATCGAAGCTGGTGACGGCGACGTCACCCTTGGAGTCGACCGAGCAGCCGATCGGCGTGCCGCCTGAGTTGTAGGTGTTGAGGACCTCGGTGCCGCCATGCGCGTATTCGACCGCATTACCCGCGTCGAAGTTCGCAACGTAGATGTCGCCCTTGCCGTCGACGCACTCGCCGTACGGCCCGTCGAAACCGGTCAGCGTTCCAACCGGCTTGCCGCTCTTGTAGTCGTAGACGTAGACGTCGTCCGTTGAGTCGTCTCCAACATAAAGCAGCGCCGGGCCCTTCTTAGCATCGTGCGACATCGACGATCGGTTCCGATCCGGATGCACCGGCCGCTGCACGTAATGCGGCATCGTCATTGCAATGTCACGCTGAGCCGGATAAACTCCGTCGAAGGGTTGTCGAAGGGCGCCGGATTGTCCACCGCACCCCGAGAGGAACACAGCCACAGCAAAACAGGCGACCGACGATACGGTCGCCGTTCGCGGCGGAATGCCCGATGCTAGATGGAAACCTCTCATTTCGTCCTCCGACGAACTGAGCTACGCGGCGCCCCCCAAGCGAACCCTGGCGGTTAGGTCCCGTCTAGGTCCCATACGCGCTCCATCCGAGAACCGCGGTGAGGCCGCGAATCTGTTCGCGCTGCGAATGTGCCGGGCGGAGGTGCTGCGCAATCAAGAGGCTCTTGAGGCGGTAGAACGGCGGCGCATTTTTCCCCAGGATTTCGAGGGCGCTTCCGGCCGCGCGATAGGCGGCACTCTCATTTCCGAGGCGCTCGAAGATCCGCGCTTCGACGCGACGACCCCATGCCGCGATGCGCGCATCCCGGTCGCCGGTCTCATCTCTCACCCGATCGCAGATGGCGCGCGCTTCGTCGTGCCGCCCGGCCTGCGCGAGGGCCTCGGCCTCGGCCAAGTGCGAGTGCCACCAAGTCTGCGAGCCGCTTGCCGACTCAGCTCGAGTTTCTCGGGCTAAGCGAACCGCGTCGTGGTACGCGCCCTTGTCGAAAGCGACGCAGCTGAGCAGGCTCAGGGCCGGCGCGTTTCGGCGACCGATTGCATATTGAAGTTCCAACGACTCTTGCGCCAACCGCTGCGCGTCGTCGAGACGCCGCTCGATCCGCGCGAGGCCGCCTAACTGAAGCAACGCATGCGAGACTTCGTCTAAGAGACCGTGTGCAACGGCGAAACGGTGGAACGCGCTGCACGCCTCGCGGGCCCGCGCCGGCCCTGCAATGCTGTCGCATGCCAGCATCGCGTCAATCTTCAGGTACGCCATGCGCACCGCCGGCGATACGAATACGCCTTCCAAGGCAGCCGGGTTTTTCGCGTGCGTCGTGGCGGCGGCCTTAAAATCGCCCCGCTCGAAGTAGCAAAACGCGAGGCTCGATAGCGCCGAACTCAACGTGTCGCGTGCGAGCGGAGAGCGCGATGCAGCCGCATGGGACTCGATCTGCATAATCGAGTGTTCCAAGGAAGCTGACGCTTCGGACTCCCGCCCCGTCTCGTACAGCAGCGTCGCTTTGGCCAGCAGCGCTCGAGCCAAACCAAGCCCACGTTCGTCGCCATTGAGCGCAAACGCGCGTTGAAGCTCGCGTTCGGCGGCACCGACGTCGCCGTCGCCAAGGAAAAGCTCGGCCAGAACGGCGTGTCCCCAAATTCGTTCCGCACCCGTCATCGTCGCCACGACCGGCGCGAAGTAACCGACGGCCGCATTGGCGTGGCCGGACCCGGCAAGCGAAATCGCCGTCTGCAGCCGAGTACCGAACGACGCTCCTTCTACCGCAAGTCCGGAGATTGAGCGCGCCATGTCTGCGCTGATTTCTTCGGCGACGATGCGCCGCGCCAGCGCAAGATCGCGGTAGAACTGGCTTCGGGAGAGTCCAAGATCCCCGGCCACGACTTTATGAGGCTGGCCCTGGAGATCGCACCGGCTCACGATCGCGTGGAGCCGCTCGCCGTTTTCGTGCCCGGCCCGGAGGCGATCCACCGCCTGAAGCGCCGCGGCCTGCGCCGGCTCGACTTCCCCCACTACGTTGCCATGCGGCAGCGCGTTGCGTAAAATTCCGGCGATATCTACGAGGGGCGCGGACGTTCGGCTCGGCCGGCGGCCCTGAACGCTCATAGCAAAAGTATTCCCCAGTTTGCTTTTTCTGCCTCCGAACGGTGTCGCTAGGCCGAGGGCGGCGTTCGCCCGCTCGTACCGCCCAGCGGAAACAGCTACAGCCTCACGAAAACTGCAGCAGCGTGTACTGGCGCTCCTGGATCGCCGCAATCGCCCAAACGCCGGCCGGAACCAGCATCACATTAGGGATTAGGTGGCTCGCCAGGTCCTCATAAACGGCTCTGGCCGGCAAATGAAGCTGCTTAGCAATTCGCGTGGCGTAGCCATGAGTGGCGAGATTGCAAACGAAGAAGTGCGCATTCGCGTCTGCGATCAAAGCCGGCGCCGACGTATCCCAGTCCCCGTCCTTCTTCTTCTTCAAAATCGGATTGCTCGTGATCTTCTCCTTCGCATCGCTTGCCGGTGCGCTGTTTGTCGGAATCACGTAGCGACTCCACATCGCGTCGTCGAACCCATACAGCACCGACACGCCGTGGTAAAAAACCACCGCCGGCGCAACCTCGCTCGCCGGCACGCCGAGCACGTGGTAGGCGTTGAGCGTGCTGCGCGTCGCGGCCAGGGCCACCGCTACTTCCGAGATGCACGCGAAAAGGTGCTTGTGCTTTGCGGACGTCGCGAGCACCGCATCAAACGTCGCAATCTCGAAGCCACGTGGAAGGACATCTTCCATTGAGGGCGGCCCCGCCGAGGATGCGGCGGGTAGGGGCGTCGCGCCGGACGTTGGCGCCAGCGCGGCAAGCGCACCGGCAGTTGTGAGAAAATCTCCACGCGTCTGCATTCGCCTGATTGCTTCAACAGATGATCGCGGGCGCCATGCCTCCGTCGATTTACGCCGTCAACGCAATCGATCAGTTGCGATCGGGCCCCTAAAGAAGTGGCGGCTTGCAGGCGCCCTTTGCAACTTCGCAGATGGCCATCCACTCCGGGCTCGAGCCGGAACTAAACGGCGACCCCTTCACGGCGGTCAGCGCGCCGTTACTTCCGATTTTATACGCGGAGATATTCGCCGAGCTGAAATTCACAGCGTAACCAAACTTGCTGGTTGAGTCTACGGTGAAGCCGGTTGGATCGACGCCTGCAAGCCACGGTGAGCCCGGTGCTGCCGTCAGCGCGCCGGTCTTCGCGTTAATCGTGAAGCCAAAAACGTTGCCGACGGTTTGGTCGGGCGTATATACGAACTTGCCCGAAGGCGCGATGGATATGCCGCCGGGTGCGCCGCTGGCGGCGAATGGCGATCCCGTCACCGCCGTCAAGGCGCCGGTGCTCGCGTTAATTTCGAAAGCAAAAACGCTGCCCGATGTAGCGTCGGGGACGTAGAGGAACTTACCCTTGGGGTCGACTTCCGCACCGGTTATCCCCGAGCCGATGGCATACGGAGAGCCTTTGACCGGCGTCAGGGTACCGGTTTTACCGTCAATCTTATACGCCGAGATGTCACCGGCAGTGTAGTTGGCAACGTACACGAACTTGCCGCCGGGATCGAGGCCTATCGCAATCGGATTGCTATCCGCCGAAAACGGCGACCCCCTCACGGGCGTCAACGCGCCGGTTTTTGCGTTGACGGAAAAGGCCGAAACGTTTCCCGATCCATAGTTGGCGACGTAGAGGTACTTGCCAACCGGATCGGCGGCGGCGGCGATCGGGCTGCTGCCGGCCGTAAACGGCGAACCTCTTACGGCAGTCAATGCCCCGGTGCTCGCGTTGATGGCATACGCATCGACACTCGTGGATCCGTCGTCGGGCGCATAGGCGTACTTGCCCGTCGGATCGATCGCTACGGCAATGGCACCCTCGTCCGCCGCGAACGGCGACCCCTTCACCTGCGTCAACGCACCGCTGCTCGCGTTAATCGAGTATCCCGAAATGTTGCTGGACCCGTAGTTCGCCACGTACGCGTATTGCTTGACCTTTGCGCCGGCGTTCATCAACTCTGCGGTCGAACCGTAAGCCGTCATCGGCTCGCCGGCCGGCGGGATCGTCCCGGAAGTCGCGTGCCCCGAACATCCGACAAGCAGCGCGACAATAGTGCCAACGACAATCGGTCGAAGCGGAGTGGCTAAATTAGCGAAAAGTGATATGCGCGAATTCGAGCGTAGCATCGTTCCCCCTCATGGACATTTTCTCGAGAGCAAAGTAACGATTCGGTGTCGAGCGCGTACGTCCCCGTGAGCGAGCAGCTACTCGCCGTGCGCGAGACTGACCACGGCACCGAACGGTTGCCGCAAGCCGGTGACGGTTCGCTTCGGGAAACCGCCTGCAGGGTACTTGTACAACAGCGCGAGGCGAGCGCTATAGTTGGGCGCCACCAGCGTGTCGCGCTCGATCCAGAACTCAACGACATCCCCGTAGCCGATAAGCGTGGTAACGCCCACGATTTTTCCGCCTGCGCCGGTCGTCCTGAAGATTGCCGAGGCACCTAGCTTGCGCTCGTAGGTTTGGTCGCCGACGGCTACGTACTTGCCGTCCCACTGAACCTGCCCGGGAAAATAAATCGTTCCGCCGGTTAGGGTAATATTGTGCAATCTGGCGCTGCCTTTGGCAAGCTCCTCAAATAAGAAACCAGCGCTCTTGTGGCTCGTTCCGTCGACGAACAGGTCCCCGTTATCATCGTAGCCGCAGAAATAGCCGTACAGCCCTATTGAACCCATATAAAATGTGGGCTTGCCCTTCGCATCCGTAAAAATCGCGATGTTGCCATGGCGCTGGTCTTTGCGCCGGTAGTAGTTGGCGACCGCGAGATTTCCCGTGCTGGGGTCGACTGCGCAACTCACCGGTACTTCGCCTGGATCGTCCAATACCGCGATCGTCTTGGTACCGCCGTGCGCGTATTCTTTTATCTTACCTGAGTCTTGCTCCGAGACCCAAACGTCTCCCGCCTTATCAACGCATAGCCCGGCCGGACTATGAAAGCCGGTCAACGTGCCTTCCAGCACGCCCTGGGGATATGAGTACGCGTAGACGTTGTTGGTGCCGCGATCCGAGATGTAGAACAGATCTTGATTCGTCGCATTGCCGGCCATCCACGATCCCTCGGGTTGGCTCACGCTGGCATTCGGAAGCACCGAGCTAACTCCCGGCGATGCTCCGCTCGAGCACGCCGATAAGAGGGAGAGTGCGCCCAAACCGGTCGCTACCGCAAAGGCTGCTACGGAACGTCGCATAGTACTATCTCACTAAGATTCAGCGCCGATCGCAACAATTCCTTATAAGACGAGGCGCCGCATTACTGCAGCGCCTCGCGCGTTTCGGTGTGCTGCTGGCCTGATACATGACCAACAATAGCACGCTGGCAACGACTTCACAACAGCAGCGAGCTGCGCGGCTGGAGCGCCCGGAGTCGAACCCGGGGCTGCTTCGTGTATCAAGCCAGCAGCCGACACCATCGAAACGCCCCAGCCAGTCTCCATCCCGCGCCCGGGGGTTAATGGCAATCGACGAAGGGCGACGATGCCCCCGATTAGCGAACCAAGATGCTGGTTGAGCAGTTCAGCCGCGTCTTTCTGCCCTCGATCGTTCGCAACGGCTCCGCGCTGATTGCTCCGGCCGTGAAAAACGACGCCTGACGCTGATCGGCTGAAAGCTGCAAACCCCATCTGCCCCACTCCTCGCTGCCGGACCGTGCCGGCTTTAAATATTCTATGCGGTCGGGGCGAACTTGCTAATACGTGAACTCCTGAAGCTCGTTGGAGTTGGGGCCGTCCACATACCCGATGCGTTTTGAGGGAACCACGGCCAGGTGCGGGATCACCACCGAATCAAGTTCCAGAAAGTTGAAGCCGTTGATGAACTCAACGAGCTTGCCGCGCTCGTCGTAAACGATGACCGTGCTTCCGCCCGTCGACGAAAAGGTCGAGTTCAACTGCGCCACCAGAAAGAGGTGATGAATCGGATCGGCCGCGACGGCCGCACCGTTGGTTTCCGCGCCGCCGCCAAAGAGCACCGGAATTTGAACGGCTTTGCCTTTTCCGCTCGATAGGTTGTAAAACTCAACGTCCATGTCGCCGGTCGTCGTCGTGCACATCGTGTCAGTCGTCGGATCGATCGCCATGCCGTTTGGAAAACCGTAGCCGACGCCGTAAAAACTACGCAAATGCTTTCCGGTGGCGGCATCCATGATATAGATCGTCGGCGATTCGTGCGGATTGTAGCGCGTCCGCTTGAGGTAGCCCGTCACGGCCTCGTTCGTCGTGGGATCTATTGCCGCATAGACGTGAAAGTTGGTGTTAAAGAGGTCTTTTCGGGAAAACTCGCGCCGCTGTCCCCACTTATTCATTGCAGTGTCGTACGTGAACATCACGGGCTGGTCGCTCCCATGGTTGTCGAAAGCGGCGAACATCACTTGGCTCGATGATGCCTGGTTGTTCGTCATAAAGTTCGGGACGATGTTGACGGGGTGCGGCGTCTTCGAGTGGCCGGTAATCTTGTTGCCCGATACGGGGCTGATGAGATCGAACGTGTCATTGCGCTGCAGGCCTGGGTCGTGCTCGACGTCGATGATTCCGACATCGCTTCCGGCAATCGCTCTCACGACGGGCTCGGTGGAGTTGGGCTGTATTCGCTTTTGCACGACCTTCGTAATCTGGCCGCTGGACAGGTCGAAGGTCTCAATGGCGTTGAGGTCCATGCCGCTTTGCTGAACGATGGTCTCCGTCAGGACGCCGTCGTTCCCGTTCTGGTCGATATCCCAGCCGAAGATCTCGCCGCCGAACTTCGACTCTACGACCGGACCGAGGCCGGCCGACTGCCGCTTTACGCCCACTATCGGCGCCGCGGACGGCGCAGCCGGCATTCCCGGCCCGCCGCACGCCGAAACTGACAGTGCTAGTAAGAAGGCCCACACCCGTTGCGACGGACAACGCAAACCAAATCGCTCCACTTTCGAGCATATCCTCGTGAACAAACGTGAAAAAAGTCTGAACCTTTCGGGCCTCTGGGCCGCCGGCGCGATGGAACCGGGCTCTCCCCGGTGAAATCAAACCCTCGGCGAATCCGTTGCTGCTTACATGGAGGGACGTAGATGAGGATTCCAGCTTTTATCCGCTGTATGCTTGGCATTTGTGCGGGAGCGGCCGTGCTCGGGGCCTGCTCGCTTGGCTCGCCCGGCTTGGGCTCGCAAGGGTCGTTGCCCTACATGCAAAGGGGCAACGCGCTGCGTGCGCTCAACGCGACGGGGGCCGGCAAGATCACGCACATCGTCTACATCGTCCAGGAGAACCGCAGCTTCAACAACCTGTTTTACGGCTACCCGGGCGCCTACACGGTCACGGAAGGCAAAGACTCCGAGGGCCGAACGATCAAACTCAAACCGTCGAAGCTCGGCGCTGATTACGATATCGATCACTCCGTGGCGGCGATGATCGCGGCGTGCAACGGTACGGGCAAGCTGCCCGGAACCGACTGCCAGATGAACGGATTCAATAACGAGTGGTCCGACGGCAATCTTAAATACCCGCAGTACGTGTACGTGCCGCACTATCAATCCAAGCCGTATTTCGACATGGCACACGAAGGCGCGCTTGCCGATCGCATGTTCCAGTCACAGCTCGACGAAAGCTTCGTCGCGCATCAATACATCATCGCCGCGCAAGCCGCCTGGAGTGCCGATTTGCCCGACGGCTACTGGGGTTGCCAGAATCACGAGCAAGCCGAAGTCGCGCTGATCACCAAAGAGCGCGTCGTCACCGGGCATCGGAAGGCCTGTTACGACTATCAAACGCTGGGCGACGAGCTCGACAAAGCGGATCTTTCGTGGCGCTTTTACGCCAGCCAATACGGTAGCGGCTCGAGCGGCGACGGCGGAACGTGGTCGAGCTATCAAGCCATCAAGCACATCTACAATGGGCCCGACTGGAAGAAAGACGTCATCTCCCCCAACTGGAAGTTCATAACCGACGTGCGCAAGGGATATCTCGCAAACTTCACGTGGATCACGCCCGTCTGCGACGACTCCGACCACACCAACTGTCCGGATGACTACGGACCGTCGTGGGTTTCGGCGCTGGTGAACACCGTGGGCCAAAGCAAGTTCTGGAACTCGACAGCGATCTTCATCCAGTGGGATGATTGGGGCGGCCTTTACGACCCCGTCGCACCCGAATACAAGGATCGCGACAGCCTAGGCTTCCGCGTACCGCTCGTCATGCTCTCGCCATACGTCTTACACGATCATGTCTCGCACACTCACTACGAAACGGCCAGCGTGCTGCGCTTCGCCGAAGATCTGTTCGGTCTCCCTCAGATGGCAAAGGCCGATACGCGCGCGAACTCACCGGCCGACTCTTTCGATTTCTCCCAAGCGCCGGCCAAGTTCGTAAAGATCCACGCGCCGTTGCCGCCGAAGTTCTTCATGCGCCAGTTCCCCGACGATTACTTCGCACCCGACTCTGAATGACTCGTAACTTGCAACGACGCTTGGCAGGAAGCGGCCTCGCTAACGCGAGGCCGCTTGCCTATCACGGAACGGCGCAGCCCCCGAGAGTCGCGCCGACCCCATGCGGTGTGCCCCAACCGCGGTGGTCCGTAAACCTTTCTAGAAGCAGTCTAGGACGTCGTCATCCTGATCTAATGTAATGCTGGCCGCGGTAATGTCATGCTGAGCGCAGTCGAAGCACGAAGGACGACAACGTTCTAGAAGGCCCTGATCCCCTTTGGCGAGCCCCAGCCGCCTACTGCGCTGTAGCGCACGCCGCCAACCGTATTAAGGTGCAGGTGATGCCACGCCGGAACCCAGAACGTTCTGCCGCCGTCTTGCTTCGTCGAGTTGCCCGCAAGCCCAAAAATGCCGGCCACAAACGGTGAGCTGATGCTGGTACCGTCAACCGTAATCCAACCGCCCTCCTCGTAGCTATCGTATTCAGCGGCGTCGACGGCGAGCGCGGAAACGTCGTTGGCAAGCCGGCCGTCGCAGTCCGCGGCATACTTGCTGTGCACCTGCCACCACGGCTTTTTCTCGCCGGTCGCGCATCCGCCACCCGAGTCCGTCCAGGGAGTCTCGCAGTACCCGCGCTTGCTGTTGCACGTTTGGAGCTGTGTGCCGCCTACGGAGACGACGCCGTCGCATTCCGCCGGCATGTAGACGCCATAGCCGCTGTCGCCCGCGCTTGCAAGATATTCGATGCCCTTCGTATCGTAATCGCTGCAGCTAGCGCCAGAGCCGTCGTAGCTATTGCTAATGATCGTCGCTCCGAGCTTCACGGCCTCGGCCTCAGCCGCTTCGAGATCGCTCCATTGGTTGGAGTTGGCCTCAAGCAGATAGATCGTGCAGTTCGGACAGCTTGCCGAAACCATCTCGATGTCGAGATCGATCTCGACGCCCCAACCGGGGCTACCCGTCGGGTAGTTGCTCTGCGAGCCCTCTTGATTGTATTTATCGAGCGTGCCGGCCGGCAGACCCATGCCGGAGCGGTACGCGGCGAAGTCGTTCGCGGCGTCGGGATTGTCGTACGCATCCACGATGCCAACGATCTGCCCGGCGCCTTTACTCTTGGCGGCCGAGCGCAGGTCGTACGCCCTCTCGAGTTGCGACGCGGTCCATCCCGAGTACGTTGGATGCGCCCCGCCGGGCTCGATGAGCACGTCGCATTGCGCCTGGCCGGTGCGGCTTCCCGCGCACGCCGGCGTCGCGCGTGACAAACGAGCGCTGTCAGCCCTGGCCAGGTCATCCTGACCCTTCGACAAGCTCAGGGGAAGGACGTAGGGCGATGGGGCGCTTGGCGCCCCAGGGGACGCGCAGCCGGCAACCACCAGAACGCCGACGCAAAAGCCCACGCAAGAAACCCTCATTAAGCCATGATGCAGTAAATCGCCGGGCTGCGGAACGGACATGCGGACAAATGGCGCGGCCATTTTTGGCGCGAAGACTCCTGGGGTCATGCAGGACGAGCGTCGGCCTTCCGGTCCGCCTGATTTTGGGACGCTGTTGCGCCAACACCGGCTGGGTGCCGCGCTCTCGCAGCAGGCGCTCGCGGAGCTTGCGGGGATGAGCCGCGACGGAATCAGCGCGCTCGAGCGCGGCTACCGGCGGACGCCGCAGCGGGAGACGCTGGCGATATTGGCTACGGCGCTCGCGCTCCGCGGCGAGCAACGGCGCGAGTTTGAGGCCGCCGCTCGTTCGGGCGCGCCGCGCCATGACCCCGACCGCTCGACGTTGCCGCTGGCGTTGACCAGTTTCGTCGGGCGCGACGCAGAGCTCGACGAGATCGCGACGCTGGTGCGCGAGCATCGCCTGGTCACGCTCACGGGGACCGGCGGCATCGGCAAAACGCAAACGGCACTGCATGTCGGGCTGACCGCCGGCGGTGACGGCGCGGTTTGCTTCGTTGGACTGGCGCCGGTTGGCAGCGAGGCGGTCGTTGCGGCAATCGCGGCGGCCGTGCGTGCGCCCGAAGCGCACAATCGCTCGCTGCTCGACGCGCTAGTTGCCTTTCTTAAGGCCAAGCAGCTGCTGCTGATTTTGGACAACTGCGAGCACGTCGTCGCGCAAGCGGCGACGGTCGCCGACGCCATCTTAGCCGGCTGCCCGCGGATTCGCATCCTGGCGACCAGTCGCGAACCGCTGCGCACCGCAGGCGAATGCACGTACCGTTTAGCGTCGTTGAGCATGCCCGCACCTGAGGCAATCCATCGGCTCGACTCAACGCAGTTAGCCTCCTACGGATCGCTCGCGCTCTTCACCGATCGCGCGCGCGCCGTCGCGCACCGGTTCGCGCTAACCGATCGCAACGCGCGGATCGTCGCCGAGCTCTGCCGGCGTTTGGGCGGCATTCCGCTAGCGATCGAGCTGGCCGCCGCGCGGGTCGATCTCCTCTCGGTTGAAGCGATCGCGGAGCGGCTCGACAAACGCTTTTGGACCCTCACGAGCGGCGAACGCGTCGCTCTGCCGCGGCAACAGACCATGCGCGCAACGATCGAGTGGAGTTACGACTTGCTCTCGGCGCAGGAGCAACGGCTCTTCGAAAACCTCTCGGCGTTTGTCGGCGGCTGCACGCTCGAAGCCGTGGAGGCGGTCGCGCCGGACTGCGCGCTCGACGCGTCCGATGTTGTCGGCCTCCTGCTCTCGCTTGCGGATAAATCGCTCGTTGTCGCGGATCTCGAGGCGCGCCGGCCGCGTTACCGATTGCTCGAGTTGACGCGCGCCTTCGCGATCGAAAAGCTTGCGGAAAATGGCGATCGCCCGGCGTTGCTGCGGCGGCACGCTCAATGGGTCGCACAGCTCGCCGATCGCGCGTGGGGAATCGGACCGTCGCGTCCGATCGAGCCGTGGGTTCGTGAGTTCGAGCCCGAGTTGGAAAACGCGCGCGCCGCAATCGACTGGGCGTTGTCGGCCGACGAGGTCTCGCTCGCCACGCGGATCGCCTGCGGATTTACCGGGATCTGGCGCCTGAATCATGGCTACGCCGAGCCGCGCCGCTGGCTCGAGGCGGTGCTTCCCCGTCTCGACGCCGCAGTCGAACCATTGATGGCGGCGCGTGCATGGCGAGCGCTCTCGACGGTCACGTTTGGAACGCATAAGGTCGACGCGGCTGCGCGCGCGCTCGAGCTCAACGAGCCGCACGGGGATCCTGAAGGAAACGTCGCCAGTCTCTATCAGATGGGCTTGGGCTTTTTACAGATCGGGCGCATCGAGGAAGCCGAAGCCGCGAACGATCGGGCGCTGCGGCTTTGCCAAGAGAACGGCCTAACGCAGTCGCTTCGCTATGCCGTGGCACTCGATATGCGCGCTCGCGTGGCGGCCCGGCGCGACCGAGTTGACGACGCGCGCCAGGACTACACTAAGGCGCTGGCGCTCATGACGGCATTGGGTGACGAGCAAGAGGCGATCCTCATCCGCATCAACACGGGCGAACTCGAATATCGCGCCGGCGACTTCAAGCGCGCGCTCGAGTTTGCCCAGGCAGCAGCCGAGGCGGCCCGTCGCGCTCGCACGACGCAGCGCGAAATTACGGCGCTGACCAACGCGGCCGCCTGCCGCCTCGCGCTCGGTGACGTCGCCGGAGCGCGGGTCGACGCCCGCGAAGCGCTCGCCCTGGCGCGCGCTGCATCGCCTATCGAAGTGGCAATCGCGATCCAACACCTCGCAACGGTCGCATCCCTGGACGGCGACGCTCTGCGCGGCGCGCGCCTGAGCGGTTACGTCGACGCGTGGTTCCTCAGCGAAGGCTGCGAACGCGGGCTAACGGAACGCCGGACCCACGAAATGCTGATGAACACGCTGCACGAAAAGCTCGGCAGCGCGGAGATCGAGCGGCTCTCCGCCGAAGGCGCCCGCTTTTCCGAAGAGCAAGCCGCCGCCCTCGCCCTCGTGTCATCCTGAGTGCCGCGCTTACGGCGCAATATGCGAGTACAGCTCGAACTCGTCGCTCTCACTGCCTTCGATTAAATCCGTCACCGCCATGCCGATCTGTTCATTCCATTGCGTTCGGCTCCAAGCGTGTTCCGATTCCCACTTCGACGCGATCAGAAGGTGGTGTGCGTGGCGTTTCCAAGGATATTGGTGCTGATGAAGCCTGGGAGCGCCGACGGCGCGACGGTAAAGATATGCATGGAGATGATCGGCGCGGGGTTCACGGCCGCAGGCTGACCGTTACGCCGAACGCCGACGATGGAGTGGAAATGTTCACCGTGGGCTTCCCGCCGCGCGGGTAAGGCCACGAATCGATCTCGCTACCGTTCGGCTGAATCAGCGCGCCGCTCTGTATCCAGGATTGTGTACTGCCGCCACTCCACTGCTTGAGCCTCGTCGTGCCGACAACAGTGCCGGTCGAGCCGGAAAACTTGAGGCGATAAATCGCCGCGGCCTGCTCGTCTTCGATTGTGATGTGCTTGCCGTCCCACTGAACCTGTCCGCAGCAGTAGATATTCTTGTCGAGATTGACGTTCATTAACGTGCCGCTGCCTTTACGTAGTTCGCCGAACTCTACGTTTGAACCGGAGCCCGACCCGTCGACGAATAGGTTCCCCTTATCGTCGTAACTCACAAACGTGTAGTTGATTATTTCGTTGTCGTAGTAGTCTTTCGGCTCTCCCGTGCTGCCCCGATAAACCTCGACCCAGCTCGCGGCACTCTCAAGGTTGATGCTGGCCACGGCAAGATCTCCGGTGGTCGGATCGACGCCGCAGCCGTACGGCCAAACGCCATACTCGTTGAGGGTTTGAATCGGCTTTGTACCGCCGTGCGCATACTCGTAGACGGCCCCGCCGTAATAGTTATTGGAAAGCGTCGTAACAAAAACGTCGCCTTTCGCATTCGAGCAGAGCCCTAGCTGGTATTGTGCGTCGGGCTCGCTGATGGTTCCAACGAGTTTACCCTTTGGATACGAAAACACGTAGAGGCTGTGAACGCTCCCGCCGCCGGCATCGGCGTAGAGCAGGTCGTCACCCTTCCCTTCCGGCAGCATCCACGAGTGGCCGCCGTGAACCGCAGCCGTCGTCCCGCGCGCCGGCGAAACCGCAGTCCCGCCACATCCGGCAAGCAACACAACGGCCGCGCCGAGGCCGAACGCACCGCGACCAACGCCCAAACTCCTCATCGCTCCGCTCCTTGCCCGGCGAATGCGCCGACGCTCGCAACGTTCGGCCGCAAAACGACAACGGCCTCGCAAGGGCGAAGCCGTTGTGCCGAAAAACCGAGGTCGGGCCGCGCTTTACTTCGGTGCGATCGCCTCGACGTTGAGTTCGATGCGAACCTCGTCGCCGACGGCCACACCGCCGGCTTCGAGCACCTGATTCCAGGTCAACCCGAAATCTTTGCGGCTGATCGTCGTATTCGCCTCATAGCCCGCGCGCAAGTTCCCCCACGGATCGGTGACCCGGCCTTCGAAGGTCGCATGGAGAACAACGGGCCGCGTCGTGCCGTGAATCGTCATGTCGCCGTGAATCTCAAACGCATCCGGGCTTCCGCTAATCGAGGTGCTCGCAAAGCGCAGAGTCGGATGCGTCGCAACGTCGAGGAAGTCGGGCGAACGCAGATGGTCGTCGCGTTGCGGCTCGCGCGTGTCGATCGAGGTGCCCTCGATGGTGACGTCGACCGCCTCGGGTACGTCCGATCCGGGCGGGATCGCAATCGTGCCGGCCACCGCCTTGAAGTGCCCGCGAACCTTGGCGATCATGAGGTGGCGTACGCTGAATCCGACGTTCGTATGGATCGGATCGATCGTGAAAATCTGAGTGTTTTTCTCTTGAACGGTATTCATCTGAGTTACATCTCCTTGGGTTGCCTGGCGGCGTCGGGTATGGTATGCTCCTGTGTGTAAGTAACTATTACATACTGACTCCCCAAGTGCAAGAAGCCACTCGAAAGTAGTATAGGCACCCAATGGATACCGTCACCACCGTCTACTCCGGCGCCTGCCCGGCCCGCGCCCTGCTGGACCGCATCGCCAACAAGTGGACCACTCTGATCATCGGGATTCTGGGTGAGGCCGACGGGCCTGTGCGCTTCTCGGACCTGCGCCGTTCGATCACCGGCATCTCCCAAAAGATGCTCACGCAGACTCTGCGCGACCTCGAGCGCGACGGCCTGGTCGTCCGGAAAATCTATCCGGTGATTCCGCCGCGCGTCGAATATTCGCTCACGCCGCTCGGCCGCACGCTCGACGACCCCCTGCGCGCGCTCTCGCAATGGGCCGACCGCCACATGAACGAGGTGCACGCCGCGCAACACGCCTTCGACGCCAAGAGCGCTTAGCGAACCCAGTTACTCGCTGTCGACCGGTTTGTACGACGGTTTCTGGTGCAAGAAATACGCGCGCGAGTACGATGACGCGATCGGCGTGAACTTCCGCGGTTGCTGCGTAAAATCAAAGGAGTCGACGATGCTGGTGGCACGCGTGTCCGTGGTTCCCAGTTGTCCTAGGCCCCAGACGTTCTCGACGAACTTCAAAATGCTGCCGAACTCATATTGTGTGTGTGAGATATAGCCCTGGCTTTTCTTCCCCACTTTGGCATACGGCGAGACGATGAGCATCGGAACGCGAAAGCCCACGCCGCCCCAGTGGTCGAAGAACGGCGGTTTCTCATTGTCGTAGAAGCCGCCCCAATCGTCCCAGACGACGATGACCGCGGTGGTATCCCAATACGAACTCTCGCCGACCGCGTTGACGATGCTGGCTACCCACGACGGGCCTAAATCGTGCGTGACCGCAGGATGATCGGAGTTGTTGTCGTCGGGCGCGACCCACACAACGTTCGCCAGCGAGCCGCCGGAGATGTCGGTCAAGAGCTTGGTCGAATTCTCGATGTTGGTCGTCCATTCCGGTCCGTTGCGAACGGCATCGATCGCATCGAAGGCATTCCACAATGCGCCCGTTCCGTTGGGTTCGGGCGGCGAGTAGTAGGTCCACGAAACCGATTTGGCGTCGAGCAGATCGCGAAGCGTCGCATATGAGAAGCACGGGAACGGACCGCCGTCGAACGTGCCCTTGACCGTGTGGTGCTCCCAGACCAACAGCGACGTCACGGTCTTGGGATCCGTATTGTCGCATCCCCACGGCATGCTCGTTGGGAAGTCCACGACGCTGCGCGTCTTGTTCGCATTGAGAATCGTGCCGCCGGCAATCAGATCCTGATGCGCGGTAAAGCTGCCGCTGCCTTGCGTCTGGAACATGTGGTCGGCTAGCACGTATTGCTTTGCGATCGTCCAGTAGGGCGCGATCTCCGACGGGTTGGTGTAGACGTACGCCTTCTTGCCGGCCTCACCGGGGCATTTGTTACCGCCGCCCTCCGTGCTGAATTCGTCCATCGCGCCGCCGTCGTAATCGGTGAGGAAGTTATGGCGCCCGTGAGCCCAATCGCAGGGCTCGGACAGATCCTCCTCTTTGAGCGGAACCCACTGGTCGCCGCTCGGACATCCATGTGAACTCGTCGTCTGCGGGCGCGGGAGCGAGTCCGATCCCTTCATGCATCCGCCGGTAGCGCCGTCCGCGCCGGGGAACGTCGCAAAGAAATTATCGAAGCTGCGGTTCTCCTGGATGACGATCACGACGTGCTGGATGTATTTGGAAGTGCCCGTGCCACGCCGAGCGTGAACACTGTCACCCCGAGCCCTCCCATTGTCACTCTGAGCGGAGTCGAAGGGCTGTCGAAGGGGGACCGGCGGCGAACTACCGCCGCAGCCGGGCAGCAATGCGACGGCGACACAAGCGGCTAGTGCGAATTGAAGGGTCCGAACCATCCCCGAATCGTTCACGGCCTCCCTCGCCGGACCATTTTCCTCGCGCGCGCCGAGGAACGCAGCTAGCGCTCGCTGCCGCTCGAAATCTTGGGACTGACCGCTACGCCGTAGGGCGCGTCGAGGTAGTCGCTGATCGACGCGAACGCGCTGCCGCCGGCGGGATACTTCCAATAAAGAACGGCCCCGCTGCTCTCAGCGGCGACGACCTGCGTGCCCTGCTCTGAGAGATCGCCGGTGGCGTTTGAGATCCACACCTGACCCGGGCCGTTTTCGTTGGCCGAGAGCGTGGTCGTGCCTTCGTATCGGTCGATAAGGTTCGTGATGGTGAACCGCGAGATATTGCCGGCGCTGGTGATCGCCCAATACTTGCCGTCCCACTGAACGTTGGTGATGTACTCGTACGGCCGCTCTTTTTTGATGTACGGCATGTCCACCCGCACGAACCGGTGGTAGTACCTTTTCAGCCTGGAGAGCGCGGCGTACTCATAGCTGCCCACGCTGTACTCGGTTGCAATGAGAAGGTTCCCGTTGTCGTCGTATGCGCATGTCAACGGGCCGTAGCCCTCGAGGAAGGGATTATAGTATTGCGGCTTACTGTTGAAGGTCTTGTAGATCGCGACGTTGCCCGCGTCGCCCTTCGCGTCCAAGTAGTTGGCCACTGCGAGCTTGCCGCTCGTCGGGTCAACGGAGCACGCATAGGGCTGATAGCCTGCATCGCTGATGACGTTGATCGGCGTCGAGCCGCCGTGGCCGTACTCCACGATCTCTTCCAACGTGCTGTCCGTTATGAAGACGTCGCCCGTTTGATCGGTGCACTCGCCTTTGGGCGTCGCGAAGCCGGTCAACGTCGCATAGTATAAGCGCTGCCAATACCGGTAGACGGTAACCGTGCCGACCGCGTTGGAAACATAGATTAGGCTCCAGTTCTTGGGACTATTTGCTTCCCGGGCTCCGTCGTTGGCGGCGCTTCGAGCCGGCGCGACCGCGGCCCCCGGCGTCATCGCCCCGGGCATGGCCGGGGACTGGGCGCTCGCGCAGCCCGCCAGAATTGCCAAGAGGACGCCGCTCAAAAGCCTCATGCTATAGGTTTCGGCATATCGGCGCCTATTCTGTATCTACCGGCAACCCGGACGGCTTCTGGTGCAGAAAGTACGACTTCGAATACTTCGAGGGAATCACCGTAAAGCCGCGGGGAGTCTGGTTGAAATCGAACATGTCGTCCATGCTGTTGCAACGCTGGTCCGTCGTTTGCAGGCTTCCAAGATCGAACGTCTCTTCGATGAATGCAATGATGCTGCCGAACCCGTAGACGGTGTTCGAGACGTAGCCCGTCTGGCTCGACGAGGTTTCCCGCGCGTAGGGAGAGATGACGATCATCGGCACGCGAAAGCCGGGGCCGCCTTGATCGTCCGCCGGCGGCGGCGCCACGGGGTCGTAGAAACCGCCCCAATCATCCCAGACGACGATGATCGCAGTCGAGTCCCAATACGAGCTTTGTCCGATCGCGTCGACGACGCTTGCCACCCACGATGGCCCCGTGTCGGAGCCGTAACCGGGGTGGTCTGAGTTCGCCGCGTCGGGAATCACCCAGGAGACGGCGGCGAGGTTGCCGTTGGAGATGTCGTTGAAAATGTTGGTTTCGGGCCAGTTGACGTTGGTGCCCCACTCGGGGCCGTACCGCACCGGCGCGATGACGTCGAACGCGTTCCACAGCGCGCCGGGCTGGTTTGTCACGAGTTTGGGCACGTAATATTTCCAGGAGACCGGCGGCGATTTGCCGTCCATCACATCGCGCAGCGTTTGATAGCTGGAGCTTCCGTACGGAAAGTCGTTGGAGCACGGAAACGGCCCGGTGCCGTGCTGGTCTTGAAGGGTGAGGGTAATCAACGACGTCGCCGTGCCGGCGGCCGCGTCGCATCCCCAAATCTTCGACGACGTCGGATCGTCGATAAGGCTCGAGCTGCTTCCGTACATGCCGTCGAGCGCGGTCCCGCCGCGAATCAGGTCCTGATGGGCCGTAAAGCTTCCGCTACCCTGCGTTTGAAACATTGCGTTCGCCAGCCCATACGTTGTGGCCATCGTCCAGTACGGCGCGATTTGGTTGGGGTTCACATATTCATAGGGCTTCGACTTTTCCATCTTGCCGGTCGTTTGAAATATGATCTGGTTGAAGCCGTCCATCTTGCCGCCGTCGTACGCCGTCAGGTATGACACGTACAGATGGTTGAGGCTGAGCTTGTCCTCGAGATTGACCTCCGTTAGAGGAATCGATATCGTCTTCGCGTGCTTCCCCTTGCCTTGTCTTCCCTTTCCGACGACCGTTCCGGTCGCTCCGGGAAATTGGGCAAAGAGATTGTTGAAGGTACGGTTCTCTTGCACGATCAGAACGACGTGCGAGATCGGCGAGCTGCCCGAGCCCGAGCCCGGATGGATCGTCGTGCGCGCCGGCACCGTCGTCGCACTCCCGGCGCTGCATGCGGCCAGCACGCCTACCGCAGCCGCGCACAACGAAAGGCTACGGAGTGATCCGAAAGACCGTGCCAAAACCATTTCCCCCCTGTGAGGTCGTACCGTAAAGCGTGTCACCGACGGCGAGCAGCGTCCCCATTGGATTTGCGCCGTCGGGTTTCCCTTTGAAACTGTAGAGCACGCTCTCTTTTCCGAGAATCGTCACCTTGAAGATCGCGCCTTCCCCGTAACTGCTGCCCTGGTACGCCGTGCCGTAGAGCGCGCCGCCGTGAACGGTGAGTCCTGCGCTCGGGCAGTTGCCGTCCTCTGGAGTGTCGCCAAAGTTGTAGAGAACGCGCTCCGTGTATTTCGAGCCGGATTTCGCAAGCAGAAAAACGGTGCCGTTCCCGTGGGTGCCGCCCGCACACGTGGTCCCGTAAAAAGCGCCGTCGATCGCAACCAACCCCGCATTGCGGGGAACCGCACCGTCGGAACCCTCTCCAAAATCGTGAAGGTCGCTCTCCGTCCCGGAAGGGGAAACGGCAAAGATCGTTCCTTCGCCCGAGCTGCCGCCGTACTGCGTCGTTCCGTAAAGGATGCCTTTGACGGCGGTCAGACTTGCGTTCGGAGTTGCCCCGTCACCCCCGCCGAAGCTATGAATCGTCCGCTCCCTGCCGTTTTTCGAAACCAAGAAGACCGTTCCGTTGTGGTTGCTGCCGCCGGCAGACGCCGTGCCATAGAAGTCGTTGTCCAGCTTGATCAGACCCGCATACGGATTCGCCCCACTGCTGCCCGTGAAACTGTAGAGGACGCGTTCGCCGCCGTTCACGCCGATTTTAAAGACGGTGCCTTCGTATTCGCCCCTGCCGCCGTCAGCCGTCGTGCCGTAAAGCTCGCTGCCGACGGCGAGGAGCCCGGCGAACGGGGATTCGCCATCGCCTGAGCTTTTAAAACTGTAGACCACGCTCTCCTTATCGGTTTTAGTCAGCGAAAAAACCGTGCCCTCAGAATCCGCACCGCCCAAGCTGGTCGTGCCGTACAGTATCCCCGACACCGCAACCAAACCGGCGTCGGGATATCTTCCGTCGGGACTGTTTCGGAAACTGTAAAGCGGCGCGTAGCTAACAGTGGCCTGCCGCACGTGCCGCGTCGCAGCGCCGGCCGGCGCGATCGAGTCGCCGGCACGCGCGCAGCTCGCGAGCAGGACTGCGACAAGTAACAAAACTGTTATGCGCATTGATCGCATTGACCCGTTCACTCCTCATTACCGCCGAGCAGACAGAGCTGGCTGTATTCGTCGTCGTCGAGCGCCATGCCCGTGGCTGCAACATTCTCTTCCAAGTGCGCGACCGACGACGTTCCCGGAATCGGCAGCATCGCCGGCGAGTGTCGCAGCAGCCACGCCAACCCGATCTGCCACACCGTCGTGTTGCGCCGCCCGGCAACGGAGGAAAGCGCTTGATTTGCCGCGAGGTCCCCGCCATCGAGCGGAAAGTACGGAATGAACGCAATGCCGTTGGCTTCGCAATACTCTAACACCGGTTCGCTCGTGCGATTGCCGACGTTATAGTTGTTCTGAACCGAGACGATCTCGACGATCTTCTGCGCTCGCTTCAGTTGGTCCAGGTCCACATTTGAAAGGCCGACGTGCCGAACTTTTCCTGCATCGCGCAGCTCGCGCATCGTTCCGATCTGATCTTCGAACGGGACCTCCGTATCGATCGCGTGCAACTGATAGACGTCAATCCGGTCCACGCGTAAGCGGCGTAGACTCCCCTCGCAAGCCTCTTGCAAATGTTCGGGCCTGCAGTCGCGCTTCCACTCGCCCGGACCGCCACGCGTCAGGCCGCCCTTCGTCGCGATAACGAGGCCGCTGGGATAGGGGTGCAGCGCCTGTGCGATCTGCTCTTCGTTGACGTGCGGGCCGTACGAGTCGGCAGTGTCGATAAACTTCAAGCCCAGCTCGAGCGCGCGGCGCAACACGCGCAGCGCATTCTCGCGATCGGCCGGCCATCCCCAAATGCCCGGGCCGCAGAGGCGCATTCCGCCGAATCCTAGCCGGCGAACCGTGAGATCGTTTCCGATGGTGATGCTCGATGCGCGATTCATCAATAGCGCGTTCAACGCACAAAAAGAAAGACCGCTCGGCATTTGCCGAGCGGTCTTCCCCACACCCAGAAAGGGCTACTTAATGACCGGCTTGCTCGGGGCCGGGTTCGTATTCGGGTTCATGTTCATGTTCCCGTTGCTGCGCTGCGCCGTGGAGCTTTCGGTCGCAGTCTTGAAGTGCGCCTCAGCCTGCTTCTGCGAATCGCTGATCATCTCGGCGATCTTCAGCGTGTAAGCCTTGCGCATTTCGAGAAGCTGGCTCGCGAATCCGAAGGACAGCTCGACGAGTTGCGTCGGCGTGGGGACGTTCTTGAACTCGGGCAGCTGGCCCGGATTTTCGCTGAACTCCTTGGTGAACTCGTGGAACGAGTTCATCGCCTTGAGGCTGGCGTCTTGCGTCTGCTTGATGGCCGCGAGGCCCTCTTCCTGAAACTTGTTCATGTATTCGGTTACGTTGACGGTCATGTGCTTGCTATCTCCTCTGCTTTAGTGATGTGCTAAGTATACCAAGCACGTGCTGCGTCTGTCAACTACCGGCGGTGAAACTCCGGTAGATCCGGATCAGGCTCTCCTTCTGGTCGGTGCTGAGGCGGGGGTCGACTTTTATCGCATGCTCGACCCCGTGGTGGCTCTCGTCGCGGGCGCCGGAGTTGTCCAGCAGGCCGGCCTGCGAGTACATGGTCTCCGCCGAGAGGTGCAGCGCGTTGGCGATGCTTTTGAGCACGTCCGCCGAGGGTTTATAGAGCCCGCGCTCCACCTGGCTAAGGTAGGGATTCGAAATCTTGGCGATCTCGGCGAGCTGTCGCATTGAAAGGTTCGCCAGCTCCCGCTGGGAGCGGATGAAGTCGCCTAGGCTGCGCCAGGCGCCGCTGGCCGGAGTCCTCTCCTCGTCGTCACTCACGTTCGTGCCTCTTCTTTCTCTGCCGTGTTCCTCACGTAGCCACCAGGCGCCGGCTCGCCCGCCGGCAGATCGTACGGCGCCCGTAGCGGTCCTCCGCGACCTTCGGCCCAAGCGGCCCAATCTTCCCACCAGGACCCCTGATGCCGATCCGCGCTCTCGAGCCACTCGTCGGCGCTCTCCCCGCGAGTGGCGTGCGGCTTGGTGTAGTGCCAGGTCTTCTTACCGCCGGGCGGATTGACGATCCCCGCGATATGCCCGGAGTTGGTCAGCACGTACTTCGCCTCTCCGCCGACATATTGCGTCGTCAGATAGGTCGCGCGCCAGGGCGCGATATGATCGGTTTCGGCGCCGAGCACGTAGAGCGGCGTCTCGATCTTGCCGAGATCGATCGGGGTATCGTCGATCACAAAGGTGTCGGGTTTCACGATCGCGTTGTGCAGATAGCAGGCCCGCAGGTACTGCGAGTGCATCGCGACGGGCATGCGCGTCGAGTCGCTGTTCCACGCGAGAATGTCGAACGCCGGCGGCTGTTTGCCTTTGAACCAATTGTTGATGACGTAGCTCCAAATTAAATCGCTGGAGCGCATCCAGTCAAAGGTTCGCGCCATCTCCGCAGATTCCAGGTAGCCGCGCTCGTCCATCCGCTTTTCGAGCCGCGCGATCGTATCCTCGTCGGTAAAGATCCCCAGATCGCCCGGCATGCCGAAGTCGACCAGCGTGTTGGTGACCGAAGCCGACGCGACGCGATCGGCGTGGCCGTGCTTCGCGAGATAGGCGAGCGCGATCAGCGCCATCGTTCCGCCCAGGCAGAGTCCGGCGAGATTGACTTGGGGCGCGCCGGTTATCTCTTGCACGGCATCGAGCGCCGCGAGGATCCCGTCGCGCAGATAGTCGTCCATCGTGAGCTGCGACTGCGTCACGTCGGGATTGCGGTACGAAATCATGAACGTCTGGTGCCCGTGCTGCACCGCCCACTCGACGAACGAACGTCCTGGGGCCAAATCCATGATGTAGTATTTGTTGATCCACGGCGGGCTGCAGAGCAATGGGATTGCGTGAACCTGCGGCGTCTGAGGGTCGTAGGCGATCAGCTCCATTAGGTCGTTGCGCATCACGACGCGCCCCGGCGTCGCCGCAATATTGACGCCCAACTCGAAGCCCGACCGATCGACCTGTCGCGGATAACCGCCGTTGTTGGCGGCGTCGTCCAAAAAGTTTTGCAGCCCTCGCACCAGGCTGAGCCCCTGGGTCTCCGTGGCCTCTTTGACGACGCCCGGATTGAGCCATGGAACGTTGCTGGGAGCGAAGGCGTCGCACATGAGCTGCATCGCAAAGCGCGCTTTGTTACGCGTCGCTTCCGGCAAGCGCGTTGAGGCCACGAGCTGCATCGCCGCGTCGGTGCGCGCGCGATAGTCTTCTACGACGCCGGCCAGGATCGGGTTGGTGCTCCATTCCGCTTCGGCAAAGCGCTTGTCGGCCGGAAACGGTGAGGTAGGCGCTTCGCCGCTGAGGCGGCGCAGCATGTTGAGGCCGACGTTTTGTTCGGCCAGCGCAAAGCCGGTAAGCCACGTGCTCATCCGTATCGGATCCATCATAACGTCGGCGATGACGGCGCGCACCGCATCGGTCAACGACGCCGGGTCGAGCCCGGTAATGTCGATGCCGTACTTCAACTCTTCCGGTGGCATCTTTTCAGCTTCCATCTTGTCATTCATCAGTCTTGTCATTCATCAGTCTTGTCATTCATCAGTCTTGTCATTCATCAGTGTTGTCATCCTGAGCGCCTCGACTGCGCTCGGCATAAACTTCGTCGAAGGACATTACATGTACCAGCCGCCGTTGATGTTGTAGACCGCGCCCGTGATGTAACCCGCCTTCTCGTCGAGCAGGAAGCGCACGAGTCGCGCGACCTCCTCGGGTTGTCCGAGCGTCCGTACGGGCGTCTGCGCGATCGCTGTCTCGATTGCCGCCTCGGGCATCGCTTTGGTCATTTCGGTGTCGATGAAGCCGGGCGCGACGGCGTTGACCGTAATGCCCCGCTTGGCGACCTCGAGGGCCACGGTCTTGGTGAGGCCGATCAGCCCTGCCTTCGCGGCGGAATAGTTCGCCTGCCCGAAGTTCCCGGCTTCACCCACGACGGAGCTCACGTTGACGATGCGCCCGAAGCCCTGATCGACCATCGTGTCGAGCACCGCTTTGGTCATAAAAAAAGGCCCCGAAAGATTGACTCGCAGGACCGCTTCCCATTCTTCTACCGTCATCTTTCGGACGGTGTGGTCGCGGGTGATCCCCGCGTTGTTGACCAGAAAATCGATGCGCCCGTGCTCCTTGAGCACGGCGGCGACCGTCTCGCGACATTCGTCATAGATACTTACGTCGCTTTGATAAAAATGAATCCGCGAGGCCGCTCCGTTAAGCAGCGCTGCCAGGCTATGCGCGCGCTCGCGGTCTTCGGGCAAGCCGAGCACGGCCACGTTTGCGCCGTCCTCCGCAAGAAGCGTGCTGATCGCGCCGCCAATGCCGCGCGCTCCGCCGGTCACAATCCCGACGCGTCCACTGAGAGATAAACTATCCACGCGCTAGATTTACCCAACTCTCGCCTGGTTTACCTTCTACCTACCAGTGCCATGCTCTCCAAGTGTCATGCCGAGCGTAGTAATGTCATCCTGAGCGCAGTAATGTCATCCCGAGCGCAGTAATGTCATCCCGAGCGCAGTAATGTCATCCTGAGCGCAGTCGAAGGACGAAGCACCAATCACGGTGCGATCTTAAGGATCGCTCCCGAATTTGTCTTGCCACCACTCGATGCAGCGCCGTACAAGACGCCGCCGACGTTGGTCAACGATGCAAACGGACTCGAACCGTCGGAACCCACGAATCCATGCAGCGTCCGTTCTTGCCTGAAAGCCGTGAGTTCAAAAATGGTGCCGTCCCCGCGTGCGCCGCCCTGGACAGTGGTGCCGTAGAGCGCGCCGGCCGCCTCGATTGGTCCGTCGTACGGATAAGCTCCATCGGACCCGCCGGCAAAGTTGTGGAAAGCCGACTCCTCGCCCGAAGGCGTCACGGTGAAAACGATTCCCTGGTTGTAGTATCCGCCTACAGTAGTCGTTCCACAGAGAGCGCCGTGGAAGACGACGAGGCTGCCGAAGGGAAACGCGCCATCCCCAGCACCTGAGCCCCGGAAGCTGTAGACGACGCTCTCGTTGCCCGCAAGGTCCACCTTAAAGACGGTCCCGCAGCCGTACGTGCACGCTGACCCCGCCGAACCGCCATTCGTGGTGACGCCGTAGAGGGCGCCGTGGAAAACGGTCAGGCTGGAGTTCGGAACTTTGCCGTCTTCTTTCGATGCGCCGAAGTTGTGCAGCACCTTTTCCTTCCCCGATAACTCGACCTTGAAAACGGTACCGTCTTGCTCGCCTGGACCGCCCGCGGCCGTCGTGCCATACAGCGCCCCGCCGACCGTAACCAGTCCGGCATGCGGTTCTGCGCCGTCGGATCCGGCAAAACTGTGAATGACTTTCTCCGTGCCGGACCGCGTTATGCTAAAAACCGTTCCGTCGCCGAGCGTACCGCCCCGCTGCGTCGTGCCGTAGAGGGTGCCCTTAACCGCGACGAGTCCGCCGTACGGAGTCCCTCCGTCGGCGCCTTCCCCGAAGCTGTGCAGCACGTGCTCCTGACCGGATAAGGTTAGTGTAAAGACCGTTCCATCATTTCTTTTGCCGCCGTTGGCAGTCGTGCCATAAAAAGCGCCCTCAAAAAAGAGCAGCGGCCCATATGGGGCTACACCGTCAGGCCTTCCCTTGAAAAAATAAAGTGGAGTGAAGCCCTTCGCCGGCGTTACTCCCGCTAGCCGCACGCTGGAATCCGTCGCAGGAGCAACGCGCTCCGCTCCCGGCGAACACGCACCCAAAGCGACGCCGCAGATAATCGCGCTTACGGCCCACAATCTCATGGCTTTGGGTACGCAAGGACGTAGATGTAGGCTTTGCTCTCGAGGTCGCCGACGATTGCCATGCGAGCCGTCGGCCCCGCATCGGCCCAGCGCTGCGACGGCGCGTAGCAGACCTGGATGCGATCGGTCTTTTTGAGTTTGGTGAGGAACTCCGTCTGATCGTTTGCCGGATGCGGTGTGGTGATTTCAAAAGAAGCGCCGCCGGTGAGCGTGACCGTGCCGCTTCCGGCGTGACTCTGATCGGCGGCCGGACGGATGTGCGCGATGGCCGCCGGCGGATCGCAATACATGAAGAGCATGGGCTACATGTCCAAGCCGCCGTTGACGTCGTAGACCGCTCCGGTAATGTACGACGACTCGTCTTCTAACAGGAAGCACACAACGCGAGCAACTTCATCGGGGCGTCCAAGCCGCCGCTGCGGAATCTTTTCGACGACCTTTGCAAGCGCTGCCTCGGGAATCGCGGAGACCATTTCGGTGGCGATAAAGCCGGGCGCGACGCAGTTGACCGTTATGCCCTTCTGCGCCATCTCCAACGCTAAGCTTTTCGAAAACCCGAAGAGCCCCGCCTTGGACGCCGCGTAGTTCGCTTGACCGATATTTCCCGTCTCGCCGATGACGGAGCTGATGTTCACGATGCGCCCCGAGCCGCGTTCGATCATGTGCTCGAGCACCGCCTTAGTCATCTGGAATGACCCAGACAGATTGACGTCGAGCACCTGGCGCCAATCGTCGATGGTCATCTTCCGAACGGTCTTGTCGACGGTGATGCCGGCATTGTTCACCAAGTAGTCGATGCGACCAAAACCGTCCATCACTTCTTTGACGACGCGGTTGCAGTCTTCGGCCTGATCGACGCGCCCTTGATGGATCGAAACCTTTGCGCCCTTCTCACGCATCGCGCCGGCAAACTTTTCCGCGCTCTCCCCTCCGCGGTTATATCCGGCGGCGACCGATGCCCCGCTCAACGCCAACATCTCCGTGATGGCCGCACCGATACCGCGCGTCCCACCCGTCACCAACGCCACACGCCCCTCGAACATCTAACCCTCCTTCACCGTCAGTCCGACCGCCTTGTCATCCTGAGCGCAGTCGAAGGACGGTGGTTCGGCTTACGGTCGCGGTGTCATGCTGCCAACGGCGAAAGGCGGCCCCGCCGCGCTCCAGAAGACTAGGCGGTCACTTTTCCCGTCGAGAAAGGATCGAGAGCATGCGCGTATTTTTCGCTTCGCTGTGCGCCGTCGCCCTAGCGGCGTTTATCGCATTTCCGGTTCCGGCGAAGGCCGCCGACACGATGCTGACCGACAAAATGGCCGGCTTTAACTATCTGCTCGGTGCCCCGTGGAACTGCACGACCCAAGTGCCGGCCATGCACGACATTCCCGCGCACACCGAACAGAACACCGTCACCTTCGAGATCGCGCCGCGCAATGTAATTCACGACCACGTCGCGGGTGGAAATTACGCGGGCGACGACTACTTCGGGTACAGCTCGAGAATGAGCAACTACTGGACCACGAGCGCCGACAACGAGGCGGGCTACGGCATTGCGACCTCCACCGACGGACGAACGTTCACCGGAACGATGCACATGGGAATGATGGCGTTGGACGTGACGACCACCTATGTAAAATCCGGCGCCAACAGCGTCAGCATGACGCAAGTGATGTCGGGCGGCGGCCAATCGGCCACAGTCAGCAGCAGTTGCACCCGTTAGCCGCATAGCCGTCGCGCGACCGCCATGCGAGTAACGGTTGTCGGCGCCTCCGGCTTCATCGGCCGTCACCTGAGCGCCGCGTTGCGCGGACGGGGTGACGAAGTCGTCGAAGCGAGCCTTCGCAACGTGAATGCCGCAGGGCAGGCGTGCGAAGGCTCCGACGCGATCGTGCAGCTTGCCGGCGCTCCCGTCACGACGCGCTGGACCGCTCGAGCGAAGGACGAGATTCGCCGCTCGCGTGTCGATGCAACGCGCGCGCTCGTCGATCGTCTCGCCCAACTTCGTGCGCGCCCGAAAGTCTACGTAAGTGCCTCGGCTGTCGGCTACTATGGCGCAAGCGAGACGGCGACGTTCGCCGAGTCCAGTCCGCCGGGAAGCGATTTCCTCGCGGAGGTCTGCGCTGATTGGGAACGCGAAGCGTCGCGCGCCGGAGAACTCGGAATGCGCGTCGCGTACATTCGAACCGGGATCGTGCTCGGCCTCGACGGCGGCGCGCTCGCGCGTCTGCTTCCGATTTTCAAGCTCGGCTTCGGCGGCGTAATCGGAAGCGGCAGGCAGTGGAACTCGTGGATCCATATCGACGATGTCGTCGGGATCTATCTTCTCGCAATAGACGGCGCGGACGGCGCGCTCAACGCGACCGCGCCCGAGCCGGTGCGCAACGTCGACTTTACGTGCGCACTCGCGTCGGCGCTGCACCGGCCGGCCTTCCTCCCCATACCGGCGTTCGCGCTTCGCGCGATCTTCGGTGAGGGCGCGAGCATCCTCACAACCGGCCAACGCGTCCTCCCCGAACGCACGCTGTCACTGGGCTACACATTTCAATATCCGCAAATCACCGCCGCCCTGTCATCCTGAGCGCAGCATTGTCATCCTGAGCGCAGCATTGTCATCCTGAGCGCAGCATTGTCATCCTGAGCGCAGCATTGTCATCCTGAGCGCAGTCGAAGGACGACAATGCTGCCACGCCCCAGCCTCACCTGAGGTCCTGTCCGTTTTGGTACGCGCGCTCCGCTACGATGAGTTTCATGAAAATTCGTTTGATTCTCGCGACGCTGTTGTTCTCAATTCTGACCTCGCTCGCGGTCTCGGCATGCTTCGCGTCCACTATCGCCCCGGTTTATCCCGGCGCGGTGCCGGGCACTCGCCCACAAGGCGTCGGCCTCAAGACCCCACCCCCGCAGGTCAAGCCTTACTTCACCTCCGCCGACTTCGAAACCGTAAAAGCCTGGTATCAAGCCCATCTTAAAGGCGCGTCCGAGCTGCAGCAGCCCCGGATGGAGAAAACCGAAGATGCGTTCCTCGTCGGCACTCCCGGGAACGGCGTGGTCATCATGATGCAGACCTTTAAAGGGAAAACCTGGATCCTAATCGGCCCGCCTGCATAACGCCGCGCAACGGATGCCGCGTTCCCGAACGCGCGACGTCGCGCTATGCGGAACGATAGGGCAGCAACGACAGTGCCACCCCAGCGACCGGTGGACCAGTTGGAGTATTCGCCGAAGCGTTGTATGGATCGATCTCCGGTCGCGAATCGGGCGCCTGCGCCATTGCAACAATTAACAGCGGCGCCACGACCAAAATCCTCGCCACTTCGATAACAATACTCGAACCCGGCGCTTCGTGACTACCCGAAGCGGCCGCTGATATAGTCCTCGGTTCGCCGATCGGTGGGTTTGGTGAACAGCTTCCCGGTATCGTCGGCTTCGATGAGCCGCCCGATCCCCGTTTCGTCGGCCAGCATGAATGCGGTAACACTGGAGACGCGCGCCGCCTGCTGCATGTTATGCGTTACGGCGACGATTGTGAACTCTCGGCAGAGCGACGCCATCAGTTCTTCGATGACCGCCGTAGCGATTGGATCGAGCGATGCCGTCGGCTCGTCCATCAGCAGAACCTCCGGCTCCGCCGCGACGGCCCGCGCGATGCACAGACGCTGCTGTTGCCCACCCGAAAGGCGCAGCGGGCTGGTTTTGAGCTTCTCCTTCACTTCGTCCCACAGCGCCGCGGATCGCAACGCGCGTTCGGCCGCCTCCATCTTCTCCCGGCGATTCAACCCCTTGGGCGCGCACGCAATCGCGTTATCCAAAATCGAGAGCGTAGGAAATGGATTGGGGCGTTGAAAGACCATCCCGACGCGCCGCCGGATCGCCATCGGGTCGACGTCGCCGCCATAGATGTCGTGACCGTCGAGCAGCACGCTGCCCTCGACGCGCGCGTCGAAGTTGATCTCGTGAATGCGGTTGAGACAACGCAAGAGCGTCGTCTTTCCGCACCCCGACGGCCCGATCAAGGCCGTCACCGCCTTGCGGCGGAACCCGATAGTAACGTCCGCGACCGCTTGGCGATTGCCGTAGTAGGCGCCGAGGTCTCGTGTCGCGAGCAGCTCGCCGGCGGCGACCGTGGTCATGCTTCGAGCCCGCGCATGGCGCGGCGTAACATCAGCCGCGCGCCGAGGCTGAGCACGAATACGGCACCGATCAGCAGCAGCGCGCCGCCCCACGCCTGTTGCTGCCAGTTCGCATACGGCGTAATGGCGTACGTGAAGACCTGCAACGCAAGCACCGCCATCGGCTTATTCGGATTCATCTCCCAAAACTGGCTTCCAAATGCTGTGAAGAGCAGCGGCGCGGTCTCGCCGATCACTCGCGCGATTGCTAAGAGCAGAGCGGTGATGATTGCCGGCATCGCAGTCGGAAGCACGATCCGAACGGTCGCCCGAAAGTTCGACATTCCCAACGCCAGCGCGCCTTCGCGCACGGTCTGCGGCACCGAGCGAATTGCCTGCTCCGACGTTCTCACCAGCAAGGGTAGCATCAGCATCATGAATGCAAACGAGGCGGAGAAGGCTGAGAAATGTTTAAGCGGCGCGACGAGAACGGCGTACGCAAATAAACCGATGGCGATGCTAGGGACGCCCGAAAGGACGTCGGAAAGAAAGCGCAGCCCCTCGGGAATCGGGCCGCGGCCGAAGAGCGACAGATAAATGGCGGTCAATAAGCCGATCGGAACCGCCATCGCGGTGGCGATTCCCAGGATGATGAACGTTCCTAGAATCCCATTTCCTACGCCGCCGCCCGGCACGCCGACCGGATGTGGCAGCTGCGTGAGAAAGTCCCGGTTCACCGCTCCGGCGCCTTGCACGATAACGTACCCCAAGATGATCAGCAGACAGATCGCTCCGATCGCGGCGCAGGCTAGCGCGACCGAGACTCCCAGCCAGCCGACGATCCGGCGCCGGGCCAAGTTACGATGCTTAGACGCGCTCTGAGCCACGAACGCTCCAAATCATGAGTCGCGCCAACGCGTTAACCACGATGCTCACCAGAAAGAGAATCAAGCCCAGCTCGATGAGCGCGCTGATGTAGATGCTCGTCGTGGCCTCGGTGAACTCGTTGGCAATCACGCTAGCCAGCGTGTACGATGGCGCAAAAAGCGAGGCCGAGATCTCCGGCCGGTTTCCGATCACCATGGTGACCGCAATCGTCTCGCCGAGCGCACGTCCCAGGGCCAGCACGCACGCACCAAAAATGCCGACGCGCGCCGCCGGCAACACCACCCGAATCGCCGTTTCCCATTTCGTCGATCCCAGCGCCATCGAAGCCTCGCGCAGGTCGCGTGGAATCGCCGCGATGACGTCGCGCGAAATGGCCGTCACGGTTGGAATGATCATTAGCGCGAGAATGATTCCGGCGGTGAGGAGGCCGACGCCGACGATCGGCCCCGAGAAGAGCGGCGTCCAGCCCAGCACGTGTTGCAACGCCGGTCCGATCGTGGTCCGCATGAACGGCGCGAGCACGAAGAGTCCCCACAAGCCGTACACGACGCTCGGAACGGCCGCCAGCAGTTCGATCAAGAACGAGAGCGGCTGCCCCAACCAGCGCGGGGCGAAATCGGCAAGAAAGACGGCTGCCATGATCCCGATGAACGCCGCCAAAACGATCGCGATTAGCGATGTCATGACGGTGCCGAAGATCATCGGCAGCGCGCCGAACTTGCTGGTGATTGGATCCCACGAGCTGTTGAAGATGAACGCCGGCCCGAACTTGACGATCGACGGCCACGACCCCAGCACCAGCTCGACGAAGAGCCCGACGATCAGCAGCGCGAACAGAATGCTGCCCGCGTAGACGACCGCGGCAAAGCCGCGATCGGCGGGGCTAACGAATCGCGCGACGCGCCGAAACTGCGGCTCGGCGTTCTGCAACTTTTACCGCTGCATCTGCTTGAGCGTCGCCGCCGCCGCATCTTGCACGTTGCGAGGCAGCGGGACGTAGTCAACCGACTTGGCATTCGCCTGACCCTGCGGCCCGACTAACCACGAAAGCACGTCGTACAGCTCCTTAGCTCGGTCGGCGGGCTTTTTGTAGACGACGACCCAGGAATATCCCGAGATCGGGTACGCATCCGCGGCGGCCGAATCGACGATCGAGAAGTTCGTCGGGCTCACTTCGGGCTTCGAAGCCGCCGCGGCCGCAACGGTCTCCGGTATGCAGCCCACCCACTTGCCGGCCTTGTTCTGCAGCGTAGCCGCCGTCATATTATTTTCGACGACGTAGGCCATCTCGATATAGCCGATCGCGCCCGGCGTGCTCTTCACTTGTCCCGCCACGCCTTCGTTACCCTTGGCCCCGACCGAACTCGGCGCCGGCCACGAGACGCTCTTGCCGGTTCCGACTTTGCTCTTCCACTCCCCGGAAACGTGGCTCAGGAAATCGGTAAAGATATAGCTGGTGCCCGAGCCGTCGGAGCGGTGCACGACCACGATGGCCATGTCGGGAAGATTTACGCCCTTATTCAGCTTAGCAATCTGCGGGTCGTTCCACTTAAGGATCTTGCCGAGATAGATGTCGGCCAGGACTTGGCGCGTCAAGTGGATCGTCGTGACCCCCGGCAGATTGTAGGCAATCGCCTCTCCGCCTAAGGTCACCGGTATCTGGAGAACCGTTCCGGGGGCCCGCGCAAGCTCGCCGGCATTCATCGGAACGTCGGTGGCGCCGAAATCCACGTTGCGCGCGGTGAACTGCGCGATGCCGCCCCCGCTGCCTATGGATTGGTAGTTGACCGTGATGTCCGGATTCTTCTGATTATAGACGTAGAAGGCTTTGGAAAAGAACGGGTAATCGAAGCTCGACCCGGCCCCCGTGAGCTGCGTTGCAGCGACGGCGGGAAGGGTCATTGCCGCCGCAACGGCCAGGGAGCAGCAACAGCGAAGCAACGAACGTATCACAGAGAAGCTCCTTATTCGGCAGAAAATTGCGGCCCTCGTCCGCGGGCGAAGGCACGTTCTAGTTGTAATGCAATCCGATTAACATCACGTTAAGACCAGGCCCGGACGGTGTCATGCCTAGGGTGTCGAAGCACGGGGCCATGGCAACCCTCGCCGAACTGCGGCACACCGCGGCCCACGTCCTCGCTTACGCCGTCCAAGACCTTTTTCCCGAGGCGAAGCCAACGATCGGGCCGGCAATCGAGAACGGCTTCTACTACGATTTCGACCGGGCCGAGCCGTTTACGCCCGACGATCTCCAACGCCTCGAACGCCGGATGTCCGAGATCGTCGCGGCCGATTATCCGATGACGGGCCGCGAGGTCACACGCGACGCTGCGATCGCGGAGTTTGCCGCCAATCCGTACAAGGCCGAGATCGCGCGCGAGATCCCCGAAGATCAACCGATCACGCTCTACACGATCGGCGAGTTCACCGATCTCTGCCGCGGCGGTCATGCGGAATCCACCGGAGCCATCGGCGCGTTCAAGTTGACGAATGTGGCGGGAGCCTACTGGCGTGGCGACGAGCAAAAGCCGATGCTGCAACGCATCTACGGAACGGCCTGGTACGACCGCGAGGAGCTCGAGGCGTATTTGGCGCGCCTCGAGGAGGCGCGGCGGCGCGACCATCGCAAGCTGGGCGCCGAGCTCGACCTTTTCTCCATTCAGGAAGCGGCCGGCGGCGGACTCGTCTTCTGGCACCCAAAAGGCGCGATCGTCCGCGGCATCATCGAGAACTTCATTCGTGAGGGGCTGCGCGAGCGCGGCTATCAGCCGGTCGTGACGCCGCATATCGCGCACGAGCGTCTCTACGAAATCTCAGGTCACCTTGATAACTTCGGCGAGAACATGTTCGGCCCGCTCGAGGTGGAAGGGCAGCGCTTTCGGCTCAAGCCGATGAACTGTCCGGGCCACATCCTCATTTACAAGGACCGGTTGCGCAGCTATCGGGAACTCCCGCTGCGCTTCTCGGAGTTTGGCACGGTCTATCGCTTCGAGCGCTCGGGCGTGCTGCACGGCCTGACGAGGGTGCGCGGCTTCACGCAAGACGATGCCCACCTCTTCTGCCTGCCCGATCAGCTCCAGCACGAGTTCGAGCAGACGCTCGACGAGGCGCTCCGCCTCATGAAAGCCTTTGGTTTCGCCGATTTTCAATACGTGCTGTCCACCCGAGCGCCGGAGGATCGCGGCGAAACCGACGCGATCGCCGAAGCTGCGATTAGAAGCGCGTTAGAACATTACGGCCTCCCCTTTGACGTGGACGAAGGCGGCGGCGCCTTCTACGGCCCGAAACTCGACGTTAACGTGCGCGACGCCCTCGGCCGCCCGTGGCAGCTCGGCACCGTGCAGGTCGACTTCATTCTGCCTGCTCGCTTCGACCTGAAATACCGAGCCGCCGACGGCCAGGATCACCGGCCGGTCATGATCCATCGCGCCTTGGCCGGCTCGCTCGAGCGCTTCTTCGGCATTCTCGTCGAGCACTACGCGGGCGCCTTTCCAGCCTGGCTGGCGCCGGTTCAAGCGGTCGTCACGCCCATCTCAGAGCACGAAACGGGGTATGGTCGCGAAGTGGTCAGCCGCCTCGAAAAAGCGGGCTTCCGGGCCGAACTCGACGAATCAAACGAAAAGCTCGGCTACAAGATTAGGCACTGGAAGACTCAGAAAGTGCCGTACATCCTTGTCGCCGGCAGGCGAGAGGTTGAGGACGGTACCGTCAATGTCAATCAACGCGGTATCGAGGAGAAACGAACTGTTTCGATCGACGCTTTCGTTGACGAGTTGAAGACGGTGGTCGAGGCGAGACAATGAGAAAAATGAAATGCGACGCTCGCGCCGTTTTTGCGGCGCTCGCTCTAGTGCTGGCTTCCTGCCAAGGTAGCGGCCTCGATAGCGGTATGGGCGACATGACGCCCCCCGTCTCGCAGCCCGGCGCGATGAATGCCGGCGGCATCAACAGCGGCGGTCCCAATGGGCTCAACGGTGGCCTGAACGGCGGAATGAACGGCCCGTCCGTCGGCATGAACGGTCAAGAACAGCTTGCCAATCCCGGTGCAACGCTGGCGCCAAACGAAGCCCAGTATCCGATCTCGCAGGGACCGACGGGCATGAAGTGTCCCATCGTGCAGCTTTTCAATCAGCAATACACGTGCAATATCGCTTTCAACATACCGGCGCCGTCGCCGTCGCCGAGCGGCTCTCCGGGCGCCACTCCAAAACCAACCGCGAGTCCTACGCCGTCGCCCTCGCCGACTGCGTCCGACGATAGCAGCGATGACGATGACGACACGCCGACCCCGTCGCCTGGTCCGGGCGGAACGATTACGCTGCTAACGGAGCCGCTGCCCAAAGACGTCCCGGCGATGGTCAATCCCAACTCGAGCTTCATGCGCGTGACGCCGCTGATGGCGCTTCGTCTTCAGAGCAACTCCGATTTCTCGCTCGGCGGCGGCACGACGTTGCAGTACACGTTGCCGGCGATGCAGTTCAACGGCCGCGTCTTCGCACTGCAACTCTTCAACGAAACGTCGCTTCGCGGCAAGCGCACCGATCAAATCATCGGCAACTACGCGAAGTGGACGTCCCCAACGAGCAACACCGTGCAGTTCTCGTTTAACGTGCCACAAGTGACCGTGCGCCACACGCAGGTTTGGCTGCTCGCGCTCTACGGCGCGCAACTCCCCCCCGGCAGCACGCCAACTCCCTCGCCTTCGCCGTCCCCCACAACCTCACCAACCTCCTCACCCTAACCCGCGTCCTGTCCCCCAGTGTCATCCTGAGCGCAGTAATGTCATCCTGAGCCCTTCGACTACGCTCAGGACAGGCTCCGTCGAAGGACGAAGGATGACATAGCGGCAACCTCGACATATTCCGAATGACGGCGGCGGCGCGCAAGACCTTCATCGCGAGTTTCCTCGGATGGTCGCTCGACGCGTTCGACTTCTTCCTCCTCACCTTCGTCGTCGGCCGCATTGCGACCAGCTTCGGCCAAGCCATCCCGCAAGTCGCCTTGGCGATCACGCTGACGCTGGCGTGCCGCCCGATCGGCGCGCTGCTTTTCGGCTGGCTCGCCGATCGTTACGGACGGCGCACGCCGCTGATGATCGACATCGCGCTCTACTCGCTGCTCGAACTCCTTACGGCGTTCTCGCCGAACTTCACCGTCTTTCTGGTGCTGCGCGCGCTCTTCGGCATCGCCATGGGCGGCGAGTGGGGGCTCGGCGCCGCGATGGTGATGGAAGTGCTCCCGCCGCGGCGCCGCGGCCTCTTCAGCGGTCTGCTGCAACAAGGGTATATGTGGGGCTATCTGCTTGCCGCGTTGGCATATTTTCTAGTCTTCAACTTTACGGACTGGGGCTGGCGGGGACTCTTTGTGATCGGCGCGCTGCCGGCCGGCCTCATTCTCTATATCCGCTCGAGCGTGCCCGAATCTCCGGTCTGGCTAGAAAGCCGCGCCCGCCGCGTCACGATCCGAAAGGATTTCGCCTGGCAATCGTTGCGCGCGTATTGGCCGCTCTTTATTTACTGCGTCGCGTTCATGGCGGCGCTCAATGCGATGTCGCACGGCACGCAAGACCTCTACGCCACCTTCTTGCAGAAGCAGCATGGATTCTCAACCGGCCAAACGTCAACGCTCGCAATCATCGCGGCCGTCGGCGCAATTCTTGGCGGCCTCACCTTCGGCACACTCTCCCAGCGGTTTGGTCGCCGCCCCGTAGTAATGTTCTGCGCGGTGCTCGCCGCGTGCATGGTCCCGCTGTGGGCGTTTAGTCCGACGATCGCGCTCCTGGCGGCCGGCGCCTTTGCGATGCAGTTCGCGGTGCAAGGCACGTGGGGCGTGATTCCCGC
>Ga0187863_10000346_pt1 | contig 40209 bp, 30 predicted proteins | sample June2016WEW_11_1_FD_132975 | JGI IMG/M metagenome (GOLD analysis project Ga0187863, IMG submission 132975) | Peatland microbial communities from SPRUCE experiment site at the Marcell Experimental Forest, Minnesota, USA - June2016WEW_11_10 | ecosystem: Environmental > Terrestrial > Soil >...
GACCAATAAGCGCTTCGAAGCAGCCCATCGATCGCGTCGAGGTCCAGGCACGCCGGGTCGGTACTGATGAAGAACCCGTCGCGTTGCGTCATCGGCTACGGAAGCAGGGCGAAGGGATTAGCGGCTCCGGCGGCCAGGATGTACCATGCCGTTGCGCCCACGTGAAGCGACGCAAAGTATTTATCCCCGTCGCAATCGCTTAGGCCGTTCTTCGACGCGGCGATGATGCCGAGGCCGTCACCGTTTGGCCCGTTCGTCTGCGCGTACTCGATGTCGCCGAGATAGGTTTGCGCTTGAGCCCGGTCACCGGATTCGTTGCGCAGCTCGAGCGCGCCGGCAAGGTGCGCGGTACCCTCGAACCACACGCCCGAGCGATCGCCGCTGCAGAAACTCACGCCGCTGAAGCCGCCTTTAGTCACCGCTAAGTTCGTAACGTCCCAGCTGGGCGCCGCGGCCCAATCCGGATTTTGGAAGGCGAGGTAGCTCCACGAGTTGACGTCTTCGGGCTTGAAGGATTTGTTCGGCGTGATTCCGTCGTTGCCGGTTCCGACATAGAACCGCCCGTCGCCAGAATCCCACATCGAGGCCACGAACCGTTTCGCCCACGCGGCGTTGGTCGTCCATTCCGTCTCACCGGACTCCGCGGCCAGCATCGTAAAGAACGCGTAGATGTCGATGTTGTGCTCGGCCGACTTCCACTCGATCTTCTTGCCGCTCGCGGTATAGCCGCCGGTGTAACCGCCCTGACCGCGCGTGTCGTACGTGTTGTTTTGAAGCCAGTTCGCGATCGCGAGCGCGCCGTTCAGGAATGAGGCGTTCGAGGTCTTTGCGTAGAGTTGAACGAGCGCCTGACCGACCCACGCCATGTTGCCAACGTCGCTGGTGTTATCGTCAACTTTGATGTCGCCCGGATTTCGAAGCGGCTTCGGGCCGTATGCAGCTCGCAATCGGCCGTCTTTCGCCTTATCGTAGGTCTGAAGGTAGAGAAATGCGTTGCCCACGACTTCCGACCGCGCGATGTCGTCGGACGATCCTTCCGCCAACAGCGCGTCGATGAAGAGCGCATCATCGTAGGTGACGGCGTCTTTGAAACTCCGCAGTAAGCCGCCGTCAAAGCTCTGCACGAGCCGCGTCGTCGAACCCTTGGCGTACTTGTCCATCATTAGACGAAGGAACTCGTACGCATCCGATACGCTTCCGGACGACGACCCGGCAGGCTGCGCGGCCGGTTCGAGCGGCGAGAACGGGGCCCCGTTCGGCGAACCTCCGGAGCACGCCACGATGGCAAGCAGTGAGCCGGCGGCGATCGCCGCCGCGGCTGTGCGTTTCCAGGCCCGGGGCTTCACGCTTTCTTCATGCCTTCGGTCTAACATCGGTCCAGACGGTCTGAGATGCCGCGCTAATCGTAAGGTTGCACGTGTCTGGGGGAAACCGAACGCCGCGGCACCTCGACCGTTATTCGCCGGGTGGATGGAACTTGACCGGTCTCTTGGCTGCCTCGTCAACCTCTTCGGGCGGTATGAGGACCGTCGTTCTCGTGCGAATCGAGCCCGAAGCGCTCACGGCCAAACCAATGGCCGAAACGGCGATTTGATCGGGAAGATCGATAATGAGGATCGCATCATCGTCGCCAAACGTGAAATAAAAGGCCTCGAGCTTTCCGCCTAAGGGAGCCAGCAGCTCTTCCACGGCTCGGCGGCGCGCGGTACCGCCGCTTTTTAAGAGACCTCTCGCGCCTTCTGCCGTGTATGAAGCGTGAATCAGATACTTGGGCATCGGGTAACCTCCGTTCTTCAGGCTATGTAGACGACTTCCGTCATCATGCCGTCGTTCATGTGGATCTCATTGTGACAGTGCAACAGCCAGCGTCCGGGCGATGAATCGGCGGTGAACCGCCACGTCGCGGAGCCGTTTGCGGAAACGAGCGAGCCATCTTTGGCCAGGGGACGCAGCAGCGGCATCTCGTTGACTTCCATCAGCATGAAGGTGTGGCCGTGCAGGTGCATCGGATGATCCATGTCGCTGGTGTTGCGAAACCGCACCGTGACCACTTCGCCGCGGCGCACGCGCAGTTTCGGCGTGTCCGGCCAGATCTTACCCCCGATCGTCCACCGCGAGCTTCCCCAACCGCCGCCGCCGAGCGTGAGATCGTATGTCGGCCGCACTCCCAGCGCCGGCTTCGTTTGCACCCCGGCCCCGCCGGCGACCTCATAGGTAAGGACGGTCAAACCTTCCACCGTCTGCGGCTCCGCCTGGGCCGGCGCATTTTCCATGCCCTCGGTATACAGCGCAACGGCCTGCTGCGACGCCAGCGGATCGTTCGAAATGCCTTGCAGCAGAAACGCGCCCGCCTTGCGCACTTCGAAGAACGCGTCGTATCGCTCGCCGGGACCGATGCGAAGAACGTCGACGGTTGCCGCCCGCGCGAGAGGATTGCCGTCGGCGTGCGTAACGACGAGTTCGTGTCCGGCAAGCCGAACGTAGCGAGTCTGCGTCGGGCTCGTATTGAGCATGCGCAAGCGCACTCGATCGCCGAGACCCACGGCAAGCTTCTTGCCGTAGGGATACGCCGCACCGTTAATGCAATGCGCGGCATAAGCGACCTCATCACCCATTTGGGCCGGCATCATTTGCATGCTCTGCCCCGATCCCATCGGGTCGCTCATCGGTGCCGCGCTGCGGCCGCGCATCGCCGCCTCCACCGAGCTCCACTTCGGCACGTCGTGAAAGACCAGCGCAAACTCGCGGTCCGCCGGCTCGTCGTTCGGATCCTCGACGACGAACATGCCGAAGAGCCCTCGCGCCGAGGCCAAACTGAACGCGTGGTCGTGATACCAGCGCGTACCGGGCGGCCCCGGTGCGAAATCGTAGAGGAAAGAGCCGCCGCGCCGCACGGCCGGTTGCGTGATGCCGGCGGCGCCATCCATGTCGTTGGGCAAAAGCATTCCGTGCCAGTGGATGCTCGTTGGGACGTTTACGCCACTGACGTAGCGAACGCGAATGCGCTGGCCCTGCACGACGCGCAACAGCGGCCCGGGAATCGTACCGTTATAGGCCAGTCCAGAAAAATGCAAGCTCGGCGCGGGCGAAAACCTAACCGGTGACGAGCGCAGCGTAACGTCCACCACGTCGCTTGCCAAGGCGCGCGGCGTCAGCCGTGGGATCGATGCTACTGCCAGCGTGCCGGCGCCGGCACGGAAGAAATCGCGTCGATTCACTCTATCCGCAGTGGCGCCTCTTCGACCGCTTCGTCGCCGGGCGTATTTCGTGCAATAATATACAACTCGTACCCATGACGCCGTGAGAGCGGCGGCAGCTCGAGCACGCGCATGTGAAAATGGTAGACGCCGGGCGCCAGCCGCGAGCTGTTGATGGAAAAAGCGGCCGTGCGGACTTCAACCGACGCCACGTTGCTGCTTCCCACGATCGTCCCATCGAACCACGTTCCCGGCCGAAGGGTTAGTGTCGAAAACCAGATGCGTACAATGCGAGGCGGATCGTTCGGCTTTGCGATCGGAGCGGGCGGCAGCGCGCGCGGGCTCTCACTCGAAACGACAAGATTTGGCGGAACGGTAAGCGGCTTTGGCGAACACGCGTTAACACAACAAAGCGTCCCGATCACCAATGTTGAAAGTGCGCTACGAAAAGGGTTTCGAGGCGAGTCGCAGGATGACTCCCGATACATGAAGTTGATGGATTTGCTTTCCCCTCGAGCAGAAGCCGGGCCTTCCCTACCCCGCCTCGACGTCCTCGTCGAGGGCTTGGGCGCGCCCAGCCTGCTCGATTGGTTAGCGACCTTCGCAGCCCTCTGGATTATGACGGGCCTCTTCATCGATGCACATCAGCATCTTTTTCTCGCCGTCGAATCTTTCCTCAATCCGTGGCACATGACGATGTACAGCGGCGCGGTCTTTGCAGCCGCCGTCCTTGGCGTGACTATTTGGCGCAACTACCCCCGTACGGGTTCGTTTTGGAAGGCGATTCCCGCGGGCTATTCGCAGAGCGTGGTGGGAGTGGCGGTGCTGTTGTTCGGAGGCGCGCTCGACTTCGTTTGGCACGCGATCTTCGGCTTCGAGCACCAGCTCGATCTGTTGCTCAGCCCGCCCCATCTCTTTCTGCTTACGGGCCTCTTCTTCTTGATTACCGGCCCCGTGCGCAGCGCGTTCGCGCGCCCGCAAGCCACCCGTTTGGTCGAACAGCTTCCGATGCTGATTTCGCTCGGACTCGCCTTCGAGATCATTCAGTTCGTCACGCAATACGGCTTCTACCCCGAGGCGCTGATGCGCGACCATCCGCTTCCTCAAGTCGCATTCCAGAGCGAGCAGTTCGTTCTCTCCGTCTTCCTATTCTACAAACAGGCGCTCGAAATTGCGATCGTGATTTGGCAGAGCCTGCTGCTTGCCGCGGCGGTGCTTTACCTCTGCGCCGGCCGCCGGCTAGCCTTCGGCGCCCTCGCCGTTCTTTGCGTCGCAGAAAAGCTTTGGGTGGGCGGCGAGCTCTCGACGGATTTCAAAGAGCTGCTGCTCATCGTGCTGGCCTCGATCGCAGCGGGACTCGTAGGCGATTTTCTCGTTGCGAAGCTGCGCCCGACGGTCCGCAATCCCAACGCGTTTAGAGTCTTGGGCTTCGCGGTTCCCGCGGCGTATTTTGGCGCGTACTTTGCGTTCGCCGTTCCACTGTTCGGTGGGACGTGGTGGGACGCGAGCTTCGTCTTCGGATCGATCATCGAGGCCGGCATCGTCGGCCTTTGCATCAGCCAACTCTTTATCGCAGGATCGCAAACGGCTTCGAATACGGCATGAAGCTTCGGCTTCATCCGAGTGCGTACGTGCTCGCACTGGCCACCACCGCTCTTCATCTCGCCGTCTGTCACCGTTTTGGGTACTATCGCGACGAGCTCTATTTCATCGACTGCGCGAAGCACTTGGCTTGGGGATACGTGGACCAGCCGCCGCTCGCGCCGTTCGTCACCTGGCTAACGGCTCCGCTGGGATATCCGGTTTGGGGATTGCGCTTTTTCCCCGCGATACTATCGGGCGTTACCGTTATCTATGGTTGTGCGATCGCGCGCGAGCTGCGCGGTGGCGCGTTCGCGCAGGCGCTCACGGGCTTGACGATCGTCCTGGCCCCGGGATTGATGGGAATTGCTTACGGTCTTTCCACGGAGCTGCTTTCGCCGGCGGCGTGGACGATTTTGATCTATTTGACGATTCGGCTAGTCAGGACGCAGGACACCCGGCTGTACGTCCCAATCGCCCTGATCCTAACGCTGGCGATGTATGCGAAGTATTCGATCGCCGCCTGCGCCGTTGCCTTGGCGATCGGCTTGCTGCTGACTGGCCACGCCAATCTGCTGCGGTCGCGCTGGCTGTTGTTCGGCGTAGTGTTGACCGCATTGCTGATAATGCCCAACGCGCTCTGGCAAATCCGGCACGGCTTCCCTATGCTCGAAGTACTGCACAACGATCAGCTCAACCGCCACGCGCTTCGCAACGGCATGGCCGACGAATCGCCAAACCGGTGGATCAACGCGCTCTACATGTTCGGGTTGCAGTTCATGTATCAAAACCCGCTCTTCGCGCCGGTTTGGGTTTGGGGACTGGTCTGGTTATGGCGCGAAAAGGCTTACCGCTATCTCACGGTCGCCTATCTCTTGCTGCTGGGACTGCTCGTTGCGAGCATCGGCCGGGGGTACTACATTCAGGGTTTCTATCCGGCTCTCTTTGCGGCGGGCGCGGTGGCAATCGAAGCCGCGTTAAGCGCGAAGCGGTCACGGTTTCGAGTCGCGCTGCTGGCAGCGACCGTCGTCGCCGGGCTGCCGATGTTTCCACTCTCGCTCCCAATTCTGCCGCTTCCCGAATACATGGCCTACGAACGCGCAATCGGTTTGAGCCGCCCCGCACCACCCGACGGTAAGAGTCACCTGATCAATCCGATGTTCGCCGACCAGCTCGGCTGGAAAACGATGACGCAAACGGTCGCGGGCGCCTATTGGTCGCTGCCCGCATCGCAACGTCGGATCACTGCCGTCTTTGCCGACCGCTACGCGTACGCCGGCGCACTCGATTATTACGGCGGGCGCTACGGGTTGCCGCCCGTCATCAGTCCGAACAACTCCTACTACCTGTGGGGCACGCGCGGCTATAGCGGTCGCTCCGTCTTGGCCGTCGGCGCAACCGATTATTGGCTGCTGCTGCACTGGTTCGGGAGCGTTCGTCAGATCGCCGTCTACCGCAACGATTACCGGTGGATGCTCGAGGGTCCGCTGCCGATTTATCTCTGCACGCAGCCTCGCGTTCCGCTGGCCGCGATGTGGCCGGCGTTGAAGTATTACGGCCTCTAATAAGGCGCGGGGGAAGGAAGGAATTCCTTCATTTATGGTATGACGTAGGCACTTATGGAAAACGTGCACGCGGAGCGCTCCGCCGGCTGGTCCGTCCTTTGTTACGTCGCCGTTCTGGTTATTGCGACGTTCTTCAACAGCAGCATGCCGGGGATTGACGTGAAGCCCGCCGATGCCGCGCTGGCATTCGATCAACACCGGTTCACGTTGCTGTGGGGCGCGTGGCTCACCTTTCCCGCCGTCGCCTTCCTTCTCTGGTTCTTAGTCGGACTGCGCAGCTATTTGACGGCTGCGCCGGGGCGTAAAGAGGGGCTTCCCACATTCGCGTTGATTGCCGGCGTCGTGATGGCGGCGAGCTCCCTGTGGGCGGCGTGCTTGCAGATCGCGGCAGTCTATTTTTCGCCGGACACGTTTGCGGCTAACGGCCTGTCCAGCATCTTCGATGCGTTCGTCTTTGTGCAAGGTGGTCTCGGCTACGCTCCCGTTGCGATCTTCCTCTTTGCCGCGGCGCATAGCATGCGACGTCACGAATCCGCGCCGCAATGGCTCGCGATGCTCGGATATCTGGCGTCGTTCGGGGCGACGCTAGCGACCTTCTCGATCTTTTTCTCATACGGTGACATGGCACCCGGCGGCGCCGGTCCCGGGATCGTCGGAGCGCTGCCTGCTGCGGCCTGGCTGATTGCAACCGGCGTCGTGCTCATTCAAAACAAACGCGGATCGGCAGCGACGAGCACGTCGGCCGCATCATAGGCCGCGTTATTAACGCGCCTCGACACCTCGCGAACCGCCATGAGCGCGGCGTCGAACGGGCGCAACAGCGCGCCGGCCGCGCCGGGCGGTAGCGGCTCGGGGTCGAGCCAAAGCGAGAGGCTCTCCTCGGAAAGGATCACGGGCATGCGGTCGTGCACCGCAGCAACGAGCGAGTTGGGGCGACAGGTCACCACGTCGCAAGCCGCCAAGCCGTTGCCGGGCTCCCAAAGTCCGGCGAAGGCAAACGGCTCCCCGGACTGCAGCGTATAGTAAAAGGGGCGGCGGTCGCACCATTCGTAGAAGCCGTCGGCAAACTCGATGCAGCGTCGCGTAACGGCGCCCCGCCGCGCCGCAATCGATTCGGCGCGAATGTTGATGCGACCGCGCACCCCCCAGCGCATCTCCTCGACCGTGTCGCGCCCGTCGTTGCGGACCCCGAGGACGTCCTGAGTCGGCGCGATGTTATACCGTGGAAGCCGCGTCTCGCTGAACTCCCGATAGCGAAACTGGGGAAACGCGGCGGGAAGCGCCTGTGGTTTGGTGAGCGTGAATCTGCCGCACATATGTGGCATAATAGGCTGGTGCTGAAATATTTGCCATCCCTTTTTGTTGCCGCCGCCTTGGCGTGCGCTCCCGTCCGCGGATCCGCGCAGCCTGCCGCGGCCGGCCCACGGCCCTCGATCGCCGTCCTGGATTTCTCGACGCATGGCCTCACATCGGATTGGTATGGCTCCTTCCAGCCAGGCGTGGCGCTGAGCGATCTCCTCACAGATCGGATGGTCAACGACGGGCGCTTCAATGTGCTCGACCGCTCGCATCTCAGCTCGACGCTGGACGAGCACCAGCTCGCGGCAAGCGGCGAAGTCGATCCCGAGACGGCCATCAGGGCCGGGCACCTCGTCGGCGCGCGGTATCTGATCACGGGCAATATCCTCCAACTCGATCAAACCGGCCAAAGCGGCGCGAATGCGGGAAGCTTGCTGCCTGGGGTCTTTGGGGCGGCAGCCGGCGGCGTTTCGACCCACCGCGTCACGATCAAAGTCGCGGTGCGAGTGATCGACGCGAAGACCGGGCAGATCGTCCAGAGCTTCTCCGACGAGGAGACGCGCTCGGGGACGTCGTGGAACGCCGGCGGATTCTCAGGTTACGCGGGAGGCTCGTATAGCAACGAACAGTTCGTCAACAGCGACATGGGCCATCTCATCGACGATGAAGCCGCGAAGATCGGCACCGCCATCGACCCCAGCCGATTTAACTCAGGCCCCGTCGCGCCGGCCCTTACTGGGCAGATCGCCGCCATCGACGGAACCAACGTCATCATCAACATCGGCGCCAACGCCGGCGTCCAGGTGGGTCAGACGTTCGATATCGTCAAGGTAAAGTCGCTCGTCGACCCCACCACGCACGCGGTACTGCACGTTAACGAAAACGTCGGCCGGCTGCAGATCGACTCGGTAAGTTCGAGTGCATCGGTCGGGCACGTCGTTTCCGGCAAGGCGGTGGTGCGCCTGACCGTTACATCGGGGCCGTAGAGGCCCGGGCGATGACGCGCTCGACCTTCACGACGCGCGTCTTCGTCAACCGATCGTGCAACAGAATCCGGCGCCAGAAAAAGCTGAGCGCTACGATGAGCCACCAAACCAAAAAGACGATGATGTAGCGCCAAATCGTACGCCCGACACTGGGCGTGCGAAAGTCCATCGTGACGACGCGCAAGCCGGCAATCATCATCCCGAAGGTCTGCCCGGCTGGGACTACAAGCAGCGTTAGGTAGACTGGGAACCAGAAAAAGAAGCCGAGATGGCCGATTGCCTCCGCCACGATCGTTACGATCCCGTTGATGGCGCTGTTGAGGTTACCTCCGTCCAAAGCAGTTTCTGCCGGATTCTCCCAACGCCAGTTCGTCCTCGGCGCAGGAGACGGAGATCCACCCGTCGTGACCGCGTGCGTCTTACCGCGAATCGTGATGGCGCCCAGTCCCGGGGCCGAGGCGGTAACGTTGCCCGGCGTGACGGATATATTTGCTTCGGATCGGCGCGCGACTGGTGAGATACTCCCGCCGAACGACGTAACGATCGCGATAACCACAACCGCATCAATGGCGGCGGCAGCGAAGCGCCGCCACCAGCCGGCGCAGTCATGTTTAGCTACCGTCGCTTCGCCGGGAAGCAAGAGCGCCGGCGGCGCTTCGCCGCGCTCGCGAACGAACCAGGCCTGCGCGTCCAGATAGGACGCCGACGTAATGAACCGGCGCATCGAAGCGATTCGCCGCGTCGCGTACGGCTCGCTGCTCAACCACTCACCCCAGCGCAGTACCGAATCGCTTGCGATCTCCGCGTGCTGTTCGGCAAATGCTTCATAGTCGACCTGACGGCCGAACGCATGAAACGTCGTGACTCCCAGCGCCCGAACGGCTGCGTCGAGCGAGCCGCAACAGAGCAGCCCGACTTTATCGCACGTCAGCCCACAGCGGCGCAGCCAGGCGCCGAAGATCAGCGAGATCAGCGGGTTTTCGTTGCCGTTCACGCTCAACAGCGAGTGGAAGCGCGTGTGACCAGCCGCAATATGCCCGAGCTCTCGACCGATCACGAAAGCCAGCTCGTCGTCGGAGAAGAGCTCGATCCAGTGGCTCGAGAGCACGAGCGCATAGGGCTGGCCCAGGCCAAGCGCAACCGCGGGAACGAAGTTGTCCTCGCGCACGAAGATCAGCGGCATCGGAATCTCGAGAGCCGCGGCGGCACTTTGCGCGATCGAAAAGACGCGTGGGTATTGCGTCTGATGGATGCGCACGCTCGAACCGAGAAGGCGGCCGCGCGCGAGCGTCACGTAGACCATCGCAATCACGATGAAGAGCGCGACTTGCGAAGCACCGATCGACTCGTGAAGCACGTAGCCGATCAGCAGCGCCGCGGGAAACGCACAGAGCCCGGTTAGCCAAAAAGCAAGCCGCTCGGAAGGCTCTCGCAGCGATGGGGTTCCGGTAAAGAGTGGGTGCACGGCCTAGGAGCCTGTCGGGCTATGGCGCTTTTCGGATTCGCCGCCAAAATTCGGCACGAAGACGGAAATGCGCCATAGACCGGCAGGCTCCTAGTAAGTCAGACGGTGAGAACCGGCTTTCCTTGGTAGTGAACACGATGTGAACGACGCCGTCGCCAGGTACGGCGATCCACCGACTGCGGATCGAATCGAAAAGAACTTACGTCTGAGGCAAGAGTCCCGCAATCTCGCTGCCCGAGATCGCGCCGCTAAAGACGCTAAGGTTTCCGTCGCGCAGCGCGCGAGCCGTTTCGACGAGTGAGGTCATCGCGCTTCGGTAGAGTGCACCGCCGACGCTGACGCGGCGCACCCCCGCCACGCTCAACTCGGCCAGCGGTACCGGTTTGCTCGGACCGATGAGCACGTTGACGGGCTTGGGCGCCACGGCAGCGACGACGGCCCTAATGGCATCCATGTCCGGCAAGCCCGGCGCGTACAGAACGTCGGCGCCCACTTCAGCGAAGGCGGTCAGGCGCGCAATGGTATCGTCTAAATCGGCTCGTCCGTGAAGATAATTATCCGTTCGGCCGGTTAAGATGATGCGGCCGCTCGCGGCTCGCGCCGCAGCCGCAACGCGCGCAACGGCAAGGTCGAAATCGTGAATCGGATGCGCGGCGTCCGCGGTCGTGTCTTCGATGCCAAGCCCAGCCAGACCCAACTCAATGGCCGCGCGAACCGTCGCGGCGCAATCCTCCGGAGCCGCACCGAACCCATCTTCGAGATCGCCGTTCACCGGAAGACCACTTAGGCGCGCCAAGAGGGCCGCATGCGCGACGGCTTCCTCGCGGGTGACGGCGCGGCATCCGTCTTGACGGCCGAGGGAAAATGCAAGACCGAGTGAGGTGGTGCCCAACGCCTCGAATCCCGCGCGCGCGAGCAACACCGCCGATGCGCCATCCCATGCATTGGGCATGACGAACGCCGTTTGGCGTTCGTGCAGTGCGCGAAAACGTTCGTAGGCGGAGGTCGCAGGCCTTACGACGCGCTCCACTCCGGCGTGCGTTCTTTGCTCGCCTCGGAGAGCGCTTTCCGTACGCCCGGCGCGTCAAAATCCGTCCCGTAGACGGGCGTCCCCGGTTGCTGGCGCCACGATTCGTCGAGACGGCCCGCGCCGACGGGGTCTAAGCCGAGTTCGTCGACGAGCCGCATTACCACCGCTTTGGCCGCGGCGTCGTCCCCGGCAACGGGCAACGCGATTCGGCCTGGACTTCCCGCCGGCTTTCCGCGCTCGAGCAAATGCTCCGCGTAGATGCTGTTGAAGGCCTTGATAACGGGGCGCCCCAGCTTCATCTCGACCCAGCAGCTTTCGGTCATGCCGTTCTCGATCTCATGGATGCGCCCGTCGCGTTGTCGCGGATAGTAGTTACCGGTGTCGATCACGGCAATGCTGCGCGAGACGTCTTCAAACAGCTCCGGCGGCAGTTGTGAAATCCTACCTTCCGGTATCGTCACGACGACGACGTCGCCGCTGTGCGCCGCCTCTTCCACCGTAACGGGCCGCGCCCCGGTCGCGGCCGTTAGATCCTCCAGCGTCTCGGGCCCACGCGAGTTCGCCACGAAGACGTCGTGGCCGAGGGCCGCAAATCGACGGGTTAGCGTCCCCCCGATATTTCCCGCGCCGATGATCCCGATCCTCACCGCCACCCCTTCGTACCCAAAATTTGCATGCCCTATAACGGCGGCAGCGGGTCGTTGGATTGCCATTCTTGCAATATTTTCCTGCAAACGAGCAGCGCGGCGGCCGGCGGAATTGTTTCGCCCGCGCGCCAGCGGGTAGGTTTCAGGTATGCGCACACTTATGCTAACCGCCATCTTTCTCGCCCAGCTTTCCGCCAATGCAGGCGCGGCAGGCTGCGCTGGGGCCGACCCCGCGATCGTGTCGGCAAAGGTGCAGAACGTCGCCGGCAACGGTTCGGTCAACCACTATACGCTGGTCGGCAAGGTCACCAATCTGGGATCTGTGAAGCAGGCATCAAACGTCTTGCAGTTCGTCGACATCTATCAAAACGGTACCCGTTTGGAAGATCGCGGCGTGCCGCCGCTGGCGCCGGGACAATCGTATACCTTCTCCTACGATTGGCAGCGCGCAAGCGACGCGGGCAAGGGCACGACCACCATGCAGTTTCGCCTTCGGATGACCTCGCCGTCGCCGCCCGGAAGCGAAGACTGCAATCCGGGAAACGACACGTACAGCGTTACCTTCTAACGCCGCTTGAGTAAACGGTAATCTTCCGCCCGGCGACGTACGTAGTGTTCGATGCCAGGCACACTCCGCATCGGGATCGACGTCGGCGGAACGTTCACCGATCTCGCCGCCGCCGAATCCTGGAGTGGGCGAACCGTCGCGCGCAAAGTCGCCAGCACTCCGCGAGAGCCGCATCGCGCGGTCGTCGACGCAATAACCGCAATCTTGGCGGAGTATAAAGAGACTCCGCCGATCGAGCTGCTGGCGCATTCGACGACGATTGCAACAAACGCGCTGCTCGGTCAACTGAACCTCGATCTTCCGCGCGTCGCACTCGTGACGACCGACGGTTTTCGGGACGTTATCGAGATCGGCCGTCAAAATCGAAGCGAGCTCTACAACCTGTTCGTCGAACGGCCGCGCCCGCTCGTTGCGCGCGCCGATCGGTTGACCGTGCACGAACGCGTCGACTTTGCGGGGAACGTGCTCCAAGCGCTCGACGAGCAGGACGTCGAGCGCCTCTGCGTGGAGCTGCGCGAACGCAACCCGGCAGCCGTCGCGATCTGCTTGCTGCACTCGTACGCCAACGACGCTCACGAGCGGCACCTCGCCGAGGCCGTCGCGGCAGCGCTTCCGGGAGTTCGCGTGACGACGTCGTCGCAGGTCGACCCGCAGTACCGGGAGTACGAACGGTGCTCGACGACCGTCGTTAATGCGGTGCTCGCGCCGATCGTGGAAGGCTACCTCGAACGGCTGACCGCCGCGCTTCGCGCTGCCGGAATCGACGCGCCGCTCTACGTGATGCGTAGCGACGGCGGCCTGGCGTCGAAAGGCATTCTCACGCGACCGGCCGCGCTGATCGAAAGCGGCCCCGCAAGCGGGGCGATGGCCGCGGCTGCGCTCGGCCGCCGAATCGGGATTGCACGACTGCTCTCGTTCGACATGGGCGGGACGACCGCCAAAGCCGGCGCCATCGTGGACGGAGTCGCGCAGGTGGTGGGAGAGTTCGAAGCGGCGGGCGCGACGCACAGCGGCCGCGCGATCAAAGGCAGCGGGTATCCCGTTCGCTTTCCCTTCGTCGATCTGGCGGAGGCGAGCGCGGGAGGCGGCACGATCGCCTGGCTCGACGATGCCGGTTCGCTGCGCGTTGGTCCGCTTTCGGCGGGGGCCGATCCGGGTCCGGCCTGTTACGGACGCTCCGGCCAGGCGACGGTTACCGACGCAAACGTCGTGCTCGGCCGTTTGAATCCGAAAGCATTGCTCGGCGGAGCATTTCCGATTGACGCCGCGGCCGCCCGTGCCGCCGTCGAGCGCCTCGCCCCCGCTTTGGGACTAAACCTCGAAATGACGGCCGCCGGTATCGTGCGGCTGATCGACCACGCTATGGCGAGAGTGCTTCGGATCGTCACCGTCGAGCGCGGGCTGGATCCGCGCGAGTTCGCGATGGTCGCGTTCGGAGGCGCCGGACCGCTGCACGCCTGCGCGGTTGCCGACGAACTGGGGATCACGCGCATCGTGGTCCCGCAGCATCCCGGCCTTTTTTGCGCGCACGGTTTGCTCGAGGCGGACCTTCACACGGGCGACATCCTCGCCGTGCTGCAATCGACCGGAAAGATGGACCATGCCGCGTTGCAGCGCTGGTTCGAAGAGTGCGAGGAACGCGCCGTGGTCTCTCTGATCGAACAAGGCGTGCAACCGCAAACGATCGCTTTTCGACGCCAATACGATGCTCGCTATCGCGGACAGAGTTTCGAGCTGACGGTCGACCACGGCAAATCGCCTGAAGCGATCGCGCAACGGTTTCACGACGCGCACCGTTCTCGCTACGGCTACGACGTCCCGGGCGAGATCGTCGAGCTGGTCAACGCGCGTTCGACGGGCGCCGGGAGCTTGCCGGCGCGCCGCGCCGTCCCGTCGCCGCCGCTCGAGCGCGCAGAGCGGCGCGAGAGCAAACGTCTCCTCTGGCTGGACGGATCGTTCAGCGACGTCCCCGTTTTACAACGCGCCGCTCTCGAGGGCCGTGTGCGCGTCGAGGGGCCGGCGATCGTCGAAGAGTACGACTGCACGACGTACCTCGCTCCGCAGTGGTCGCTGGACGCGGATCGCGGCATGCTGCTTTTGCAGAGGACGGCGGAGTGATCGATCCAATCACCGCCGAGATCGTCAACGCCGCGCTCGTGTATGCGAGCGAAGAGATGGGCCTTGCCCTGCGCAATAGCGCTTACTCGCCGAACATCAAGGAACGCCTCGACCACTCGTGCGCGCTCTTCGACCGCGATGGCCGTTTGATCGCGCAAGCCGAGCACATTCCGGTGCACCTGGGCTCGCTGCCGTGGGGACTCAAACGGATGCTCGAGATCGTCGCGCGCGAACACGGTGGCGTCCGTGAGGGCGAGATGTGGGTTGCGAACGACCCCTACGTTACCGGCACGCATCTCAACGACGTCACGCTGCTGCGCCCGGTCTTCGATCGCGGGCAGTTGGCCGGATTTGCCGCCAATAAGGCGCATCACGCCGACGTCGGCGGCGCGGTGCCGGGTTCGATGCCGGCCGATGCGCCGGACCTTTTTGCCGAAGGTCTCGTCGTTCGGCCGATGCGTTTGATGCGCGAGGATCGCGTCGTTGCCGAGACCGTCGCGCTCTTCCGCGCGAACTCGCGAACGCCGGATGCTTGCAGCGGGGACCTTCGGGCGCAGATCGCCGGTAACTACACGGGCGAACGGCGGCTGCTCGAGCTTTTGCGTCGCTACGGCGCGCAAGCGTTCGACGAGGCGACCGCGCGCGCGCTCGAGGGCAGCGAGCGCGCGATGCGCGCGGCGCTTCGGAGGATCGGCGACGGCGTCTTCCACGCAACCGATTATCTGGAAGATCGCGACGGCGAGCCGAGCATCGTCATTGCCCTGCGCCTGGAACTACGAGACGGCAGCGCGCTCCTCGATTACGCCGGGACCTCCGCGCAGCTCACCTTTCCGCTCAATGCCGTCTTCGGCGTAACGCTTTCCGGCGTCCACTATGCGCTGCGCGCCGTAACCGGTTCCCTCATTCCGATGAACGAAGGCTGCTTTCTCCCGGTCGAAGTGCGCGCGCCGAAAGGCTCCCTGCTCAATCCACGCCGCCCGGCACCCGTCTCGGGTGGAAACGTCGAGACCAGCATGCGCAATGCCGAGGTCGTATTGCAAGCGCTGGCTTGTGCTGCTCCCGAACTCGTACCGGCCTGCAGCGGCGGGACGATGAGCAACGTCATGCTCGGCGGAACGCGGCCAGACGGAAGAACCTGGGCCTTCTACGAGACGAACGGCTGCGGTTCGGGGGGCCGTTCGAACGGCGACGGCATCGACGCCATCCATTGCCACATGACCAATACGCTCAACACGCCGATCGAAGCGGTCGAACACGAATATCCTCTGCGCATTGCGCGCTACGAAATCGCGGAAGGCACCGGCGGTGGCGGCCGGCACCGCGGCGGCGACGGCCTGATCCGATCGATCGAACTCACTGAAGGCACGGCGCAGGCGACGCTTCTCGCGGATCGCCATAAACTGCCGGCACCGGGCGCGCACGGCGGAAAGCCGGGCGCTTGCGGACGGCATACCCTCCAGCGCGATGGAAACCAAACGCGCATTGCTGCAAAGACGAGCCTGCCGCTCGAGCCCGGAGACATTCTGACGATTCAAACTCCGGGCGGCGGCGGCTATGGTCCAAGCCAGCCGTAATTTACCTTGGCAAAACCTAGTCCCCATGAGAGAATGTCTGGATGGAAAGCCACCGGATGCGTATCACAAACGGGCTCTTGGCTGTCGGACTTACGGCCACCTTAGCAACGGCCGGCTGCACCGGCGGCTCGATGGGCTCAGGTACCGGCACACCATCCGTCGGCAGCCTTTCCCCGGCCTCGGGTACCTCGGCGTACATCCAGCACGTCGTCATCGTCGTTCAAGAGAATCGCAGCTTCGACGACTTCTTCGCGACCTTTCCGGGCGCGGTCGGAGCGACGCAGGGGTTGGAGAAGACTCCCAGCGGCGACCAGTACATCCAACTCCAATCCGAGCCTCTTGACTCTTTGAGCTTGGCGCACCAGCACTTGGCGTTCAACCATGAGTACGATCACGGAAAGATGGACGGGTTCAATACGGTTGCGCTAACGCTCCATAAGGGCACCAGAAAGCCGGCTGGCACGTACGCGTACCGGTACGTCGATCCAGCCGACATTCCGGAGTACTGGGACATCGCCGGTCAATACGTCCTGGGCGATCATATGTTTACCACCCAAAGTAGCGACAGCTTCACCGCTCATCAAGACCTCATCGCCGCCGGGACGCCGGTTGGCGATAAAGGCGACAACGTGATCGACTTCCCGACGCCCAGCTCTTGGGGCTGCGACGCATCGCCTCCGGGAACGACAACGTCGCTGATCACGCCATCGGGGAGGTATCGCAAGGCTAAGGGGCCCTTTCCGTGTTTTACCTATTCGACGATACGCGATCTGCTCGACGCAAAAAGCCTGTCGTGGCTGTATTTTACGAACACGTCGAAGGTCGGCGTATGGAATCCGTTCGAGGCGATTCAAGCCGTGCGCGACGGCCCGGAGTGGTCGACGAACATCATTCAGCCGGAAACGCAGTTTTTCAACTACGTCACCAACGGCGAGCTACCCGCGGTGTCCTGGGTGATACCCGACGCGGTGGATTCCGATCATCCTGGGAACCACTCCGATAGCGGACCGTCCTGGGTGGCCAGCATCGTGAACGCGATCGGAGAGAGCGCCTACTGGCCCAACACCGCGGTCATCGTCGTTTGGGACGACTGGGGCGGGGAGTACGACAATGTGCCGCCCCCGCAACTCGACGGCCAGGGGCTTGGCATTCGCGTTCCGATGTTGCTCGTCTCCGCATACGCAAGGGAAACCTCGTCGAGTCAAGCGGGGTACATCTCGCACACGCAATACGAGTTCGGCAGCATCCTGAAGTTCATGGAGCAGAACTGGGGTCTGGGAACTCTCGGAAGGACGGACGTGCGCGCTAATAGCCTCATCGACTGCTTCGATTTCACGCAGCCGCCGCGTACCTTCTCGGCGATTCCCGCCAAATACTCAAAGGCGTACTTCTTGAAGCGCCCACCGTCCGGCTTGCCCGTAGACGACTACTAGGGAGCCCTAGAGCGGCGTGTTGCTGCGAGCGGTGGCTGGCCGCTCCAAACCGAAGCGAGCTGCGCAAAGCAGATCCACCACGCGGATTGCGCTGCGACGGGGCGTGAAACGCCGCCGCGAATCGGCCGCCACGAGATGCCCGTACCATCCTCGAAGGGTCGCACCGTTGACGAAACGCGCAGTCGCTTTGAGCAACTCCGATCGCTGCGCGAAAATCGCAACGTCGGGCGCGAAGACCGCCCGCAATCCGTCATGAGGCAGCACGATGGCCGGAATCCCCGCTTGCGCTAGCAAAACGTTGCCGAACGCGGCGTCGTCGGTTAGGCCGCAATGGACGACGCAGGCGACTGGCACGCGCTCTCCGGCCCCGAGCAACATCTCGGGCGTTATCCGCACGTACGGATAGCCCGGGTCGACGTCGCGAAGATCCTCCGGCACGCCGGCGAGTCCGACGGTGATGCACGTGGGGTCGCTCGATCGGCGAACGGCGCAGACCGCGACGCGCTCCACCGCCGCGCAGGGAAGCCACGGCACCTCAATGTCGATTGCGCCGCGCGTTCGAATCGAAGGAAAGGCATCCGCGCGGCGCTCGATCGTAACTCCCGGCTGCGAAACTTCTTGAGAAAACCACTCGATCGCAGCGGCCTGCCGAAAACGGCGGTCGAACCATCGCCGGCGATGCAAGGGACCACGCACGACGGGATGGCCGAAGGAGCGCAGTGCCGCGACGAGATCCTCGCGCGCCGCCGCAATCAGCGGACCTTCATGCGCGTTTTCCCGCATCGTTATCGCTCCGACTTCGCCACGCTGCGTTCGCGGTAGCGACGCGAGGCGGGATGTCCAGCGCGCATAGAAGCGTTCCTCGTTCTCGCGTTCCCGGTCGAATCGGCCCGCCGAAGCGCCTTCGTAGTGCGCGAAACGAGACTGGGCGACATAGGCGATCGCGTCGCCTCGCTCGCGCGCCCGCAGGCAAAGGTCGACGTCCTCGAAACCGTTGACGAACGACTCGTCGAATCCACCGGCATCGAGGAACCATTGCGTGCGCACCGCCATCGCCGCGCCGGAGACGGCCAGCGCATCGCGCGAAGCGGTAACGCCGTCCAGCGATGACGGCAGATTGCGGCACGAATAGTGCCAGTGAGCGTTGCGTAGCAGCACGAGCCCCGCCGCTTGCGTTACGCCGTCCTCGAAGAAGAGCGCTCCGCCTGCAACGGCGACCTCGGGCCGGTCGAAGGCTGCAACCAGCGGCGTCAGGGCGTCGCCGAGCGGATAGGCATCGTTGTTGAGAAAGAGCACCAGCGGCGCCTCCGCCATTCGCGCCCCCGCGTTGCAAGCTCCGGCGAAGTTGCAATTCGTCTCGTGGCGGAGATAGCGCACCCACGGGAAAGCGCCAATTGCCTCCGGCGTTTCGTCGGTAGAAGCGTTGTCGATCACAATGGTTTCGAAAAGCACGGAGCCGGATCGTTGCAGCCGGTCTAGCCGGCCCAAGCACCGCGCGGTGAGCCACCAGTTATCGTAGACCGGAATAACGACGCTAAGCTGCGCCAACGCGAACTTGTTCTAGCAGTTCCTGCTTCGTTTCGGGAACCATCGTGCGCACGAAGACGATCGTGACGATGCAGAGCGCCGCATAGGCCCCAAACGTCGCCGGGCTTCCCACGCGCTCGACTAGTCCCAGAAAGGATTGCGAAACCGCAAAGTTTCCCACCCAGTTGGCCAGAGTCGAAACCGACATTCCCGCACCGCGCACCGGAAGCGGAAAGATCTCGGAGATCAGCAGCCAGAGGATGGGTCCGAAGCTAAATGCAAAACATCCCACGTAGGCCATCATGCTGACGAGTGCGATCGTGCCCAGCGAACCCGAGAGGTGCGGTTGGGAGAACGCGTACGCCATCACCGTCAGCGCCACGAACATGCCGGACAGCCCGGCATAGAGCAACGGCTTGCGACCGACGCGGTCGACGAAGAAGATCGCAACCAGCGTCATCCCGCAGTTCACGGCACCCACCAGCGATTGCGCCAAAATCGAGGCCGCCGCGGATCCGACGCCGGCCATCTCAAAGATCCTCGGCCCGTAATAGATGACGGAGTTGATGCCGGTGACTTGTTGCAAGACCGCCAGCGAAACGCCGACCACGAGCGCGGGCCGAATCGCCGGACTCAATAATGCGCGCAGGCCGCCGCGCTTGACGTTCAGACTCGCCGAGATCGAGGCTTCTTCGAGTTCGCTTGCGGCCCGATCGTCGTAGATTTCCTCCAGCTCCTGGCGAGCCCGATCGCGCCGGCCGATTTTGAAAAGGTAGCGCGGACTCTCCGGCATGCGAAGCATTCCGCCCATCAAGATGAGGGACGGAACGACGGCGAGGCCCAACATCCAGCGCCACTGGCCCCCCCCCGCGAGCACGTAATCGACGATGTATGCCGCGAGAATGCCGATGGTGATCGCGAATTGGTAGAGTGAAACCAGCGCACCGCGCGTCGGGGCAGGAGAGACTTCGGAAATATACAGCGGAGCGACCACCGAGCTCAGACCGATGCCAATGCCGACGACGAAACGGCCGCAGAGCAGCGCCGCTTCGTTGGCCGCCAATGCCGAGAGCAGCGCTCCGAGCAAGAAGACGACGCCCGCCCCAAAGAGCGTTGGGCGCCGGCCGATGCGGTCGGCTACCGATCCGGCGACGGCCGAAGCCGCGATGCATCCGATCAAGACAACGCTGATCGTGAAGGCCTGCAGCCGGTCGTCGAGCGCGAACTGCTTGCTGATAAAGAGGATCGCCCCGGAGATCACGCCGGTGTCGTACCCGAAGAGCAGTCCACCGAGGGCCGCGATCGACGCGACGAGCAAAACGTAGACCCTCATGCAGGCGCTTTTGCGAGCGGCGTCCGAACGCTCCTCCAAATGGCGCTCCGGATCGAGATCCCCGCTGCGGTTGCATACGCACGCACGCACGCATTGCACGCGCTGGTAGTCGCGCTGGGCGACGAGATCGTCGCGCAGGAATACGGCGACGGCTTCGACGCGGAAAAACCGCACCTGCTTTACAGTGGAACGAAGAGTTTTTGGGGTCCCGCAGCTCTCTGCGCTCGCGACGATGGACTGCTCGAACTCGACGAACCCGTCGCCGCGACGTTCCCAGCCTGGCGCGACGACCCATGGAAGCGACGCGTCACGTTGCGGATGTTACTCTCGCTCACGGCCGGCTTCGGCTTTGGCGGCTTGGGAGCCGCGGTCCCGGAGTACGAACGCGCCCTAGCAATGCCGTTGAAAGACGAGCCAGGCACGCGTTTTACCTACGGCGGCATCCCGTTCCAAGTCTTCGGCGCGGTGCTCGCACGCAAGCTCGCCGATCGCAAACTAACGCCGCACGACTATCTCCGAGGACGCGTTCTCGACCCGGCGGGCGTTGCGGTGGCGAGCTGGCGCAGCCTAAAGGACGGAACGCATCCGCTTCCAACCGGCGCGTCGCTGCGCGCGATGGACTGGCTTGCATACGGACGCTACGTCGCGGAGAAGCGCGAGCGCCTCGCGCCTTGCTTCAAGGGCTCCGCCGCCAACGCGCGCTACGGGCTGGGCTGGTGGCTGGGCGCACGCTACGCGCCCGAGGATCTCGTTTACGCGAGCGGCTCCGCGGGCCAAGCGCTCTACGTGGTCCCGTCGCTCGATTTGACGATCGTGCATTTCGGCGCAAGCGCATCGTTCCGCCACGAAACGTTTTTAAAGCGCCTCTTGTCATCCTGAGCGCAGTAATGTCATCCTGAGCGCAGTCGAAGGACGAAGGACGAAGCGTTAGGGTGACATGGGCGTTGCGCCGTCGACCGGCTTGATGCCGGCGCTCTTCAAGGCCGTCTGTAGTGGTGCGAGTAGCCCGACGTAGTCGTTATACTGTGCGAGGGCAGCTGCGTAGGCGGTATCGAAACGCTTCGCGTAGTCGAGCTGCTCCGCCGTTGGCGGAAGCTGCGTGCCACCAAAGCCGGTTCGCGGAATCGACTCGCGCAGCGAACCCGAACGCTGGATCGAGTCCTCGTCGTTCTTATAGTCGGCGGTAAAAGCCGCAAAGACCGCGCTCCAGCTCTGCTGCGCTGAAGCAACCTGACTCATAATCGAGGCGTCGTTCTTCGCCGGCACCGCGACCCGCGCAAGCGACTTCTTGATCGCATCGAGATTATTTAGAACCTCGTCGATCCTTCCGTAAATCGTCGAATATTTACGCGCGAAGGCGTAGCCGGCTTCGTACTGGTCTTGCGTCCACGCCTCGCGCGGATCGGGCTTCACCGTTACCGTTTGGGTCAACGTTTGGGCGCCCAGCGCCAACCGAATCGTATACGTTCCGGGAACGACGGCCGGACCGGTCTTGGGCCCCTGGTACTCCTCGCGCGCGGCGCCATGCCACTTCGTGGGCGCATCCTCGGTAAAATCCCAAACGTACCGGTTGATGCCGGCCTTATTAGGAACGTAAGGCTCTTCTTTTCCCTTTACTTTATGCGTGCCGCTCACAGCGCGAATCACGCGGCCGTTTGCGTCGAGAACCTGCAGCGTCGGCAGGCTCTTCTGCGGCGCGGTCTGATAGAAATCGAGGATCGCGCCTGCCGGCGGATTGTCGCCGGCGAACTGCGTGTAGATTCCCGGATCGTCGGAGTGGTAGTGATACTCGTAGGCTACGCGCGGTGCGTAGAGCATGGCTCCCGCGCGCTGCGCGTTGCCGAGCTGCTGGATGGAGTCGAGGTTGTCGAGAATCCAGGCGTCGCGTCCGTGCGTCGCGATTACCAAGTCGTTGAACTCGGGTTGGATGCGGATATCGCGCACGGAGACCGCAGGCAAATTGATTCGGAAATCCTGCCAATGGGCGCCGTTGTCGAGGGAAATCCAGAGGCCGTTTTCGGTTCCCGCGTAGAGCATATAGGGATTGCGCGTATCCGGCCGGATCGTGCGCGCGTACTGATCGCTCGGCAGACCGTTGACGGTTTTCGTCCAGTGCGCGCCGTAGTCGCGCGTTAAATAGACGTAGGGCGCGTAATCTCCCAACCGATGGTTATCCGCAACTGCATACGCCGTGCCGGCGACCAGCGGCGACGGTGCCACCGTTTCGAAGCGCGCGAACTGCGGGGCTCCGGACGGCGTGACGTTTTGCCAATGCGCGCCTCCGTCACGCGTCAGCTGCACGTAACCGTCGTCGGTTCCAACCCAGATCTCGCCCTGGTTTATCGAGGAGCCTTCGATGTAGAGGATCGTATCGGAGTACTCTGCGCCCGAGACGTCCTTCGCCAACGGTCCGCCGGAGGGCTGCTGGTGCTCCGTGATATTGCGCGTGAGATCGGGACTGATCGGCCGCCACGTTTCGCCGCGGTCGGGCGACTGAAAAACCACGTTTCCACCGAACCATGCTACGTGTCCGTCCCAGGGAGCGAATGCGATCGGCGAATCCCAGTTGAAGCGGTACGCCGCCTTGCTCAAGTCAAACGGTCCGAGAAAACTTCCGGGAAATGAGTCGTACGGCCGAATGAAACGGCTGACGCCGGTCCTCCGGTCGTAAAGCGTGACCGCACCGTCCTCCAAATCCGCCCAAATATAGTTCGGATCGATCGGGTCGGGCACGGTCCACATTCCGTCTCCCCCCACGACGTCGATCCAATGGCGATTGAGAATGCCTTGGTCGTCGAGCGAGTTCGACGGACCGCAAAAGCCGTTGTTATCCTGGAAGGCCACGCAGACCAAGTACGGGTTTTCATTGGAGAGGCCGACGTGATAGATCTGCCCGATCGTCAGATTCCGGGAAAACGACCAATGCTCCAAGTCGGTCGTGAGCGCGAACCCGCCGTCCTCGCCGGTGATGATCCGCTTGGGATCGTTAGGAGCAATCCAGATCGCGTGATAGTCGACGTGAACGTCCTTGGCGATTTCCTTGAACTTGCGGCCGCCGTCCTTGCTCTCCGAAAGCATCTCCGAGACTGCATAAACGTGGTCGGAGTTTTTCGGATCGACGGCAATGTGCGTGAAGTAAAAGGGACGCTGATCGACAAGCGTGTCGGCGCTTGTCATTCTCCAGCGCGCGCCGGCATCGTCGGAGCGCCACAAAATTCCACCCGCCGCTTCGATGAGCGCAAAGACTCGGCTCGGACGGCTGGGCGCGATGGCCAACCCAATTCGCCCGGTGAAACCCTCCGGCAAGCCATGGCCGCTAAGCTTTCGCCAGGTTCGGCCGCCGTCGATGGATTTGTAGAGGCCGCCGTCGGGGCCGCCGCTGGTGAAGGTCCACGGAACGCGGCGGAAGTGCCACATGCCCGCGTAAACGATCTTTGGATCGACCGGATTGATGGCAACGTCGCTCGCACCGCTCGCCGGACTGAGATAGAGCGATTTGGTCCAGTTTTCTCCGCCGTCGAACGTGACGTAGACGCCACGGTTCGTTGAATCTTTGAACGGGTCGCCGAATGCGCCGACGACTACGTGACGCGGATCGCGCGGATCGATGACGATTCGCGAGATGCTCCAAACGCCGGCCAAGCCGGCGCGCCGCCACGTCTTTCCGCCGTCGATCGATTTGTAGAGTCCGTCGCCGTAGCTGACGTCGTTGCGTGGATTTGCCTCGCCGGTCCCGGCCCAGACGATGCGCTCGTTGGTCGGATCGATTGCGACCGCGCCGATCGCCGAAACCGCCTGCTTTTCAAAGACGGGCTGCCACGTCGCGCCGCCGTTGGCCGACCGCCATACGCCACCGCCTGCCGTTCCGAGATAGTAAAGCTGGTCGTCCTGCGGCGTTCCGGCCACCGCAGCAACGCGCCCGCCCGCGATCGCCGGTCCGATCGAGCGCCACGACAGATTCGCGTATGCCGCAGCCGCGAAGAGTATCGTTGAAACCAGCATTAGAGGGCCTCCGCTTCCTTGGCCGGCGAGAGCGGTTTCATGCCGGCTTGCTTCAAAGCGTCGTTTACGCCCGGCAGCACGCCGGTCACAAACGCATCGTAGCGCGCTATGCCCTGGCGGTACTCGGCCTCGACACGCGTTATCAAGTTCACTACGGACGGCGTGATGAGGCCTTGCGCGCTCTGGAACGTGCCGACTACGTCTTCGTGCAATGCCGTCTCGTCCTCCGTTCCTTCACCTCGAATGTTCACCGCGAGTGAATTAAAGAGCGTCTGCCGCGCCTTGGACGCGTCCTCGAGCTTGGCCGTCAACGCGGCGTTATTTGCCGTCTTTGCCGCGGCGAGCGCGGTGTCGATCGACTTCTTTAGATCGTCGAGCGTATTGAGCACGGTGTCGATCTGCGATACGTGGGACAGCTGGCGCATCGATTCGTCGAAGCTCCGCTGATACTCGGCCTGCGTGAACATCGAACGCGGATCGGGTTCGACTTTAAAACGCTGCACGTACGTCCGGCCCGTAAGCGTCATGCGCACGGAGTAGAGCCCCGGCGGGACCCCCGGCCCGGTCTCGGGATTGGAAAAGTCGTTCGTCGCGCCGTTCCATTTTACGGGACCGTTGACGTTGAAATCCCAGGTGTAGCGATTCAAGCCGGCTTTGTTCGGAACGTACGGCCGGTCCTTACCGCCGACTTTGTGCGTTCCGGAGATCGTGCGTATCACGCGGCCGAAGTTGTCGAGGATGTCGATTCTCGGAGCGTCCTTCTGCGGCTGCGCCTGATAGAAGGTGATCATCACGCCGTATGGCGGGTTGTCCGCAGCGTAGTTCGTGTAGACGCCGTCATCGTTGGGATGCAGCGACCATTCGTAGGCGACAGGCGGCGCGAAGAGACGGCTTTTTTGCACGACCGCGTCCATGAGCTGCTGCACGGGAGTCATGTCGTCCATGATAAAGACGTCGCGCCCGTGCGTCGCGATCACGAGGTCGTCGTATTGCGGCTGCAAGCGAATGTCGTGCACTGAGACGGGCGGCAGGCCGTTCTTGAAAGACTGCCAGGTCGCTGCGCCGTCGAACGAAATCCAGATCCCCTCTTCGGTGCCAAGATAAACGATGTTGCGATTGCGGATATCGGGCCGGATCGCACGTGCCCACTGATCGGCGGGCAGGCCGGCGACGATCTTCGTCCAGCGGCTGCCGTAGTCGTGAGTGACGTAGGCGTATGGCGCGTTGTCGCCGGTGTAATGCCCGTCGGCGATAGCATAGGCAGTTCCCGCAACCAGCGTCGAGGGCGCGACCGTCGCAAAGCGCGCGACCTGCGGCGCGCCCGGCGGCGTTACGTCTGTCCAATGCTTTCCGCCGTCGCGCGTAAGCTGGACGAGCCCATCGTCGGTACCGACCCAAATCTCGCCGCGGGTCTTCGTCGAGCCCTCGATGTCGAGAATCGTGTCGCTGTACTCCGCGCCGGAAACATCGTTGGTAATCGGACCTCCAGCAGGCTGCTGATGCGCCTTGAGATTGCGCGTGAGATCGGGACTGATCGCGCGCCAGGATCTTCCGCGATCGGTCGTCTCGAAGAGAACGCTGCCGCCATACCAGCCGACGTTCTTACGCCAAGGGTCGAATGCGATCGGCGACTCCCAGTTGAATCGGTACTTGCTCGTCGCAAGCTCCCACGACTCCTTACCCGTCTGAATGTACGGCTGTGCCGACCACTGATCTTGCGTCACACGATTGTAAACGGTCAGCGAGCCGTTCTCGGAGTCCGACCACAGCCAGTTCGGATCGCCTGGCTCGGGAATGCTCCATTCGCCGTCGCCGCCTGCCGAAGCGATCCACGCCTTATTTTGAATGCCGGAAGGATCCAGCGAGTTCGAAGGGCCGCACCAAGCGCCGTTGTCTTGCAGACCTGCGCAGACCGTATACGGATTATCGTTGCCGAGCCCGACACGGTAGGCCTGGCCGATCGGCAGGTTCGCCGAGAAGAACCAGTTATCGCCGCCGTCGAGCGTCAAGGCGTAGCCGCCGTCCTCGCCGGTCATGATGCGATCCGGGTCGTTCGGTGCGATCCATATTGCGTGATAGTCCACATGCACGGACTGCGCGATCGGTTTGAACGTTTTGCCGGCGTCGGTGCTCAACATCAGCTGAAAGGAGACTGCGTAGACGCGGTCCGCGTTCTTTGGATCGACCGCGACGTGCGAGAAGTAGAAGGGACGCGCGTCGACCGCCGAGTTGTCGCTGACCATCGTCCACGTGGCGCCGCCGTCGTCGGATCGCCATAGCACGCCTGCTTTCGATTCGATCACCGCGTAGACGCGATTGCCGTTGCTGGGCGCGACCGCCAACCCGATCCGTCCCATTGGACTGGGCGGCAGACCATGTCCCACGAGTTCCGTCCACGTGGCGCCGCCGTCGGTCGACTTGTAGATTCCGTCTTCTTCTCCGCCGCTGACGAACGTCCACGGCTTTCGCTGAAACTTCCAGATGCCGGCGTAGAGCACGCTGGGATTCTGCGGGTTCATGGCGAGGTCGGACGCGCCGCTCTCGGGCCCGACGTAAAGCGTCTGTTTCCACGTTTTGCCGCCATCGTCGGTAACATAGATGCCGCGCTGCGGGTTATCGCTGAAAACGTCGCCCAGCGCCGCAACGACGACGTGGTTGTGATTGCGCGGATCCACGAGGATCCGAGTGACGTACTTCGTCTCCTTCAGACCGGTATTCGTCCAATGGTCCCCGCCGTCGGTCGTCTTATAAACGCCGTCGCCGTAACTCACGTCGTTGCGCGGATTGCCTTCGCCGGTCCCGGCCCAAACCGTTTGATTGTCGGTTGGGTCGATCGTAACCGCGCCGATTGCTCCGACGGCCTGACCGTCGAAGACGGGATCCCACGTTTGGCCGCCGTTGGCCGATTTCCAAACGCCGCCGCCGGCGGTGCCGACGTAATAGAGTTTGGGATCCGTCGCCGAACCGGCAACCGCCGGCGTCCGGCCTCCGCCGCCCGCCGGACCGATTTCACGCCACCTCATGTTTGCAAACGGGGGCCCGGGCGAGTCTGAGGGCGAGGCTGAGGGCGAAGGCGAAGCCGGTACCGCCGGCGGCGGCGAAGGCGATGCGACCGGATTTGCCGCGTAAAGCGACGCCGCAAGTAGCAGGGAAACGATCAACTCCAAACCCTCTCTCGTCTAAGTCGGAAAACGCCCGATCAGTGCGTGGGTGCGGCCTGGTGCTCCGCTTGATACCTCGGAACGTTCACGTGAATTGCGTACCATTGAGACCACGCGATCAGGCCACACATTACAATGAACAGGAACAGAAGGACGGCGAGAGCTCGGCGCGAACCCACCGGCCCCATATGCGCAGGACTATCCTGAGCCTCCTTGCTGCGGCCGGTTTTTCAATTGGACCTTTGCTGCTCCCGGCGCAGGCGGCCAATCGAGCGGTACCCGCCACACCCGTCGCCGTCGCCGTATACGCCAGAGTTCTGAGCCACATCAATCCACAGTTGCCGCGCTGGCAGAGCCGCGATCTGGCGCGGCGGGTGCTCCTCAACGCCGTACGCTGGCGCCTCGACGCCAACATGCTCGTGGCCATCGTCACGGTAGAATCTCGCTGGCACACCCATGCCCTTTCACGCGCCGGCGCAATTGGACTGGGGCAGCTGATGCCGGGGACGGCAGCGCTGCTCGGCGTCAACCCGCACGACCCAGCACAGAACATCTCCGGCGCTGCACGCTATCTTCGCGGCTTAGTCGGGCGCTTTGGAACCAAACACTACGACCTCGTCTTCGCCGCCTACAACGCCGGTCCGAAAGCGGTAAGCGAATACGGCGGCATTCCACCGTTCGACGAAACGCAAAACTACGTCGTGCGCGTACTCGCGGTGTGGGAGCGGCTTTCGAAAACCGTTCGCCTGCCCGCCAACGCCTACGCCGTCGTGTCACCGGCCGGCGGGGCCGACCTCGACTATTGGGCCGAAGGCCCCCCAACCCAGTAAAGGATAGTTTCGACCGCTTCGGCCAGACCCGCGGGTCCCTCGACGCGTAACGGGATTGCGCCGGCATTGCGCGCTGCCTCGACGTCGCTCTCGCGATCGCCGACGACCACGCAGCAGGCCGGCTCCACGCTTAGCGCTCGCGCCGCATCGAGAATGAGTTTTGGTTTGGGCTTACGGCAGTCGCATTTGTCGTCGGGGGTGTGCGGGCAAACGAAGAATCCCGCGAAGGGTCCGAGCAGCTCGTCCACGCGCCGGTTCACCGCATCGACCGCTTCGCGCGTGATGAGTCCCCGGCCGATGCCGCTCTGGTTGCTCACGACGGCCAACGGCAGACCGGCCTCGCGTAGGCGATCGAGCAGCGCGCGCGCGTTCGGCGCCGGTTCGACGCGCTCTGGATCCCCGTTGAACGGCACGTCGACCACGATCGTCTCGTCACGATCAAAGAGCACCGCACGCACTCGGGGTATGCCGCCCTCGCTTGTTCTCAGGTTAATCGCTCGGGCGGCATACCCGCTCGTGATTCGTCATGGGACGGGGACGTAGACCTCGGCACCGGCTTCGATGAACTCACGCGATTTTTCGGCCATCCCTTGCTGCGCGTACTCGCGAACCTCTTGGGTAATCTTCATCGAGCAGAAGTGCGGGCCGCACATCGAGCAGAAGTGCGCGATCTTCGCGCCGGGCGCCGGAAGCGTCTCGTCGTGGAACTCACGCGCCGTTTCGGGGTCGAGCGAAAGATCGAACTGATCTTCCCAGCGAAACTCGAAACGCGCCTTTGAGAGCACGTCGTCCCAATGCGCCGCGCCTTTATGGCCCTTCGCGAGATCGGCCGCGTGGGCCGCGATCTTATACGCGATGACGCCGTCCTTGACGTCCTTCTTATTGGGCAGCCCGAGGTGTTCTTTGGGCGTAACGTAGCAGAGCATCGCAGTGCCGAACCAGCCGATCATCGCCGCACCAATGGCGCTGGTGATGTGGTCGTATCCCGGAGCGATATCGGTCACGAGCGGTCCGAGCGTATAGAACGGCGCCTCTTTGCAGACCTCGAGTTGTTTGCGCATGTTCTCTTCGATCATGTGCATCGGCACGTGGCCCGGCCCCTCGATCATCACCTGCACGTCGTGCTTCCACGCGACGTCCGTCAGCTCGCCCAGCGTCTCGAGTTCCGCGAACTGCGCCGCGTCGTTCGCGTCGGCGGTGCAGCCCGGGCGCAGCCCGTCGCCGAGCGAGAAGGCGACGTCGTACGCCTTCATGATCTCGCAAATCTCTTCGAAGTGTTCGTAGATAAAGTTCTCGCAATGGTGTGCGAGGCACCACTTCGCCAAAATAGAACCACCGCGTGAGACGATGCCGGTGATGCGGTTGGCGGTGAGCGGCACGTAACGCAACAGCACACCGGCATGGATCGTGAAATAGTCGACGCCCTGCTCGGCCTGCTCGATCAGCGTGTCGCGAAAAAGCTCCCACGTCAGATCCTCGGCCTTGCCGCCGACCTTTTCGAGCGCTTGATAAATCGGAACCGTCCCGATCGGCACCGGCGAGTTGCGCAGAATCCACTCGCGCGTTTCGTGGATGTTCTTGCCGGTCGAAAGATCCATCACGGTGTCGGCGCCCCAGCGCGTCGCCCACGTCATCTTCTCAACCTCTTCCTCGATCGACGAGCTCACGGCCGAGTTGCCGATGTTGGCGTTGATCTTCACGAGGAAGTTCCGGCCGATGATCATCGGCTCGCTCTCGGGGTGGTTGACGTTTGAGGGAAGGATCGCGCGCCCGCGCGCGAGCTCGCCACGCACAAACTCCGGCTCGACGTTCTCACGCAGCGCGACGAACTCCATCTCGGGCGTGATCTCGCCGCGCCGCGCGTAGTGCATTTGCGTCACGTTGCCGCCGGGCTTCACCCGCCGCGGTAAGCGCGGCGACGGAAAGCGTAGGGCGTCGAGCTCGGACATCGCCTCGCGACCGCGGCGATAGAGCGAGGTCGGCCTTTCCAACTCGATCGTGTCGTTACGAGCGGCAATCCAGCGCTCGCGTAGCGGCTCCAGGCCGCGGCGAATGTCGAGCGACGATTCCGAATCGGTGTACGGACCGCTGGTATCGTACAGCGTGTGGACCGTTCCGTCGGTGAGCGTCACGGCGCGGCGCGGAACGCGAATCGAGGGGTCGCTGCCCCCAACGTAAACCTTCATGTTTATCCTCCCTACGCCGGCATTATCCGGATCAGGTACGTGCGGTCGGCGGCTCGGGCCGCCCTCTCAGCCTAATTCAGCTCCCGCGCACGGACTCTATACGCCCGAAGCGCGGTTCTTCCCAGGCAGGCGGGCGCTTTTGGAAGAGATGGGCGCGCCGGACGGAAATGACGGCAGCGATGACCAGCTTCGCCCCTGACCCCGATCCCCAAGAGACTCGCGAGTGGCTCGAGGCCATGCGAGCCGTGCTCGCCGTCGAAGGCCCTGGCCGCGCGCGCGAATTGATCGCGGCGCTCGTCGATGAAGCGCGGCGCGCCGGCACGCACGTATCGCTTGGATTGACGACGCCGTACGTCAACACGATCCCCCTCGACAAACAGGCGCCGATGCCCGGCGATCGCGAGGTCGAAGCGCGTCTGCGCCACTACGTCCGTTGGAACGCGCTGGCCACCGTCGTCCGGGCAAACAGGGTTAGCTCCGAACTCGGCGGGCACGTCGCGAGCTTTGCTTCGGCCGCGACGCTCTACGACGTCGGTTTCAACTACTTTTTTCGCGCGCCCAGCGAGACGTTCGGCGGCGATCTGGTCTTCTTCCAGGGGCATTCCTCACCCGGCGTCTATGCGCGCGCCTTCCTCGAAGGGCGCATCACCGAAGAGCAGCTCGAGCATTTCCGGCAGGAGGTCGACGGGCGCGGCCTCTCGTCGTACCCGCATCCCTGGCTGATGCCCGACTTTTGGCAGTTCCCCACCGTCTCGATGGGGTTGGGCCCGATCATGTCGATCTATCAGGCGCGATTCATGCGCTATTTGCACGACCGCGCGCTCTCGGATACCTCCGATCGGAAGGTCTGGGCCTTCGTCGGCGACGGAGAGATGGACGAGCCCGAATCGCTCGGCGCCATTTCGCTGGCCGGACGAGAGAAACTCGACAACCTGATCTGGGTCGTCAATGCCAACCTGCAGCGCCTCGACGGTCCGGTGCGCGGCAACGGCAAGATCATTCAAGAGCTCGAGGGCATCTTCAAGGGGAACGGCTGGAACGTCATCAAGGTCATCTGGGGACGCAGCTGGGATCCGCTGCTGGCCGCCGACTCCAGCGGACGGCTCGTGCAACTGATGAGCGAGTGCGTCGACGGCGATTATCAAACGTTCAAGTCGCGCAACGGCAAGTACGTTCGCGACGAGTTTTTTGGCCGCTATCCGGAGACGGCGGCATTGGTCGGCGATTGGAGTGACGACGAGATCTGGGCCCTGCAGCGCGGCGGCCACGACCCAACCAAGGTTTATGCGGCGTACGAAGCGGCGTGCAAGCATCGGGGAGAGCCGACCGTCATCTTGGCAAAGACGATCAAAGGCTACGGAATGGGCGAAGCCGGCGAGGCTCAGAACATCGCGCATCAAGCCAAGAAGATGGAACTGGAAGCCATGCGCACCTTCCGGGATCGCTTCGTGTTGCCCATCACCGACGAGCAGATGGCAGGCGATAAAATCCCGTTTTTCAAACCGGCGGAGGATTCGCTGGAGATGCAGTATCTGCGCGAGCGAACCGCGGCGCTGGGCAGCGTCCCGCAGCGGCGCCGCCGTTCGGCGTCGCTGGCCGTACCCGAGCTCTCGGGCTTCGACGCGCAGCTCCAGAGCACGGGCGACCGCAGCATCTCCACCACGATGGCCTTCGTGCGCGTACTCAACGCCGTGGCGCGCGATCCCGAGATCGGGGCGCGTGTCGTGCCGATCGTCGCCGACGAATCGCGAACCTTCGGCATGGAGGGCATGTTCCGGCAGATGGGGATCTACTCGTCGGTCGGTCAGCTCTATCATCCGCAAGATGCCGAACAGTTGATGTGGTATCGCGAGGACAAGCTCGGACAGATCTTGCAGGAAGGGATCAACGAGGCGGGGGCGATCTCGTCGTGGATCGCCGCGGGAACGTCGTATTCCAACCACGACCTGCCGATGATCCCGTTCTACATCTTTTATTCGATGTTCGGATTCCAACGGGTCGGCGATTTAGCGTGGGCCGCCGGCGACAGCCGCACCCGCGGCTTTCTCTTGGGCGCAACGTCGGGTCGCACGACGCTCAACGGCGAAGGCCTGCAGCACGAAGACGGCAGCAGTCAAGTCGCGGCATCGTTCATTCCGAACTGCTGCAGCTACGATCCGACGTACGCGTACGAAGTCGCCGTAATCATTCAGGACGGCCTGCGCCGCATGCTGACCGATCAGGAAGACGTGTACTACTACATCACGCTGCTTAACGAGAACTACCCGCACCCGGCGATGCCGGCCGGCGCGCGCGAGGGCATCTTGCGAGGGATGTATCTTCTCCGCGACTCTAGCGCCGCGGCCGGTAAGAAAGAGAAGAAAGTGCCGTGCGTGCAGCTCTTCGGTTCCGGCGCGATCCTGCGCGAAGTGGAGGCCGGCGCCGAGCTGCTTGCGAGCGACTGGAACGTTCGAAGCGACGTCTGGAGCGTCCCCAGCTTCAACCAGCTGCAGCGCGACGGCGTCGCCGCGCGCCGCTGGAATATGCTCCACCCCGAGGACGCGCCTCGCCTATCGTACGTCGAGCAGTGCTTGCGCGGACGGCTGGGTCCCGGTATCGCCGCGACGGACTACATACGTACCTTCGCCGAGCAGATCCATCCCTTCATGGACCGGCGTTACGTCGCGCTCGGCACCGACGGCTACGGGCGCAGCGATTTTCGCCGTAAGCTCCGTAGGTTTTTCGAAGTCGACCGGCACTTCGTCGCAGTGGCGGCGCTGCAAGCGCTCGCTGCGGACGGCGCCGTCGAGCCTTCGACGGTCAAGAAAGCGATCGAGAAGTACGGAATCAACCCCGACAAGCCCAATCCCATCACGGTGTAGAAGAGCGGCGAATGAGCAATACGATCGAGGTGCGCGTTCCCGATATCGGCGACTTCAAAGAAGTGCCGGTCATCGAAGTCTTGGTCAAGCCCGGCGATCGCGTGAAGAAGAACGATTCGCTCATTACGCTCGAGAGCGAGAAAGCCTCGATGGAAGTGCCGTCGGAGGCCGATGGCGTCGTGCAAGACGTGAAGGTGAAAGTCGGCGACAAGGTGTCGCAGGGTGCGCCGATTCTCGTGTTGAGCTCTGACGCCCCTGCAGCGGTACCGCCTGCACCCGCCGCGCCCGCTGCTCCGGCCGCACCGGCCGCTTCCTCACAAACTGCGCAGACCATCGAAGTGCGCGTTCCGGATATCGGCGACTTCAAAGAGGTACCAGTCATCGAAGTCCTCGTTAAGCCAGGCGACCGCGTAAAGAAGAACGATTCGCTGATTACGCTCGAGAGCGAGAAAGCGTCGATGGAAGTGCCGTCCGAGGCGGATGGCGTCGTACAAGACGTCAAGGTCAAGGTCGGCGACAAAGTCTCGCAAGGCGTTCCAATCGTCGTGCTCGCCGCTTCGGAAAGCGCCGCGCCGCCAAAAGCGGCCGCCCCGGCCCCGCAAGCGCAGCCGGCGCAGCAAGTGCAACCCGCGCAGCAAGGGTCGTCGGGAAACGGCATCGTCCACGCCGGACCGTCGATCCGGCGCTTTGCGCGCGAACTCGGCGTGGATTTACAAGAGCTGCGCGGCACCGGACCGAACGGCCGCATTACTCGCGAGGACGTGCAAGGCTTCGTCAAGAGCGCGCTGCGGAGCGGCGTTGCCGCCGGCGGCGGCGCAACGCCATTTGCCGGTCTGCCGCCCTGGCCGAAGCTGGATTTCTCTCAATACGGCGAGACGGAACGTAAGCCGCTTTCGCGCATCAAAAAACTTTCCGGTCCGAACCTGCACCGCAACTGGGTGCTTATTCCGCACATCACCAACTACGACGAAGCCGACGTCACCTCAATCGAAGAACTTCGCAGCGAGGTCAACGCCGAGCAAACAAAGTCGGGTGGCCCCAAGCTCACGATGCTCGCGTTCTTGATTCGCGCCAGCGTCGCGGCACTGCAGCGCTTTCCAGAGTTCAACGCTTCACTCGACGGCGACGAGTTGATCCTCAAGCATTACTACAACATCGGATTTGCGGCCGACACGCCCGGCGGGCTGGTCGTGCCCGTTATCAAGAACGCCGACAAGAAAGGCTTGATCGAGATCGCGCGCGAGGCTGTAGAACTTGCCGGCAAGGCGCGCGAGGGCAAACTGACGCTCGCGCAGATGCAGGGTGGCAGCTTCACGATCTCGTCGATCGGCGGTATCGGCGGCACGGCGTTCACCCAAATCGTCAACGCACCGGAAGTTGCGATTCTCGGCGCGACGCGCACGGCAACAAAACCCGTGTGGGACGGCAAGCAGTTCGTTCCGCGGCTGATGCTGCCGATCAGCGTGAGTTACGATCACCGCGTGGTCGACGGCGCCGGCGCGGCGCGATTCCTAGTCTACGTCGCCGAGCTGCTGGCCGACTTCCGCCGCGTCATGCTCTAGGAGCCTGTCAGGGAACCCCGATTCGCGCGCTGCTCGAGCCAAATCCGGACAGTAAGTGTCATATATGGCCGGTATGCTTCCGTAAACACTACAAATCACGAAGGAGACGAGCACGATGATCAAGGGAATCGACATCGCAGCCTATTTGGTGCGCGATCCGCAGGCGCAGATTGCTTTCTACCGCGACGTGCTGGGCATGAAGCCGACCGAGATCGACGATCAGGGGCGCGGCGCGGAGTTCACGCTTGCCGACGGCTCGACGTTCGGCGTCTGGAAACCCGAGGGCGGCGAGACCGGCGGCGCAATCATGTTCGCGGTCGACGATGCGAAGGCGGCGGTCGAGCACTATCGCGCTCGCGGGCTGCAGCTCTCCGACGTGATAGAGTCGCCGGTGTGCTTCATGTCCTTCGGGTCAGACCCCGAAGGGAACGGCCTCATCATCCATCAGCGCAAGGCGTAGCGCTCCACGGCTCGCCGCGCTCGCGCGACGATCTCGTCGCGTAGCGCGACGGGTTCGACGAGCGTCGCAACGTCGGCCCACGCAAGCGCTTGGAAGAGCGCGACCTCGCTGCCCGGAAACGTCACGCGAACGCGCGCTTCGCCCGCGTCTTGCGAGAGCACCTCGGCCGGCCAGTAGTAGGTGACGCGTTCGAGTGCGTCGTTCGGCATGCAAAACGTCACGATGCAATCGGCGCTGCGCGACGCCTCGGCAAATCGCGCCGACGAGTCGGCCCAATAACGCTCGAGATCGAAATCCTCGGGTCGCTGGAAATGCTCGGCGACCTCTTGGGCGCTGCGCACGCGATCGATGCGAAAGCTGCGCAACTCGCCGTCGGAGCGAGCGATGAGATACCACACGCCAGCCTTGCAGACCAGACCCAAGGGCTCCACGCTTCGCGTCGACGGCTTGCGGTTTCGATCTTCGTACCGGATGCGAAGGCAGCGATCGTCCCAGACGGCCCGGCGCAGCGTCGTGAGCAGTTCCAACGGCGGCTCGGGTTGATTCCATCGCCGCTGATCGAGATGGATCCGCGAGCGCGACTTGTCGGCGGCGCGTTGATGAACGGCGGCGAGGCCGCCGCGAAGCTTCTCGAGCGCGCGCGTCAGGCCGCGTTCGAGCCCGAGATCCGCGAGTGGACTGGCTCCGGAGGCGAAGAGCGCTCGGACCTCGTCTTCGCTGAAAAAGGTCAGGGCGCGACGGTAGCCCTCGGAGAGCACGATACCGCCGGTCGCACCGCGCTCCGCGTAGACCGGCACGCCGGCGGCCCCCAGCGCATCGACGTCGCGGTAGATCGTTCGCTCGGAAACCTCGAGGTGGTCCGCCAGGACGCGCGCGCTGCACTGCCGCCGCGATTGGAGCAGCAACAGCAGGGCGACGAGCCGGTCGGCCTTCACAGTTCGATCAAACTACGGCAATATGACATAATCTGTCAACTATTCAGCTCGCTTGCTTTAAGTCTTAAGAGAATTATTGACCATAATACCTTTTTCACGTTTTTGTGCCACAATAAGTTGACCAGAGTCGCACCTTGGAAGGGAAACAGTGAAAGCCACCCGGCCCGTCAGCCACCTCGTCTCCGGACGGCAATACGTGGTTCGTAAAAACGGCAGCCGACCGACTCGGCCGAGTAAAACTCTAGCGAGGATTTTCGAATGATTGCTACGCGATTCACCCTTATCGCCGCGTTGGCGGCCGTTGCCCTTGGATCGGCGGGCTGCTCGAATGCCGGCGGCCTTATGCCGGGAACCGCCGCCATGCAGCAACGCGCATCGGCGCCGTTCGCAGAGGAACGGGTGCGGATCAAAGAGTTTGCCGATCTTCCGCAGTACAGCGACGACTACTCGCCTTCCGCCATCGCTTCGGGGCCGCAGCATTCCCTCTGGGTGACCGACGACATCGATCAAGATTACGGCGAAAACTTGGTCGCTCGAATCGACACGTCGGGCGCGCGCCTAAAGACGTTCTACTATCAAGGGCTGTCCACGGAAGGGTCGTCATTTCAGGACATCGCCGCGGGCCCCGACGGCGCGCTCTGGATCACCGACTATTACAATTCGCAGATCGTACGCATGACAACCGACGGCACGTTTTCAACATTTCCGTTGAATACGGAACCGCTCGGGATTACGGCAGGTCCCGACAAGGCGCTCTGGTTTACCGAGTACAGCGCAATCGGGCGCATCACGACAAAAGGCAAGATCACCATTTATCCCGTTGGGGGCCTCGACGACGACATTACCGCGGGCCCGGACGGCGCGTTGTGGTTTACCGAACTGAACGGCAATGCGATCGGGCGCATCACGACGCACGGAAAGATCACGACATACACAAAAGGCATCAGCAGTGGAGCGGGCCCTTATAGTATCGCCGCAGGACCCGACGGCGCACTCTGGTTCACCGAAGGGACGGGTGGGCGCATCGGACGCATCACGACGAGCGGCAAAGTCACCGAATACTCCCGTGGAATTACTCCGACCGAAGAGCCCGTCGGCATCGCCGCCGGGCCGGATGGTGCGATGTGGTTCACCGAATACGAGAGCTACGATTCGTACCAGATACGCGAATCGAAGGTCGGCCGTATCACGATGGCCGGCAAGATTTCGGAGCACTCGAAGGGCCTTTCCAGCACTTCTGGTCCGGGCGATATCGTTGCGGGGCCCGACGGCAAGATGTGGTTCGTCGAAATCTATGCAGATCGCACCGGCCGCGTTACTCTTTAGAGAGGAGCAGCAATGACTCGCATGAGATTTACCCCCCAGACGGAGCGATGTGGTATACCGAGAGCCAGGGCTACGGTTCGGACGGTGGCCGGCTCGCAAAGATCGGCCGAATCACGATGAAGGGCAAAATTACGGAATATTCCAGGGGCTTGACCTCGACCTCATTCCCGACGGGAATCGTCACAGGTCCCGATGGCAACATGTGGTTCGTTGAGAGTGCGGGCCGACCGGGCCGGCCGCGTAAAGCTCTAGAAAAGGAACGCGGCATGAGAGCCATTCGATTCACAATCGTTATCGCGCTGAACGCATTTGCCATCACGCTGGCGGGCTGCTCGAATGCAAGCAGCGTCGTTCCGGGAACGGGGTTGCAGCAACGCGCATCCCAGCCGTCGCCGCCTGCAAAAGGCGTGAAGATTACGGAATTTGCCGACCTGCCCCAGCAATCTTCGGGGTACTACGGGCCTACGGCGATCACCTCGGGGCCGGAGAAGTCGCTGTGGGCCACCGACGTGATCGACCAAGACTTCGGCGAGAACGTGGTCGTTCAAATTGCAACATCGGGCAAACAGGTCCACGCCTTTTATTACAGTGGCCTGAGCACCGAGGGCGCCTCGTTCGTCGACATCGCACCCGGGCCTGACGGTATGCTTTGGATCACCGATGAGTACAACGGGCAGATTCTCAGCATGACGACCGGCGGTCAGTACGCCGGATATCTGTTGAACAACTTCCTAGCTCCGTTAGGCATCGTGACCGGCCCTGACAGGGCTCTCTGGTTTGCCGAGCGAGGGGGAAGCGCCTCGCAAATCGGACGAATCACGACCCACGGCGAGATCACGAACTACCCCGCCGCCGGGGGACCTACCGGCATCGCGGCCGGCCCCGACAAGGCGCTCTGGTTTACGGAGTTTGACGCTAGCGCGATCGGGCGCATCACCACAAAAGGCAAGGTCACGACGTATTCGAAAGGCATAACGCCCAACTCCGAGCCGTATTCGATTGCACCAGGACCTGACGGCGCGCTGTGGTTTACCGAGTTCGCCGGGGGGCGCATCGGGCGCATAACGACCGACGGCAAAGTCGCGGAATACTCCAAGGGAATCACGCCTTCGGAGCAACCGGTCGGCATCGCAGCGGGACCCGATGGATCGATGTGGTTCACGGAGAGTGAAACCTACGACTCGAACGGATTTCGGCTTGCGAAGATCGGCCGCATCACGATGAGCGGCAAGATCACCGAGTATTCGAAAGGCTTAACTGCGAACTCGGATCCAACGGATATCGTCGCCGGGCCGGACCACAACATGTGGTTCGTGGAAAGCGCCGCGGACCGCACGGGCCGCGTAAGGATCTAGCGCCAACGGCCGATGGTGAGTTTTATAGAGCGAGACGCTTAGCGCTTCGCGTTGAGCTCCCGCAAGACGTACTGCAGAATCCCGCCGTGGCGGTAATACTCGGCCTCGTTCGGCGTGTCGATGCGAACTCGCACGTTGAACTCGATCGATCGGCCGCTCTGCGCGTCGGTGGCTTTGACGCGAGCGCGCATGCGCGGCTCCAAGCCCGCCGCTATGCCGGTAATGTCGAAAAACTCCTCGCCGGTTAGACCATAGGTCGAGTGATCCGCACCGTCGACGTACTCGAGGGGCAGGACGCCCATGCCGATCAGGTTGCTGCGATGAATGCGTTCGAACGACTCGGCGATCACGGCTTTTATCCCGAGTAGATGCGGCCCCTTTGCCGCCCAGTCGCGCGACGATCCCGAGCCGTACTCCTTGCCGGCGAGCACGACCAGCGGCGTCCCCCCGGCCTTGTACTTCATCGCCGCATCGAAGATCGACATCGCCTCGCCGGTCGGCAAGTAGCGCGTAACGCCGCCCTCGGTTCCCGGAGCCAGCGCATTGCGCAGGCGAATGTTTGCAAAAGTTCCGCGCATCATCACTTCGTGATTGCCGCGCCGCGCGCCATAGGAGTTGAAATCGCCCGGCTCGATTCCGCGCTCCATGAGATACTTCGCCGCAGGGCTGCTCTTCGAAATGCTGCCCGCAGGTGAGATATGGTCGGTCGTCACCGAGTCGCCGAGCACGGCGATCGCGCGGGCTCCATGCACGTCTTGCAGCGGCGCCGGGCGCTCGGGCATGCTATCGAAATACGGCGGCTTCTTGACATACTCCGATTTCGGATCCCACGCGTACCGTTCGCTGGTCGCAACGCTGAGGTTGCGCCAGTTCTCGTCGCCGTCGAAGACGTGCGCGTACTCGCGCTCGAACATCTCCTCGCCGATGCACGTGGCCATCGTGGCCGCGATCTCGTCGTTGCTCGGCCAAATCTCCGCCAGGTAGACCGGACGACCATCGCTGCCGATTCCCAACGGCTCGCTGGTTAAATCAACGTCCATTCTTCCGGTCAACGCGTAGGCGACGACCAGCGGCGGCGAGGCCAGGTAGTTCGCGCGTACTTGCGCGTGGATGCGTCCCTCGAAGTTTCGATTCCCCGAGAGCACCGCCGCAACGATCAGGTCGCGGTCCGCAACCGCTTCGGCGACCTCGGAGGACAGCGGCCCGGA